>Ga0315322_10004349_pt1 | contig 10915 bp, 9 predicted proteins | sample M110021515metaG_FD_203461 | JGI IMG/M metagenome (GOLD analysis project Ga0315322, IMG submission 203461) | Ammonia-oxidizing marine archaeal communities from Monterey Bay, California, United States - M1 100m 21515 | ecosystem: Environmental > Aquatic > Marine > Intertidal zone | place: USA... | reverse complement strand
AACATCGGCACCGAGCGCCGTCTGAACCGATTTAAGCTCTTCGGAATCCGGGCCGAACAGGTTGGGGCCACGGGCAACGCACGAATAATACAGGGCCGCCCTAGCGGGCCGCCCGGCACGGCCGGTAACATCCGACAGCATGCGGTTCAGATCCTCGGCAGCGGACGGCCCGTCGCGGCGGACGAACATCACGCGATCGCCCTCGGCGATGCGTTCGCCGATCGCCACCAGGCCGCTATCGGGATCGATACCGACCACATTCCGCACCAGGTAATCCCCGGCATCGTCGCCGTTTTCATCCGCCGAGATCGGCAGCGCCGCATGGATATACCCGCCGACCCGATCGAGATTGCGCGACAGCACTTCGCCGATGTCTTCGCGGAAGACGTCAAGCGCAGGCCGGCCGCCCAGCTCGATCAGGATGTTTTCGCGCGCCTTCGTCACTTCATGTATATCGCCGACCGGTGAGCAGGCTTGGCTGAGCCCGGTGACGACAGCCACATCGTCGCCGAACAGCACACCGGACACACCCCCCTCGGTCAGCCCGCCCGCGATCTGCGCCTGCTTGCCGCGTGATGCGGTGAGCCCGCCGACCAGCAATGCGTCGGTATCGTCGGTGATCGAATTCAGGATATCGCCGATATAGGCATTGCGCGGATCGGCATGAACCACACCAAGCATGGGGTTCGCGCGCCCGGCCCAGTTCATGACATTGTCGGGCAGCAGATCGCCGGGTTTTTCGACGGTCGGTAAAATCTTGAACGCGTCTTCGGGCAGCACACCGAGCATCGCGACCAGCGCCGGGGTTTCGAAATATTCGCGCCCCGCGACCATCACGCCGAACCCGATCGTGCCGACCCAGTTTTCCACGCCGGTCGCCTCTTTCAGCTTTTCGGCGATCAGCGGCAGGTCGCTATCGAGCGTATCGGTGACGTAAACGAACCCGATATTGGCGCCGGCCGGCACGTCGCCGATCTGGCGAAGGACGGATGCCACAAGGGTTTCCCAATCCGCATCGGCGGCATGCCCGACCCGGAAGGTTTGTGTGGTGGTTTCCATTGTCACTCCTTCGTGCCCAGCAAACGGCGCACGGCCGGCAGGATGCGGTCGACGATCACATCCACGCCTTTTGCATTGGGATGAATGCCGTCTTCCTGATTCAGGTTACGGCGGGCGGCGACCCCGTCGAGAAAAAACGGATATAGCCCGATTTCGTATTTCCGCGCGAGATCGGGATAAATGCTGCGGAAATCCGCCTCGTAGTCCTTGCCCCAGTTCGGCGGCGCATACATGCCCGCCAGCATCACTTTGACCCCTGCCGATTGCAGTTTGGCGACGATCACATCGAGGTTTTGCCGCGTGGTTTTCGGATCGATACCGCGCAGCGCGTCGTTTGCGCCCAGCTCGACGATCGCGTGGGTCGGCTTGTCGGCCAACGCCCAGGCGATGCGCGCCAGACCGCCCGCCGTGGTATCGCCGGAAATCCCGGCATTGATGACGGTCGCCACGATACCGTCTTTTTTCAGCGCCGCCTGCAATTTGACCGGGAATGCGTCGGCAGCGGGCAGGCCGTAACCGGCGGTCAGGCTGTCCCCCAACACCATCAGGCGCGGGCTGTCCGCGGCGTTCGCGGGCGCCGCCATGGCGATAAATAGGGCGATCACAACGGCGAGGGACGCGATCCAATGCTTGAGAACCGCCGTAAACGCTCTATATCCAGAGGGATTGCCCCCCTGAACGCTAATTCCGCGGAGTATTATGAAAGACGATAACGGCATACGGGAACCCATGGTTCTCCTGAACGGTGTTGAGCTTAAGCTGGACAGTGAAGCCGGTTCCGTCAACATCCTGAAGGGGATTAATCTTGAAATAGCGGCGGGAGAGACCGTCAGCATCGTCGGACCGTCAGGGTCGGGCAAGACATCGATGATGATGCTGATCGGCGGGCTGGAGCGCCAGACGACCGGCGATATCCACGTTGCCGGACAAAATCTGTCCGCGTTGGACGAAGACGGCCTCGCCCGGTTCCGGCGCGACAATGTCGGTATCGTGTTCCAGAATTTCCATCTGGTGCCGACCATGAACGCGATGGAGAACGTCGCGATCCCGGTCGAGCTCGCCGGTCTCGACAATGCCTTTGACCGCGCCCGCACGGCGCTCGCCGCGGTCGGGCTCGATCACCGCCTGTCACACTATCCGGGCCAGCTCTCCGGCGGCGAACAGCAACGCGTCGCCTTGGCCCGCGCGATCGTCGCCGAGCCGCGGCTTATTCTCGCGGACGAGCCAACCGGTAATCTCGACGGTAGCACCGGCGAGACTGTGATCGAATTGCTGTTTTCGTTGCGCGCCGATCATGGCGCGACGCTGCTGCTGATCACCCATAATCCGGCCATCGCCGAACGCTGCGGCCGCGTGATCGACCTGCAGGACGGGCTGATCGGCTCGGACCGGGTGGTCGCGTGAGCACCGCGGGCAGGGCAGCGTGATGACCGCGGGCGAAGCAGCGTGATGAACGCCTGGCGCCTCGCGCGGCGGGAACTGCGAGGCGGGCTGAAAGGCTTCCGCGTCTTTCTTGCCTGTCTGGCACTTGGCGTGGCGGCGATAGCGGCCGTCGGCTCGATTGCGTCATCGGTGATCGCGGGGCTGGAAGAAGACGGCGCCATCCTGCTTGGCGGCGACGCCGCGTTGCGCATGACCCACCGCGATATATCGCCCGAAGAACGCGCCTGGCTCGACCAGTCGGCGGATGTATCGCGCGTTGTCTATCTGCGGTCCATGGCGCGCGCGGCGGACGGCGGCAAGCGGTCGCTGGTCGAAATGAAAATGGTCGACAACGTCTATCCCCTCTACGGCGCGCTGGAGACCACGCCGCCTACACCGACGTCGGACCTGTTCGCCAAGCGCGGCGACATCTGGGGCGCGGTCGCCGATACCGCCCTGCTGCGGCGGCTCGGCATCGAGATCGGCGGCCGGGTGAAAATCGGCGAAGCCACGTTCGAGATCCGCGCCACCATCGACCGCGAACCGGATCGCGTTTCCGGCGCCCGCGCCCTGCAACTGGGCCCGCGCTTCATGGCATCGGCGGCCGCCGTCGCCGACAGCGCGCTGGTCCAGCCGGGCAGCCAGGTCTGGTATTTCTACCGGCTGCGCCTGAATGACCGCACCGGCCTCAGCGCGTGGAAGACCGAACTGGATAAAACATTCCCCGATGCCCAGTGGGTGGTGCGCGACCGCGGCAATGCCTCGCCTGTCATCAAGCGTTTCATCGACCGCACCACGCTGTTCATGACCCTTGTCGGGCTGACTGCTCTGCTAGTCGGCGGTGTCGGGGTCAGCAATGCCGCGCGCGATTTTCTCAGCGGCAAAATCCAGACCATCGCGACCCTGAAATGCATCGGCGCGCCATCGGGGCTGATCTTCGGCGCCTATCTGATCCAGATCATGATCATGGCCATCGCCGGGATCGCTATTGGCCTGCTGATCGGCGGCCTTGCCCCGGCGGCGCTCGCCGACCTGCTGCGCGATGCGCTGCCGGTCGTTGCCCGCATTGGCGTCTATACCCAGCCGCTTGTCCTCGCGACCGCGTTCGGCGTGCTAACGGCGCTGGCCTTTTCGATCTGGCCGATTGCGCGGGCCTGCGACCTGCCTGCTGCCAGCCTGTTCCGCGATTCCATTGCCAGGTTCCGCGGTATCCCGCGCTGGCCGTTTGTGGCCGCCACGGTGATCCTGCTGGCCGCGCTCGCGATCCTGGCGGTTGAAACCGCCTTCAGCCGGGTGATCGCCATGTGGTTCGTCGGCGGCTGGGCAGCTGCGATGGCGCTGTTCGGCATTGCCGGCATCCTGATCGCACGGGCGGCGAAGCTCGTCGGCCGGACAGGCAGCACCGGGCTGCGGTTGGCGCTGGCCAACCTGCACCGGCCCGGCGCGCCGACCGGTAGCGTCGTGATGTCACTCGGCCTCGGGCTGACGGTGTTGGTCACGGTGGCGCTCATTGAATCCAATCTCGGCAACCAGATCACCAAGAGCCTGCCGGAACGTGCACCGGGATATTTCTTTATCGATATCCAAAACGACCAAGTATCGGCGTTCGAAAAAACCGTCGCCGGTGTCGATGGCTTCCGCGAGATGCGCCGCACACCGATGCTGCGTGGCCGGGTCACCCGGCTCAACGGGGAAACCGCCAAGGCCGAAAACGTCCTTGAAAACGGGCGCTGGATCCTGCGTGGCGACCGTGGCATCACCTGGGCCCGCACCCTGCCGGACGGCGAGAACCTGGTCGCCGGGGAATGGTGGCCCGCCGATTACGCGGGCGACCAGCTTGTCTCGCTGTCGGCAAACTCCGCCGCGTCGCTCGGTCTCGGGATCGGCGACACCATCACGATCAACATTCTTGGCCGCAACATCACCGGTAAGATCGCAAACCTGCGCGATGTACGCTGGGGCACGCTGCGGATGAATTTCCTGTTCATCTTCTCGCCCGGCCTGCTGGAAGGCGCGCCGCAGACGCATCTTGCGACCGTGCATGCCGACCCCGAACTTGAAGCCGGGATCGAAAATGCGGTCGCCGCCGCGTTCCCCAACGTCACCGCGATCCGCGTGCGCGATGTGCTGGAGACCGTAAACGGCTTCCTCGGTCGCCTCGGCCTCGCCATCCGCATGACTGCCGGGATCGCCATCATTGCGGGCACGCTGGTGCTCGCCGGCGCCGTCGCGGCGGGCCACCGGCGGCGGGTATACGATTCCGTGGTCCTCAAGGTCCTCGGCGCGACACGGCGGCGGATCATGGGCACGCTGTTGCTCGAATACGGCCTGCTCGGTCTGGTCACAGCGCTGGTGGCGGCCGTTATCGGCTCCATCGCCGCCTGGGCGGTGGTCACCGAGGTCATGAAGTTCGACTTCGCGTTCGACCCCTTTGCGGTGATCGGCGCGGTCGCCATCGCCATGGCGGTCACCCTGGCGCTCGGCTTTTACGGCACCTGGCGGGCGCTCGGCCAGAAGGCGGCACCTTTATTAAGGAACGAGTAACCATGTTTGCCGGGACGGCGGGTTTTCAGGGCACAGTTCCCAAACATTAAACTTTGTTAATCATCCCAGTGTTTTCAACGGGTTCCAGTTGATTTCGCCGCGATAACACCCCATAATCCCATCAGGGCTCAACAACCGGGTCTTGAAAGGAGTTGACATGGCTTTCGGAAACGAAAAAACGATTTACACGGGCTCCCGCTCTATCGACCAGGCCGAATTCGATGCCGGCCTGCGCGCGCATATGCTGCGGGTCTATAATTACATGGCGTCCGGCCTCGCGCTGACGGGCATCTTTGCCGTCATCGTCGCCCAGATGGCGGCGGTCACTAACGATGCCGGCCAGATCGTCGGGCTGACCAGTCTTGGCCAGACATTATTCGGCTCGCCGCTGAAATGGGTCGTTATGCTGGCCCCGCTCGGGCTGGTGTTCTTCCTGAGCGCGCGCCTGCACAAGATGAGCCAGTCGACCGCACAGGGCGTGTTCTGGTTCTATGCCTCCCTGATGGGTGTGTCGCTTGCCGTGGTCCTGCTCGCCTTCACTGGCGCCAGTGTCGCGCGGGTGTTCTTCATCACCGCCGGAACCTTCGCGGGCATGAGCCTGTGGGGCTACACGACCAAGAAGGACCTGTCCGGTTTCGGCTCGTTCCTGATGATGGGCCTGATCGGCATCATCATCGCGTCAGTCGTCAACATCTTCATCGGCAGCTCCGCGCTGCAGTTCGGGATTTCGGTGGTTGGCGTTCTGGTCTTCGTCGGGCTCACCGCCTACGACACGCAGAGCATCAAGAACGAATACGCCGAGCACCTGGACGAAGACACCAAGGGTAAGCTCGCCATCTCCGGCGCGCTGCGGCTGTATCTCGACTTTATCAACCTGTTCATCATGCTGCTGCACCTGTTCGGCGACCGTCGCTGACCACGCAGCACTGAAACTGAAACAAAGAACCGGGCCCCACTTTGGGGCCCGGTTCTTTTATGACCGGCTGTGCCTTTTGCGCCAGCCCTACTCTGCCGCTTGAGCGGTCTGACCCGACCCCGGATCGTTCTCATCCTCGATCATATTCTCGAGCGTGCGGATGGCCTGCAGGCCGCCGCCGTCGTGGTTGATGTCGATGCGCGGCTGGGTGGTGCCGGAATCGATGTTCTGCTGTTGCAGACCGATGATCTCCAGGTCCTCCAGGAAAGCTTCGTGGATATTGGCGACCAGCAGGTCGGTCAGCCACGGCTCGTCGATGCGGAAATCATGCGCCTGCGCCCAGAAATAGTGGGTCGTCTTGTCGGTTTCCGGCGTGATGGCGTTGAGATTGCGCATCGTGATGCCCTGGGAGCGATCACCCTCTTTGGCCCCGGTGCCCGCCTTCGCCGCGCCGACATCGAGCCGCACAAAGGCCGGCGGCGTCCACGTGATGTGCTGCCAGCGGTCGACATGTTCGTCCGGCGCGAAACCGCCGGCTTTTTCGAAAAACGGCGGCGGGGTGGAATCCATCACCCAGCGCGTGACCGTGACATGGCTATCGCTGCGGTCGACCGACATCGGCGTTTCGGCCACCGCGCTGGTGCCGAGCGTCGTCGCATGGATATAGGACAGGTGCGACAGGTCGAGCAGGTTCTCGACCAGCAGCTTGTAGTCCGCCTTAAGGTGCATCAGCTCACCCTTGGCGCGCCAGCCGGGATCGTCCATCCAGTGGAAATCCTCGATATCGTCGGGATTGGCCAGTGCCGGATCGCCCATCCATAGCCAGATCCAGTGATTGCGTTCGACCACCGGATAGGACCGCACCCGGCATCCAGGCGGCACATTGGACTGGCCCGGCACCCGGACGCAGTCACCGTCGGCATTGTATTCCAGCCCGTGATAGGGGCACTGGATCATATCGCCGACCAGCTTGCCTTCCGACAGCGGCGCGTGGCGATGGGCGCATTTATCTTCGAGCGCCACCGGCATGCCGTCTTCGGTGCGGTAGAACACCACCGGTTCGTTCAGCAGGGTGCGGCGCAGCAGACTCTGGCGGCCGACTTCCGTATCCCAAGCCCCAACATACCAGGCATTTTTAAGAAACATCGGATTTCACTCCTATTAATTAGATATCTAATGTTTAGCGCTTTCCCCTATTGGGCTGCAACTGTCTCGCCGTCCTGCGTGCCATCCTGTTCGGCGGCAATCCGCTCAGCCACCAGGCGCCGCGCCGCAAGGCCGGGCGCATCGACGTTGAGGTCGATCAGCGGCCGGTCGGGATCGCGCGCCATCGAGGCCTGCTGTGCCTCAAGAATCTCGACATCTTCCATAAACGTCATCAGGAAATCGTCGTACATCTTCTGTTTCCAGGCCGCGTCGTCGATGCGGAAATCCCACACATGGCCATAGAAATAGAAGCAGGACGCCTCGGTCTCCGGTGTTGGCGCGTTCAGGGCGCGCAGCCGGATACCATTGGCGTATTCATTTTCCCCGCCGAACTCGCCGGCCCCAACCGGGCCGCACCCGGCATACACCACCGAATAGGCCGGCGGCTTGGTTTCCACGATCTGCCAGCGGTCGACATTATCGTCCTTGCCGCGCCCCGCGGCATAAAGCGGCGGCGGCGGGCGGTCCTCGATCCAGCGCGACATGCGCACCCGGTCGTCCCGGCGTTCGGTCTTCACCGGGAAGTCGACGATCGCGCTGTTGCCGATGGTCTTGATGTGCACATAGCCGAGATGCGACAGATCGAGCAGGTTGTCGGTGATCAGTTCGTAATTGCACCGGATATGCAGGAACGCACCCGGATTAAACGCCCAGCCGGGATCGTCGACCCACCACCAGTCGGGGATCGACGCCGGATCGGCCAACGTTGCATCGCCCATCCAGATCCACAGGAAGCCGTATTTTTCGACCAGCGGGAACGCCTTGATGGCCGCGCCCGGCGGCACCTTCGACTGGCCCGGCACGGAAACACAGGCACCCGACGCATCGAATTCCAGCCCGTGATAGCCGCATTGCAACCGGTCGCCTGCAACCTGGCCCAACGACAACGGCAAATGACGATCGCAACGATCTTCGAGCGCGTGCGCGGTGCCCGCTTCATCGCGGAACATCACCACAGGCTCGCCCAGCAGCGTCCGCCCCAGCGGCCCGCCATCTTCCAGTTCGCGCTCGTAAGCCGCGACATACCAGCAATTCTTCATGAACATGGGGAAAGTCTAGCGCAAAATCCAGTTACGTAAAGCCGCGCCAAGCCGTAAGATCGGCGCAACAACAAAGGGAGGAAACCATGCCTGCACCCTATCAGGGCGGCTGCGGCTGCGGCGCGATCCGCTACAGCGTCACGTCCGAACCGCTTATCTCGTATCTCTGCCACTGCACCGAATGCCAGCGCCGCACGTCGAGCGCGTTCGGGCTGAACATGCAGGTGACCGACGACCAGCTGGTGATCGAGAAAGGCACGTCGGCGTCGCGCACGCGCAGTGCGGCAAGCGGCAACGACCTGGCGCTTAATTTCTGCGGCGATTGCGGCACCCCGCTGTTTTCCGTCCCGGCGGCGCGGCCGGGCATCCGCGTGATATACGCCGGCGCGCTGGACGACCCAAGCTGGGTGCCGGTGAAGCTACATATCTGGGCCGACAGTGCCCTGCCCTGGGCGATCCCCGAGGACGGCATCGAACGCGTGGCGGGCCAGCCCAACATGGCCGACTACATCGGAAAGGTCTGAGAGATGGCGAATTACGGAGACCGCGCCCGCATCGGCATGCTGCTGCCGTCGGTCAACCGCGCGGCCGAGCCGCAGATCACCGAAATGCTGCCCGACGGCGTGTCGCTGCACACGACGCGGCTGCGCCTGCGATCGAGCGAGGAAGACCACATCAACGAAATGGTCGCCGACGTCGAACGCGGCGCCGTGATGCTGGCCGATGCCGATGTCGACCTGATCGTGTTTCACTGCACGGCGGCATCCATGTTTGCGCCCGGCTTCGATGACGGCATCATCGAGCGCATCGAGACCGCGACCGGCAAGCCCGCGACATCGACGTCGAAGGGCTGCGTCGAGGCGTTCGAGAAATTTGACGCCAAAAAGATCACGCTGACCACGCCCTATATCCAGCCCACCAACGACCGTGAGGTGGTGTTTCTGAATTCCCACGGCGTCGAGGTGCTGTCGGAAACCGGCATGGGCATCACCGGCGACGGCGGCGCGATGCTAGCGGTCGAGCCCGAGGAATGGCGCCGCCGGGTCAACGCCCAGGACGAAGCGGATTCCCAGGCCGCCTTTATCAGCTGCACGGCGGTGCGCGCGGTCGAGGCGATCGCGCCGATCGAGGCCGATATCGGCAAACCGGTGGTGACGTCGAACCAGGCGATGGTGTGGCACGCGCTGAAAAAACTCGGCATCGACGACATGCCGACAGGCTACGGGCGGCTGATGGACGCGTGACCAACGGTGTCGGGTGGATAGATTAACCACCAAGACCCCAAGGACAGGAAGAGCACCAAGAAGCAGCATTAATTCACCATACGCCTGATGCCGTCCTTGATAGGGACGTGTTAAAGTCGAGCAACAGTGCCGGTCTCTTATTCGTAAGTTACAGTTTCTCCGTGACCTTGGTGTCCTTGGGGCCTTGGTGTTTAGCCTGACCGCACGCGCGCGCCTATTCCAGGAACTCCGGATAGAGCCGCTCCGCCATGCGCAGGCAGGCCGGCCAGTCCTTACCGCCGACGAGGCTGTTGCCTTCCTTGGCGACCTGGGCGGCGGCGAATTCGCAGGCTTCCTCGTCCGGGAAATTCAGATTCTCGTAGCCCGCCGACAGGGCGGCGATCTGGCCGCGGCAGGCGAATTCGAGGAAGTGATGCATCACGAAGGCCTCAGGGATGGTGTCGCCGAGCACCAGCGAGCCGTGATTGCGCAGCAGGGCAACCTTGTAGCCTTCGATATCCTTCAGCAGCGGATCGCGCATGAACAAGTTGAATTCAAAGCCCTTGAAGGAGTGATAGGCGATGCGGTTATGGAACCGCATGGCATGCTGGTTGACCGTCAGCAGGCCCCATTTCTGCGCCGACACACCCATATTGGCTTCGGTATGGGTGTGGAAAACGACATTGATATCGGTGCGTTCCTTCAACAGCCCGGCATGGATGATCAGCCCGCCGCCTTTCAGCTTTGGGGCGCCGGCGGTGATCGGATTGCCGTCGTAATCGTATTTGAGCAGGTTCGACGCCGTGACCTCTTCGAACATGATGTCATGCGCCTTGATCAGGATCGTGCCGTCTTCGCCCGGCACCCGCACCGACAGATGGTTATAGGTCAGATCGCTGACATAATAATGCGCGATCAGCCGGTAGGCGCAGGCAAGATCGACGCGCGCTTTCCATTCCTCCGCGCTGACCTGATCCCGAACCGAGATGTCTTCCTGGATTGCAGCGATTGCCATGATGTTTCTCCCTCCGGTTTGTTTTCAAAAGAGTGTTCTCAGAATGCAGCGGCGTCAATGGCTGACAGGGGAAGGCACTAACCAAAAAGTACTTATCCCCCCGGTCTTGTACCGGGGGTCCATCGTAGATGTCAGCGCGCTGGAAAAAGGGACCCTTGGCACGCGCGCCGCGGACATCCCCGCAAAACCTGCAAAACAACCCCATGCACCCAAAGGGGTGAGGCCGCGAAGCGGGCGAAGGTGCCCGTTGATCTACCCGCACCCCGCTTCAAGCCGGGCGACCGCATCGGTCATGTCCCGGATAAAGGCGTTCATCGCCCTCCGTTCGGCGCGCGGTGCAGGGGGTGGCTTTACGTGTCCGTGTGCCACAGCGCGGAGCTGCAAGCAGCCGGGCTGCATCCCCGCGGCCCACTCCCCGAGACAGCGTCACGAGCCCTTGTCCGCGCCGCCCTCCCTAACAGTTTCCCTGTCGTCTTCCCCGGCGGGAACA
>Ga0315322_10004342_pt1 | contig 10926 bp, 10 predicted proteins | sample M110021515metaG_FD_203461 | JGI IMG/M metagenome (GOLD analysis project Ga0315322, IMG submission 203461) | Ammonia-oxidizing marine archaeal communities from Monterey Bay, California, United States - M1 100m 21515 | ecosystem: Environmental > Aquatic > Marine > Intertidal zone | place: USA... | reverse complement strand
CGGGCGGGGACCATCATCGACCGGCTGTTCGAGCGAGATGGTGTTGCCCTGCGACAGAAGCAGCTCAGCGCGCTCCTTGTCGATGCCGACTTCTTGAGCGAGGTCGGCGGTGGTGTACTCCACGCCGACGCTCTCGAAGCGCTTCATTGCCTTTCGCAGGTTGCGGGTCTGTTCGACCGCGCAGCCAGGCAGACGCACGGGACGACCGGTGTGGTCGATGGCGCGAGTCATCTGAGCGCGCACCCACCAACGGGCGTAAGTGCTGAAGCGAATGCCTCGGTCGGGGTCGAAGCGCTTGGCCGCACGAAGAAGGCCGATGTAGCCCTCCTGCACGAGGTCTTCTTCGTCCATGAACGGACCCGCAAGCTTGCGGGCTTCACCATGGGCGATGCGGCGACCGGACATGGCCAAGCGCCACCGAAGATTCTCGGCTTCGGCCCAGGCACCAGCGGCCTGGCGGGCGTAGACGCGCAGCTCTTGGTCCTCGCGGGAGACCTTCTGCACTATCTTGACGGCTTCTTCGAGTCGGTCGACAGCGCCGGCACGGGTGCGCTCGGCGCGGTCTGGACGGCGCATAAGGATGTCGTCGGCTTGCTTGATGCCAGCAACGGCTTCGCGGGCAATTTGCTCGGCACGACGAATCGACCGGGCCATCGACTTTTCTTGCTCAGCGGTGAGACGTTCGGAGACGCCGTCACCGGAAGAGGAAAAGCTGCGCAGCTGATTGAGGGACATAGCTGTGCTCCTCGGGGAAGAGATTGGATGCTCGGGGGGCTGTTGCGAATCCGGCGAGGCTCCGCAAGGGGCCAGGGTGCCGGGTCGTTGTCAGGAGACTACCGCTCGGGTCTTGTCTTCGGAAGATCGTGTGCAGGGCGTGGGACTCTGGACGAAGTGTGGGGTTTCGACACTGCCTGGGCCGCGAGGGCCGGGGACGGGTCGCTGATGACGTTCGTCTCTGCCGATGTCCTGCATTGATCTTGTCGACCGGTCGGGGGCGACGCGGTGGCACGCATGAAGGTGAGATGAGCGGGAGGTTGAAAACATCGGGGCGCTTCGATGAAGCGCGTCCGACTGGGGAAGTGGCTGTGGGAGGGACCTGTGCTGTCGGCCGGCGACAAGGACTCTGTTTGGCCGTTCCACGCGGTGCAGACTGAGGCACAGTGGGATGGTTGTCCAGAAAAAGACCTGTCAGTGGCTCGGAGGTGGCAGGCGGGAGGAGTCCGAGAGATTTCCGGCTCGATTGCCGTGGGCACGATATCGGTGTGGTGAAGTCGGGCCGGTCCCGGTGGCGCGACGCTTGCGAGATATGCGAAGTCGCCCTCGGCGGGTGTGGGCCCGGTCTGCGGCGGCATGCGAGGTTCGCACGTATTGGTGCCGGAGGGAAGGCTCGATTGGGCCGTAGTAGGGAAATTTCGCTCGGATTGCGGCAGGGGTGCTCGGTGTCGCCAATTGCCCTGATTTTGAGGTCGCTGGTGTAGCGGAGTCCGCGGTGGCCGTCTTGGGGATCGAGAGGCGCGGGACATGGGCTTGACTGCTTTCGAGTGGGCCCAGGTCGTGTGGGTGTGATGGCGGGTAGTCGTCGGACGAAGCAGAGGGCCAGTCATCGCCCCACTTGTAGCCTTCGCCGCAAGCTGTCATTGAGACTTCTCCAGGCGGTACTGTCAACATGGAAAGGGGTCAGTCAACCCCCTGTGACCCAGTGGTCACATGAAAGAAAGCGGCGGCTGGATGCGGTTGGCGCGGGATTGCGGAAGCTCGCGGCGCTAAGCCCGCGGGGCTCTGCCTTCATTCCCACGGACTGCGTGTCGGTTGGGTCACGGTGGTGCTACCTTCCGCGGGTGGAGGTGGACGATCATGCGCGTGCCAAACCTGCTGGGCCTGGGCCTTGGACTGCTGCTACTGAGTACCGGCTGCGATGGGGATGAGAAAATCTCGTCAGACGATGAGAGCCCGGAAGGCAGCGGCGACGACGGGGGTGGCTCTGGGGAGGACGGGGATGGCGGGGAGTGTTCGTCGGACACCGAGTGCGGCACCGGTCGCATCTGTGAAGGAGACACCTGTGTCGATGGCGACCGAAACAATTCCACCGACGAGGCCGCCTCGCTCCTGTTTGGCGACAGCTCGGACCCCGACAGCTTCATCACGGGCAGCATCAATCCGGTCGGTGACATCGACTACTACGCCATTGAGGCGGACGGCGGTGAGTTCATCCGGGTAGCCACCTACACCGACGAGGAAGATGAAACCAAGGACACTGTGGTCAGCATCATCCAAGACAATGGCAAGCTGGTCACCTACGCCAACGGTCATGCGGCCGGCGGTGGGGTCACGGATGCAGACTCGCTGGTCTATGCCTATCTACCGGATGCCGGCACCTACTACGTTGTGGTGCAGGACGACGCGACGTGGTTTGAAGAGGGCGAGGAGTCGGCGGGCCGCGACTACACCTACGAGCTGCTGCTGTCCGAGTGGACCGCCAACACTGGTGAGACGGACGCTTTCGACGACCCTCGGGCGGGCATCGAAATATCGTCTGCCTACTCGTGGTCTGGTCGGGGTGCGTTGCTCGAGACCGAGGGCGATGTGGACTACATTGCGCTGAGCCTGGGTATCTCGGGCTACGACCTCGCCATCGACGGCAACTACGACCTCTCGGGCAGCGATGCTGATCCCAGGGTGCGCTTGATCGACGCAAACACCGGCGAGGTCTACGGTGACAAGCGCCAGAACGGCTTGGCGGGGCGCTTCTGGTTCCCCGAGATGCCCTCCGGCGACTACATCATCGAGGTGTCTGACGCCGATGGCGGTGGCGGTTCGGCCCACTGGATGTTCGTGCACACCCTCGCTGTGGAGCACGACGACAACTACATCTGGGAGGTGGAGTCCAACGACGAGAGTGGCTTGGCCAACGCCGTCACCCACGACCCGCTCACCACGGACTCGGGCGGTGAGTACAGCGTGGCGCGCATCGAGGGGCTGGCCGACTTCGAGGGCGATGAGGACTGGTTCGAGCTGACCTCGGACTATGAAGATGGCCGGCTGGTCGTGTGCCTCAACAGCACTTGGTACGGCGCCACCACCGCGCCCACCATCGAGGTCTACGACAGCGAAGGCAACCTGCTCGCCGAAGAGGCTGGCGACGCCGACTCAGCGGCCTACCCGACCGCTGCCATGTCCAACATCGAAGCCCCCACGGGCACCTACCACCTGCGGGTGCTCCATCCGGAGGGCGCGGGTGGACAGGCGGGCGATTGGTACCGGGCGCTGGTGTTCGTCGCCAGCTTTGAAGTCACCGACTACGCCTGCCCCTGAAGGAGCGCGACATGAAGACCCGCACTGGGATTGGATTCGCCATGTTGGCCTTCACGGGCGGGGTGCTGGTGGGTGCCGGGCCGGCTCGTGTGGGGGGAGTGATCTCCCTGGTGTCGGCAGAGGTGCGCACCCATCCATCCGGTAAGGCGCGGGTGAAGGTGCTGTCGATGGCCGATGCGCGCGCGTTTGTGGGGGTGTTGGAGCTCGATGCTGGCGGCAAGGTGCCGCTGCACAAGGACACCAGCGACGAGTTTGTGTACTTCCTTGAAGGTGGCGGCCAGATCTGGATCGATGGAAAGGCCCACACGGTGGGAGTCGGCGATCTGGTCACGATGCCGGGTGGCGCCGAGGTGCGCTTCGAGGGCGACTCGAGCGGTCCGACGAAGGTGCTTCAGGTGTTTTCGCCGGCGGAGTCTGCGGCCAAGTACGACAGCTGGACTGGCGGTCCGTAGACCACCCCCGCGCCCCCCTCCTGGTGGTGGCCATGGCTCTGAGGACTTCAGCCGGGGGGCTCGCCTCTGGCCGGGAGCAGCTGGAGTGCCACCGTGTCAAGGGCATCTCGGCGGGGACTCTCGGGAAGGTCCTGGAGTGCGGTGCGGGCGGTCCACACGGCCTGCATCAGCCTCTGTCGGGCATCGACCCGTGCCCCGCAGCCGTCGAGGAGGTCCAACAGCTCCGCGCGATCGCCGCTGTTTCCGGCCAACGCACGCCACGCTGGGCGGACCCGGGGGTCTCGCTCGGCGCCAAGGGCCACCGCAAAGCCCGGTGAGCCGGTGGCGGCCCGATCGATGAGGACATCGAGCTCTTCAGGATGGTCGGAGCGAAGCAGCGCAAGCTCGTCGGCGATGAACCAAGCGAGGCCGGTATTCCGCCCGTAGCGGGCGAGGGCGGACGTGGTGCGACGGTTGGCTCCGGCGAGTCGCCCGCCTGCCCGGCATGCAAACGCGAACACGGTTCCGTTGCGCTGTTCTGCGAGCTGGAGTGCCTCCGCCGGGGTGGGCATCGATCCCTTGAGCCGTTGGGTGAGCGCGTGACCTTCGCCGACCTCGCGGAGCGCTTCTAGAAGGTCGCCGACCGTCTCGGGCGCGGAGGCGGTGCGGAGGAGCTCGAGGGCTCGCAGCGTGACGTGGTTGGCGCTGAGCAGTCCGAGGGTGCGGCTGATGAGGCGACGGGCGACTCGGCGGCGGCGGCCTCCTTGGCGCCCAAGCGCGGCGTCGTGGAGGAAGACCGCGACCTGGAGCAGCTCCGCGGCGGCGGCGGTCTGCTCGGTGGCGGTGGGGTCGGGCGCGCTGACAGGACTGCTGTCGGGGCGGGCAGCGGCGGCGGATAGCAACACCAACATCGGTCGCACCCGCGGCACACCCGGCGCTAAAAACCGCCGGGGATCGAAGCCAGGAGGCGCCCCTTCGCCGCCGGCAAGGTCGCTCAAGCCGGCGTCGACTTGTTGGAGCAGCTGGAGCAGCTCGGTGCTCAGCAAGTCGAGGTCGATGCGCGGGCGGTGACTGGCCGGGTCTTCTCTGCGGGGAGCATCGCGACGCGGGGGACTGGTCATGGCTCCCCCGCTCGAGATGGACGCCGCTGGAGCGGGGGCTGCGTGGTCCGGACCGTCTGGGGCTGGCCGGGGTGGCGCGGAAGGAGTCGTGTCACGCAATCAACCCCCGTGCGAGCCTGATGGCCGGCTGTGGGGGCTGTCGAGAGGGCCTGTTGGCGGGAGTGCTGCCGGGAGACTCAGTAGCCGCCGGTCTTTTGCCAGGAGGTGCGGTTGGCCTCGATGAGGCAGCCGAGTCCGGAGAGGATCAGTGCGATGGCCGCTGCGCCTTGGCCAGTGACCTGTAGGTTGTCGACGCCGTCGTAGCCGAGCTGAGAGAAGCAGGTGGCCACGTCGCCACACGCCACGCCGAAGCCGCCAGAGAGGCCGGTGACGAAGCCAGCGCCGACACAAAGGCCGCCGATCAACCAGAGAAACTCGTGCTTCATGGGGTCCTCATCGCCCGGGATGCGGGGCGGGAAGGGGAGGTGGCTGTGTAGTGTGCTGCCCCGGCCTCGGCAAGGACGGCCGGAGACCTCCTGCTCTTGAGCAGCGGAAGAGTACCCGGGATATGCCGCGAGGCCGTCTGACGCTCCCGATTACGAGGGGCTGGCGTGCGAGGTGGAATCGTGAATCGCCTGCTCAAGAACACTGTTGTGGCGCTGCTTTCCGTGCTGGTTGTTGCGTGCGACGGAGGAGAGTCCACCTCGAGGCCGAAGGTGGAGGTGGTCACGGGCCATGCGTCTCCGGCTGCGGGCTCTTTTGACGCGGTGGGCTTCAAGTGCTGCGATGTCCCAGCGGCGAAGAATGTCGTCGAAGCGTTTGTTGCGCTGGGAACTGCGCTCGCTGCCGACGATCTGCCGGGCTCCAAGGGGGCCGCGCAGGCGTTTTCCGAGACGCTCTCAGCGGATGGGCCCGCGCTCACTGGCGATGCAGAGATCGTGGGCAAGCTGAGTGCGCTGTCGCGTCGGATGGTGGGTCACAGCGACCTCGCCGATATCCGGGAAGACTTCCTCGACGCCTCGACTGAGGTGATGGCGCTCGCACGCGTCCACACCGCCGCCACCGGCACCCCCTACGCAGTGGCCTTCTGCCCCATGAAGCCCGGCCGATGGCTCCAGACAGCGCCCCCCCTCGCAAACCCCTACTACGGCTCCCAGATGCTGCGCTGTGGCACCTTCGAGAGCCTGTCACCTGCGCAGTGACCGGGGAGGTTGGAGGGACCGGCCCAGGCCGGCGCGCGATACTCAGGGTTGGCTGCGCCGAGTGGGTCCCCATTCGGCCGAGGCTCCTGGGAGACCCCATTGCGCGACGCCTATATTCTTGACATCTCGGTCCGGACTGCGCTTGAGGACGATGCCGTCGTTTATGCGGCGCGAGATCTGGCTGCGCTCATGGACGGCTCGCAGGTGGGTCGGGAGCGGCTCACCCATGTGGCAGTGTCCAGCGACGTCGGGCCTGTGGCGCGGGTGGTGGGGCTGACCTCTGGCCTGTCGTCCGGGATCGCGGCGCTCGATGTGGGCGGTCCGGGTGGATCTGGCCTCGCTGCCCTTGGCGATGCGGCCCGCGCGGTGACCAGTGGCTTCGAAGCTGTCGCCGCAGCGGTGGCGATCGGTGGCCGACCCGATGAGCAGGTCGCGCATCCGCCGTGGCTGTCGTCGCTCGACGAGAGGTGGTCGCAGGTGACCGCAGAGCAGTCCCAGAGCTGGGCGCTTCAGCGGGCGGGTCTCGACCGAAAGACCGTGCTCGACCAAGTGAAGGCCCGACGGGCGGTGTGGGCGAAGACGGGCAAGCCCCTGGCGCGGATGGGCGCACTCGATGGCATTCCGTCCGCGATCGGCGATTCAGGTGTAGGGACCGCTTTGCTGGCCGGACACCGTGAGATTCGTGAGCATGGCTGGAAGACTCGTGCGCGCATCACCAGTGTGGTTCGCATCGGTGTCGACCCCACTCTGGGCCTGGCCGCTGCAGGACAGGCCGCGGAGGCCGCGCTCCATCGACTGCAGCTTCGCGCCGACGAGATGAGCCATGTGCAGGTCGATGCCCGCTCTGCGGTCACCCCCGCGCTGGTGGGCCGTGCCCTGTCTCTTGGGCCCGACCGCATCAACGCTCATGGCGATTCGCTGTGTGGAGGCCACGCGGGCGGTGCGGGAGGCATGGCGGATCTAGTGCGCTTGCTCGATGCCCTCGAAGCCAACGATCGGCGGTTCGGCATGGTTGTGGGGATCGAGCCATTGGGCGTGGCCACCGCGATCGTGGTCGATCGACAATTCTACATCTGACCCGCTGACACGTCTGCTGGTGGATGTGGCTCTTGCCGGCTCGGCCTCCCTGGAGTGCTCTCGATGTCCGACGCTCACGCGCCGCTGACCTACGCCCTCGGTGACCCTGGCGCTTTGCCGTTTCTGGGCCACTTTCGGGTGGAGGTGCGGGGACCGGGATCGGTGCTGCGGGTGGCCGGGCGTGTGGCTGCCGACGCGGATGTGGTGGAGGCCCATCAGGCAGCGGCGGAGGTCGAGCGGGCAGTGCGCAGCGTGGTCGGAGCTTCGACGGACGCGGGCAGCCGCCACGCCTTGCTGCGAGCGCTCTGGCAGACCCTTCAACCGGGAAAAGTGCTGGAGCGGGATGCCGTTGACCTCGGGCTGGTCGCCATTGCTGCTGACCGAGAGGGTGTGAGCCTGTCGGGTGTGGGGCTGACCGGGGCTTGGTATGCCCTGGCCGGTCGTGCGCCGCGTCCACTTGTGCCGCCCGACCATCCGCTGCTGGCCAGCGCCTTGGGCGTTCCGGCCTCGCTGCCGGGTGCGATGACGTTGCCCATGGTCCCCAACCTGTTGGTGGTGGAGGTGCGCCATCCGTCGTGTTCGCCGGTGGGCCTTCCATCGGGAGATCTGCGGGCGGCATGTGGGGTGCGGGGATGACCCGTCCAGCCGGGACCTTGCCCGACCTGTGGTTTTCTGAAGTGGATCCTCGGAAGGACATCGAGGCCATCCGCGCTGCGCTGATTGCTCGGGTCGAGGCTGGCGTCGACTCCGAGTCTGTGGTGCGAGCTCTGGCCGCCCGCAACCGCCTCGCACTCGCGGAGCTGTTCATCGGTCCGCGGGCGGACTCCTCCCCGGAGATGCTGGCACTCGCGCTGGCAGTCGCCGATGAGCTGGAGCGTGCCCTTGCGGCCGGCTCGCTGTACCGAAGGCTGGCGGACCTCGCGGGTCCCAATGCCGAGAAGGTGCTGATGCGAGCCATCGAGCGTCATCCAAGCGCCGGCTGGTTGGTGCCCTTGTCGTCGCGGATCGAAGGCCGCGAGATGGGCTGGATCCACCTCATGGCGGTGTGCGAGCGGGCTTCATTTCTGGACACTTGCGTGGCCTATGCGATCGCTGGTTCTCGACGCGGGCTCCTGCGGGTGGCGGTGGCGACTCGGCGAATCGAGCCTCTGGCTGCGTTGGCGCGCGCAGCGGACGAGCGGGCCCTCATTCTCGCCACGGCCTACCTGCTTCAGGACGACGACCCCCCTCCCGTGGGCGCTTGGCTCGCCTCCGTCTGGGGACCCGACCCCACCTCGGTGTTGGTCGGGGCTTTGTCGCTGCTTCACGCTCGGGCGCCGGAGCGCGTGCCATTGCTGCTTGAGCAGTGCTGGCGATGGCCGCGCGTGTCGACGGCTGCACGAGGTCTTGTCGATGGTCGACCTGACCCCACGGCGGGCTAAGGGAGGCGCGCCATGCCCGAATCCTCCATCTGCCGTCTCTGTGCCGGTGCCTGCGGGGTGCTCGTTCACTCCGAAGGTGGCCAGCTCTCCCAAATCGTGCCCGACTCTGCCGACCCTGTGTCGGGAGGGAGGCCCTGTGATGTGCTTGCGAAGGTCCCGGGTGCGCTCGCGCATCCCGATCGCATTGTGCAACCGCTGCGAAGGGTGGGAGACGGCTGGCAAGAGTCGTCCTGGGCCGACGCTCTGGCCGACATATCTACACGCTTGAGTGAGGTGCGACGGTCGGCTGGACCGTCCGCCATTGGGCTCCATCTGGGGGGCGACCGCTGGTCTCGCAGTCGGGAAACCGCACGCTCGCTGGCCTTTGGTGTGGCCCTTGGTACCCCCCACATCTTCAGCGATTCACAGGCCACCAGCGGCTCACTGCTGCGGTGCACAGAAGCGATGCTCGGTCACCCCGCGGTCCTGCTCAGCGACTTGTCGCGGGCCCACTATGTGGTGGTCTTCGATGGTGGACAGGTCGACACGGGCTGGGGCGCGCATCGTCGCGGTCGCAGCTACTCCGATGCGCTCGCTCACAGCAAGGGCACCAAGGGCACCAAAGTAGTGGTGGTCGGCCCACGGCGCACCAAGCTTGCCGACGACGCTCACCAGTATGTGGCGATTCGGCCCGGTACCGAGGCGTTCTTCCTGCTCGGCATGCTGTCGGCCGCGGTGAAGGGCGGCTGGTGTGATGCACAGTTCATTCGCGACTACACCGACAACTTCTCGCTTCTGCCTGAGCTGCTTGCCGCGTGGCCGGTGGAGCGCTGTGCGGGTGTTTGCGATGTGCCTGCTGCTGAGATCTCCGGTGTGGCGCTGAAGTTTGGTCGGGCTGCGATGGCGGTGGCCCATCTTGATGAGCGGCTCACTCACTCGTCCCACGGCTCCCTGGCGGTGTGGGCTGGGCTTGCGCTCCACACGGTCACGGCCAACACGCTTCGTCCGGGCGGCCTCTACGACTATGCCGCCCCGATTGACCTTCACCATCCGTTGGCCTTCCTGCCGTCTCGGGGGGCTCCCAAGACCGCCTCGGGGCATCCGCTGGTCGGGCTCCAGGCGTCGGGCGAGCTCCTGAGCGACCATGTGGGTAGTGCGGTCCAGGCTCTTGTGGTGGTGGACGGCGACCCTCTGGGCAACTCCTCGGCACCTGATGAGCTGGCGTCTGGTTTCCAGAATGCCGAGCTGGTGGTCGTCTTTGCGCGCGCGCACAACCTCACCACGGCCTGTGCAGACTGGGTGTTGCCTCTGACCCACCCCTTCGAGGAAGAAGAATTGGAGCTGCTCGGGTCCACGTCCCTTCCGGAGCCGATGGTTCGCCGGGTGCGGCGGGCGGTGACGGCGCCCGAGGGCTGTCGGCCAGCTGAGGCGGTTCTTGCGGAGCTGGCCGGGCGCCTCAAGCCTGGCGTCCGGGGCGGCGCGTATGGCCTCCACCTCGCTCTTGTGGCCCGTGGGCTCACATCGGCCTCCCTGGAGAGCTGGGAAGGGCGCGCGCTTGAGTGGGGGGCCGATCTCGACGCAGACGCTCTATCCTCACCGCCCCACCGCCACGAGTACGGCATGGCCGATCGCTCGTTGTGGCGGGTGAGCCACGACAATGGGCGCATCGATGTGGCCCCGGATGGGGTCCGACCGCTGCTCGATGCCGCGCAGGTCTTCGACGCTGTTGCAGAGCGGCCCCACTGGCTGCGGGCCTCCGTGCCGCGAGCCCGCGTGATCGACGATGAGCACGGCGCAGACCGTCACGGTGTGGTCTACATCCATCCTGACCTAGGGGTGGCGGACGGGGTGCTGGCCCGGCTCTCCACAGCTGCGGGTGCGCTGGATGTGCGGGTGCGCCACGACCTTCGGCTGCGGGCAGATGTGGTGGACCTTCCGCGTGGTGTGCGTGGCGCGGGCGGCCTGGTTCCTGCTGCCCCCCGCGACCCATGGACCGGCATGGGATGCTGGGACGGCCTTCCATGCGCTCTCCAGCCGATCTGAGTGCCGCGACCGACGCCGGTGTGGAACAGAGACCTCCCCTCGGGGGCGCGGGTGGAATAGCCTCGGGCGTCGGGCGAGCCGAGTGCAGGCGCACATGCCCGGGGAGAACTGCCCGTGGATGCTTTGTGGATGACGATTCGCTGCCTGGGAGCACTGTCGCTGGCGGTGGGCCTAGCGGGCTGCCCGGTCACTCCTGAGGTGCAGACGGGCCCCGGCGCGCAGCAAGGCGGTCCCGGCGGGGGGAGCGGTCCCGGCGGGGGTGGTCCCGGCGGGGGTGGTCCCGGCGGGGGTGGTCCCGGCGGGGGTGGCCTGGAGGGCGGTCCGGGTGAGTTTGTGCTCAATCTCGACGACATGAAGGGTC
>Ga0315322_10004338_pt1 | contig 10929 bp, 10 predicted proteins | sample M110021515metaG_FD_203461 | JGI IMG/M metagenome (GOLD analysis project Ga0315322, IMG submission 203461) | Ammonia-oxidizing marine archaeal communities from Monterey Bay, California, United States - M1 100m 21515 | ecosystem: Environmental > Aquatic > Marine > Intertidal zone | place: USA... | reverse complement strand
TTCTGTTAGAAGGGTTAATGGCATTAAAGCTAAACAGGCATTCTTAGCGCCAGCAATATCGATTTTACCTCTAAGAGGCTTACCACCTTTAATTAATATTGTATCCATCTAGTCATCTTTTCCTAACGATACTTTAATCTCTTCTTGTCTTAATTTTGACTGTTTTTTTCGACGTTGAAGGTTTGCCTGCAAAGCTGCTTTTAGACGTATTGATCTATCAGATGCTTTTTTCTCTTTTGAAGCCGATTGCTTTTTTATTCTTGCCATGGAAACTCCATACTACACCACTTATCAGGCGTCTAGATTATGCTTGCCTGATTTTAAAATTAAGCTTAAGTGAGACATTGATATTGGCTGCTGTAGCTCAGTGGTAGAGCGCACCCTTGGTAAGGGTGAGGTCGGGAGTTCAATCCTCCCCAGCAGCACCATTCGTTATTTAGATTTGAGATCAGGTGGTTGAGCCTCAATAGAAAGATCTAAAACGACTTTATCCATTTCCAAAACTTTCGATTCTTTACTTCCTAAGCGCCGCATTGAAACTGTTTCAGTTTCAACCTCTTTCATACCTACAGCCAAAATAACTGGAACTTTTGAAACAGAATGCTCTCTTACTTTATAATTTATCTTTTCATTGCGCAGATCAGTTTCCACACGGATTCCAGCAGCATTCAAGTTTTCAGCGACTTCAACAACATAATCATTGGCATCAGAAACAATGGATGCTACAACGACCTGCCTTGGAGATAACCAAAATGGTAACCGGCCAGCATGATTTTCTATGAGAATGCCTATAAATCGCTCAAATGATCCAAGCGTCGCTCGATGTAACATCACAGGACGATGCTTTACACCATCCTCACCAACATAATTAGCATCCAATCTTTCCGGCATTACAAAATCAACTTGATGGGTCCCACACTGCCAATCTCTTCCAATTGCATCAGTTAAGACAAATTCCAATTTAGGGCCATAAAATGCCCCTTCACCTGGATTCATCTCCGGCTCAATTCCTGCTGCTCGAGTTGCATTTAGTAACGCTGCTTCAGCTTTATCCCAAACATCATCTGATCCAGACCTGGTATCTGGCCGATCAGAAAATTTTACCTTAAAGTGTTCAAAACCCAAATCAGCATAAATTTCACTTAAAAATTTTATATAAACGGCCGTTTCAGTTTCAATCTGGTCTTCACGGCAAAATATGTGCCCATCATCCTGAGTGAAACCTCTAACCCGCATGATACCATGTAATGCGCCAGATGGTTCATATCGATTGCATGATCCAAACTCAGCCATTCTTAAAGGTAAGTCTCTATAAGATTTTAAACCTTGGTTGTAAATCTGCACGTGGCACGGGCAATTCATTGGTTTTAATGCATTTATTGCTTTTTCTCTGGCATGATCCTCATCAACTTCAACAATAAACATATTTTCCTGGTACTTTTCCCAATGCCCGCTTTTTTCCCAAAGCTTTCGGTCAACAACTTGTGGTGTATTAACCTCTACGTAACCACCTTCAAATTGCTTTCTTCTCATATAGTCTTGGAGAGTTGTATAAATTAACCAACCATTTGGATGCCAAAACACTTGACCAGGGGCTTCTTCCTGCATGTGAAAAAGGTCCATCTCTTTTCCTAATTTTCGATGATCTCTTAAAGCGGCTTCCTCAAGCATATTTAAATGTTTTCGAAGATCTTCCTTATTTCTAAAAGCAACCCCATAAATCCTTTGTAACATTGATTTATTACTATCACCCCGCCAATACGCTCCTGCAACCGACATCAATTTAAAAGCATCACTTGGTACTTGGCCAGTATGCTGCAAATGTGGTCCTCGGCACAAATCCTGCCAATCTCCATGCCAATACATTCGTATAGGTTCATTTCCTGGAATTGTTTCTATCAACTCAACTTTGTAAGGTTCGTCATTATTCTTATAAAATTGAATTGCCTCCTTTCTTTCCCAAACTTCAGTGCGAACCAGATCGCGAAGATTGATTATATCCTTCATTCGTTTTTCAATGGCTCCGAGATCCTCAGGCGTAAAGGGTTCAGACCTATCAAAGTCATAATACCAACCGTTTTTAATCACAGGACCAATGGTCACTTTAACATCAGACCATAATTCCTGTACTGCCCGAGCCATAATATGCGCAAGATCATGACGGACTAATTCCTCTCCTTGATCTTGATCTTTCATGGTATGAATTGAGATTTTGGAGTCAGAATTAATTGGCCATTGTAAATCCCAATGTTCACCATTTAATGTTGCAGAAATCGCCTTCTTGCTCAAAGAACTTGATATATCGTCAGCGACCTGCTTGGCAGTTACCCCTTTCGGGTACAACCTAGAATTCCCATCCGGCAATGTTAATGAAATTTGAACCATTTTTTTATCCTTATCAGTTTGGCGACTACAAAACGCCCGGTTGCAAGTATGTTGATTGTTTCTTAACAAGGTAACTTTAATTGTCAACTTAAACGACCGTTGAAAAATTAGTAAATATAGAGTTTAACAAAATTCAAATTACAAACTTTAGAGGAATTTTGTGAGAGAACCTGATTATTTTACAACCCCACAAGGACGGAAAATTGCTTACCATCAAACCTTTGGAAAAGGTATTGGGGTTGTTTTCTTGGGAGGCTTTAAATCTGATATGGAAGGTACCAAAGCGATATATTTAGAGAACTGGGCGATCAAGAATAATCGACCCTTTATTCGTTTTGATTATTCAGGCCATGGTGAAAGTTCAGAAAAATTTATTGATGGGTGTGTTGGGGATTGGAAACAAGATTCTTTAGAGCTCATTAATGCCTTAACAAAAGAACCTCAAATACTAATAGGATCAAGTATGGGTGGATGGATTTCTTTATTATTATGCCGAGAGATTCCAGCAAATGTTTGTGGAATGATAGGTATTGCTGCAGCACCCGATTTTACTGAAAATAGTATGTGGACTAGCTTTTCAGACATACAAAAGGAAACTCTGTCAAAAAATGGTTACATAGAGCTGCCGTCCGAATACGATGATCCTTATTTAATTACAAAGAAATTAATAGAAGATGGTCGAGATCAGCTCGTTTTAAAAAGCCCCTTGGAGTTAAGATTTCCTTGCCGGTTTCTACAAGGCACTGCTGATGTGGACGTTGATATTTCAGTTGCCCTCAGGTTGATAAATCATGTAAGCGGGTCCGATATCAGATTAACTCTTGTTAAAGATGCAGATCATAGGTTTTCAAATCAAGATAATTTGCGTTTAATTTGCAAGACGATACATTCAGTAACCAAAGCAATAGAGAAAGATTAAAAAATGAGATTGTTTGGCAAAATCCTTGGTCGTATCTTATTAATTTCAACTCTAGCAATCGGATTGATTTATTTATTTGGCCCACGCGAAGAAATTGATACCAGGATAACTTTTAATCCAGAGCTCATCAAAGAAGACATTGATTTATATCTCGTAGAAAAGGAAGAAAAATTCAGCGATATAACCCCTGGTACTGAAAAACGCATTCTTTGGCACACTACAAAAGGATCACAAACACCTATATCTATCGTCGTAATGCATGGATTTTCGGCTACCTCCGAAGAGATAAGACCAGTTCCAGATCTAGTTGCAAACTCCTTAGGCGCAAATATTTATTTCATGCGCTTTAAAGGTCACGGACGTGATGGAACGGCTCTAGCAAGTGCAACCGCTGGTGATTGGTTAGAAGATGCAGCTGAAGCAATTGAAATTGGTCGTAGAATTGGTGAAAAAGTGCTTGTAATTGCTACATCTATGGGAGGTACAATCGCAACGATTTCTGCTAGCATACCTGAACTGCGTGAAGGTGTAATGGGATATACATTAGTTTCACCCTTATATGGAGTAAATAATCCCGCTGCAAATCTTCTCAGCCTACCTTTTGCAAGACAATGGATACCTTTAGTTGCCGGTGAAACCCGAAGCTGGGAGCCTGATAATGAGGGCCATGGAAAATATTGGACTACATCTTACCCAACTGTATCAGCTTTGCCCATGCAAGCAGCAATCAATTACGCTAATTCTCTAGAAACTGATAAAATAACAACTCCTGCACTTTTCATTTACTCTGAGCAAGATCAAGTGGTAGATACTATTGAAATAGAAAACAAATTAGAATCTTGGGGTGGAGCAGTCACCGTTGCAAAAAGAGTTATGTCGGATAAAGACGATCCTCAAAGTCATGTAATTGCCGGCGATATTAGAAGCCCAACACAAACAAAAGACACTGTTGAAATAATAGTAAACTGGGTTAAAAAATTATAAAATTATACCAAATATTACAATCAACAAACCTATAAAAGATAAGAAAAGCGCCAACATATTTATAGCTGCCATACTCTTCAACTTATCGCGCATTTCATTATCATCAGTTATATTTTTTCGTGCTTTATTTACCCTTAAAATACACCAAATTAGAATACATAACCCAATTAAGGTCACTATTGTTCCAAGTAGTATCAAAAAATCCATAAATTTTCCTAATTATTAAAACTTTGCCTTGCTAGCACTCTTGCCACTTTGTAATGAGAAGTTTCAAAAAAGAAAGGCGAAAATATGGCTGAAGCCTCTGATAATAATGTTTATCGCGTAACACGGGAAGAGATCAGATCTTTTGTAGAGCGAATAGAACAACTTAATCTAGAAAAAAATGAGATAGCTGAACAACAAAAAGAAGTTTTCTCTGAAGCAAAAGCGAGAGGATATGACACTCGAATATTGCGAAAAGTTGTTAGCTTAAGAAAACGCGATCCACAGGATCTTTCTGAAGAAGAAGCAATATTAGAAATTTATAGAGAAGCTTTGGACCTTTAATCAACCTGGCCATAAACTCTTACGATAATAAAAAAAATTACAGATTTAATATTTTGGACTTGCAAGCCTAGTGTCGGAAAAGATAAAAGCGCGTCGGAAGCCCCTATAGCTCAGCTGGTAGAGCAACTGATTTGTAATCAGTAGGTCCGCGGTTCGAGTCCGTGTGGGGGCACCATGAAATCAAAGGCTTAGCGAAAATCACGCTGGGCCTTTTGTTTTTTGGGTTCCAAATGGGTTCCAAAATAGAGGATCACGTTTGCAACGCGCGCCGGTGCGAGGCTTGTGTTTTTATTGGCACTCTATCAGGCGTAGGGGGGAGGTGGCGCATATATCGATAGGACGGTGGATAAGGTGAGTTTTGTCATTTTTGTAATGAAGTCGCCGTTCAACCTAGCCGGTAATTTATAGGGATCAGATTAAAAAGGCTGGTTTCTGAGCCACTCCTCAAAACATGTTGCTGCTGAAGAAAATCTTTGGCTTTTTGAAGGGATCAAGTAATAGCCATAGCCCTCCAACCATATCCCGGAAAGAGGCGCCAGTAGATCAGCATCAAGCTCTGGCTGAGCCAGTTCATCAAGCAGAGCAATACAATTGCCGGATACGACCGCTTGAAGGCGGTTGTTGGCATCTGGTAAATGCACAGGATTATGTATTGGGGCATATTTAATTCCGGCTAGGGTATGCCAGAGTTTCCAGCCAGCCATGCCGGATGCATCGGGTAAAAGCGGGACCTCAGAGACAATTTGTTCCAGTCCAATTTCTTCAGCCCTTTTACTTACTGTAAAATTGGCAAGCGGAACAGTCCGGGATGGATATAAAAAAGTTCCTAGACGTTTGCCTGTCTCTGCATCACACCAGAACACAGTCATATCCAAAATCGGATTTTGTAGATCGGCTTTAGTGTTGATAGGTTCCACTCTAAGTGCAATATCTGGATAGTTTTGAGTGAAATCCGAAAGCCTTGGCCCAAGCCAGCGCGATATGAACCAGCTGTGTGCGCCCACACAAAGACTATTATCTAATCGATCGCGTATATCAGAAATCACGTTCTCAAGTTGACCAAAGCGGCGATTAGCGGCGCTCCACAGTATTTGTCCATGAGGTGTTAGTCTGATGTGAGTATGGCGGCGCTCAAAAAGTTTGAAACCCAATTCGCTCTCCAATTTAGATATTTGGTAACTCACAGCCCCTTTGGACATGTGCAACTTATCGCCCGCCGCAGTAAAGCTCATTTTCTCGGCCACGGTACAGAATAATTTCAAACTGTCGAAGGATCGGAATCGCATAGCTCTGTTTAAATATATTGAACAAATAGATCAAGTTTTTAGATTTGTGGAAACCCATAATTTTGCTTAACTTTAAATTAAGGAGACACTTCTATGAAACCACGCGACCCAATAGCACAGCTTCCAACCCATGAAGTTACCAACATGCCTCCACATATGGGAAATCAGAACCTCTGGCAGGATGATAAAGCGTTGCAGCACTGGACTAAAGTAGAAGGCGGCACATGTCATGCTGATCATATCGCGCATGTCGGGCTACTGACAGGGTTGGATGAGACTTTTGAGAAAGCTAATCAGGCCAACCGTCATGGGCCGGAATTGCATGCCTTTGATCGTTACGGCATGCGAATAAACGCGGTCGAGTTTCATCCAGCCTATCACGACCTCATGGACCTCGCGATATCCAACAAGGTTCACAATTTCGCGTGGCATAACGAGAGCAATGCAGGACATGTGGGCCAGTCTGTTTTGACCTATATGTTCAGCCAACCAGAGGGCGGAGTCATGTGCCCGATGGCGATGACTTATTCTGTTGTGCCGTCACTACGTATAACGCCCTCAGTAGCCAAGACATGGATGCCGAAAATACTTTCCACTCAATATGATCGCCGAGATATTCCAGTGAATGAAAAAACCGGTGCAATGATTGGGATGTTTATGACCGAAAAACAGGGTGGATCAGATGTACGCGCAAACTCCACATCAGCCCAACCTTTTGGTGAGGGGTATCTACTTACTGGACACAAATATTTTTGCTCAGCACCTATGTGCGATGCCTTTTTAGTCCTAGCAAATACTGAGAACATGGGTATTTCATGTTTTATTGTCCCACGTTGGCGTCCTGACGGCAGCCGCAACAATCTTTTCATTCAAAAGACGAAAGACAAGCTGGGCAACCGCTCGAATGCATCTACTGAGATCGAGTTACAAGATACTTGGGGTATAATGCTGGGTGACGAAGGCCGGGGTATACGTACGATTATAGAGATGGTTACCGGAAATCGGCTTTATTGTGCAATGTCCTCGGCTGGTATCATGCGACAGGCTCTGGTTCAGGCATTGCATCATACTTCGCACAGGTCGGCGTTTCAGAAACGGTTGATCCAGCAGCCACTTATGCAGAATGTTCTAGCTGATATGGCAGTCGAGGTTGAAGCTGCGCTGGCTCTTGGGTTGCGGATTGCGCGAGCAATGGACACCGCAAATGATCCGGCCGAGGCGGCTCTGGCACGCATCGGGACGACGGTAGCGAAGTACTGGAATACCAAACGCTGCCCGAGCCTCGTGGTAGAGGCACTAGAATGTCATGGAGGTCCTGGATACATCGAAGAAAGCATTATGCCGCGCCTGTATCGCGAGGCGCCACTGAATTCGATCTGGGAAGGGTCAGGTAACGTCATGGGGCTGGACGTGATGCGTGCAATTGGGCGTGAACCTGAGACGATTTCAGCCCTTATGGCCGAGGTCGAAAAGGCGCGTGGAAATAATCCAAATCTGGACCGCGCCATCGATGATCTGCGGGATGAGCTGGCTAATCCTGACGGGATCGAAGCGCGTATGCGCATGATCACAGAGATGATAGCGTTGACGCTTCAGGGGGCTTTGCTGACCTGCCACGGAGAAAGCGCTGTTGCCGATGCTTTCTGCGCGTCGCGTCTCGCACCACGCTATCGCGGCGCATTTGGAACCCTGCCCAAGGGTCTAGACCTCGACGCGATCATCAGTCGCGCCCTGCCTGGTTAATAGGCAAACAACCAGGACAAAAGGAGACGAGACATGAGAATTGCACTTTTTGGAGCGACTGGCGCAGTTGGGGGCCACTTTCTGAACAAGGCACTTGCCGCGGGTCATGAGGTCACAGCTCTAGTGAGAACGCCCGAAAAACTCAGTGAACATACAAATCTATCTGTGCTCAAAGGCGACGTTACAAGCCCTAGCGATGTTGCGAAACTTATTAGTGGTGCCGATGTCGTTGTCAGTTGCCTTGGCAATGTCAGAGATGTGTTGATTATGGAGAAAGCGGCCAAGGCAATTCTTGAAGCCTCAGCTAAACAATTAAAACCGCAAAAATGTTTGTTTATCAGCAGTATAGGATGTGGTGGCACGTCTTGGGTCGTCAAAAAGATGCTGCAATTGATCGGGGGACGTTCGAGTTTCGCGGATTATGAACGGGCGGATGCTCGTATATCAAGTGAGGGAGAAGTCCCATATGTGTTGGTCCGCCCCGCCGCCTTGAAGGAAAAACCTGGCAACGGAAAATATCGCGTGTTTCAGGACGACGGAACCTTTGCACGACCTATAGCTAAAGAAGATGTAGCTGAATTTCTGCTCGATGCCATTTCAAGCAATCAGTGGGACGACCGTGGTGGTCTGCAATTGGCGGGGATGAAGTAATGATGATCCAGTCGGCACTGACCTTGCCTATCCTTCAAAATAGGAAATTTTTGACTAATTTTATCTACAAACTCATAAAACCGTAACAAAAGGAGCCATGGATATGGCCGGAATGATATTGCCCATAATCTCAAGCGCTGTGCGTTCACCATGGTTCAAGGCGACGCGCGACCTGACCACCGCTTATGGCGATCACGAAGGGCGGCTGACCCCTGTTACATTCGATCGCTCCATCGCAGATGAATATCGCGTGCTTCGCACCCGTGCGGGTATATTTGATGTGCCTGAACGCCCATTGGAAATTCGTGGTCATGGCGCAGCGGCGTTCCTTGACTATGTGTTCACTCGACCCGTCAGCACCATGGCTGTAGATCGGGGGCGTTATGGCTTGATGTGTCACCACGGTGGCGGTATTGCCTGTGATGGCGTGATTTTTCGCCTAGCGAAAGATTGGTTTTGGTATGTTCATGCGGACCGCGACGTATTTACCTGGCTTCAGGCATTGAGCCTCGGCCATGACGTGGAAATCCGTGATCCGGGCGCCTGGGCAATTCAGATCCAAGGGCCAACCAGCCTCGAGATACTAGATGCCTGTGTTGATGGTGGGGCCCCAGAAGAGTTCAAATATTACCATTCACGTAAGGTAACCATGGGCGGTCAACCGGTTCTGATCAGCCGGACGGGATGGACCGCCGAGCTAGGCTTTGAGGTCTATAACATGGATCCGAATGTTGATGGTATGGCGCTTTGGTCTCACTTGATAGTAGCTGGAGCGCCACATGGGATGGAGATCCTTTCGACCTACGCCATGAATCCGCGTCGGATTGAGGCGGGGATTATGAACTACGGCACCGACATGGGCTGGGACACAACGCCATTTGATCTGGGGCTAGGGGACTTTGTCGATTTTGAACATGATTTTGTGGGGCGAGACGCCTTGCGGGCCACTGAGCGCTCCTCCCGATTCTCTGGTTTCATGACTGAGGCGAAGGACGTCAAATGGGGATCGCCTGTTTTGGCAAGCGGCAATGCGGTTGGCCGTGTAAAGGCGTTCGAACCGTCGCCAACCCTCGGCACGGGGATCGGGTATGTTCTCTTCGACACACCTGAGGCCATGTCGGCCAATGCTTTCACCGTGAAGGGCCGAAACGGGAATGAGTATCCGCTCGCCCTGCATGCACTACCGTTCTTTGACCCTAACAAACGCATCCCCCGGGGCCTTGAAGTCATGGAGTTCAAAGGATGAGGGACCTTGCTGCCACCACCCGTCGCCGCGAAAACCTCAAGCGGCTCCTGAAACCGCGTCACATCGCTTTTGTCGGCGGTAAGGCGGTTGAAGACTGTATCAATGCTACCCGCAAATCTGGTTTTGCTGGGGAAATCTGGGTGGTACATCCGAAATATGAGGAGCTTGCAGGCATTCCATGCGCGCCAAGCCTTGCCGATCTGCCTGAACCACCGGATGCCGCCCTGATCGCAGTGTCGCGTGAACGCACAATTGAAGTCGTGGCAGAATTGTCCGAAATGGGTGTAGGCGGGGCGGTGTCCATCGTCGGTGAATTTTCCGAAGCGGGAGAGGAAGGTGCCGTGCTGCAGGCCAGTCTGGCCAAAGCGGCCGGGGACCTTGCGCTCGTCGGCCCGAACTGTTTGGGTGTGATGAACATGTTTGATGGCATGGCCGTCTGGGGCGGTGATAATGTGTTTTCGCCTGTCACGGGCGATGGTGTCGCCCTGATCAGCCAGTCGGGATATGTCGCTTACTCGGTGACCAATGTCGAACAGGCCCTACCTCTGGGCTATGCCATTTCGATGGGCAATCAGGCAGTTCTCAATGTGGCTGATTACATCGACGCCATGCTAGATGACTCCCGCGTACGCGCCATCGGTCTTTACCTCGAAGGGATCGTGGACATCGCCGCCTTCAGCGCCGCTGCGATGCGTGCGGTGAAACAGGGTGTGCCGCTTGTGGCGCTGAAGGCCGGTGGCACGCAGGAAAGTGCTGAACTGGCGCAAAGCCATTCTGGCACCTTGGCGGTAGACAACGAAATCTGGTCAGCCCTTTTTCGTCGGTTTGCGATTGTCGAAGCAGGGTCACCCAAGGCGCTGATTGAGACGCTCAAACTGCTGGGCAGCCCCAAGCCCCCGAAAGGCAACCGCATTGTTGCTGCGGCCAATTCCGGTGGCTACGCAGCGATGATCGGGGAAAAGGGGCGTGATGTCGGTTTGGAGTTCCCTGCACCCACAGAGGCGCAACGCAACGCATTGATAAAGACTGTCCCAGAGCTGGTTTCTCTGATGAACCCGCTCGACTGGAACCTGCCCTGGGCGGCGATGTCCACACCGGATACCTCGCACAATGGCATGGGGATCTTGATGGATGATCGTTGTGATCTGCTTGTCTATTTCGTCGAT
>Ga0315322_10004326_pt1 | contig 10947 bp, 5 predicted proteins | sample M110021515metaG_FD_203461 | JGI IMG/M metagenome (GOLD analysis project Ga0315322, IMG submission 203461) | Ammonia-oxidizing marine archaeal communities from Monterey Bay, California, United States - M1 100m 21515 | ecosystem: Environmental > Aquatic > Marine > Intertidal zone | place: USA... | reverse complement strand
TGAATGTCGATTGGATCCATCAGCGATCGTTTAGCAAGGACTGCTGCTTTCTCTGCTGTACCACCGATACCGATTCCCAGCATGCCTGGCGGGCACCACCCGGCACCCATCTTTGGCACGGTTTCCAGTACCCAGTCGACGATGCTGTCTGAAGGATTCAACATGGCAAGTTTGGCTTTGTTTTCTGACCCGCCTCCCTTCGCTGCAATAAAGACTTCGACTTTGTCACCCGGAACGATCTCGTAATGGATGACCGCCGGTGTGTTGTCGCCGGTGTTCTTTCTCGCGCCGGCAGGGTCAGCCAGTATCGAAGCTCTCAGTACATTATCAGGGTGTGTATAAGCGCGGCGGACGCCTTCGTTAATCATGTCGCTCAGGGACAATTCAGCATCCCAGGAGACATCCATCCCAACATTGACAAAGACGGTGACAATCCCCGTGTCCTGGCAGATCGGACGCCGCCCTTGAGCACACATGCGCGAGTTGATCAGGATCTGAGCCATCGCCGCTTTGGCCGCCTGTGACTCTTCCCGCTCGTACGCCTCGTTGACCGCTGTGATGAAGTCGAGCGGATGGAAGTAGGACATGAATTGCAGACTATCAGCAATACTGTCGATCAGGTCTGTCTGAGTAATAGTCGCCATGCGAGGCTCCTTGCCGTTATCTGGTTGGTTGGAGATTCACATTCTAATGAGATGTCCCGATTCAGAAACTAATGGCACAACCGAAGGCGCTTGACGCCCGATTCCTGATATGTAGCCAAAGATTTCCAGTGCGGAGTTCGATGGCCGTTACCGAGGCCACTACTGGCAGTGTACCTGTACGGCGCAGGCTTTGTAGGATGGTTGTTTTGAGTAGGGGTCGAACACGGCGTCGGTGAGTTGATTGACCTCTTCGTAGTGCATCGGCAGGAAGAGCTGGCCGGGTTGGACGCTGGGAGTCACGAAAGCGCTGGCGGTGACTTGGCCGCGCTGAGACATGACGACGACATTGTCTTGAGGTTTGATGCCTCGTTTTCGCGCGTCGCCCGGGTTGATCTCGACGTAGAGATTCGCCGGGTACAGCTTCTTCAGGACGGCTGACTTTGACGTTCGCGTTTGAGTGTGCCACTGAGAGGCAGTGCCTCTGCCGGTCAGAAGAACGAACGGAAACTGGTCAGACGGTGGCTCGGGCATGGGTCTGGGATCTTCGAACAGGAACTTCGCTCGCCCGTCAATGTGGTAGAAGCGACCGTCTTCGAAGAGGCGACGTTCGGATGATGGTTGAGGGTCAAGGGGCGAGGCATGAAAGCCTTTGTCTTCTGTCCCTCGACGCTGGCCGCTTGACCGTCGTCCCGGACCAAACGGCCACTGGATGCCGCCCATTTCGTCGAGCATGCGGTAATCTTCGACGCCCGTGATGTCGCAGGGCTGACCTTCTGAGAGTTGTTTGAGGATCTGGAAGACCGCCTCGGGCGAACTCCATTTCTTGAACATATTTTCGACGCCCCAGTATTCGGCGATCAAGCGGAAGATTGAGAAATCGGACAGTGCCTCACCAGGAGCTTTACAGACTTTTTTCAAAACTCCGATGCGGCGTTCTGAGTTGATTATGGTTCCTTCCTTTTCTCCCCAACCAGCAGCGGGAAGAACCAGGTCCGCCATTCTTGCAGTTTCGGTTGTGTGATACATGTCCTGCACAACGAGGAAATCCAGTCGTTCGAGAATGTCTCGACATTGGGTCTGGTTGATCCATGAGTGCGCCGGGTTTGTGCAGATGACCCACAGACCTTTGATTTTCCCTCGCAGAATGCCTTCGATGATTTCGTGATATGCCCATGATGGTTCTCGCGGGATTTGTTCCGAGTCAATTTCGAGAATGTCAGCAACTTTGCTGCGGTGATCATCGTTGGTGAAGTCGTGACCGCCGAGCAAGTTGGTTGTGTTGCTGAAAAGTCGAGAGCCCATCGCGTTGCACTGGCCAGTGATCGAGTTGGCTCCCGTACCTGGCCGGCCGATGTTTCCCGTCATCAATGCCAGATTGATAATTGCCTGAGCAGTACGCACTCCCTGGTAACTCTGGTTAACGCCCATCGTCCACCAGAATGACACTCGTTTCCCGGCGTAGATTGTCTCAGCGAGACTTTCGATCTGTTTGGCATCCAGACCGGTGTCTGCTGAAACTCGTCCACGAGTAAACTGCTGAACGTACTCAGCGAAGTCGGTAAATCCGCTTGTGCTTTGCTTGATGAACGAGTCGTCGATCCAACCGTTCTCGATCAAAATCCTGGCGAGCCCGTACAGCAGCGACTGATCCGACTTCGGAGCCAGCGGCAAGTGTTGCGTTGCCTGCATAGCGGTTTCGGTCATGCGAGGATCAATTACGACGATCTCCGGGTTGTGCGGGTTTCGCATAACGCGTTCCCACATGATCGGATGAGCGATGCACAAGTTGCTTCCGATCAACACGATGACATCGGACTCTTCAAAATCCTTGTAGGTGTAAGGTGGTGCGTCGAAGCCGAACGATTGTTTATACGCGACGACCGAAGTCGCCATGCACTGCCGAGTGTTGCCGTCTCCGTGCAGGATGCCCATCCCGAATTTCGTCAGAGCACCGAGCAGAGCCATTTCTTCCGTGGGAATCTGCCCGGTGCTGAGAAACGCCACGGAATCCGTCCCATGACGCTGCTGAATCTCTTTGAAGCGATCGGTGAATGTTGTGAGCGCGGTGTCCCAATCGGTCGGAGCCAACTTACCACTCGCGTCTTTCATAAGTGGCAGAGTGGCTCGATCGGGCGAATCCAGCACAGTCAACGCTTCCCAGCCCTTCGGGCAAGCCATGCCCAGATTGACCGGGTACTCCGTGGCCGGAGTGAGGCTGACCGCTTCGCCGTCTTTCAGGTGAATGTTGAGTCCGCAGCCGGTCGAGCAGTAGCCGCACGTCATCTTCGTTGTCGCGTCGGGTTTCGTTTTCGCCGGTACATGACCGAGGCCGAACCCGCCCGGCTCAAGCAATAGCTCGCGCGTGAGATGCCCGTCGCGTTGGTGCATGAACGCGGGCAGTCGAGATTCCTGCACGACTGGAAGTTCCAGGTCAACCGATTCCGCTTCTTCAACAACGTCTGACGACACGGCGAATCAACTCCTGAGTGAGCCTGGCATTCGCGGCGAAGCGACTGCGGCAAAGAAGAGGTAACGCTCCAGCAGCTCACCGGCCAGGCACGCGATGAACAGCATGCTTGTCACTATGATCAGGAAGACGGGATCCTGCGGAGACTCGGAGATCGCTTTCAGAAGTAGTGCCGGCATGGCGAGACCTCCAAGCACTCCGCAGGCAAATCGAGCAATAGTCACGCTGGCGAGCGATCCGGTCATCAGCAGGGCCGATCGTTTCATCGGAGTCGTTTGACGACTCAACAGTGGCCGCAGTTGATTGGCTTCGAAGACGATTTTCAGGCCCGTCAGCAGCAGGAGCGTCTGACAGAAACGGCGTCCGTAGGCGGCGATGATCCCCGAAACGTTGGCGGCGGCGTCACCGGAACCGAAAAACGAAATCAGCAGCAGTGTCAGCCAGACGGCGGCGACACCCAGCAGGCACGTCGTCAATCCGAATCGAGCAGACGTCTTTGTAAAGCTCCAGAATATTCGTTGTGTGAATGCGTAAATCATAACCGAGCAGAACACGCCAGCCAGACCTGACACAGCGACTCCCCAGCCCAGCCACTGCTGCCAGTACTGGCTGCCAACGATCATCTCGGGCCCGAACCAGCTGCTGGCTGCGTAGATCACGGCTAGCTTCGCGAACACGCCAAAGGCAACGATCTCTCGACTCAGCCACGAATGCCGCAGTCCGATGATCGCCCGGTACGCATACTGGGGTCGTCCCAGATGGAGCGTGCTCGCCGCCAACGCGAGCAGACCAAAGACGAGCGCACTCAGCGAGTGGACCGGTCGCATGGCTGCGATCAGAGTTTCATCAAGGAATCGTTCCAGGACGAGCCCAGACAGAAATGCTCCAACCGAAAGCTGCGTCAGCACCAGCATGATGATCAGCGGCCAGTGAGGATGCTGTGCGGACACCGAGTAATAATCCGCCGGAAGCAGGTTCCGCGGGAACACACGCTTTGTTCGATAGGTCGTGGTCGGCAGAGTGATGTGCGGTTCGGGTGCCGCCGGAAGGAAGCGGTCTGCTTCGGAGTCCTCGATAATCTGTTCGCAATCAACAATGCGAATTGAAATCGCTTCGTGTGGGCATGACTGCACGCAGGCAGGTGCTTCACCGGCGGACAGCCGGTCCGAACACATGTCGCACTTCCGGACGATGCCCTTCTGCTTGTGATACTTCGGTACGTCGTACGGACAGGCCAGCGTGCAGTACTGACACCCGAAACATTGATCGTCCAGATGTTTGACGATGCCTGTGACGGGGTTCTTCTCGTACGCGTCAACCGGGCAGGCCGCCATGCAGCCCGGTTCAAGACAATGGTGGCAGGCGGTTGTCACATGCTGCATGACCGGGTTCGTACTCGTCCCTCCGACCAGTAATCCGACATCGCGCCAGGTTTCTGTTTCATCGAGCCCATTCAACGAGTGGCAAGCCGTAACGCAGGCCTTGCACCCGGAGCACGCATCAAGATCGACATCGAACGCGTACTGCTGACCCGGCCCTGGTTCCGTCGCTGGAATTAGCGACGAATAATATCGCGATTGCGCAGGCGAGCCCTGTTTGTTGTAGACCTGAGAAAACTGCTCAACTGCCGTCAACTCCTGCTGGTCCGCCAGCAGACGTTCCAGAAGAGTTGGTCCTTGCGAATCTGCTTCTGAGGGATCGTCCACGGAGGGAGGCACAACGGTTTCCGCGGTCTCGGAATTGTCATTCGAAACGTCGATACTCGATTCAATGATGGCCGCGTCTCTAGTCATGCCTGATTCACATTGCCCGGCGCTGTTTGTCAGAGTTTCTTTTTGCGATGTTCCGAGTCAAACGGCGACGGGCTCACATTTTGATTGGCACAACGTGGCCATGCTGCAGCCGATTTCGGTCGCAAGCAATTCGTCGAGAATCTCGTTCGGAGGCAGCTCCAGAAAGACGTTTCCGTCTTCAACCTTCACGGGAAAGGTCCGGATGTCGTAATCCTCTCCTTGCAGAGATTCGCCAGTTTCCAGAGAGAACGTTTTCTTATGCAGCGGGCAGGCGACTTTGGGAGTGCCGGATTGGTCTCCCACAATGCCGCGTGACAGGACAAATGCTTTTTTGTGCGGGCACATGTTCTGCGAGGAGTACCATTCTCCACGGCTGGTGAAGTTGAAAACCGCGATCTGCGACTTCCCGTACTTAATCGTTGCCCCACCGTCCTGCGGGAAGTTCTCGACCATACCAACCTGCACCCAGCGAGTTTGCTCAATCAGATCTGCGCCGTCGCCGCTCAATAAATTCTCTTCGCGTTCTTTCAGTTCGCCGAAGAGTTCAAGCGAGGTCAGTTCGTCATTCCAGTCGGCAGGCCGCGATTGATCACGTTGCGCGATGAATTCGATGACGGGCTCTTCAGCCTCGGTGTTGACGAACTGGCGGAAGCGGGCTCGTTGAGCGGGGTCATTGACGACGCGAGTCCACTCGCACTGATAGTTGTCGATGAGGTTCTGCATCTGAGCTTCCAGCTCGTCGCAGAGACCGAGCGAGTCTTCAATAACGACATCTCGCAAGTGATCGAGTCCGCCTTCCAGCTTCTCCAGCCAGACACTTGTTCGAGTCAACTTGTCGGCGGTCGAGATGTAGTACATCAGCAGCCGGTCGATATAACGGATGGCAGTTTCTTCATCGATGTCGGCGACAAACAGGTCGGCATGACGGGGCGTTGCACCGCCGTTGCCACACACGTAGAGGTTGTAGCCGTTGTCAGTGGCAACGAGCCCGACGTCTTTGCATTGAGCCTCAGCACACTCTCGAACGCACCCCGAAACAGCCATCTTGATTTTGTGCGGCGAGCGAACCCCCTTGTACCGGTTTTCGATTCGAATCGCGAAACCGACTGAATCCTGCACACCGTAGCGGCACCACGTTGAACCGACGCAGCTCTTCACGGTCCGCAGAGATTTTCCATAGGCGTGTCCACTTTCGAAACCAGCATCGATGAGACGTTCCCAGATGTCGGGCAAGTCCTGAACGTCGGCACCGAACATGTCGATCCGCTGCCCGCCGGTGATCTTTGTGTAGAGACCGTATTTCTTTGCCGTTTCACCTATCACGACCAGCTTCTCGGGTGTGATCTCTCCGGCGGGCACTCGAGGAACAACTGAGTACGAACCGCCTCGCTGCATGTTGGCGAGAAATCGATCGTTTGTGTCCTGCAAGGTCCCGTGCGGGTCTTCCAGAATGTTCTCGTTCCAGAGTGACGCGAGAATCGATGTCACTGCCGGCTTGCAAACTTCGCAGCCGTTGCCAGAACCGCACTCGTCCATGACCTGGGCAAAGGTTTCCAGCTTCTTAACATTTACGATGGCAAACAGCTCTGGCCGTGAGAAATGAAAATGTTCGCAGAGATGATTAGTGACTTCTTTGCCGGCCTTTGCCATTTCGAAATCAAACAGGTCGTTCACCAGCGGCATGCACCCACCGCAGCCGGTACCGGCTTTCGTACACATTTTGACGGCACCGACCGAATCAAGTTCTTTGCCGCAAATCGCCTGGCAAATGTCGCCTTTAGTGACGTTGTTGCACGAGCAGATTTGAGCTTCGTCGGGCATCCCATCGATGTTGCCGAGCGGTGCTCCGCTGCTGGAACCAACGATCAGTTCGTGCGGTGCACACGGCAGATCCTGATCCGCCTTGCTCATCATCAACAGTGTGCCGTACTCAGCGGCGTCGCCCACAAGGATGCCGCCGAGCAGACGCTTCCCGTCGAGACTGAACAGGAGTTTTTTGTAGACACCGGAGAATGGCTCTTCGAATGACAGCGGGACTGCTTTGTCGGAACCAGATTCGTAGTCTCCGAAACTGGCAACGTCGATGCCCATCAGTTTGAGCTTGGTCGACAGGTCCGTACTGTCGAACTTTCGATCTCCACCAGTCAAATTCGCCGCGACGGCTTCCGCCATGTCGTAACCTGGAGCGACCAGTCCGTAGACCATGCCGCCGTGCAGAGCACATTCGCCGATCGCGTAAATATCCGGGTCGGACGTCTGTAGCCGGTCGTTGACCTGGATTCCTCCACGTTCGCCGACTTCAAGTTCGCACTCCCGGGCGACATCGTCACGCGGACGAACTCCGGCCGACACGATGATCATGTCGACGTCGAGCGTTGAATCATCGTTGAACGTCATCTGCTCAACATGGCCGCTGCCGCTGATCTCTTTCGTTCCTTTGTTCAGAAGAACTCGAACGCCGAGTTGTTCGATCTTCTGAACAAGAATTCGTGAACCAGCAGTGTCGATTTGTCGCGGCATCAACCGATTGCTGTACTCGATGACGTGCGTCTCTAGATCGAGATCCGTTGCCGCTTTGGCTGCTTCGAGCCCCAAGAGTCCGCCGCCAATGATCGCACAACGCTTTGCCTTCTTTGCGTAATCGATGATGTGCTCAAGGTCTTCGATCGTTCGGTAAACGAAGACTCCTTTCATATCGACTCCTGGAACCGGCGGCACGAACGGGTACGAACCCGTCGCAATCACTACCGAGTCGTACGCAATCTCGACGCCCTTCGTAGAACGAACGAATTTGCCTTTGCGATCGATTTCCGACGCCCGATCTCCCAGATGAAGCTCGACGCCATTCTGCTTGTACCACTCCATTCTGGCCAGCATTAGCTTCTGAGCATCGCGGTGGGCAAAGAACGACGTCAGGCCGACACGGTCGTACGCCGCTCGCGGTTCTTCACAAAACGTGACGATGCGGTATTGCTTCGTTGTGTCGAACTCGACAAGTTTTTCGCAGAAACGTAGCCCAACCATCCCGTTGCCGATGACGACGATCGTCTTTCGATCTTCGGTCGGAACAAGTTCGACCGAGGTTTCAACAATTTCATCAGCGGGAGAAATCATAACCGTAATCCTGTGAGCGCCGGAGCCAGTCTGGTGAGCCGAAGCGGTCGCGCTTAAGTAGCCGCTCCGAGCAATTCGCGTCGGTGGCGAGCGGTGGCTTCCTCAGTAATCATTCGAGCTTCTGATTCAGCATCCCGCGAAAACTGCACGGCAAACGCCAGGAACGAACACACGGTGACGATGGCGCCAAGAATCAGGAACGCCGTCGGCCAGGTGAAGGCATCCGTCTTGAAAAGGAAGCCCCAGGCGATCGCGCCAGCATTTCCACCGGCTCCAACAATCCCGGCTACTGACCCCAGAGATTTGCGGTTTACGAATGGGACGATCGAGAACGTTGCACCGTTTGACATTTGCACAAAAACCGCAAACACCATCAACGTTGGGATGGCAATGAGCAACGAACTGAGCTGCGAAAACAGCATCAACAGCAGCCCTTCGAAAAACAGAACCGCGAACAGAAAACGGACTCGGCCATTTAGTCCCCATTTCCGCCCGCAGCGGTCGCTGATCAAGCCACCGCACGTACGAGCAAAGAGATTCATCATCCCGTATCCCGCAGCGACAAAACCCGCCATGCGTGCCGCATCGACCGTGCTCAACTGCTTGAAATAATCGAAGTAGTCAGTGAAGTAGAGTGCACCGAAACTGGCAAACGTCAGCTCGACGCCAAAACACAGACCATAAATCAAAAACAACGCCCAGACGCGGCGATCTTTACAGACGATCGCAAGGGAGTTCTTGATCGCCTGCTTCGATTCAAGCTGCCCGGATGCCCGCAGTTCTTTGAAGTTACCGTCCGGAGCATCCTGAGTCAGAAAAAAGTATGCCACGCCGGTAACAGCACAAACAGCGCCGGCCACCACCATCGACACTCGCCAACTCGACTCCTCGGAAAATCCGAAACTTGTTACGAAAAACGCACACAGCGCCGGCATCGCCCATTGCGTGACACCCGCTCCTAAGTTGCCCCATCCGGCCGTCGTTGCATTTGCCGTCCCGACACAATTCGGAGCAAACATCACTGACGTGTGATACTGAGTGATCACGAATGCCGCGCCGATCGCTCCAATCAGGACACGGAACAGGAGAAACGTTTCAAAGTTTTCCGCCAGTCCGATTCCCATGACGGGTAGCGAGCCAAGAATCAGCAACCACGTGTAGGCCAGTCGCGGGCCGATCCGATCGCACAGCCAGCCAATCAACAATCGAGCGAGTACGGTGATCGACACGGCACCGATGCCACACCAACCGACCTGCTCTTTCGTCAGTGACATTTCATCGCGGACAAGGATCATCAACGGAGCCATGCCGAACCAGGCGAAGAAGCACAGGAAGAAGGCAAACCACGTCATGTGGAACGCTCGCATCTGTGGTGAACTGAAGTCGAGAAGAAAAATCCGAGTTGCTTTGTTTCTGAGTTCCATGTTCCAGTGCTTTCGCGTGTTTATTCTTCTTTGCTGCCGACGGAATCCGAGAGTCATGGCTGCTGAGCGCACACCGGTCCCGTAATCTGTAAATGGCCATTTCTGAAAATTCATCCGGGGCAGATAACGTTGGGGAGAAACATTCAGAATCGATCGATCGCTGTTTCAACTACTCACAGGATCAGGTCTGCGTTGATTCATTTTCCGTCATTGCCTACCTGATTTTTGCTGTCTGTGGGCGCGCTTGAGGAAGGCAGTCGCGGATACGACCGTGCGAGCTGACCTTTCAGAATATTTGGATCAGACCATGTGTTTCCTTTCACACAGGTTGCCGGGACCAGGATGTTTCAAAGAGCGAGTCCAACAAAATTCAGAATTCTTCATCGCTCACGTCTCAAGCAATGGCCGTGCCAATCTGTGGCGAAGAAGTCTCGGCCCGCTGTCAATTAACAGGAATCCGCCATCAGGTATCGGTAACTGCTGATGCCTTAGGCACTTCCGGAGTTGCCGTGCCGTTTGGCTGTCGTACCTGCGCGCAGGGCTGCGCGATCATTGAACAGATCGAGCACAAACCGATGCGTCGTTGCCGACATACTCAAATGCGTTTGACGCGTGACTTGTCGCAGGTGTGCAACGCAGCAGAGCACGACTGTCTACGATGCGTGCAAACGGAGACGAACGTGGACGACGACGTCAATGTCGAATGCTCGCAGTCGATCTTCAATCACGAAAAAGCCGCGTCGTACCAATTGAGATACGACGCGGCTTTATGCTTTTACGTGCGGCTTTGTGCTTCTACGTATCGACCGACGCTAATCCACCGTCAAGAGTGGAGTCGCCCGTCGATCACGACTGCTTAAAATTCGTAGGCAGAATTTTTGACGTCAAAATCGATGTCCTTCAGCCCACCGTTTGGTTTGACGTTGAGATACGTATACTGCTCAAGAATCGGGGCTTTACCACCGGCACTGGCCGGGAAGTCGAACTGCTCGACTCGAACCGGGAAGGCCGTCTTTTTGTCGACGTACATCCGAGTCATGTGGAACTTCACACCCTTATGCTTCTTGTCGTACGAGCTTTCGAAGACTCGGCATTCGACGTTGCCAACTTTGGCATTCGGGAAATATCGGACTTTGACACCTGGAATGTTCAGTTCCGAATTCCACTGGGCGATCGTCAGTTCGAGCAGGTTCCGCATGCCGATATTTGTGATCGGGTAACGGCTTTCTTCGAGTGCCCGATCCCCGCTCGGGTCCAGTTTCAATGTGCCGACGATGCCTTCAATGCCAGTTCCATGAGCCAGCATTTTGTCGCTGTTTTTACCAGAAACATAGATCGCTTCTCGTCCTTTATGGGGCTTTTCGTACCGAAGGTATGCGCTGAAAGGAGTCTCGCGAACCTTCAATGTGAGCTGATGTTTGACTCGTGTCTTGCCAACCATCTCCTCTTTGAAGAATGAGGCAGAGTAGTCTTTCACACTGTCCAAGGCACGTCGACTCTCAACG
>Ga0315322_10004325_pt1 | contig 10948 bp, 9 predicted proteins | sample M110021515metaG_FD_203461 | JGI IMG/M metagenome (GOLD analysis project Ga0315322, IMG submission 203461) | Ammonia-oxidizing marine archaeal communities from Monterey Bay, California, United States - M1 100m 21515 | ecosystem: Environmental > Aquatic > Marine > Intertidal zone | place: USA... | reverse complement strand
ACAGTGTTCGGAATTTTACAAAACCGAATACTGCGTTCCTATGCAGCGAGCGGGGCAACGCGTGTCCGAAATTTCAGCAGATCAATTCAAGGCCCACTTCGAGGAGCACAGTGTGAATCCCATCCGATCCATCGTCGAGCAAATACACACCGTGGAGAAACAAATGAGGCATGTTCGGAACCACGGCATGCGCAAAAAAAGCGGTTCGCGTATCACTGCCGACCCTTCGAGTACTAAATTATATTTACAATTGGGGAAACAATGTCAGGAATTGTATTCTCAGTATGTATCTCTAAAGAGTAAGCTGGACATTACAGGGTCATCGGAACCACCCAAATTTTTTACACCTGGGTGGAACTAGCATCGTCGCTCTCTTCACTCTCGCACAAAAAATCCAGGTCCTTCTCGTACTCCAAATCGAGTTTTTCCTGCACAAGGTCCTGTTTCGGATCGTAATCGTCATCTTCATTAGCCGTGTTCACTTCTTGGATGTCGACCGATTCGTTGAGAGCAAAATCAATGTCCGCATCTGGAATGTCTTCCAAGTACATTCGTTTGATGTTCTCCGATTCAAACTCGCTGATGTAGGTAGTAGGAGCTTTGCGTTTGCGCGTGGAACGGCGCAAGGGTTTAGAGATTCGAGAAGGCTTCTTTGTCGCAGTCTTGGGATGCTGTACCATGATTGTATTCATAGATTGTAGAGTATGTATATGTTTTTTTTATGAATCCAAAACACACTCCATTATAAGCCAATAACAGCGCTCTATAGTTAAACCAAGCCAAATCATGGACCGTGGGACACAAACTCTCGAATGGCTGCGCCAATACGCGGACAACAAAGGTAAACAAAGCACGTTCCTTCGTTGTAAGCCCTACATACAATTTGCCGCGGAAAAACTTTCTGGATATGAAACCATGCATCGGCGCAACGTCGTGTCGGAAAGTCTCGACTGGATCCAATCGTTCGAACCCGTGCACGAAAACGATATCAAGTATTTTAAGAAACTGCCAGTTGAATTCTCCATGAAGAATGGCATTCGCACGCAACCCCAAGGCGTCTTTGAACTTCTTGCTTCAAAGGCCTTCATTGAGTTGGTTCGTGGAATGATTCGCAACGGCGACAACATTACACTGTGCTGCTACGAACTTCGACCGTATGTTTCTTCCAGTAAGATTATGCACTTGAGCGAGAAACAGCGAGATGATGTAATACACTCCAATCCCAACATTGTTGCCATGGCAAAGGACCGTGGAATTGGATATCTAGCGGCACTCGAAGAGCATTTTATTGACTTGAGGCTGTTCATATGTGGACTCAACTTGGTACGCTCCATGGTAGTTGAAATGCGCGAGGACATGCAACGGTGTGGACTTTTACGCAAAGATGGAATCTACGCTCCAATCACAGCTGACAGTCTGCCTAAACAATCGCACAAAATACAGACAGGGCCTTTCAAAACGCTAAAAAATGCAGAGAAGAGGCGCATGGTCTCCTACATCGACAGTATGTCAGATTCGAAACCTGTACAAACTCCAGAAGATGCTACAAAGTTCGAGAAAACACTGGCGGCGTTTACACAAGATTTCTTCCCTTTATTTGGACGTGGTACAAATATACAAAACTTGTGCCCTTTTCGACAGGCATACAAGCACCGCGGTCACGTGTTGTACCTCCTCGGCAAAGAAGCCAGCAGCATCCCAAGTGCCCCCATAGCATTGTGCCAATGGGGAGCATTCGAAGCCTTGGCTTGCGTTATGCGACACCGAACCATGCTTCCCAATTTCTTGCACCTCTCACGCTGGAAAGAATTCCTCGCATATTGCATCGAACATCGTTATTGGGCCATTGTTCTCACGCATCGGCCATATTTCAAAGTTGTATGCAATTGGAACATGGTGTGGCCAGTACAACTGCATGCGCGACTCGAAACCCTGGAACTCGAAAAGTTTGATTGCAGAGGCCTGCGTTGGAGGTGTCGTAAAGATCCCAACGCCTTGCTTTTTGAGTTGCTGCAAACGGAATTCCTGGAAGAGACGAAAAAGGCGCTCTCCAAGAACAGCTTCGATTCCAAATGGTCCGATCCAAAAACTGGCAAAACACTTCTTCATGCAGTGTGCGAGAAAGGCGATATTACCATCCTCAGGATGTTTGTTGACAAAGTGAAACCACTTCATTTTCACTGGCGTGGACACGACGGGCTGACACCATTGCACGCAGCAGCGACACTAGGAAACGAGACTGTTGTTTGCTACCTCTTGCAGCAGCAGCGAGTAGAAAAATGCAGCGTCGCAGTTTGCTGCTCGGGGGAACTTTGTTCGCCATTGTACACCGCCATTAACAACGGGCTCTCGCTCGGCACTGTCAAACAAATCGCATCCTTCTACAGCCGCAACTCGCTGAAAGATATACGCGAGAAACTGCCCCGTGAGACGCTGTTGAAATACAGACCGTCACTTTGTAAAAAACAAAAACGCCAAGCTGCAAACATTAAAAAAAAAGCGAAACGATTAAAACTAAGCTAATTTATCAATATACTCTGCCAATTTCTTGTATCTGTACAATCCATTCAACTTCCGTAAAAATTCCGGCAATGTCTCACACTCTTTCCGCATGCCCACGAGCTCGGCAACAGTATGTACGCCCATGCTCTGTAACTTTGCCTCCGTTTTGGGCCCGACATTGGGAATGCTTCTGAGATCACTAGGCGCTGCAATGGAATTTCGAACGAGCTTCTTGACACGCGACAGCTCGGGCGCGCTCGTTGAGCGCAGTACGTATGACACCGCAGAATCTACAAACTTGAAGATTGGATTCAAGCGTTCTCTCTTGGTGTACGACACGCGTCCCTCGACTCCTAGATGACTCAACATGGTATTCAAGTTGGTCTTGAGTTCGTTTTTCTTTGCATAGTCTTTTGCACAGACTTGCAGCACCTCCAACGTCGCCTTGGAATCGTCCAGTGCGCGATGGTGCTTGAACGTGCCACCGACGAGATCTTTGTGCAGTGGGGCGAGGCCGTACTTTTTACGGTCGGGATAAAGAGGCCGTGCGATGTGGCGGTAGGAGTCAATGTAGTGCATGCTGTTGGTGTCCCAGAAGGATCCCGGGATAGCATTCCCATCCATAATCTTGAAGTCGAAGCTGTTCCCGTTGTGTGCTACGATCGCCGTTCTCGAAATGTCCTTTGCATTCTCTTTGACGAATGCCTCAAAGTTTTGCAGGGCTGTTTCTGTTGACGGCACCTGTAATTTTAACAACTTGTGCTCTAACTTTTTAGCAACGTCTTTATCAGTGCCCCTCATGGAGTTTCCAAACAGCAGGCTGTGCCAAAACGATAACGTCGAACTAACTTTTATTTTTCCGTCCTCGACCATGGAGTCGTACAGAGATAGCGGCGAATCCAGGTAGGGATTTGTAAACGTCTGAAACGTTTTTCCGTTCGGAAACACAGCACCGATCTCCAGGATAGGCGTGTCCGTTCTCCGAAAACCCTTCTTGATGAACCCCGTCTCCAAATCAAAAACACAGCAGTGGCGAATAGTGCGTACTACAGGCATAGTTAACTGGAATGGAATTTGTTATATGTAGTATTTAAAATAAAATCACGGAATACATTCTTCAAGCTTTGTATTAAAATTTAACGCTCGAGTGCGAGTCGAATCTTCCTCGCGATGGCCGTGACCACTGGAACACTCACCGAGTTGCCCGTTTGGCGGTACATTTGCGTCCGCGAGACTGGCATTTTAAAGTCTTTGGGGAATCCCATCAGCTGCTTGCACTCGTTGGCAGAGAACAAGCGCAGTCCTGTTTTACCATCCCGTACAAAGGTTCCCGTCAACCGTTGGATTTTATGGTAAGTGCTGACAAGTGTGTTGGCGGGGACTGCTGTTGTTTTGTCCACGCAGCGCGGGCGACCATCCTCCTTTTTGAACAAGTAAGCTTTCTGAAGATGTTTCGAGATACAATATCCGTCATCGTGGTCTTCCAAGATGCTTCCAATACCAACATGACGTCCTACATGCGTGGGCACAGGCCATTGAAACGCAGCGGCGTGTTTGGGATTCGAAAAACCAACGATGAAGATGCGCTTGCGGTGTGCGGGCAAACCAAAATCAGCGCCGTCGAACACGTGCGTGTCGACGGCATAGCCAAGACCACGCAGCGTTGCGAGTACTGTCTGCAGCGTAGCTCCCCTGTCGTGTGTCAGAAGACCAGTTACATTTTCCAAGAAGCAGACGGCGGGTTTGTGGTGGTGCAGGATGCGACAGATGTCGAAAAACAGAGTGCCCTTGGTAGCGTGCTCAAACCCTTCTCTCTTTCCGATGGAGGAGAAACTCTGGCATGGGAACCCACCGCACAACATGTCGTGCGCGGGGATCGCATGAGCCTGTATTTTGGTGATGTCGCCTTGGGGGAGCACCCCGAAGTTTGCCTGGTAGGTTTTTTTGGCAAATTTATCAATGTCACTCGCAAAGACACACTGTGCCTTTTCGAACGCACGCTCCAAAGCGAGGTGGAAGCCACCCATACCACAAAACAAGTCTACAAATTTCATGTTTGATTTTTAAATGGCATGCTATTCTGATAGATTTCAGTTTAATATAACTACTTCTGCAAAAGTGTAGAAATGCTCCCAATCTTCCGCGCCCTTACCTACATGGCTGGCTGTCGGTTTAATCAATGACTTTCAAATCGGCGGACATGTGCACTTAATATCGCGCAAACGGTTTCTACAGAATCTGCGCAAGGCGCTTCAATATTTCCGCTTTGTACAAGGGCCGCTTCCCAAGCCGCACAGAGGTCTGAAACTTGTCGTCAGTCCGAAGTGGAATAGGTTCCTTGAATTCCCACGCCTCCTCCACCATCCAGGCGTTGTTGGGCGGAATGTGCCATATGGTAGGTTGCGGTAACTTGTCAGGCTCAAAACACCGCACCTTGAGCAGACCCAGAATATACTGGTATTTGTACTCGCTCGGTGGAACTTCTTGGTATCCTGGAACCTGACTCGTACATGCATGCAGCTGGTCCAACAGTTTCTTGCTGGGCTGCGACTTCGACGAGGCGATTGCCACCCACCCCGATAGCTTCCAGCTGCGATTCTCGCAGTCTTTGATGCCGCGTACGAGGTGCAAAGCCCACGGCTGTTTGACTTTAATCACCTTGACACGATCCAATTCAGAAGAGAGCATTTTTACATATTTGTTTCAGACACTGCTTTTTGTCTCCAATGGAGTTAACGGCAAATGAGCTTGGAAACTTAGTATATACTCCAAATTATTTAGTTAATACTAGCCATGTTTCGGACTCGAATTCGGACTGGAAGCAAACTGCTGCGCCACATCACGGAAAAATTCCAAAGCCGCATCGAGACTCGCACAGTGCCTCCGTTGCACTTTCGCAAGGACATGGAGTGTATTCGCAAGGGCGATTGGAAAGCGGCCCCCACACCTACACCCTTGCAGTGTCGACACGTCGAGCTCACAGGTCCAGGAAACGATGCCAAGATGGTCATCAACGCCATGAACTCCAAAGCCGACGGTTACATGTTCGACTTGGAAGACTCTATGGCCCCAACGCGCTTCAACGTGCAGCGCGCCCACCACAACCTGCGACAGTTGGTGGCTGGAACCCTGTGCCACTCCACGGCGGACCGGACCTATCGAATTGAATCGACGCGACCACCGACGCTGTCTGTGCGCGTGCGCGGCCTTCACATGAGGCAGGGTGGGGTCTCTGCTATGCTGTACGATATCTGTGAATTCATGGAGCACTCCGCGTGGCCACTCCTGGAGAGCGGCAGGGGTCCTTTTCTCTACATTCCCAAGTTGGAGACTTACGAAGACTCTCTATTCGTCGACGACGTTCTGTCAGAGTGCGAGAAACAACTTTCCCTGCCACATGGATCGACAAAAACAACAGTCCTCATTGAAACTTTTCCTTCCATTTTTCAAACCGATGAGATTATATACGCCCAAAAGGACAGACTCGTGGGACTCAACTGTGGCCGCTGGGACTACCTGTTTAGCATGATCAAGTACAATCCCGATATTTTGTTCCCAGATCGCGAGCAACTATCCATGGACAAACGTTTTCTGAAAGAGTACGTGCTCGAAATTGTGAACACGTGCCACAAGCGAGACGTTCACGCCATGGGTGGCATGTCAGCCTTTATTCCAACGCCCGGTCGCGACATCGCAGAAACGTTGAGGCGGGACAAGATATTGGAGTTGCAACGAGGGTGCGACGGCGCCTGGGTCGCGCACCCGGGCATGATTGAGCAGGTGCAGGGCATTTTCCGCTCCGGTCTAAATGGCGCGTCGCACCAAAAGCACCGGAGGCCATCACTGGCCACCAGGCGTACCTTTTTAGAAGTCTCCGGGACTGTCACAAAACAGTCTTTCGAGAGCAATGTGAAGGCGTCCCTCTTCTACCTCGACGCGTGGTTGCAGGGCCACGGCGCTGTTGCCTACAATGGCATGATGGAAGACTTGGCCACTTTTGAAATCGCGGCACAGCAGCTCAACAATTGGTGTGCCCACGGTGCCGCGTTGGCTCCAACTGGGACCGTGGTTACGACGCAGCTCCTCTTTTCCTCTATTGACAATGAGAATTACCCGGACAAAACAAGCAACTTACTCAAAAAATACGTCACGGGGAACTACAACTTTTTGGGAGACGTGGTTGTCCCGTAAGGGAGGCGTGAGAAAGCACGCTGAAGGATAAATACAGACGATGGCTTTTCCCAATGTTGCCTATGATACGGCGAACCGATGGTGCCCCCGCGTGGGCACCGCTCTGTTTCTCTGACATGACAAAGCGGTCGCCGGGAGCTCCAGGAAGACATCTCCCGTCGGATTCGGGCATACATTACTTCTCGTCTAAATTGTATTGCTGACGAAACGCTTCGACGCTTGAAAATTGCGTTGCTTGTTGGTGCGCACTCCGCTTGAAGATTATGTTTGATAGGCCGCTTGCGTGCACGCGAGAGACGCAAAACACATTCGCATTCGCTGGTGGATTTTTTGGTGAGAACTCTTCACAAACAGACGGGTTGAAACATTTCGTGAGACGGTACGTGGTAACTGCTTGACCGTTTCCATAGCAGTCAAATCCTAGTGCATCCAAGACATCGACGATACCGCCCTCCTGCAGCCATGAGTTGTCCCCATTGCAAAACAGCCCTCCTTCAAAGAACACAATCGACACTCCTCGTGATTGCAGGGTCCTGTGGGCCCCATCAACAACCTCAAAATCATGACCTTCCGCGTCGATTTTGAGCACGTCGACTTTGTCGATGTTGTTTTCGTCGCAAAACTTATCAACTGTGGTAGCAGGCACGATGACTCCATCACGATTTTTTCCTGGTAGAACTTTCCCCCCTTCAGATTTGTCGAAAGCCGAAAAAGTAACGTGCTCTTCGTTTTCAAATCGAGAACCGACAACAGCGGCGTGCGAGTACTGCCATGTACTTGAGTTAGGGTTGTTCAGTTGTGGGAAGAGTGAATTGATAGTCTGCTGCATTCCATCAGCAAATATTTTGTTCCCATCAAACGAGTACACCTTAATAGGGTGGCGCACGTTGCATGGGCCAAGGATCATTTCGAAGCCTCGGGCACCTTTATTGGCATATGAGCAAGCCCACATGTTGCTTGCGTACAGCTGATCGGCACAATATGTCTTCTCCGGCAACTCTGCTATGCGTTTTAATCCTTCCGAGAGCTCTTTCGGATTCACCTTTTCCGCTGGCGACCAGAGACCAATGAATTTGGCGGAGTAGATGCCGTTGTTTGCGCCGACATCAAAGAAGACAGTTGCATCAGGCATTGTCAATTGCGCCATGTTCCACAAATATGGCCAGTCGCAGATGGTTGGCCGGTGCCACATTACTGTCCGCCACTGCCAGGAGATTTCCTGCGCAGAGCAGGCGTAAGACAGAGGAAGCAGTTCTTGCTTGATGTTGCTGGCAGCGCTTTGTACGATGGCTGCTGGCGGCGGGCAAGGTTCTTCCGAGATTTTCAGCAGCGGTAGCGTTGGTGCCTCAAAGGCTGCTTTCTTGCACGGGAGAAATTCATATACGTACACGATACGTAGGAATACGCAGGTTAAAATACAGGCACCTATATGTTTATTCATATGATTTATGAACGAGTATACTATAGGTGTGTATTTCAGTTTTAATAAAATATTCAAGAACTGCAACAGCTTGTAGAGTCTGGTAGTATGTGCGCAAACGATAACTTGTATTTTTAAATACTATAATTTTCAGCGTCGTGCCACTGCTTTTAGTCTAATGGAGTTAAAACGCTATAGAGTTGGGTTCCTCTGCCACCTTTCCCTCTTCCAATCTGCCATCAATCGTAATGAGCTCCAATCCAACGGGTACCTCTGCATCGACCATACCGAGTGCTGTGCCATGCATCTTCCGGCGCCTTGCCCCGCGACGTTTACAAAGAGAATCGCATACCGAGAAAGAATTGTGTGTGCACTCCAAGAAAAAAAGCACGGCTATAGCGGTACCCAAAATGGTAAAACAAGTAATTTCCCAGGACATGTCCGTATCATGGTTTGAAAACGTTTCTACATCGTCCAGCGTGACGAAAGCCGCTTCCGTCGAAAGCTCGCCAACGAACCGCAGCTGCAAAATCGGCGTTGAAGATTCGATGCGTATCCACGTCCAAGACGTTTCGACATCGACGTAGTACAGCCGATGCCATCCTTCTTCGCTCCTGCCCTTCACCTCGAAGGCGCTGTCGGCAGACATATTGATCCAGAATTCTACCTCATTGATGCTGGCTTGAAGTGTGTCGGTTTGGAGGTCACCGCGCGATCCCACTACGCCCCCGCGCCGCAACGAGAGGTACGAATTTCCAAACCGATGCTTCAAAGAAGAGTTGTACGGTTCACGCGCCCAATTCAAATGGTCGGAGTGGTGCAAATTTGAGTAGCAACATACTGCGAGAGAGTGTTCAAAACTGCAGGCGCCGTCGCAATGTTCTGGTATGGCAGTGGGATAATAGGTTGGCGGTGCAGTAGGTTGTTTCGAAGGCGTCGAATGGAACGTTGGTTGAGCCGAAGGATCGGTCCCCCCCTGCGCGGCTGCAATTTTATTCACAGGGTTAGCCGTTGGCGAGCCAGTTGGCTGTACCGTCGGCGCGGGTGTGGGCTGTACCGTTGGCGAGCCAGTGGGCTGTACCGTCGGCGCGGGTGTGGGCTGTACCGTCGGCGCATCCGTCGGAACAAGTACGGTCGAAAATTCAAAACTGTCCATTGCAATGTCCGCCGCCCACCCATTTCCAACAGTGGCGCACACTGTCACTTCACCCGCCGTGCCTGGAAGTACAACAGTCGCAGCCTTGAACGCCTCATGCGCAGAAGCCTGTTGAGAACCAGAGCGAGTCCAAACAATATTGTTGTTGTACTTCACCTCCAATGTACCAATATTTTTTCCATACATGTGGTAGTGGAATTTAAACGCATATGCAAAAGAGTCTGCTATTCGGGGGCTTATGATGCATGCCTTGTCACCCCGTTTCCTTGGATTCGATGCTTCGGCGTAAATATGATAAGAACCACGATGGGACGCGGACGGTCCCGTACCACTCGAGTCTGTGGCTCCGACGTGGCGTGTGAGGTCGAAATCATCGGTCTTAACTTGTGTCCACGCACACAGGTCCTTCTCAAACGTACAGTTGGGTGATGTGTGTCGAGTCCAACTTCGCTGGGGAGGTTGGCTTTCAGAAAGCGTCAACATGGACACGTCCAAAGTACCAGCTGGACTTGTTAGGTAGGACTGTGTACCTACGGCTCGGTAAGCGTCCTTCCCCGAATGCCAGGCGTTCGTCACGTGGAGGAATGAAGTGTTGTCGAATGGTGCCGTTCTCCACAAAAGTTGCGAGCCTTGGAAACCAACGGCACGTGCATCGTGACAATCTACAAACGCATGCGTGTGGGCAATGCCAGTAAGGGCATCTTTACTTTCCAACTCTACAGGGTACTTGGACAGTTGAAAGTTTGTGTCCAAAAACAAAGCGCCCTGTTGCAGCACTTGACAATGCTGAGCTGCCACAAGGGGTAGTAAGTAGAGGAAACGCATTTAAAATGCAATGAATAAAAGTTTAAATACGAAAGTACTAAAATCCTTTGGATTTTGGTGTACACTGAGCTGCTGTTCGATCTCTGCTCTTTTACAACTGGATCGATGGCCATCTGGAAGTGGCATACTTATAACGACTATTAGATATTTTTCGACCTTTATTTAAAATACACTTGATGAGCATCCACCATTAGGGACAATTTTGAGTATTACAATCTTGAGCGTGACTACCAGAACAATCTGCGCCATCGTGTTGTGGAGATGGGTTAGTGCATTCTCTGCTTTGTGTACCTCCGCCACAAGATTTGGTACAAGTAGACCATGATGACCATCCACCATTAGGGACAATTTTGAGTATTACACTCTTGAGCGTGACTAGCAGAACCACCAGAACAATCATATGTGACCGGGTCACCTTCTATCTGTGACCACACAAAGGTAGAGGAGGGCGGCGTCCAACCAGCTCCGTACCAAGCAGTATGTGCAACTATACATTTATAAAGAACACCTCCGTGTTGAACAATATCACCCAGAGCGTAACTAGGGTTGTCAGATTCAGTCCAGGTGGGTGTAGCGTATTGTAGAGATGGGTTAATGCATGTTCTGTTTTGTGTACCTCCGCCACAAGATTGGGTACAATTAGACCATGATGACCATCCTCCATTCGCCTCGGTGGGCGCCTCGGTGGGCGCCTCGGTGGAAGCGGTGGGCGCCTCGGTGGGAGCGACGGTGGGCGCCTCGGTGGGCGCCTCGGTGGGCGCCTCGGTGGGCGCCTCGGTGGGCGCCTCGGTGGGCGCCTCGGTGGGCGCCTCGGTGGGCGCCTCGGTGGGCGCCTCGGTGGGCGCCTCGGTGGG
>Ga0315322_10004320_pt1 | contig 10950 bp, 6 predicted proteins | sample M110021515metaG_FD_203461 | JGI IMG/M metagenome (GOLD analysis project Ga0315322, IMG submission 203461) | Ammonia-oxidizing marine archaeal communities from Monterey Bay, California, United States - M1 100m 21515 | ecosystem: Environmental > Aquatic > Marine > Intertidal zone | place: USA... | reverse complement strand
TAGGCCGGCGGACGGTGCGGGCTCGTTAGTTTCGAGTAGCTCGAACAGTCGCTTCTCAATCGCAGTAGCATCGCCATCGGACCAATAAGCGGTCATCAATGAGTTGACCTCTAAATCGACTGCGGCTTGGAGCAACTCGCTCTTTTCCTCTGCCGAGGCAACAGCCATCGCCGCGTCCAAACGGCCCAGGAAAGCCTCAAGTGTGATGGCGTCTAGGCTGACTTCGAGTAAGAGAATCTTGGCTTCAAGCTCCCCCTCGCCGCCAGCATGCCGGGCCACAAGTGCGTCGCGCTTATCCAAGCCCGTCGCAACTTCTTCATAAGTGGTAGCTGTGGCTTGGGACCGCCCATCCGAGGCGAGATCAGCCCGCATACCCGCGGCGACTCGGCGCAAGAGCGCGGCATCGCCGAGCTTTTGCGCATGCACTCCGATAGAGTTCCAGAACACGCTGCAAGCGCGCGATCCAGGGGTGGGGAGCTCGCCAGCATTTAGCAAAGCTACGAGCTTCTCATTTGAGCCCGAGTTTGCATCGCGGGATCCCGCGACGTACAAGTCGTAGATTCGCGCATCGAGTCCGATCTGCTTGGCTTCGAGCAACTGCTCGGGAGTCGCGTGCTCTGCGAGCCCTTCGATCCCAGAAGTCAGGGCACCAGCTTTGATGTTGCCCAGCGCGAACTCAAGAAAGAGTAACTGGACTTTCGCTTTCATGTCGCCAGCCTCGGCCAGGGCACGGATGCTGTCGATCGCCATCAATGCGTCGCGCGACTGACCGAATGCCTTTACAGTTCGATCGTTCGGTTTGCCGACGACGTTGCCCTCGGCATCCATAAATGCCAGGGTCGGATATCCGCGGAATCCCTTTTCTTGGAGAAGCTTGTCGTAGGGGACGCCATCCAAGTGCGTCGCAATGTTCAAGTAGGGAACGACGGTTTCGGAGAATGCGGGGAATGCTGGGTCGGAGAGCGCACGGCCCTCCAGGCTATCGCAAGGGCCTCAGGGCGAGTACGAACGCGTGAAGTAAGTGAAGAGCAGCTTGCCCTCCGCCTTAGCTTTCGCGCGCGCGGCATCGTAGTCCAGCATCCAGTTGCCATAGGAGATGAACTCCTTGGCGATCTTCTTTTCGTACTTGGCTTGCAGTTCGGCTTGCAGTTCGGCTTGCTTTTCGACTTCTTGAGAGAAGGCGGACCCAGTAAGCACGGCGGCCAACATGGAGAACAGGAGGAGTTTCTTCATGCCTGAATGATAACGTCAATATAGTGCTGGATACACGACTTACGCGGAGCGTAAGCAATGAGCCGCGAAGCACCACACGCCAGAATCGTATTGCTACTAGACACTCGCGCGCGAGGCGCGCTTACGGGCATTCGGGTCCAATAGCGTTTTGCGCAGGCGCAAGCTCTTTGGCGTGATCTCGACGCGCTCGTCATCCTCGACGTACTCGAGCATCTCTTCCATCGACATCAGGCGTGGCGGCGCGATCTTCGCGTTGTCGTCGCGACCCGAGGCGCGCATGTTGGTCAGCTTCTTCGTGCGGCATACGTTGAGAGGCAGGTCGCCATCGCGGTTGTACTCGCCGACGACCATACCAGCGTAGACAGCATCGCCTGGCGTCACGAAGAACGTTCCGCGATCCTGCAAGCCGTCCAATGCGTAGGGGATCACCGTGCCATCACGGTCGGAGATCAGCACGCCGTTCTGGCGGCGCGGGATGTTGCCGCCGTCGGCTTCCCAGCGCTCGAAGACGTGTGACAGGATCGCCTCGCCTTGTGAAATCGTAAGCAAGGCCGTACGCGCTCCAATAAGACCACGCGACGGGATGAAGAACTCCAGCTGGGTCATGGTGCCATCCGAGTCCATGTTCTCCAGTACGCCGCGACGGCGACCGAGGTACTCGATGATTCGGCCAGCGGAGTCTGTCGGGCACTCGATGGACGCGCGCTCGATCGGCTCGCAGGAGACGCCGTTGACATCCTTAATGATTACACGTGGCTTGGATACGGCGAACTCGAAGTCCTCGCGGCGCATTCTCTCCATGAGCACCGAGAGGTGCATCACGCCACGGCCCAAGACCTCGTAGCTGTCAGCCGAGTTCGTTGGAGCGATCGTCAGCGCAGCGTCGCGAACGGCGGCGCGCTCGAGGCGGCCGAGCACGTGGCGACTGGTGACGTACTTGCCCTCTTTGCCAGCAAACGGAGAGTCGTTGATCGAGAAGATCATCGAGATGGTCGGCTCGTCCACTTTGATCGCCGGCATCGGATCAGGGTGTTCTGAGGCGGACAGCGTGTCACCAATCGCGATGCCATCGATACCAGCGACGATAGCAATGTCGCCGGCCGGAACAGCGATGGCCGGTACGCGCTCGAGACCTTCGTAGCGGAACAGGCTTTTAATAGTGACTGCTTCCGAGCGGGCACGGTCGGGGTGGCATAGGGCAACGCGGTCGCCCATCTTCAAGATGCCGCGGTTGACGCGACCGACGGCGATCATGCCTTGGAAGTCGTCGCGGTCGATCGTCGCAGCTTGAAATTGTACATTGCCTTCTAAGTCGCCGTTGAAATCCGGCGTCTCGCGAAGCACCATGTCAAACAGTGGCTCAAGGTCGCGACCTTCCCAGCCACCCTCGGGCTCGGCCTCATTCGACGAGTAACCGTCGCGACCACTGCCGTAAACGACGGGGAACTCGAGCATGTCATCATCGGCGCCTAGGTCGATGAATAGCTCCAGAATCTGGTCGTGCACCCAACTGATGCGCTTGTCGGGGCGGTCGACCTTGTTGATCATGACCAGTGCCCTAAGTCCCCGCTCGAACGCCTTCTTCAATACGAAGCGTGTTTGCGGCATTGGACCTTCGCGCGCGTCGACCAAAAGAATGATCGCATCTGCCATGTTCAACGTGCGCTCGACCTGGCCGCCGAAGTCGGCGTGACCTGGCGTGTCGACGATGTTGATACGCACACCTTTGTAGTCGATGGCCGTGTTCTTCGCGAGGATCGTGATACCGCGTTCACGTTCCTGATCTTCCGAGTCCATGACGCGCTCAGCGACTTGCTTGTGGGACCCGAAGGTGCCAGCGAAGCGGAACATCGTATCCACGAGTGTAGTTTTGCCGTGGTCAACGTGGGCTACGATGGCGATGTTGCGGACGGGCGTATTCATAACAAAGGCGGAGGCGGGGAGGCTTGGAGGTCACGAGGGACCAAAATGGACTTTTGAACTCTCGCTGGAAGCCTTCCATTGTAATAGGAATAGAGTCCCGTGTGCGTTGATGGGGCCAAGCGCAGTCGAAATGATTGGAATTGTGCTGAGATAGGCGCTGAAGCCAGTGCATCCAAACGGGAAATATTGCTTTGCTTTGCGCTGCTCACAGGCCCTGTCAAGATGCCGGCCCGATGGGCCGTTCTTCGCGGGGTTGACGACGAATTTCGGGATCTTTGGTCCCAGGCCCCGCCGCTGCGACGATCGGCTGGTTGAGATTTCGGGCTACGTCAGTCCAAGCTCCCTAGTTAGGCGCTTTGAAGTCACTCGCTCAAGGTAGAATCAGGGCCCCGCGTTTCCCCCTCTTTTGGCGCGGAGGATTCCCCCGCCGCAAGCGGGGGGTGGGGGCCTCCCCCCGAAATGATTACGATTCTTCGCAACGCCGATGTTTTTGCGCCCGCGCCTTTGGGCCTGTGCACGCTTGTGCTGGGCGGCGGTCGCATTCTTTGGATGGGTGCGCCCGAGGATGCGCCCGATGCTGCGAACGCGGATTGGATCGAGCAGGACTTGGATTTAGCTGGCGCGATCGTCATCCCAGGGTTTGTCGACGGTCACGCACATCCGACGGGCGGAGGCGGCGAGGACGGCCCCGAAACACGCGTCCCCGCGCCGATGCTTACGGCGTATACGAAAGCGGGAGTGACGACGGTCGTGGGCATGCTGGGCACGGACGGCGAGACGCGTAGCATGGAGTCGGTGTGCGCGGCAACGCGCGCACTTCGCATCCAGGGCATTAGCGCTTGGTGCCACACTGGTGGTTATCACATTCCCGGCCGAACGGTCACCGGTAGCTTGCGCGGAGACATCACACATATCGACGAGATCATCGGCGTAGGGGAGCTCGCGCTTTCGGACTTTCGCTCAAGCCAGCCGACGTTAGACGAGCTCCTGCGCATTGCATCCGAGGCGCAGGTCGCGGGTATGCTGACAGGGAAAGCGGGCATCGTGCACATGCACATGGGCGACGGTCCACGCAGGCTCGAACTTGTACGCTCGGCGCTAGATCAAAGCGAAATCCCTGCGCGTGTTTTCCATCCGACGCACGTCAATCGAAAGCGCGGCTTGTTCGACGAAGCCCTGGGGCTGACCGATCGAGGCTGCACAATCGACGTGACTGCTTTCCCGGTCAAAGGCGACGAGGACGCGTGGTCCGCGGAAGCCGCGTTGGGGATGTATCTAGATCAAAACTTGCCAGCGAATCGGATCACGGTTAGCTCGGACTGCGGCGGGTGCTTGCCCGTTTTTGATGCTGATGGCGTCATGACTCACATGGATATCGGAGGTCCGGGCGAGCTGCTCGTGACTGTGCAGCGGCTCGTAAAGGCTGGCCGTGAACTTAGCGATGTCCTACCGGCCTTTACTTCTAATCCGGCGCAGCTCTTGCGCCTGCAAAAGAAGGGGTGTTTGCGCTCTGGCGCGGATGCCGACCTTGTTGTTTTGGACGATGCCCTAGAGATTCAAGGCGTAATGGCGCTTGGGAAGTGGCACGTCAGGAACGGCGAGGTTGTCCTTAAAGGTACTTTTGAGAAGTAGCCCCACTCGACAAATTTGGAACCGCCTACAGGCGACGTTTGAGCAGTGACTGAAAATATTGGATTCATTATCCCCATCGGTGGAGCAGAAGAGAAAGTGCGAGATGCGTCGATTCTTCGCAAGTTTGGCGAGATCGCTGGCGGCGAAGACGCGCGCATTGCGATCATTCCCACGGCTTCGCGCCTGAAGGATACTGCCGACCGCTACATCAATCTGTTCGCAGAGCTTGGGATCCCAGGCGCGTTCAGCTTGCCCTACGAGACACGCGCCGATTGCAAGCGCAGCGATTGGCTGGACAAGCTTTCGAACGCGACCGCGGTGTTTATGACTGGTGGTAATCAGCTGCGCCTGTCGACCTTGCTTGGCGGTACTCGTGTGGCCGACATGATTCGCGAGCGCAATGCAACGGACGGTTTGCATGTGGCGGGAACCTCCGCAGGCGCTTCGATTATGGCCGAGCACATGATTGCCTATGGCGACGAGGGCCCGACACCCCGGAGTGACATGGTTACGCTTGTGCCAGGACTTGGGCTTACGCACCGCGCGATCATTGACCAGCACTTCGGCCAGCGCAATCGCTTGGGCCGGTTGATGACTTCTCTTGCTTATAACCCTCGTCCGATTGGCATTGGCTTAGACGAGGACACTGCTGCATTTATCGATCAAGAGCGCAAGTTGACCGTCGTTGGCAGCGGCGCGATCACGATCGTAGATCCCAGTGACCTGGAATTCTCGTCGATGGACTCCGTAAAGCGCCACGAAGCGGTTTGCCTTATCAACATGCGTCTTCACGTTCTAATAGAAGGATGCACCTTTGATATGGTCACTCGCCAGGCGAAACCCGCACCTATGCCCGAGATCAGCTAGCCCCCCCTGCACCTATGAAGATCCTCTCACGCAACGTCTATCTCGGTCCGAACCTCTTCGCATTGTTCCGGGTGATCCGATTGACGGTTGATCTTGGTGAGCTGGAGAGTTGGCCGTCGGTCAAGTTGGGAAAGGGATTCACTGATGGACTCGTTGCCGCGCTGCCCGGTTTGAGCGATCACGGTTGCTCGTATGGTGAACCAGGTGGCTTCGTGCGCCGCTTGACGGAGGATGAGGGCACGTGGATGGGGCATATCTTCGAGCATGTCGCGATCGAACTGCAGAATATTGCCGGCGCCCATGTGACGTTTGGTAAGACGCGCGGTACGGGCACCGTAGGTGAGTACACAGTTGTCTACGAATACGAGCAGGAGGATGTCGGCATGCAAGCGGGCCAGCTCGCGCTCGAGCTTCTGCAGCACTTGCTTCCCATGGAGCTGCGCAACGAGGAGTTTCGCGATGTCAAGTTCGATTGGGAGCGTGAGCGAGACTACTTTATTCGCTCCTCGCAGCGCCGGGCCCTTGGCCCGTCGACCCAGAGTCTGGTAGATGCAGCCGAAGAGCGCGACATTCCGTGGTTGCGGTTGAACAAGTACTCGCTTGTGCAGTTTGGCCACGGTAAGTGGCAGCGCCGTATTCAAGCGACCATAACCAGCGAAACACGCCACATCGGCGTCGAGATCGCATCGGATAAGGAAGAGACAAACCAGCTGCTTGGGGATTTGGGGTTGCCCGTCGCAAAGCAGCGCCTGGTGTATTCAGAGGATGAGGCAGGGCGCGCATCTGAGCGCGTCGGATTCCCCGTTGTGATCAAGCCACTGAACGCCAACCACGGTCGCGGCGTCACGATTGGCATCACGAACAAGAGCGAGGCGCGCACTGCGTTTGGCGTCGCGCGGGAGCACAGCCGTACGGTACTTGTGGAGAGCTTTATTGAGGGGCTGGACCACCGCCTACTTGTCGTAAACGGCAAGCTGGTCGCTGCGAGTAAGCGCGTGCCTGGACACGTTGCCGGCGACGGCGAGAAGACGGTGGCCGAGCTGATGGACATAGTGAACTCGGATCCGCGCCGTGGAGTTGGGCACGAGAAGGTTCTGACTAGGCTCGAGCTCGATCGCGCTGCGGAAGAGCATCTAAATAAAGCGGGGTACACCGCTGAGAGCGTTCTTCCGAAGGGTGAAATCCTATACCTGCGCTCGACGGCAAACCTGTCGACCGGGGGCACAGCTGTCGATGTGACTGACGTGATTCACCCCGTCAACCGCGATATGGCCGAGCGTGCGGCGAAGGCAGTTGGTCTGGACGTTTGCGGGGTAGACTTTCTAACTTACGACATCACAAAATCGTATCGCACCCATGGTGGGGCGATTTGCGAGGTCAACGCCGCACCGGGCTTCCGCATGCACGTTGCGCCAAGTGAAGGCTCGCCTCGTGATGTTGCTGGGCCGGTCATGGACATGTTATTTCCCATCGGAACTCCAAGTCGTATTCCGATCGCAACGATTACCGGAACGAACGGTAAAACGACGACATCACGCCTAACTGCGCACATCTTAAAAGGATCGGGCAAGACAGTTGGAATGACGACGACAGACGCTGTCTACATCGATGGGCATAAGACGGTCGAGGGCGATATGACGGGCCCCGCTGCAGCGCGGATGGTGCTGCGCGACCCGTCGGTTGATGTGGCTGTTATGGAGACGGCACGCGGCGGCTTGCTGCGTCGGGGAATGGGCTACCGCTCGTGTGATGTCGGTGCCGTTTTGAATGTCGCTTCCGACCACCTGGGGCTTCGAGGCATCAACACGCTGGAAGAACTCGCCAAGGTCAAACGCATCATCGCCGAGGTCGCAAAAGACACGGCCGTGCTGAACGCGGATGACGAGTTGTGCCTCAATATGGCCGATTACACTCAAGCGAAGACAGTTTGCTACGTGACGATGAACCAAGGTCACGGGCTCGTGAAAGAGCACATTAAGGTAGGCGGCCGGGCGATCGTTCTCGAGCAAGGAATGGGCGGGCACATGTTGACGATCTACGAAAACGGGGCGCACATCCCGCTACTTTGGTCACACGAAGTTCCGTGTACAGTCGACGGGAAGGCCCTGCACAACGTACAGAACGCAATGTTCGCCGCGGCGATCACGTTCAGTATGGGTATTAAGATCGACGACATTCGGCATGGCTTGCGTACGTTTGATACGACCTATTTCCAGGCTCCGGGCCGTATGAATATCTGCGATGACCATCCCTTCAAAGTGATCCTCGATTATGGGCACAATCCTGCAGCTGCTCGCGCCATGGTCTCGCTGACTGACCAGCTGGAAGTGGAAGGCAAGCGCGTGCTTGTCATTGCTGCGCCAGGCGATCGTCGGGACGAGGACATCGTCGAGATTGCGACGGCGTGCGCGGGCCACTACGACCACTACATCTGCCGCCGTGACGACAATACTCGCGGACGCGATGGAGGCGAGGTGCCGCGTTTACAGGCGGAAGCCCTGATGGCCGCGGGAGTTCCCGCGGAGCAGATTGAACAAATCCCGGACGAGCAAGAAGCCATCGACAGGGGTTTGAGTGTTTGCGGCGCCGGCGACCTCCTGTTGGTCTTCGGCGATGCGATCGAGCGCAGTTGGAGGCAGATCGTCGACTTTGATGACGACGGCGAGGCCTTGACGAAGCCGGCTGTAAAGAAGGCTTCCAACGACGGGCTTGTTCAGGTCGATTTGGTGCCGCAGGTGCACATCGACGGCACAGATGAGCTGATCCGCGATGGACGCGGTGTGCGTTTAGCGCGCTCGGTTGAACTCGAGGACTAACCGTGGAGTTACGCGATTCGAGACGCCTACCCGGCCCCAATTTTATGTGGGGTCGCCCGAGTGCGATCGTCGAGGTTAACTTCGGCAAGGCCGAGATCGATCTTGTCGCTGTGATGAGCAAGGTGTGGCAGTCGCAGGCTCGGCGCATACTGGATGCGTTGGGATGGATGGGTGAAAAGACGATCGTTCGCGAGCTAGGCATCCCGCTGGAGTCTCGAACGGACGAGTGCGCAATCTCGATCGGTTTTGCTCTTAGCGCGCCGCTGGACGCCCTCTATGCAGCGACAAGCATCGCCGAATATGCCCTTGATACTGCAGTGGCTGAACTCACGGGGCAACCCCTCATCGGTCCCGCTTTCGATACCGTTTGCGAGCGAATCGCCACGGAGATCGCTGACGAGGCCAACCCCCAGCTTTTGGCCCTTCGAGCGGAAGCGCTGGTTCGAGGCGCTTGCTTCTTGTCCGACGACGAGCACGCCTCCATTGGGATGGGGGACGGGTCGATCACTTGGCCAGTCACCGCTATTCCCGAACCGCGTGAGGTCGCTTGGAGTGAGGTGCACAACATACCGCACGTCGTCGTCACAGGAACCAATGGGAAGTCTACAACCGTGCGACTGCTGTCGTCGATCGTGACGTGCGCTGGTCTGGTCCCCGGGATCTGCTCGACCGATTGGGTGCGAGTTGGTGATGATATCGTCGACGCCGGTGACTGGTCGGGGCCGGGTGGAGCGCGCCTTGTTTTGCGCGACAAGCGGGTCACCTTCGGACTGCTGGAGACAGCGCGAGGCGGATTGATGCGCCGCGGTTTGGCGTTGGAAGAGGCCGACCTGTGCGCCATCCTTAACATCAGCGAAGATCACCTTTCAGAGTGGGGCACACCTGATCTGGAGAGCCTGACCGATGCGAAGTTCATCGTGACACGCGTTGCGAAGCGCGTTGTCTTGAACGCAGACGACGAGCAGCTTGTGCGAGGCGCTGCGCGGAACCTTACAGATAGGCAAGAGGTCATTTGGTTCAGCCTGGACCCGCTCAATGAAGTGATCATCGAGCACCTAAGTGCAGGCGGACGAGCCGTGGTTTTAGATGGCGAGCTAATCCAGTTACGGGGCAGTTGGGCAGGAATTGATGAGAAGGCGTCTTTCAAAATTGCGTCGGTAGTAGACGTGCCGATGACCGTTGGTGGAGCGGCCCGCTACAACGTTGCGAATGCACTGGCGGCCGTTGCGGTTGCTGCCGACTCAGGTGTCGCCCTTGCGGCGATTACGGAGGGACTGCACGCTTTTCGGACCGATGCTGAGAGCAACCCCGGGCGTTTGAATGAGTTCAACTTCGACGGGATCCGCGTCCTTGTTGATTTCGCTCATAACCCAGCTGGGATGAAGGCATTCTTCGAATTGGGAAACCGGCTGGATGCCAAACGGCGACTAATAACGATTGGCCAGGCTGGGGATCGAGACGAGCGGAGTACCCGTGAGATGTTGCGAGTGGCTTGGGACGCGAAGCCCGATCTATTGATCATCAAGGAGCTCCTTTTGCACTTGCGAGGGCGTGAGCTGGGCGCGCTACCGGCGATTATGGAGTCGGAGTTACGCGATCTTGGTGCCCCAGATGAGCGTTGGTGCCACGCGCCCTCAGAGATGGATGCCATCAGGATGGCACTCGAGTGGGCGCGGCCCGGAGATTTGCTACTGCTGCTAGTCCACGACAATCGGGACGAGACTTTGCAGCTTCTCGCTAGTCGCGAAGCAGCCTCGAAGTCGCCGGCCTAGTCGCGCTGCAGAAAACTCCCGATGGCAACGCGCAGCTCGTCATCCGCTAGCTCAAGTGCAGCATCACCGATCGTGATCTCGCATCGCGCACGGTCGCCTTCTGTGTTCAGGTAATTCACCAGCCAGAGTCCGTGCTCGCTGGCGGCGCGATCGCGGGCGAGCAAGAGCTGGTCGCCGTCGCCTTCGAGCAGCAGGTGGAACATGTTGACCTGGGGTTCTTCAGGTAGGGTGCGGGCGCCTTCGAACTCATTCCAGATGGCGGCGACTTCAGCAGCGCGTTTGCGATACGACGGCATGCGCTCGAGCTGCTGGTCGAGCCGCATTTTGGCAGAAACGATATTCGCAAGTGCCGAGTGCAGCGTTCCCCCTTGGCGGCGCTGCCACTGCACAGCTTCGTCGACGAAGTCACGCGGACCTAGCAACATGGCCCCAGCAAGTGCTCCGATTCCCTTGTAGAAGGAGACATAAACCGAGTCGAACAGCCCGCAAATCTCAGCAAACGGACGGTCGTAAAACGCTTGAGCCTCCCACAAGCGCGCGCCGTCTAGGTGCAACCGAATCCGTTTTGCCCTAGCGGCGCTGGTCAGCTCAACGAGCTCGTCCCAGGTTGGAAGCTGCCCCCCAATTTCACGTGCGGGCAATTCAATCAACAAGCTGGAAATGGGGGCTAGACCCTCAAGATCGCAGGCTAAAGTCGGGCGCGCCGA
>Ga0315322_10004315_pt1 | contig 10955 bp, 7 predicted proteins | sample M110021515metaG_FD_203461 | JGI IMG/M metagenome (GOLD analysis project Ga0315322, IMG submission 203461) | Ammonia-oxidizing marine archaeal communities from Monterey Bay, California, United States - M1 100m 21515 | ecosystem: Environmental > Aquatic > Marine > Intertidal zone | place: USA... | reverse complement strand
CTCCTTTGTTAGATTACTTTCAACCCCTAATAGACCTGCTAATTGCCCAGATTCCATGTCTCGTTTAAATTCATCAATCAATTCAGAATCTCTTCGGTGGTCTGGTGGCGGAGGTGGCGCTTTTGTCTCAACGTGGTTTGGATCTGCCCACTCATGGTTACACGATGAACATTGAAGATATCCACTCATTGTAGAATCTTGTGAATTACCACCACACCGAGGGCAATCACCTTCTTCAGAAAAACCTAGATTTTCCACAGCCTCTTTGCGCCCCTTGCGCATGCCTCCAAACCCCGCCATGAATACTCCACAACAATAACTTTGTATCAAGGCTTGCACACAATAGCCTCAAAAATAGAGATTTATTACAACAATCAAATGTTGTTGTTTGCTAGAATCACTCTTCTTCAGATTTTGCTGCTTCCGCTGCTGCTTCCGCTGCTGCTTCTGCTGCTTCTGCTGCTTCTGCTTCTGCTTCCTCAATAGCCCATTGTGCGAAGGTTTCTTCGATAATTGGGTCATCTGATTCAACTTGGTAAAGATATTCACCTGGTACTTCATCAACAAGGTAGACAGTTGTTCCTGCACGATAGATAATATGTCCATCGGCAATTGCGCGCACTGTATCAATTTCCATTATTGCCGGCCTGCTAATACGTACATGGCCCGCTTCTAGCGCATTTAATACAGATTTTGACAAGTGCACGTGCTTTCTGTCACCTGCAAGGATTCCGAACTCCTTCAAGGTGGAAACTTGTTCATCTTCACAAGGATAGTAGAGTGATTCTGGGATGTTATCAGTAGGAAGGTCCATCTCAAGTTCAATAGTATGACCATAAGTTGCTCTCATCATTTCGCCTTCAACTTGATAGCGTCCTTTTTCGTCGGCATTTGCAATTGCTTCAAAGTGCCATGAACGCAACCAATGGAAGTTGCGTCGTTGCTTTGCAATAGATTCGGATAACTCACGAGAGTTTACCCATCCATTGATATCCATTTCAACATTAAATTTTTCAGGAGCGTGACGAAGAACCAAAGCCAACATTCGGCCAAGTGAGTTCGATTCGCGGTCGCTCATGATGAATTTTCCTTCTTCATTACAAACAGGGCAATTAGAGCCACTGAAGTGTCCGTGTTTTCTGCATTGTCGCAGCATAATACGAGGGCGTAAGAAACCCCTTCATAGAGTCTATGGCTAATAGAACCAAATATTTGCCAACAGATTATGACAAATATCGCCATAATAACAAAAATTGTAGTCCTTCAACCGTTGCTATCAAGTGCCTAATACTACTCGGCGTGTCATGGTTGATGTCGCTGTTATTGGTGCGGGCCAAACCAAGTATGGAAATCATCCCCTCGGCCTCAAAGCAATGTGGGCCGAAGCCGCGGCAAAAGCGTTTGACTCAGTGGATAATAATTTTGAGGCAAAATTAGTCGATGAAGCATTTATCGGAAGCGTTGCTTTTGGAGGAGCGCAATTGGGAAATACAGCTGCTATTCTAACCGAACACTCTGGAATGAAAGGTTGCTCGGTTAGAAGAGTAGAAAATGCCTGTGCATCATCTGGATTTGCTCTTAGAGATGCTATGATGGCGATAAAAAGTGGTGAAGCAGATATTGTAGTCGCTGGGGGTATTGAAAAAATGAATGACCTTAGTGCTGAAAGAAAGCGTTACTGGCTTGGAGTTTCAGGTGATACCGAATGGGAGAGATTAGCTGGACTTACCTTCCCTGGTACTTACGCACTGATGGCGAGAAGACATTTTCATGAATATGGCTCAAACCATGATGACTTAGTCAATATCAGTGTTAAAAATCACATGCATGGTTTTGAAAATGAAGTAGCACACCTTAGAAAAGAAGTGTCTTTTGAAAAAGCAGCAAGTGGATTTATGGTCGCAGATCCATTAACCCTGTACGATTGCTGCCCTACATCAGATGGTGCTTCATGTGTGATCTTAGCAGCAGACCACGTTGTTAGAGAATTTACTGATGACCCGATTTGGCTGAAGGGTAGTGGCGCTGGCTCTGACCATCTTGCACTCCATGATAGAAGTTCAATAACTCAAATGAGTGCTACTCAAAAAGCGGTTGCTCAAGCCTACAAGAGTTCAGGCCTAGGGGCCAATGATATTGATTTGGCCGAAGTCCATGATTGCTTCACAATTGCAGAACTAATGGCTACTGAAGACCTTGGTTTTGCTAATAGAGGTGAAGGCGGAATCTTTGCCAGAGAAGGAAGAGGTAGGAGAAATGAAGGAGATGTTGCAATCAATCCAAGTGGTGGATTGAAATCAAAAGGTCATCCTCTAGGTGCTACAGGAACTGGTCAAGCCGTTGAAGTGTTCAAGCAATTGAAAGGAATAGTTGAGGCTCCAAGACAAATTCGTGATGCTGAAGTTGGAATGACTCACAATGTCGGTGGCTCAGGAGCAACTTGTGCAGTTCATATCTTTGGGAGGGATAGATGATGGTTCAGGAAACTATTGTTTGGAAAGGCTACCTCGCCTGTGTCGGAGAAGATTCTTGTGTAGTGCAATCTCCTTGGATATTGGAGGAGGATTGTGTATTTGGGGCTGATTCAGACCACACAACACTGGCGGTTGCGGCCATACAATTAATGCAAAACAATGGATGCCAACTCAATTCAATCAACTCACTACAAGATGTGGATGCACAGATTATTACAATGACAACTGGAGTTGAAGTAATTCAACCATTAGAAGATGATTCCATTGAACTTAGTGCTGATTGGGACTTATGTATCGGTGATGATGCAAGAGTTGTAATCTGTAAAAATGATTCAGATATTGAACTTTGGGAACCAGTAGGAACAATAGAAGTCGATGCTGATTTCCATCAAGAAATTACTTCAGCTTGGCAAAGAGAATGCGAACCGAATCATGTATCACAAGGCGCATATGTATCTCAACAACAATACGAAGAGGGTGCCGCTGCAAGACTCAATTTATCAGGTCAAAGTATTGATGGAAAGATGATTTGGCCACCGCGACAAATGAGTGATAATGGCGTTTTAGCCCCACAAGCAAGCACCCCCTTACAAAGAGTTGCAACTGTAGAATCATGGACTAAACTTGCCGCTGCTGGTGCGCCTTCAGAATTTTCATTTAGAGCGCCAATATTAGGTGGAATTACTACTGTCTTTGTTCGTTTTGAACAAGGCCCACGCGGCGTATTCCTATTGGTTGATGATGAAGATAATGACCCACAAATCGGAGATCAAGTTCAATTTGTGACAAGAAGAATATATGCTCAAGAAGCGTTTGTCCGTTACGGATTAAAATGTCAAATTGTAAAGCAATGATTTACTCTTCTTCATTATATTTTGATGCGGTGCGGTTGCTGACTAATCTGTTGTCACAATGAGGGCATCTATCATCAGCACTGAGCATATTTGGTCTAATCGCCAAAACCGCAAAGCAACTGGAGCAGGCTGCTAACATCTCTCCTTCCTCTAATTCAATTTCATCATCACTGCTATCAAATTCAGACAAATATGCTGCCTTATAACCTGGATGGAAATGATATCTTACTCTTCTTATTGAACCGAAAGTAGCCCATCCAAGTAATAATGCCATTATCAAACTACCAAAATCACCCTGGATGAATTTCCAAATATCGTATAGTGTGAGTAGTCCAAAGAATAATGATGCCAAAGCAATTATTCCTGCTGATGGCCAGTATGCCCATCTATTCGTTCTCCTATAAGCGGTCCAAATTAATCCACCAGCAATTCCAGGAAGAATAATGAAATATTGAGAAAAGTTTTCCAAACTGCTACCAATCAACGCATTAACAACCATGCCAGAGAAGAATATTACTATTATCAATGTATCAATAGCAAGGATAAACGAAGTGCCACGGTGAATTCTGTCGAAGGCGTTTTGGGTCGAGGTAATCTTCGAAGGAGCAATGCCGGCTGGGATTATTTCCCCGCTCCTATCAACTGACATGAATTGCGGGTGATGCGTCACCGTCTTCAAACATTGGCTCAAAATGATTTGCAAAGTCTGTTTTTTTGCGGCGAAGGAGTCTTGAGCAAGATATGTTTGGCAGTGACATGGCGATGAGGGATACCGACGTTGAAATGCGAGGCTCTAGCCTTGCAGGTCAGCGAATCGTTTTGGGTATCACAGGAGGTATTGCCGCTGTTGATACTGTTCGTCTCGCTAGAGAGTTGCGGCGCCATGGTGCTGAGTTAACCGTAATAATGACACAGTCCGCACAGCAAATCATTACACCTTTGGCAGTTCGTTGGGCTAGCCAGTGTGAAGTAATTACAGATTGGGATGGCGATTTGTCTGCTCTTGATGAAGTGGATGGAATCTTAGTGGCTCCTGCAACTCGTAATTTGATGGCCGGTTATGTGCATGGACTCAATAATGGACCACTGTTGATGGCGCTATCAGCTGCTAGAGGAAGAGGTACTGCTACCATGTTCGTTCCTAGTATGCATTCAGACTTAGCAGGCGACCCTATTACTGATGATATTGTAATGGAAGTAAGGAAGCATGGTGTTGATGTCCTTTGGGGAGAGGAAGTGGAAGGGAAGAAGAAAACTCCACCGCATGATGAAATTGTTGCAAAGTTTGCACATTTTATCAATAGAATAAAGCCAAAAAGAAAATCTATTGTGATTACATTAGGTGCGACTCGCTCTGCAATTGATGATGTTAGATTTGTCCAAAATACTAGTAGTGGCGCTACCGGATTGATATTAGCCGATCATTTTTATCGCTTAGGGCATGATGTCTCTTGTGTTGCTGGCGTGATTTCTTGTCCAATTCCGAGTTGGTTACCACTAATCGTCTCAACACCTAATGCAGATGACATGTTGGCAGAATTAAAGGCAATTGCTAGAGATAATATTGATGCTTGGATACACTGCGCTGCAGTTTTGGACTATCTAGTTGCAAACCCTGCACAAGGAAAGGTTGCAAGCCAACAAGGTACTTTGCAAGTAGAATTGATTGAAGGGGCAAAGCATATCCAAATTCTCAAAGAATTATGTTCGGGCTCGGTAAGAATCGGATTCAAACTTGAAAGTGGAATTAAGCAAAATGATTTGATCTATCGGGCTGTTGCACAAATAGAAAAGTCTGGAATGACCGCAGTTATTGCTAATCGCTTAGAAGACCTTGGAAATCCTGACAAACCGAGAGGATATTTGGTTGACTCTCATGGAGCGCACTTCATTTTAGAAGATGAAAGAAAAATGTGTGATGCCATTCAAACCTTTGTCGAGAGAGGCGTTTGATTCTATAGAATGAGTGATTAGGATGAGGCGCTTTGCAATTATTGGCAATAGAGCAATGGCTCAAGGAAAATTGCCATTAAACGATATGGCTGGTGCTGCTGGTCGCATGGATGTATTAGTTCGTGCATTAATGTCAGCCCTAATGACAAGTCATGGAATGCGAAGAGATAGTGAAATCATCCTACATTTACATGGCGGACCAGGTCCGGCTCGAAGAATAAAATTTGTTGGTTCCCAATTGAAAGGAGTTCATGCAGAAGAAAGGGCAGTAGCAGGACAAATCGGTAAGGTGATCCAGTTGCCAACACCTGCAAGAGGTCAGTGGGTTGAACGTTCTAGTGGAATATATGATGGAGGGGGAGATATTGAAAATACAATCAATGAATGGAAGGATTCTACGATTATTCGCCTTGATGCAGAAGCGCCCAGATTGTGGAATACAGATAGTGTAATCCCACAACAGAGCAAACCCCTATCAAAAGCAGTAGGGGAGTGGGATGAAACTGAAATTAGTGGCATTGATATTGCATTTGTTTTGAGCGATGACAAGCCATTAAATGATTCTGAAACATTACTTGAAAGGACTATTCCCCGCTCGTTAGGTGAAGAATGGTTGCAGGGACATTTGGCGATTGCAATATGTCATTTCCTACTCGATGAAGGAGTGTCCCTAAATATTTAATTTCGGAAACTGTTTGCTGATCATCAAATAACGATTTTCAATTAATGCTCCAGTAAAGATTCGATTCTATATTCTCTCCATACATCTTGCATCAAATGAACTGTCAATTACAATATTTGTAAATTAAGCAATTTCAAAATGATTTTCTGCGCCTACTAATGAAAAGTGCTAGTATCACTGAAATTATTAAGATATTAAACTCAAATCCCGGTAATCCACTGGAAGATTCCTCGGATTTCACATCTACATCAGCTGTATCATCAATCGGCTCTGTATAGAATGGACATCCGTTACCTGGCTTTGATTTATCGATTAAGTCAGCATTCCAATGCTCCCATATAGAACAATCATTTTCCGATTGCTCTATGTTCAATATTATATCATGACAACCTTGTTGGATATCTCTGCCTGTTGGGCACAACATTCCCGGTTTTAACATCAAAACAGGGTTTTCTTCACCTGATGCGTTCCAATCAAATATTGCTTCAAACCAAACCCCACAAAGATACTTTTCTTCCATATAGCCATTTAGATTATATTTAGCATCACAATTATCAACGATAATAATTCTATTTTCTATTATGCTTTCTAAACTTGTAGAGTCGATTTCAGTAATACTATCTTCCAACCATATTGCCGAATTAATATTCGAATCGGTTCTTTTATCCAGTACAATCTCTAATCCCGTATACAGTTTTGCATCTTGAATATTCAATGAGTCACTCTTTGTTTCAGTATTAACTTGTGCAACTGTGATTGACTTGAGAGTCATATCCATTTCCCCTGGATATGTAGGAGACATAACAATAGGTGGATTAGAAATTACAGGAGTGCACAGTGTCCATGGCCCTGGATTTTGGATCATCGATAAGCTAGGAGCGATCGCTGTCCCTGATTGCCCCTGCATCAATAACCATGAGTTACTTAGATGCGATACAGCGTCTCCCGTGAAATAGCCCCCATAAGACGCAGTTGAGGAATCCCATGGCAATGGGTTTCCACATGTTCCTGATGAACAAAGTTTCCAGGTTGGAATGGTAATAGTTTGCCCCATTATTGGGAATTGAATTGAAGGCCACCACTGATTGGAAGAATATTCAGAAATCCACACATTTCCATCGAGACCTATTACAATATCTCCTTCTTGGTATGATGTACCAGGCACATAGTCCACCGCAACTTCAGAGCAATCACATTCTACCCACCCGACATTCCAGTAGGGGAGGGGGGGGATATACCAAGGCGAACTGGCCCAAATAACAACTCCCCCTATAGGTATTGTTGGGTTGGAGTTCATGATTGAAACCCAAATGACATTATTTTGAGTAACTAAATCTCCAATCATATAATCACCGTTTTGTGCTGCTGCTGTATTCCACTCTTCTTCGATATGGTTAGTTGCTGAATCGCACCAATTACATGTTCTCCAATACTGATTTGGCCCCGGTGAATTTCCTGCCGGAGTTGTGTCAATTGCCCAATATACTTCGTTATTGAACACTACACCGTCGTAAACTTGGTAAGAATTTGTGCTCACATATTCTGGGAGTCCTGGCTTTAGTTGATCACAAGTACATTCTACCCATGCTAAGGCAATTACTCCTGCAGGGCCAGGTTCAACGGTGTTTGAATGCCTAATTGAAATATAAAATTCGTTACCGTATGATACAGTATCTCCTACTGAGTAAGGTGGCCCGAGAACGGTCCACATTGGCCAGTTATTATCGGCTGATGCTGCGGCTTCGCATGGAGTCATTGTATCTCCACAGCCATCCCAATCCAAACTAAATTCCGGGCTTGCTCCTCCAAGGATATTTGGTAATACCGAACTCCATAAATCTCCAGAACCAAATGGACTCTCTACAAGTTCATATTGAGAGTAGACTTGGTTTGCATCCCAAACTTGCTGACCACCAAATGCCCAAATTTCCGAACAATTGCAAGACGGAGCCCAGATATCAGGATTGGTTCCCGGTGCTGAGGCTGATTGGGTTGGTCCCGCTGGCCCGAGCACTAACCAGTGATTTCCTGAATTGATTGGATACTCATATATTTCTCCCCCGGTAACGAGTGTGGAAGTATCCCAAACTGGTCCAGTCATTCCATTATATGCAGCACATTCTGTGCCATCACATCGATTCCATCTATTTTGCATGGAACTAGTAGTAGGGGGTTGCCCAACTGTTGTGTAATCTGCAATCCAAAGTTCTAAGGATCCTTGAGGATACTCTACAATAGTATTTGTTGAATATGCTGTATTGGAATTCCATACCAGTGGAGGAGTTGTCGCTGACCAAATCTCATAGCACGTACATGGTTCACTCCAAATATCTGGGCTCAAACCAGGGTTTGGTGTTGATTGAGAGTTGTTAATAACTTGCCAATAGATTCCAGAGTTATCAGGGAATTCATAAATTTGCCCTATAGAAACTGGATCGGATGAATTGTCCTCCCAAAGCGGTCCAGCAGTGCTGTTAAAACTCGTACATGGAGGTGGAGGCATCGTAGTAGTGTTTGGCCACAACTTGCCAACTATTGAATCTGTAATACCATCGTGAGAGGCTAACCCACTACTATCTGATTGCATAATATCATACATTACATCGCCATCGGTATGACCTACAACATGAGGAGTATCGTTTGAATCTAGTGCGCAATCACGTGGATTCGATTTGCCTTGAGAACCTTGACCACCCGCTGATACCACCCATTCTAATTCGCCATTAGATGAAAGTTCAACAATCCATATGTCCCCAATCCAAGTAGGAATATTGTCCCATTGACTGTCAAATTGTGGAGTTGAATGTGTGGAAATTAAGCTGCCATGATTTGTTCCAAAGCCACAAAGGATAATGTCTCCAGTTGAAGATATTTCCAAATCCACAAGGTGATTGTCGTAGGCTCTAATAACATCATGCCAAATAAAATGGCCGGATGATTTCATCTTTACAATTGCTATGCCATGAGAGTGTCCCGGCGTTCCATATGGGGATGATGTTGTTGTTCCAGCAATATCGGAAAGGTAAAATTCACCAGTATAGTCAATAGAAAAAACAATGTTGCCAGAGGAAGTAATTTCTATGCTTGTCCCTTCTTCAAGATGGCAGCCAGACTGACTTATTGCCCATAACCAATTGCCACTTGAATCTAATTTGGCAACTAATCCATCTGCTGGATTGTAATTCGATGTTCCGCATCCGGAACTTGGTGCAATATTGAGCGTCGTGGCTCCAAAATGGGCATTATCACTATGGTATCCTGTAACATATATGTCGCCATTTGAAGCAACTGCAACACCTTTCCCGCTGTCTGCCCCAAATCCATCTGATACCTTAGCCCAAACATCATTTCCAGAAATGGTAGCCTTAACAATAAACAAATCAGTAAAACCAGGGTTTCCATTTGTATTTGCATTATATGTAATTCCATCAAATATTATTGATCTTTTAAACCATCCAGTAACATAAATGTGAGTAGAATCTGATGTAATATCGTAGGCCCTAATTTCTGATGTTGAGTGAGCCCCGCTCCATTCCTTGGCCCAGACCCAATTACCAGTATCATCAAAAGTGGCAATCAGGAGCGCACGTACTCCTGTTGGGTTAAGCGTAATACTTGCACCAAATTGTACAGAATTACCTCCGTTAACATAACCTGAGATGGCATAATTTCCGTTACCAAGGGCAGTTATGTGTCCAATTGGTGATTCGCCATTGACTCCTCCAGCCGTATTTACCCAAATCACCTCGCCAAGATAATCTAATTTAGCAATAAAGATGTCATTATCGCCCTGACTGGTATGTACACAGGTATTACATGTACCAAAGGTCACAGTACCTTGATACGAACCTGTGACAAAACTTGAACCGTATTGGTCTACTACAATACCCCAGCTTTGATCATTTCCTGCAACTGAACCAAATACTGTACTCCAATCCCAATCAGCAGAGGCTCTGCCGATTGCTTCATCAGATTCGTCATCTTTTAATTCAGAATATTCTGTCGGTATTGTAATTGCAAAAATGCTAACAAAAAAAATGATTGTAATAAATATACACGTGTGAACTTTATCCATGATGTTGCCATACCAGCGAGAAAGTATAGTATTTTCGCCCAGTATATGAATTCCAATAACTATCAAACTAGATTTGTAAAATCGATGCTTAAAAAGAGAGAAATCTACCGTTAGCAATATGAAGGACCGAGCATAGCCTGTATTATGAGGTCGCAAGCACTTGTATTAGTTGTTCTAATGTGCTTGTCAATTTTACCTGCTGAAATAAATGTGCAAAACGATGCTGATAGCCTTTCATCAGAAGATAAAAATAAGTCTTGGTCACTAGTTCTGAGCCCTGAAGAAAATGTTATTTCCACATATTCCCAAAGCATACAATCATCCCTTGCCCGAGTAAGCGACTTATCTCAATATCCAGATGAATTATTGTCTAATGTTTCTTCATGGGTCGCAATAAGTAGAACTCCTGTAGGACTCTCATTGCCTCAACTTGAAGGGGCATGGTTGATGGAACTTGGAACTGATAGTCTGCCAATCGTTGAAGAAATGCTGGAGGAAAGTCTCATAGAGGCTGCATATCCCTTGGTTGAGCGTCAACAAACTCCACGCTGGATACCTAATGACCCCAAATTCTCAGACCAATGGCATCTTGAAAATACAGGGCAATCCGGTGGAACTGTCGGTGAAGATGCTAATTTAACTGGGGCTTGGAATAACTATCAGGGTTCAGGAGTTATTATCGGCATTGTCGATGACGGCTTAGATTGGAATCATCCCGACCTTGATGACTATTATCAATCCACTTTGGATTATGATTTCTGTGGCGATGATGGAAACCCAACTCCATCATCCAATAATGCGCATGGCACTGCTGCTGCAGGTGTTGCTGCAGCTGTTGGAAACAATAGTTTGGGTGTTTCAGGTGCTGCGCCACAAGCGGGTTTAGCAGGATTGCAATTGATTTCTTGCAGCACGAC
>Ga0315322_10004314_pt1 | contig 10956 bp, 7 predicted proteins | sample M110021515metaG_FD_203461 | JGI IMG/M metagenome (GOLD analysis project Ga0315322, IMG submission 203461) | Ammonia-oxidizing marine archaeal communities from Monterey Bay, California, United States - M1 100m 21515 | ecosystem: Environmental > Aquatic > Marine > Intertidal zone | place: USA... | reverse complement strand
ACTCTCTAACATTTGCAACCTGTTCATCCGGCAACAGGTCGGGAAACTGCTGGCGAAACACAGCATTCACCGCCTCATCATCACTTACAACGCCATCACTTACAACTCCGAACAATGCGACCTTTGTTGATCTTGCCAACTGCTCGCCCGTCAACGAACGCTCCAAATAATATGCAAAGGTTGCGGGGTCATCGACATGTTCAGGGCGACGCGATGCAAGCCGATAAGCATCGCTAGAAACGATCGCACGAATTAAACGACGCACGCGATAGCCTTTGTCCCTGAAATCCTCAGAAAGCCAATCGAGCAACTCTGGATGACTAGGGGCGTGAAGACTGTCCATCTCGTCATACGGGTGCACAATTCCGCGTCCCATTAGCAGTGCCCAGACACGATTAACGAGAGCACGAGCCACACGTGGATGATCGCGTACGACCTTGGTGACAAACTGTTCGCGACGGGAGAACCTTGGAACCCGAGGCACATTACCCGTTCCGCCAGCTCGATAAAGATCGTCTTGGTCAGACTGTTTTTGGTCTTTGCCTGGGCGTTCTTCTTCAACCGTATCAACCTCAAGAAAGGTCAACCGATTGGGTGTGCTATCGCCCAACAGGTCGGCAAATTCAGAAAAGCCGCCGATAGCACTTTCCGTGACCTGTGGGCCGGCTTTGCTATTCTCGTTTTTCCCACGATTGAAGAAGGCAACCAATCCCCAGTAGTGAGACTGCTTGATCTCATCCACCAGCATGTGGTCGTGACACTGGGCGCATTCGATGCGGATTCCAAAAACTGCGGGAGCGATGGCCTCAGCAATTTTCTGGTGATCATTATTTCGTTCAAATAAAAACCAATTACCCCCCTGCTTGGTTTCGTCCGCAGGTCTTGCCAAGAGAATTTCCTCGACAAATTCATTCCATGGCTGATTCGTACGGATAGAGTTTTCGAGGAATCCGCGCCATTGATACTGCCGCCGTTTCGTGTACTCCGTTTCGGCAGCTCGCCCCATCAACAAAGTATCGAACAAATCAGCCCAATGAATGACGTATTCTTCACTTTGCAATAACTGTTCAATCAAACGTCCGCGTTGCTGCGTTGTCTCGGTGCCATTTTCAAGCCATTTCTCGAGCTCGGCCACCGTTGGAATCCTACCCACCAAATCCAGATACACACGCCGTACAAACGCTTGATCATCACACGGCCTAGTCGGTTCCAGCCCCCTGTCTTGATAACCTCGCTGCAACTGCTGGTTGATTTTCTCAACAGTCTCCTCATGATTCCGTGGAGTCATCTTCTCGGAGGTGTTCACCGCATTTCCTAGTTCAGCCGCCTCAAGTGCTCCGCCACCGGACAGAAAACAGACACATGCCAGCAGACAGCCGAGCAGCCCCCGAATTCTCAACCCCGGCTTCATCGGGTTACGGACACCTTTCATTCTAGATCATCGCCCTGATTACAACTATTTGGACTTAATAAAGCATGTAACCGGTCCCCCAACTGCGAGAACGTAAATTTCACACGCTTTCACCTTCCTGATCTATCATACCCTTCCCGAACAGTCTGCAACACATCCGCGTTACCCGAATCATTCTGCTTACCGCCATCAAAAATCATGATGAACTCCAACACGGTCCTGACCTTCACCATCATTACCCTGACTTTGTTGACGCTCGCCCCAAGGCGTACACAGGCACAATGGCACAAAACCGCTGATCAGGTAGCAAACTTAGACTCAATCCCGGATTCCACCGACAAACTGCAAGCATTAATTGATAGCCAGAACGGAGTGGTCGTGCTTACAGAAAAGTTCTACCGTATCAATCGCCCGCTAATCTTAGAACTCGGCAAACATGGTGCCACATCCATTACGTCCACGAGTGGCTCCACCCTGATCATGACCGGTCCGGGGCCTGCCATCTCAGTTCGGGGTAACCACACTGGCACGGCATCACCGAAATCGTTTTCACCGAAAACTTGGAACGAAAGGATGCCAACGTTCAGTGGATTCGAAATCCTTGGGGCACATCCGGAAGCTGATGGGATCAATTTACAACAAACCGTAGGCGCGGTCGTTGAACGAATGTCGATCCGCTGGTGCCACCATGGCATTCATCTTACGACTCGCAATCGCAACGTCATCGTTGCGAACTGCCACCTGTATGAAAACTCGGGCGTCGGCCTCTACTTGGACGATGTCAATCTGCACCAGATCAACGTCTCCAACTCACATATCTCATACAACCGCGAAGGTGGCGTTGTCGTCCGAGATGGAAATGTGCGCAACTTGCACGTGACGGGTTGTGACATCGAAGGCAACATGCCTGCGGACACTACCGAAACGAAGGCGGCTAATGTTTGGATTGATGTCAGTAATTCTGAGCAAGACGCATCAAAATCCATCGCAGAGATCGCGATCACAGGCAATACAATCCAACACTCTGCAAATTATGGCGCCAAAGACGAGAAGACCATCGCGCCAGGCGGTGCCAACATTCGCTTATCAGGCAAAGCAATTTACCCTATCAATTCAGTGACCATTTCTGGCAATGTCCTGAGCGATACCAGCACACTGGTCGACATTCGTTACAGCCATGACGTAACAGTCACTGGAAATACTTTTTTCGCTCCCATGCCGAACAATCTGACGGTCGAACACAGCCAGCGGGTCGTCGTCAACTCAAACACATTCAACCCACGACAATTCGTCCGCCCAGGGACCATACAATTCTCTTACTGCACCGATTGCATGTTGGCAAACTCGACACTGTACCGCCTTGCGACAGATAGGGGCGGAGTGAGACTGACTGAGTGCTCCAGATGCTTATTAAGCGGGCTGATCATCTCCGAATGTAACTCGGGGATTCTTTTTAACAAAACCCACAACACGACGATTTCCAACTGTCGTGTCAGCGGAACCCCGGCAGGCTCCTTCGACCTCCTAGTTGATCCGTCAAACAACAATGTCCAACTGCATGGAAACAGTTTTTCAGGATTCACGGTCATTAATCCTGCCTCAGCTGAAACAACCAACAGCAAACCAGCACCTTGACTCGGCCAACAAAAAGCGGAAGTCGAGACTCAGGTCCACCTAAAAAAAACTGCGACTCTTAGGTAAAGAGTCGCAGCATTTGTTCAGAAAAAAAGTCGGTCGCCGCTTGATTGGCGGGGCACCTGCCAGCGTTACGGCAAGCGGACGTACATTTGATCCATCCCACGTCGTAGAGTCCAAGCACGCTCCATCGGGCATGTCTCCCGCTTCGCTGCGGTGAGCACCATTTTCATGTGCGACCGCATCTCGGTGTCATTGGTGCTCGCCATGACGGTTTCCATCGTCTTTTGGTAGAGGCTGGCGCACTGAGCGTGGTGTCCAGCGTTGTACATCGGCACACCGGTCGAGATTGCGTCGAAGATCATCTTCTTTGCGTTGACTTTTTTACCACTGGGAATGAGTACACGGTCGATGACGTGGATCACGCCGTTCGAAGCGTCGAGGTCCGTGGTCAAGAGTCTCGCGTTGTTCACATTAGCCCCACCTTCGGATGCGGCAATCGCGACTGTTGTCCCTTGCAGAGTTTCCGCATTCTTCGCAGCCAAGGCATCCGGTGAATAAACGCGACCGGCTACCACGTGATAGGTGAGAATATCGACGAGTTGCTGCTTGTTCTCAGGCTTCAACAAAGTCTCGATCGTCCCCGCTGGTAGAGCTCCGAAAGCTTCGTCAGTTGGGGCAAAGACAGTGAATGGACCTTCCGAACCGAGGGTCTCTGCTAAGCCACCTGCACCGACTGCGGCAAGTAAGGTGCCGAAGGAACCAGCCGCAGACGCTGTCTCGGGAATGGTCTTGTCGGCGGGAAGAATCACGGAATCGATCACATGGATCACACCGTTGTCGCATTGGATGTCCGTGGTCACGACTTTTGCACCGTCAACCATGACTCCATCATCAGTGACTTTAATATCGACTCGCTGTCCGTTTACCGTTGTGGCCCCCGAAAGCTCGACAACCTGTTCGGCCATCACCGAGCCCGGCACAACATGGTAAGTCAGGATCCCCGCTAGAGCTGCTTTGTTCTCGGGCTTCAGCAATTCGGCCACGGTGCCCTCGGGCAATTTCTTGAACGCCTCGTCAGTGGGCGCGAAGACGGTGAAAGGCCCCGTACCTTTGAGCGTTTCGACCAAGTCAGCGGCGCCGAGTGCTGCGGCCAAAGTCTTAAAACTACCGGCACTCACTGCCGTATCAACAATGTCTGCAGCTTTCGCCGCTGGGGCCAGCATGGCAACCACGGCAAAGGCGGCTGTGTAACGAAGTAACATTCTCATACCACACCATCCTCTTTGGAATTATTGTTTGATTGACCGATGCTGACATCGGGGACGCCTCACCTGAGACCTCACAGTATCCGAGCAAGGCAAGCCCATTCAGCCCGCATGCAGAACAACTTCCCGGCAGGCCCCCCAACCCACACGTCGGCGCAGGCTGTTCACGCAGAGCCAAAAAGACGTTTGATAAGGCACAAGCAAGACAGCCAGATTTTCTGGCCGCGATCACGTTGCCACTGGCCCGCGAGAAAAACCAATGCAGGGCGTGCCAATCCAGCGACCAAGCTTAGAGAAAAGGCCACTTGCGACCGTAAAAAGAAGGATTCAAGCAAGACCCGCCGGATGCGCGCAAACATTCACCGACCCCGCGTGCACCGCGTTACCAACAGCCCGATCTGTCAATTTTTTCCCTAAAACCGACCGCTAGGCAACCGGCGAGAGTGCCAGTTCCCCAACACACTGCTAGCCGATCGAGCGATAATCCACGGTTTTAGTACCACCAGAGGATGGCCCACAGGATGGCGCTGGGCAGATCAGCGACCGTTACCAAGCAGCGAGGCTTGCAACCCAATCAGCGGTGCGTCCTCGGTACTCGGTTTGTGATACCCGCGACACAAAAAAGCGAACGGATAACAGCTAGACAGCGGCCAGTTTGCCTGCCTTGGCATCCGCATCGAGCGAATCAGCAGCGATCCAACCACTCATCAGAACCATCGGCATACCGGGTCCGGGATGTGCAGCACCACCGGCAAGATAGAGACCACTTAGATCTTTGCGCCGATTGGCTGGCTTGAAAGCGCCGAGAAACTTGCCATGGCTCGCCAAACCGTAAATCGCGCCATTCAACACCCGATAACGATTGTGAATTCCTTCAGGGGTCAGAGAAGACTCGCACTTGATCGAGTCACGGATGCCGCTCATGCCAGCAGTCCTCTCTAGTTTGTCCAAGATTACGTCGCGGTACTTGGGAAGCATCTCCTTCCAATTATGATTTGGTCGCAGATAGGGCGTGTGCACGAGGATATACAACGCCTCACCACCTTCGGGAGCCACTTGCGACTCACTGATAGCCGGCGCGCAAACGTAGGCACTGGGGTCTGGAGCTGGCTCACCGCGTTTGTAGATGTAATCAAATTCCTCTTCAGGATCTTGGGAGAACACGAAGTTGTGATGCAACAATTGGTCGAATCGTCGATCCAGGCCCAAGTAAAGCACCACACCGCTACAGGCTGGCTCGTAGTCTTTCTTCTGGAACTTTGCTGCCTGCGGTGTTTCACCCAGCAGTTCTCGGTAAGTTCGCACGGCATCGCAGTTGCTAACGACTGCATCGCAGCTAATTTCTTCTCCACCGGCCGTAACCACCCCCGTGACCGTCTTGCCGGAGGTGTTGATTTTCATCACGTCGGTGCCACAACGGATATCGACGCCGAGTTCCCCAGCCAAGCGACCGAGAGCTTCGGGTACAGCGCGCGTGCCACCGATCGGATACCAGATCCCTTCTTCGGTCTGCATATGAGCGATCCCGCACAGCACAGCAGGCGAGGCATATGGAGACGAGCCGACATACTGGGTGAAGTGATCCATCATCTGGGCAACGCGATGGTCTGGCACATGCTTACGCACGACTGACGCGACGCTTTGGCCCATCCGCAGAGAGAGCACGTCCTTCAGAACAGCAGCAGAGAAGGAGCCCGCGACATCCATCGTATCGGAGAGCCCCCCAACGCTTTTCCAGAAGAAGAAACGCTTGGAAACGTCGTGCAAGCCCTCGCTCATTTCGAGGAAACGCCGATACCCCTCGCCGTTGGAGGTTGACCGCGTAAGGCGGTCAATGTTGCCCACCATTTCGTCTGTACTGTCTACCAAGTCCAAGACGGTGTTCTCTTCGCCTTTGCTTCTGTCCCCCTCAAAAAAGCACCGCCACTGAGGGTCCAGCCGCACCAAGTCAAGATAATCCTCGAGCTTCTTTCCAGCTTCCTCGAATACTCGTCGAAGCACTCCCGGCAGGGTCAGGATCGTCGGCCCCATGTCGAAGCGATAGCCCTGCTCGCGGTGCACAGCAGCCTTGCCACCGTACCAGTCATTCTTCTCTAACACTGTCACTCGATGCCCACGGGCAGCCAAAACACAGGCAGAGGACAAACCAGCCAATCCACTGCCGATGACGACGACATGGGACTGCTTCGGATCAGATGCAATCATGAATTATTTTCCTTCTCCAGCGATGTAGCTTGAGTTTTCTGTTTTTGATGGTTCACACCAACGCCTCGCCCAGCCTTCGCTGCGGCAATCATAGTTTTGATACCGCTGCAGCGTTCCGTCAATGTTCCGGCGTGTAGTAGTTGTAGCGCCCCCAGCAAGGTCTGGGCATCCGTGGATTGCCGGGGCTGCAAATGTGGTGCAAATTTGCCGTGCCTGCGGCTAATCGTTGCTGGCACACTCATCGCCAACAGCCCATCTTCTCCACGTGTCACCCCAAACCCGCTTTTGCCCCGCCCACCGAATGGTAAACGTGGGTCAGCGGTTGGCACAATCAAGTCATTGACACACACGGTACCAACATCGAGCTGCACCGCTACCGACTCTGCGACTTTTCCCGGCCCGAAAACCGATACTGCCAATCGGTAAGGGCATTGATTCACGATTTCGATCGCCTCGTCGATGGACGAAACGCGTAAGAGGCTGGTAAGGGGAGCAAAAAGATCTGCCGCAGCGATTTCGTCGCGGGGGCTTACGCCGTCCAACAGCACAGGAGACATTTTGCCGCAGTCAAGTAGTTGCCTTTCGTCAAAATGCCCGAGAACATCGACAGCACCGGAAGAAATAGCGTCAGAGATCCGTTTGGCAGCCTCGTCTCGGGCCGCCGCATGAACTGTCGCACAACCTGCTTGATCGAGACGTTCGCGGAGAGCCGTTATTAGGAGGTCAGCCTCGCGGTGTTCAGCGACGATCCGGCGTGGTGCTATGCAAGTGGCTCCTGCATTGAACTTCAAACCGAAGACAATGCAATCTGCTACTCGAGCAATGTCTGCCCCCGGCAGAACCACCACAGCATCACACCCGCTTAATTCCATGATAGTGGGAGTGACCGTTTCAGCTGCTTGACGCAGTACTTTTCGCCCTGTTTCAGATGATCCCGTGAGCACGATCAAGTCGACGCCGTCATCAATTGCCTGAATAGCCGAATCCGCTCTGGACGGCAGCATTTGCAATGCGGATTCAGGAATACCAGCCTCGTAAAAGGCTTTGATAAGACAGGCGGTGACCTGCTCGCAACCCACAGCTGGCTTCAACAATACCGTGTTGCCCGCGGCTAACGCCTGAGCTGCCTGAACACCTGGTAGAAAAATCGGGTAGTTCCATGTTCCGAGCACGAGTACCTTGCCTCGCGGTTTCCGATGAACGTGGCTGCGAACGCCCCACAACCAAGCAGGACGCCCCAACGCGTTGTACGCCCGAGTTCGAAGCACTCTGCTACCCCGACGTCCGATAAAGCGGAGGGCACTGCAAGTGGGCAACAGCTCGGCAGTGATCGTCTCCACTGCATCCACGCGTTGATCCGTACTCGATAACTCGGTCAGTTCCTCCGCTCGCGCGGCAATCGCAGCAGCGACCCTGCCGACCGCCCGGCAACGTTGCCGCAGCGGTCGAGACGCCCAATCGCTTGCAGAGCTTTTAATTCCGTTCAATTTCTTTCGCCAAGGCCTCGCTGTAACGAATACTTATCCTAGGCCGATCCATACTGCAATAAACAGATGAGTCCCCCAACATGCCGCATCTCCGGCTGCATGATCACTGCCTACATCGTACAGGCGACTAACGTTAGAACGCTATCCGACAGGCCAGCGATGTGCGTCGCCAACCCTCGCCAAATGCCCCGCTTCGACTTGCCCTGCGGCTCCAACATCTGCAGTTGCCTCGCCCGCGACTCTGTTCGCAACCAAACTCGGCCCGCAACCAGACTCGGCCCACGAACCGACCAACAAAGAGCCCACTGCAGACAGCATACTCCACGCGCAACCAGCCCCCCCAGCCTACCAAGTCGGATGAATACGCATGCACGCATCCGGCAGCCAGTGGCAACCGGGATCGACTGCGGCAGATAAAATCCCAGCTCGATGCAGGATGCAGAAGCAGCTCGATGCAGGATGCAGTGTTGCCCCCGTCGAAGAGTGGTCGAACCGCATACCGCACCTTTCGCATTAGCCGGAAAACATCTTTTCAGATCTTTCTGAGGGCAGGTGACTTCAAGGCAGCAATTCCAAGATTCGTGTCAGAGGGCAATAATTCGGGCGGCGAGCATGTCCATTTCAGCAGCTCGAAACCTTGTTTATCAGTCGGGTCCGCACATCCCGCCTTCAGGCCAACCAAGCCTTTCCCCTGCATTTTGCGTAGAAATAGCACGATCGAGCCGACTTTGCGTCCAGCCCAGCAATTTACTAACGGCATATCACACGGTTCACCCTTGCCCCCCCCCGCAGCGCCGCACAAGCTGGTTATACTTCCGGATGTGCGGGTCCAGCTCGATTTCAAAGCAAGTCGCGTCAACGTCGAGGGCTCGCGTGCGGTTAGCGTAGGGTCGAGGCGCATTCGTAATCATGTTATCCCGTCCGCTGAGTTCATTTTTTTAACCACCTGTCGCAAGAGTTGTTTTTGGTGTCGGATCGCTGGAATTCAGGAATCGTGTTCGCTGAGCTCACCGATGTCGGTATGCGTCGAGCGAACAACCAAGATTCGATGGTGAGCTTGCCAGCCAAGACCGAGGAGCGGTTTTGGACACGGGGGCATCTGTTTGTCGTTGCCGACGGGATGGGTGCGCATGCAGCCGGTGAGCTAGCCAGCCAGATAGCAACTGAGCAAATTGCGATGCACTACTTCCGAAACTCGGAAGACAAGCCTGCGGAAGCATTGCTCAATGCAGTCACCGGGGCCAACGCCGAGATTCACCATCGCGGGCAAAGCAATCCTGAATTTCACAACATGGGAACGACAGCCTGCTCCCTCGCCTTGGTGCCTGAAGGCGCCCTGGTCGCACACGTTGGTGATTCGAGAGTCTATCGTCTGCGGGACGGAACATTTGAGCAGCTGACCTTCGACCACTCGTTGGTCTGGGAAATGGAGGCAAGCGGCCACATCGACACCAGTATTTGGGGAAAGTCAATTCCCAAAAACGTGATCACCCGCTCACTCGGCCCGAATGCAGAGGTCGACATTGACATTGAAGGACCGTTCCCGGTCGAAGCAGGCGATACTTTTTTGTTGTGCAGCGATGGGCTCACGGGACTTGTTGATGACTGCGAAATTGGTGCCCTGATCGACTGCCTTCCGGAAGATCTCGCCACTCGAGTACTGGTCGATTTGGCGAACTTACGGGGCGGGTCAGATAACACAACTGTCGTGGTAGTTCGCGTCAATTCGTCAACAGCGAGCGGCACAAGTAAGCCGCCCAAAGGTAAATCTGGCAGGGACCCGAAAAACCAAATTTTGCCGATCTTGATTGCCGTCACCTTGCTCTGTACCGCGACGACCGTGATCGCTGCGTTGATGCAAAGCTGGGCCTTGATGATCATGACCACCATGCTGACATTGATCTGTGCCGTCGCGACTTCATTTCAGCTGCTTCGTAATCGTGCACCAGAGCCAAGCGAGCCTGTAACGATGGGTGGAAAAGGCCCCTACCGACGGTATGACGCAACCCCTTCCGCTGATCTGTATCAGCGACTGGGTGCAACAGTGCAGGCACTTAAGGATGCCTCCAAACAAAACAACTGGATGATGGAGTGGAAGAAGGTCAACAAATATCAGGCACGCGGCACTGAGGCACTGAAGGCAAACAATGCCAAGGGTGCCATTCGATGCCAAGCCCAAGCGATCATCGAAACGATGAACCAGCTGCGTGAACAAAACAATCGAGCAGCGAACGAAACGGCGATTGAAAACTGATAACTGTGGTCCGCCCGTGATGACGGTGGCCAACGCTGCCCTACACGGCACGAGACTTTTCAGCCCCATTCCTTCTCGGCATTATCCTGCCCCACCGCAAGCCTTCCCAGTATCTCTGCCCCCCCGGCACCAGTGCCATCGCCACGCTCTACCAAAAACCGCTCTACGGGTGCCTCTTCCTCACCATGGATGAAGATAGACTAGGCAGCATGGACCGCATCAAAATGAAAATGATGTACCGACGAGAGTTAAGCCGATTCGACGCTATCCCACAGCAGCCCAAACCAACCCGCTGTAACCACTGTAGCCCGCTGTACCCACTGTAACCCGCTGTACCCACTGTAACCACGAAGAGATGCTTCAGATGGACCGCCCGAATATCCTCTGGTACTGCACGGACCAACAGCGTTTTGACACGATCGGCGCGTTGGGAAACCCTTATGTCAGCACGCCAACCATCGACAGCCTGGTAACAGAGGGAGTCGCGTTCACGCATGCCTATTGCCAAAGTCCGATCTGCACCCCAAGTCGCTCAAGCTTCATGACTGGGATGTACCCGTCACGCTTGCACAACACTCGCAATGGCAACGAGTCCTTCCCCGCAACTCAGCCAGTCATCACCAAGCTGATCGCCGACTCAGGCTATCACTGTGGCATGATTGGAAAGTTTCATCTCCAAAGCTCCGGGTATCGAAC
>Ga0315322_10004313_pt1 | contig 10959 bp, 7 predicted proteins | sample M110021515metaG_FD_203461 | JGI IMG/M metagenome (GOLD analysis project Ga0315322, IMG submission 203461) | Ammonia-oxidizing marine archaeal communities from Monterey Bay, California, United States - M1 100m 21515 | ecosystem: Environmental > Aquatic > Marine > Intertidal zone | place: USA... | reverse complement strand
CAATTTGGTCAAGTATAGATTATAAAAAAAAAATTAACATATTGTCACTTAGTTATGATAAACCTATTTTTTTTTTGAGAATAATAATCAATAGCACTTATGGATAATAAAATTTTAGAAATATTCATTCCAGGTCCAGCTGGAAGACTTGAGGCCAAATATTATAAAAGTAAAAAAAATACATCACCAATAGCACTTGTATTACAACCTCATCCTCAATATGGAGGGACTATGAATAATAAAGTTGTAGTAGATACCTTTCATGCATTTGTTGATAATGATTTTTCAGTTTGTAGAGTTAATTTCAGAGGAGTTGGCAAAAGTGATGGAGAATTTGATAATGGCCAAGGAGAACTTGCTGATGCAGCTGCTGCTTTAGATTGGCTAGAAAGAGAAAACTTTGATAACTCTCAATGTTGGGTATCTGGCTTTTCTTTTGGATCATTGATAGCGATGCAATTATTAATGAGGAGACCTGAAATTAATAGATTTATAGCAATATCACCACAACCAAATGTTTATGATTTTTCTTTTTTATCTCCTTGTCCTACATCTGGATTAATGATTTATGGTAAGAAAGATGAATTAGTTCCACTAGAATTTATTACTGAGTTAGACAAAAGATTAAGTTCACAAAAAGGTATTAAAGTGGATTTTCAATCAATTCCCGAGGCTAATCATTTTTTTTCCAAAACTGAAAATGATTTAATCAAAAATATTGATAAATATATAAAAAAAGAAACTGCTCTTTATTAAAAGTTTTCAACTAATTTTCCACCTGTAGTAGGTGTTACGCAGCCAGTAGTTTTTGGATAAGAAATTGGCAAATTTAAAAATGATCTTATTGCTAGATACCCAAATGCCTGGGACTCAACATAATCTCCATCTAAATTATATTCATCAATAGAACTTAGACTTATATTTTTTTTATTTTTTAAATAATTTTCAATACTTTGAATGAGGAAGCTATTTTTTCTACCACCACCACATACTATATATTTAATTGATTTATTATTACTTCCATTGGCGTGCTCAATACCTTTTGCTATAAGGTAAGCAGTAAAATTTGTTATTGTTGCACAACCATCCTCTAACGACAATCCTCTTGCAAATGAAATATCAAATTCCTTCACATCTAAAGATTTGTCAAAAGAGTCTATTTTGAAATTTTCAATTGATTGATTTAGGATTAATTGATTAATTTTGCCAGACTTTGCAATGGAGCCATTTTCATCAAAATTATATTTAGAATTTTTTCTAACCCAGTTATCAATCATACAGTTACCCGGACCTGAGTCAAAAGCTTCTAGATTTTCCTCTATCTTTTCATCATTTTTAATTACTTTAGTGATATTTGAGATTCCACCAATATTAAGAAAACATATCGGAAGCTCTATTTGATGTATTTTATTTATAATTTTTGATAATAAATTATGAAAAATAGGTGTTAACGGAGCACCCTGGCCTTTATTTATCAAGTCTTCTTGCCTAAAATCATAAACAACCTTCTTTTTAACTAATTGAGACAACAATTTACCCTCACCTAGTTGCTTTGAAATTTTATTTTCAGCAGAATGAAAAATTGTTTGCCCATGAAAACCAACAAAATCAATCTCATCTTGATATTTTAATGACACCTCGTTGACAATTTTGCTATTAAATAGAGTAATTTCTCTCTCAATTTCATTTAATTGAGAAGTATATTGCTTTAAATCATCAATATTTAAAATTAAATTTCGTAATTTAACTAATTGTTGTTGTAAGCTTTCAGTATATTCAAAATATTCATCTAAAATATTGATAAATTGATTAATTCCGTCTGACCTAATCAATGACACATCAACACCATCCATTGATGTTCCGCTCATGAGCCCAATAGCTGTATATAATTTATTTTTCATTGATATTCTTTTTAATAAAAATTTGTATATTGTGTAACTATAAGCTTATGAATAAATTTTTAAAAGAGTTTAAAGACAGAGGTTTCTTCTATCAATGTACAAATGAAGAAGAACTGTCAAACTTAATGGATAATGAAAGAATTAAAGCATACATAGGATTTGATTGTACTGCTGAGAGCTTACATGTTGGTAGTTTACTACAAATCATGTGTCTTAGATTATTGCAAAAAAATGGTCATAGACCAATTGTACTACTAGGCGGAGGTACAACAAGAATTGGTGACCCCTCTGGAAAAGATAAAACAAGAAAAATATTAAGCGAGGAAGAGATTGAAAAAAATATTAAGAATATAAAAAATATACTAAAAAAATTTTTAGATAACGACAAACCTGAAATAAAACCTATTTTTGTAAATAATTATACATGGCTTAAAAATTTGAATTATATCTCTTTTCTTCGAGATATAGGTAAACATTTTACAATTAATAGAATGTTAACTTTTGACAGTGTAAAGTTAAGATTAGATAGAGAACAATCTTTAAGCTACATGGAATTTAATTATATGATTTTGCAAGCTTATGATTTTTTAGAATTAAGTAAAAAAGAAAATTGTGTTTTACAAATTGGTGGTTCAGATCAATGGGGAAATATTGTTAATGGCGTAGAACTCATCAAAAGATATTCAAATATACAAAGTTATGGCCTAACAACACCTTTAATTACTCTTGCTACAGGAGCTAAAATGGGAAAATCTGAAAATGGAGCAATCTGGTTAGATGAAAAATTTTTATCAGCTTATGAATATTGGCAATTTTGGAGAAATACAGATGATAGAGACGTTTTAAAATTTTTGAAAAATTTTACTGATATGGAAATAGAAGAAATTAAAAAAATTGAAAAAAATAATATCAATGATTTAAAGATACTTTTGGCTAATGAAACCACATCTATGTTACATGGTGAAAAGGCTGCTAAAAATTCAGAGCAAGCTGCTAAAGAGGCTTTTTCAGGTAACTCACTTGGTTCTAACTTGCCTTCTATAAAGATTAATTCAAATGATATTGATAATAAATTGGATATAATTGAATTAATAATTCTAACTAAATTAGAAAAGTCTAAAAGTGAAATAAGAAGATTAATTAAAGGCAATGCAGTAAAAATTAATGATAAAATTATATCTGATGAAAAATTAATTGTTACGCATGAAATTTTTAATGAAAATTATCTTAAACTTTCTATTGGAAAAAAAAGACATTTAAAAATCGAACTAGATTAATTTTTCTTAATCTTTTCTAGTGTCCTAGTTATAAATCTAGGAGTTAATGTTTTTATTGGATTTACAATTGTTTCAAGTTTTTTTGGAGATCCCTTCACTTTAAAACTTACTCCAAAAACACCATCACCAACTTTCTTTCCAATAAGCAAATCTCCAATTAGTGGGATTGAAGCAATAGATCTATTAATTGTAGTCGCTGGAACCAATGTGCCCCTTAAACTAATTAAATTATCTTCCTCAATATAACCTTCTATTAAAATAGATATTGCTGGTCCAATTGCATATAACTCTTGAATCGTCATAAGTTTATTTTTATTTGTAAAATTCATTTCAAAATCTGTAAATCTAATACCTTCTCCAGTAAGTAAATCTGCTATTCCTTGAAGAGAAGCAAGAGCCAGTATCTTTGCCAATGCAGGAATTTCTTTGACTTTAAAATTGTCTATAATCAATTTTGAATTTGAAATACCTTCCTTTTTTGAAGAATAAAAATCTAAATATCCTTCATTACTATCTTCGAAACCTTTAATAAATTTATATCTATTTACCAAAGGTTTAGCCTTCGACGAATAAAGGGTAGTTATTTTTTCACCATCTTTAGTGGTGTTTATTGAAAATGTTAAATTTTCATTACTATCAAATAATGCTGAAATGTTAGCTTGAATAACTTTATTATCTACAATTTGAAGATTACCATTTAAATTTTTAACAATATTATCATTATCAATATAAACATCAGAAAAATTTAGTATCATATTTATATTTTCTTTAAAAATATCTAATTGTTCATCATCTTTACCTTTTAATAGATTCGTAATGAGACTATCAGCATTTAATAATGACCCATTTAGCTCATAATCATTATTTTTAATTCTATTAAGTACAAATTTGTTTCTCTTTTCACTATTATCAAAATAATCTAAATCAATTTTATTTACTTTGGCAATTTTATTTTTGTTATCTAATATCAAATCATTAATTATAATTCTGTTATTTTTTGAAATAAGACTGATTTTTTTGAGATCAAGTCCAATTTTTTTTGTATAGCTACCAATTATTTTTAATTTGGAGTTTAATTTCTTATCCTTTTCATAATTAATGAAATCTATTTTTAAAGGAGCATCATTAATTTCTAAATCAGTTTCAAAATTATATTTTTTATTTTTTTTTGATAATGCATATCTTATTTTATTAAATTTTTTATCTAATTTAATTTTTCCTGTACCTTCTAGTGATAAAATATTGTCTTTATAATCAATTTTAATCTTGTGATCCTTTAGATTTAAAGTGTCTTTCGTATTAGGTAAATACTCTTTTATTAAATTTCGGTTTTTAATATTTAGTTCTCTTAATTTAATATTTGATACTAAAACAAAATCGGAACCTTTATTTGTAACTTCATAATCAATAAGCTCAAATTTATCTATAAGTTTAACTTTACCTTTCCCCTTAATTGATAATCTTTTATTGGCATAAGATGCTTTTATCTCGTGATCTTTTAGATCAATTAAGTCGTTAATTTCCAATAGATTATTACTAATTAAATCATTTCTCTTATATTGAGAGCTATCAATTAGAATATTTGAATTTATTGTTAAATTTTCAACTTTCAGCTTGTTATTAATATTAAATGAAAAATCATTAACTGACTCAAAATTTGTATTTATTAAATCTAATTGAGCATATTTTAATTTGATTATCTTAAGTAACTCATTGTTTAAAGAAGAATTTTTATTTTTTATAGTACCTTCAAAAAAATAATCTTTTTTATTTTTTTTTATATTTAATCTCTCAGATAAAAAATTTATATCATTTGTGTCAAAACTAATATCTCTAAAATTGAATTTGTTTCCTGTAATATTAAAAAGAAAACTTATTTTTTCTATTTTATTGTTTTTAAATAAACTTATTTTACCGTCTTTTAATAATCCATTAATTTTATAATCTTGTTTTATTTTACCAAGCTCATCAAAATTTAATTTTAAATCAACAATTAAATATCCTTTTTTTATAAATCGTTCTAAAAAAAATAATTCAGGTCTATTATTTATTGATCTTGTAAATGATACGAAATTTTTAAGTAAAGTTGATTTAGTTGATATTTCTATTTGTGATGCAACTAGTTGATTTTGAATAAATGAATTTAGTGATATTTGAGCTTTAATGTATTCAAGCTCAATTAACTTGCCCTTAGAAAATATCTTAGCGTCTATTGTTTTTGCATTAATCTTGAAATTTAATGGGTCTAAGGTAAATTTTATTTTTTTTAAACTAGCATCAAGTTTATCATTTTTTTGCTTTACAAGATCTTGGATTTGTTTGTTGAATTTTTCTGTCTCAATACCAACAGTACTTAAATATAATATTACTGAAATAAACAAACCACTAGTTAGTAAAAGATATTTTATAATATTTTTTTTCATTTAATTTGATAAAGAGATTCTTCTAAAAATTCATCTAATTCACCATCTAAAACTTTGTCTGGACTTGTGCTCTCAAAATTAGTTCTGTTATCTTTTACAAGTCTATATGGTTGTAAAACATATGATCTGATTTGATGCCCCCATCCAATTTCAGATTTAGAATTTTCTGTATTTTGATTTTCTTGTTCTCTTTTTTTAATTTCATAATCGTATAATCTTGCTTTTAACATATTCATGCAAGTTTCTTTATTTTTATGTTGAGACCTTTCATTTTGACATTGAACTACAATTTTTGAAGGAACATGGGTGATTCTTACAGCACTATCTGTCGTGTTGACGTGTTGACCACCTGCTCCACTAGAACGATAAGTGTCTATTCTTATGTCTTTTTCAATAATTTCAATATTTATATTTTCATCAACTACTGGATAAACCCAAATACTTGCAAAACTTGTGTGTCTTCTTGCTCCTGAGTCAAATGGAGATATTCTAACCAGTCTATGTATTCCTGACTCTTTTTTAAGCCAGCCAAATACGAAGTCACCTTCAATCTTTATTGTTGCAGATTTTATACCTGCTTCATCACCCTTGTGTTCGCTAATTAAATTTGATTTAAAATTTTTTTGATCAGACCATTTTAAATACATTCTTCTTAACATATCTGCCCAATCTTGACTTTCTGTTCCTCCAGCACCAGCATGAATTTCTATATAACAATCAAGTGAGTCTGCCTCACTTGATAAAAAGCATTTAATTTCATTTTTTTTGACTAAATCTCTTAGGTCTTTTATATTTTGCAGAATCTCTTTTTGTACTAATTGATTATTTTCTTCTATAGCTAATTCACTTAAGTCATTTAAATCTTTTAACTTATCAATTGAGTCATTGTAAGTATTTAATAAATCTTCGTATAATTTTTTTTCTTTAATTGTATTTTTAGAAATATTTTTATCTTGCCAAAAGTTGGCATCTAACATTTTAGAATTTAATATTTCAAGCTTTGAATTAATATTATTTTTTTCAAAGATACTCCTTAACTCTTTGATTGATTTTTTCTATTTCTTCTTTATAGTTTTGATATTTATTATCCATCAGTAAAACTTTAATATATTATTAACGTCTAATCTATCGGTATTTGAGTAAAGCACTTTTCCATCAATGATATTTTTATCTTTATAAACCTCAATTATGGTATTTTTAGAGGTGAATTTAGCCTTTTGGCCTGTGATCGGGTCTACAACCATCATAACTGTATTTTTAGCAGCCTTAAATGGTCTTGCTTCTGATTTTATAACTGTCTTTTTAATAATTTCTTTGAAAATTGGTAATGCAGTTTTTGATCCGGTTTCATATCTTCCTAATGGTCCAGGATTATCTAAACCTACATAAACCCCAATCAATAAATTAGATGTAAATCCAATAAACCAAGTGTCTGTATTTTTATTTGTTGTACCAGTCTTTCCAGCAATGTTTAATTTAAGGTCTTTTAATTTTTTTCCCGTCCCTCTTTGCACCACGCCTTCTAAAATGGATGTCATTTGATAAGCTGTTTGAGATGAAAAAACTTTTTTATAATTATCTTTAATAGTTGGGTAATCATCTCCTAAATAAGAAATTTGCTTACAATTAACACATTTTCTTTTATCGTTATTAAAAATAGTTTTTCCTTCACTATCTTGAATTCGATCTATTAATATTGGATCTACAAGTCTTCCTTCATTTACAAATACGGAGTATGCAGAAGTAAGTTTTAACAAGGTAGTTTCAGCAGACCCAAGCGAAATTGATAGGAGCTCTTCTGGATTGGTATAGATACCTAAATTTTTTGAAAAATTTACGATTCTTTTAATACCTAAATTTTGAGCTATCCTTACCGTCATTAAATTTCTAGATTTTTCCAACCCAACTCTCAATGTGGATAGTCCGTAAAATTTTTTTCCATAATTTTCAGGTTTCCACATTTTAAGATTATCTCCTTGATCTAGAACTAAAGGAGCATCTAAAATTAAAGATGTTGGTGTATAATTATTCTCTAGAGCTAGAGCATAAACAAAAGGCTTAAAAGCTGAACCTGGCTGCCTTGATGCTTGAGTTGCTCTATTAAACTCACTTTTTTTAAAACTAAAGCCACCACTCAAAGCTAAAACTCTGCCAGTATATGGATCCATAACAACCACTCCACCATTAATTTTTGGTAATTGTTTTAAACTATATTTATTTTTTTCAATTTTTTTTACATAAATTACATCACCAATTTTCAATAATTGGTCAAATTCTTTTTTGGTCCAAGAAATATCTTTAAATTCAATTTGACCAGACAATTTTTTTTCAGTTTCAATTTGTGCTGAAAATTTATTTAAACTTTTAACTATAGCTAGTTGCCAATTAATAGAATTTTCTAAATTAAATTTTTCTAAATTATCTTTCCAATTTTCAGAATAACTTTTATTAGTTAATGGGCCTCTCCATCCTTTTCTTTTGTCATAAGAAATTAATCCATTTCTAAGACTTTCAGTTGCTATTTTTTGCAGTGTTAAATTAATTGGTGTATTTATATTAAGTCCTTGTTTATAAACCTTGTCATAGGTAAAAGTTTCGATAACATTTTTTCTTACATCCTCAATATAGTATTGGGCATCTTCTAAATAAATCTTTTTTGATTTATTTAAATTAATTTTTTCATCTTGAAGTTTTTGATATAATTTTGCATCAATGTAATTATTATCAAATAAATTTTTTAAGACTAAATTTCTTCTAAATTTTGCTAATTCTATATCTCTATAAGGATTATATTTGCTTGGAGCTTTTGGAAGAGCCGCAAGTAGAGCTGCTTCAACGTAATCTAAATCTTTAATAGATTTATCAAAATATTCTAAACTCGCTGCTGCTACACCGTACGCACCACTACCAAGATAAATCTGATTTAAGTAAAGTTCTAAGATTCTTTGTTTTGAAAGTGCTCTTTCTATTCTGAATGCCAAAATTGCTTCTTTAATTTTTCTGTTTAGACTTACTTCATTAGTTAATAAAAAATTTTTTGCTACCTGTTGAGTTATTGTTGAGGCTCCCTCAAGTCTTTTTGAAGAAACTATATTGGAAATATTGTTAACTATTGCTCTCAAAACACCTTTTGCATCAACGCCTGGGTGAGAAAAAAAATTTTTATCCTCAGCAGACAAAAATGAATTAATTACATTTTTTGGGATTGAATTGTATGGAACAAATATCCTTTTTTCTTTAGAGAAATCTGCAACTAATTCTCCATTTCCAGAATAAACTTTACTTGAAACTGGTGGCTTATAATTTTTAAGAAATTTATAATCTGGAATCTTATTTGAATATGTCCACAAAACACAAAATATCAATATACCTAACAATAAAAGAAAGGATAATGAAATAATCAGTATATTTTTTAATAATTTATTCATTTTGTTTCCATTATATCCAGTAATTTGTTAAAGATAAGGCACTAGAATTAAACAAAATTTTATAAACACAAAAAACATTAAATGAATCAATCAATCAAAATATTATGGAAAAAAATTTATATATCGATGCATCGCATCCTAATGAAACTAGAGTTGTTCTTAAATCAGGTGATAACCTTGAAGATTACGAATACGAAGGTTTAAAGAATAATTTAATTAAAAATAACATCTATCTTGGAAAAGTTAGCAGAATAGAACCTTCTCTTCAAGCTGCCTTTATTGATTTTGGAAGAGAAAGACATGGTTTTCTTTCATTTAACGATATTCAGTCTGATTATTATCAAATACCAAAAGCTGATTTAGAAAAAATAAAAGAAGAAGAAGAAAAAGCTAGAGAAGAACTTTCTAAAGAAGTTGAAGCTAAAGAAGAGGAAAATATTGCAGACGGTAATCTTGAGATTAATGACCCAATAGAAGCTGATAAAGAGCTGCCCGAAGAAGAGAGTAACAAAGTAAATTTAAACGAAGAAAAAGAAAAAAAGAAAGAAAATAAATTTAGATTTAAGAGGTACAAAATACAAGAAGTTATAAAACCAAATCAGGTTATACTTATTCAGGTGATTAAAGATGAAAGAGGTCAAAAAGGTGCTGCTTTGAGTACTTTCATTTCAATTGCTGGAAAATATATTGTATTAATGCCTAACACACCAAAAGGCGGAGGCATATCTAGAAAAATATTTAACCCATCAGATCGAAAAAAAATCAGAACTATTTTAAATGAAATTGAAATTCCAAAAGAAATGGGATTAATTGTAAGAACAGCTGGTAGCAATAAAACAAAAAATGAAATTAATGCTGATCTAAAAACACTTATCAAAACATGGAGTCAAATTAAAGATACTGCTATCAATTCTATAGCTCCATCTTTAATCCATCAAGAAAGTGAAATTATAAAAAGAACATTAAGGGATATATTTGATGATAATACTCAAAATATTATTGTTGAAGGTAACGAAGGTTATAAAAAAGCACAAAACTTTATGAAAATGATAATGCCTTCAAGTGTAAAAAAAATAAAAAAATATAGAGGCAAAATTCCTTTATTCATTGAAGAAAATATAGAACAAAAACTAAATCAAATATTTGACTCTGAAATAAAATTAAAATCAGGAGGGTATATAGTAATTAATCCAACAGAAGCTTTAGTTTCAATTGACATAAATTCTGGAAGCTCAATAAAAGGTAAAAATATTGAAAGCACAGCTCTAGACACTAATATTGAAGCAGCTGAAGAAATTGCAAGACAAATTAAAATAAGAGATTTGTCTGGTTTAATTATAATAGATTTTATTGATATGCTGAGCTATGGAAATAGAAGAGTGGTTGAAAGAAAACTCAAAGAAAAATGCAGAGCTGACAGAGCGCGAATACAAATAGGAAGAATAAGTAATTTTGGTCTTTTAGAGATGTCTAGACAAAGATTAAGAGAAAGTGCAATCAAATGGAAAGTTACTCTAACTGATGAGTCATTTGCTCAAAAATTACTTAAAACTGTTGAATTAAAAGCAGTTGTTAACAAAGCTAAATTTGTTGAATTAAGAGTTTGTGAAAAAATTTCTGATTTTTTAAAAGAAAATTTTGTTGATGATTTAACTTATTTTGAAAAGAAAAATAAAATGACAATAGATATAGTTAGCGATCCCTCACTTATAATACCTGAGTACATAATTAATGTTCAAAATAAATCTAAAAAAACAATCGAATTAGTTGAATATTTTGAAAAATTAAAAAATTTAGAACTACAAATTAAAGAAGATAAAATTATTGAAAAAAAAGATACTAAAAAATTTCATAAAAAAACTTATAGAAAAAAAAAATATTTTAAAAAAATGACTAATTAGATTATGCAAGTTTTTTAACTCTATCATTC
>Ga0315322_10004303_pt1 | contig 10978 bp, 10 predicted proteins | sample M110021515metaG_FD_203461 | JGI IMG/M metagenome (GOLD analysis project Ga0315322, IMG submission 203461) | Ammonia-oxidizing marine archaeal communities from Monterey Bay, California, United States - M1 100m 21515 | ecosystem: Environmental > Aquatic > Marine > Intertidal zone | place: USA... | reverse complement strand
TACCGGGATTGCACGGCAAAGCTGGCCGGGCTGTTGGATGATGAGAGCCTGGATGATCTGAATATCGTTGCGGACGAAATAATCGCCCGCTCTGAAGCCAGTATGCGCCGCGCGATTTCTGCGATGCCCGATGGGAGCTGGCAGGATGAATTTCAAACCGATGGGTTTGATCAGCCGCTGACCATTAAGTGTATGGTCACTGTAGCAGGCGATGAAATGACGTTGGATTTCGCTGGCACGTCCAACCAGATCCCACATCCAGTCAACTGCGTTTTGAACTACACCCAAGCCTATGCGCGTTATGCCGTGAAGTGCGTTTTGGACCCAGAAGCGCCCAATAATGCAGGCTCCCTCCGCCCGATAACGGTCAAAGCGCCAGAGGGCTGCTTGCTGAACGCGACCGTGCCATCGCCGGTCTGGGGGCGGCATTTGTCTGGCCATTATGTGCCGCCAGCAGTCCTGGGCGCATTGGCGAAGGCGGTGCCGGAAAAGGCGGTGGCGGAGTCTGGCTCACCGCTTTGGAATGTCTATTTCGGTGGGGCGCGAGGCGATGGCGAAACCTTCGTGAAGATGTTTTTCATGAACGGCGGTCATGGAGCCAGAAGCGTCGGCGACGGCCCCGGCTGCCTCAGCTTCCCAAGCAATGTCTCGAATGAACCAGTTGAAGTGTTTGAAACCCAAACACCGATGTTGGTGACCGAGAAAGCCTTTGTGCCGGATACTGGCGGGGCCGGGCGCTACAGAGGCGGAAATGCGCAGCGGATTGGGTTCCGGTCGCTCTCCGATACGCCGATCACCATGACGATCCGCCATGAACGCGTGAGGTACCCAGCACGCGGCCAGCTTGGTGGCATGCCTGGCAGTTGCGGCATTGATCTCCTGAATGGCGAAATCTTGGCACCGAAGTCCAGAACTGCCTTGAAGAAGGGCGATGAGGTGGTGTTTCAAATGCCCGGCGGCGGTGGCCTCTATCCACCATCCGAACGGTCCAAAGCGGCGATTGATGCTGATATCGCATCCGGTCTCGTAACGGCTGCTGCAGCGGCGGAGGTCTCTAACGATGCCGATTGAAATTGATGATGTAGGCTGGCGCGTTGGCGTTGATATTGGCGGCACGTTTACGGATGTCGTGCTCTGGCGTTACGGCGATGCCGCCATGCGTCGTGAAAAGCTGCTGACGACCCCGGATGATCCGTCTCGTGCGGTCATTGAGGGCGTCAAGCGGGCGCTTGCGAACGAAGGTGTCGCACCTTCCGACCTAGAATCAGTCATCCATGGCACCACGCTCGTTGCCAATGCGTTGATTGAGCGACGCGGTGTGCCGACTGGCTTGGTCACCACTAAAGGCTTCCGGGACGCTTTGGAGATCGGCCGCGAATGGCGCTACGACCTCTACGACCTGAATATCGCCATGCCATCGCCGTTGGTCCCACGTGAATGTCGCTTCGAAGTATCCGAGCGCATTGACGCCGCTGGCAATTTGGTGACGCCACTTGATGAATTAGACGCCACACGCGCCGCTGCATCCCTGAAAGCACAAGGCGTTGAGGCAGTTGCCGTGGCGTTGCTGCATTCCTACCGCAACCCCGACCATGAACAACGGGTTGGCGCAGCGCTGGAAGCGGCGCTGCCGGGCGTTCACATCTCGCTTTCGTCAGATGTCAGCCCTGAACTTGGCGAATATGAACGCACTTCTACTGTGGTCGCCAACGCCTATGTGCTGCCAATTTTTGCCGATTATGTGGAGCGGTTGGCCAATGCGCTGAAGGACATGGGCTTTCAGCGGGACTTGCTGCTTGTGCTGTCTGATGGCCGCTCTGTCCGTGCGGATACGGCCCGCCGTTACCCGATCCGCCTTGTGCAATCCGGCCCCGCAGCTGGTGCGGAGGCCGCGCGATTGTTTGGCGAATTGGCGGAAGTTGATGATATCCTTTGTTTTGATATGGGCGGTACCACCGCCAAAGCCTGCCTGATCCATGGCGGTGAGCCAGAACGGACGGCACGGTTCGAAGTCGCTCGCGAAACTAGATTTGCAGAAGGAAGCGGCCTGCCGCTGCAAATTCCCGCCATCGACATGATTGAAATTGGTGCTGGTGGTGGTTCTATCGCCGGGGTGGACGCGCGTGGGCTGGTGCAAGTTGGCCCGCAAAGTGCTGGGGCAGACCCTGGCCCGGCCTGCTATGGCAAAGGCAACGCCAAGCCAACGGTCACCGATTGCGATCTGGTGCTTGGCTACTTGGATGCAGGGTCATTCCTTGGCGGAACGATGGCATTAGATGTGGCGGCAGCAGAGGCGGCGATCCGCACACATTTGGCCGAACCGCTAGGCGTTTCCGTGCAGGAAGCGGCGTGGGGCGTGCATGAAACCGTGACGGCCAACATGGCGCAGGCAGCCTCCATCCACGCTATTGAGCGCGGGTTGGATGCCACCCGGTTCGCTATGCTGCCAATTGGCGGCGCTGGGCCGGTGCACGCGTGCAGCATGGCGGCGAAAATGAACATCGACCGGCTGATTTGCCCAATCGGCGCTGGCGTCGCGTCTGCTATCGGCATGTTGGCGGCACCGATTTCGTTTGAAGTTGGCCGTGCTGCGCCAACACGGCTTGATGCGCTTGATGCGCATGCCGCCTTATCCCTGCTGGAGGAGATGCAGGCGGAGATCCGCACGCTCGTTGCCAGTGCTGGCGTTGATGGAGCGGATATCGCTTACAAAACCAGCGTGATGATTCGCTATGTCGGCCAGGGCTATGAGATTGAGGCGGCCTTCCAGCCGAGCGCGTTAGACGCTGACGGTACTAATGTTTTGGCGGCAGCTTTCGCGGAAGCCTATAAGGCGCGCTACGGGCGGGTAGAGGCGATGCCGCCAGAAATCCTTTCCTGGCGGGTCGTTGGTTCTGGCCCACGTCCGGCTCTGGGTGCCGCGATTGGCGGAGGATCAGTTATCGCGGTAGATGAATTGCAGGCTTCTGGTGCCCGGTCAGTTTTCTTTGGTGAAGGCTTTGTTGATACACCGATTTATCGGCGGAGTTCACTCGCGGCGGGTCATGAAATCCAAGGCCCTGCAATCATCGAGGAAGATGAATCTACTCTGGTGATGCCGCCGGAATTTAGCTTGCGGGTCGATCAGGCGCTTAATCTGATTATCAAGCGAGGAGACGTGTCATGACGCGCTTTGTGGAATGGCTGGCGGCGGACCTATATCGCCGGGGCACGCGATTTGCGTTTGGTGTGCCGGGTGGTGGCGTTAGCTTGGATTTGCTGGACGCCGTGCAGACCAATGGTATGCGCTCCGTCATCACGGCTCGCGAGGATGCTGCTGCGATCATGGCTGGCGTCGCGGGGCGGCTTGCTAACGCGCCGGGCCTCGCGTTTTCGACCAAAGGTCCGGGGCTCGCATCCGCGACGAACGGACTGGCCTCGGCGCTGTTGGATCGGATGCCGACTTTAATGGCGGCGGAAAGCTTTGACACCGACGAACTGAAATTCCTATCGCACCAAGTATTCGACCAGGCAGCTTTGGGCGAAAGCCTTTTCGGCGCGGTTGCTGGGGGCAAGTCGAAAGTCCTGCAGCCGGAAGCTTTCGCTGTATCCGCAGCGTTGGATTCAATGATGCAAGCGCCGATTGGCCCAGCATTGCTGCTTGCTGACCCTGAATTGATGGTCGCCAATATCGACACCCCGCCTATGGTGGACACACATTGCGCCGTGCCGGACCCAGAGGCCATGGAGCACGCGGCTACCGTGCTCAGCAATGCCCGCCGCCCTGTCATCATCGCTGGCCTTGAGGCGACCTATGATGATGTCGCGAAAGCCGTGCGTTCTCTGGCGGATGCGCTTGGCGCGCCGGCGCTCGTTACCTATGTGGCCAAGGGCGTTATCGCCGATGACAGTGCGAACTTCGCCGGGATATTCACAGGCGGTGCCATTGAGCAGCCCACCGTTGCTGCGGCTGATTTGATCCTGACGGTTGGCCTGGACCCTGTCGAGCTGATCCGCAAACCATGGCCCTATGACGGCCCAGTGTTGGACCTAACAGGCCATATTCATGATCCCCATTATTTCACGCCAGCCGCGCGGGTTGTCGGTGATTTGGCGGCAATTTTGACTGTGCTAACAGGTGCGGCGGAGGCCTCTGATTGGACGGCGCCTGAAATCGCTGCCTGCCGCCAATCCTTCCTGGATGGCATGGATATGCCTGCCGTTGATGGTCTTTCTGCCGCCGTCGTTGTCAAAGAAGCGGTTGCGGCTTTCGCGGGCAAGCCCCGGGTAGCTGTGGATGCAGGCGCGCACATGTTCTCAGCCTGCGCTTTTTGGGAAGCCAGTCATCCGCTTGATGTGCTGATCTCAAATGGCCTTGCCAGCATGGGTTTTGCGCTGCCTGCCGCGGTTGCTGCGGCCTTGCATGATCCGGCGCGTGGCGCTGTCGCAATGACGGGAGATGGCGGGTTATTGATGTGCCTGGGTGAGCTTAAGACCGCTGCCGAAATGGACGCCAATCTAACCGTCATCGTATTCAACGATTCCCGGCTTTCGCTCATAGATATCAAGCGCGAACAACGGCAGATGACAGACCTTGGCCTAGCTTGGCGCACGCCCGATTTTGCTAAGGTCGCAGAAGGCTTCGGATTCAAAACATGGCGGGCAGAAACGGGTGAGGAAATGCGGGCGGCGGCCGGTGCGGCAGCGACTGCAGGTGGTCCGTGCATGATCGACGCGCGGGTTGATCCATCAGGCTATCTGCCACAATTACGGGCGCTGCGCGGTTAGGAGAGGCCCTTGGAAGAGGTAGAGTCAAAACAGGCATACATGAACCTCGCCGTCTTTTTGACGGCGGATGGCAATTATCATCACCTTGGCTGGCGCCATCCGGAAGCCTGGGTAGACGGCGGCTCAAACTTCCAGCGCTGGATTGAATTCGCGAAGATTGCCGAAGCGGGCAAGCTGGACATGCTGTTCATCGCTGACCAAATCGCCATCGTCGGCGGGGACGATTTGCACGCCATCACCAATAGCTCCAAAGTGAACCGTTTGGAGCCGATGACATTGCTGTCCGCATTGGCTTGGCTGACGAAGAATATTGGCCTCGCGGCTACTGCCGCCACCAGTTATTCGGAACCCTATACAGTCGCCCGCATGTTTGCGTCGCTGGACCATATTAGTGGTGGTCGCGCTGGTTGGAATTGCGTTACTGGCGGCCAAAAAGAAGAGGCGCAAAACTTCAGTCTCGAACGTCACCAAGCCCACGCAGATCGCTATGAGCGTGCCAACGAGTTTGCTGATGTCGTGATGGGGCTCTGGGACAGCTTCGACGCAGATGCATTGTTGTATGACAAGGCATCCGGTCAGTTTTTCGATCCGTCGAAGATCCACATGCTGAATCACAAAGGCAAATATTTCTCCGTGAAAGGACCGCTGAATGCGTCGCGCTCGCCCCAGGGGCGGCCGGTGGTCATTCAAGCCGGTGGGTCAGATGCGACTGTCAGCATGGGCTCCCGTATTGCAGACGTTGTCTTCACGGCGCAGGCTGATCTGCAAGCGGCGCAAACGTTCTATCGTCAGGTCAAAGAAGCCGCCGTGGGTCATGGCCGGGCGCCCGGTGACGTGAAGGTTATGCCTGGGCTATCGGTCTTTGTCGGGCAGACGCGAGGGGAAGCGCAGGCGAAGTTCGATGCGCTGCATTCCATGATCGACGTAGCGGATGCAATCCGAGGCCTTAGTCTGTTGCTCGGGGACGTAGACCTTTCTGGCTATGACCCGGACGGGCCGATGCCTGCGCTTGAAGGCAATGACCTTCGTATGAGCGGGCCGGGCACGTTCGTTAGAATCGGGTGGGAGAAGAACTACACGCTTGGCCAAGTCGCCGTGCAGTCCAAGGCCGCGCGCAATCACTGCCTGATTGTTGGCGATGCGAAAGACGTGGCGGACCATATGGAGCATTGGTTCCGGGAAGGCGGGGCTGATGGCTTCAATCTGTTGCCGCCCATCATGCCGGGCTCGCTCCAGGATTTCTGTGATCTGGTTGTGCCGGAATTGCAGCAACGGGGCCTGTTCAGAACTGAATATGAAGGGCCGACATTGCGCGAAATTATGGGGTTGAAGGCACCTTAAGCCGATTTGGGCCGCAGCACATGATGGTGTGCGGCGTCATAAAGTTTGCTGTCTCGGAATGCGTGTTCGCCAAGCGTTGGGCCGACCAGGATGAGCGCCGTGCGGGTGATTTTGGCTGCCTTCACGGCGGCGCGGATATCAGCAAGCGTCCCCTGGATAATCAGCTCATCCGGCCAAGTCGCACGATACACGACGACTACGGGGCAATCCGCGCCGTAAAGCGGTGTTAGCTCACGGGTCACTTTCGCTAGATTGTTGATGGATAGGTGGATCGCCAGCGTGGCACCGCTTTTGCCCAGCGTCACCAAATCCTCGCCTTCAGGCATTGCTGTGGCGCGGACGGATGTACGGGTGACGATCACTGTTTGCGCGATCTCTGGCAGGGTCAGTTCCATCTTCAGCGCCGCCGCCGCTGCCGCAAAAGCAGGCACGCCGGGTGTGACGTCGAATTCAAGACCAAGGGCATCCAGGCGGCGCATCTGCTCGGCAATCGCCCCGTAAATGGATGGATCGCCGGAATGGACGCGGGCGACGATGCCGCCATCTGCGACGGCGGCCGCCATCATTTCAATAATCGCATCCAGGTCCATCGGGGCGGAATCAACCACCTTTGCGCCCGGCTTCGCCTCAGCCACAACAGCTTCGGGCACCAAAGAGCCTGCATAGAGTACAAGATCTGCCGCTTGGATCAGCCGAAGCCCCCGGACTGTAATCAAGTCCGGTGCGCCTGGCCCGGCGCCGATGAAATGGATGGTCATGGAGATACGGCCTCAATGGATCGAATGAGGTCGTGTGCATAGCATGCGGCCCGGGTTGACGCTAACCAGAAGCGCGAGCGCGAAGGCCGGTGATGAATCCATCAACCTCCGTGCGAAGTGTGTCGGCAACATCATGAATTTCATTGGCGGCGATGGAAACTTGCTCCACGACGGCATTGCCAGACCGGGCTTTCTCGTTGAGCTGTGTGATGAGCTCAGCGACCTCTACATTGGCGGCACCTCCGGCACGATCTGGAATGCTGCGGGTGGTGGCGGCCTGTTGCGATACGGATGATGCGATCATATCCGCGATATCAGATGGCGATGCGACAACGTCGGCGATGACTTCGATATGATCAGAGGTCTCGGTGACGCCGTCCCGGATGCGCTTCACATGCTCAACGATCTCGTGCGCAGCTTCTGCGGTTTGGCCCGCAAGCTGCTTGACCTCGCCCGCGACAATCGCAAATCCGCGCTCAGCTTCACCCACCCGCGCGGCTTCAATGGTTGCCTTTTGAGCCAGCAAGTTCGTGCGTTTCGTGATCTCCCTCCCCAGATTAACAACTTCGCCAATCCGATTCGCATCATCGGTCAGGCCGGATACAGATGCTTTTGCGTTCGCAGCAGCGTCTGCGCCGCGTTGGGACCGCTGGGCTGCATCCGATGCGGCGGTTTCGATCTCGCCGATGCTGCTCGCAATCTGTTGAGACCCGGCAGCGACGCCATCAACATTCTCGCGAGCTTCAGCAGCGCGATCTCGTGAGCTATGTGACAGGGTTTCGGTGGCGCCGATGGCATCAGACATGAAGTCGGAGGATTGGCGCAACTCATCTGCCGATCTGCCGATCTGCCGATCTGAGATACAGAGGCCATCACCGTTGATTCAAATTCTTTGGCCAGTGCACTCATTTCCTCGCGCATTGCGTCATTGCGTTCTTCTTCTTCTTCAGCTGCGGACTTTTGCTTCTTCATTTCCGCCATGCTGCGCAAAGCATTGGCGAACTTCGCAACAACGTCGCCGAGCATATTTAGCTCTTTCAGGCTTGCGTATGGCGGTGGGGCGACGGTGCGCCCGATACCAAGTTCTGCCAACACATGGACAGATCACTGGATTGGCAGAATTACTAAACGCCCCGTCATCAGGCCGATCAACATGACCATGACTAGGATTGCAGCACCGGCTGATGCCAGCGCCAGCCAGATATTATCAAGGCCGTTTAGGATGCTCGCTGCGCTCGCCGCTGCCAGATCAACCGACGTGGCGGCAAGTTCATCGGCAAGAATGGATAGTGTTGCTATCGCCAAGTTTAAGTTCTGGACCTTAGCTGCTTTTGCTTCAATTTGCTGACTGCGCAGTTCAAATACAATCTTGGCTCCGCGTATGTCTCCGATGAAGGCGGGTAGAAAATCAAATGCACCCGTGCTTGGCAGACCATCCGCTAGAGTACCGACCTGGCCCATGTGTGTAGAAAACAAGGTCTGGATTTCAGACACTTTCACTGGGTCTTCGGTTGCGAATGCGCGGCTGATTAAGCTGCAGGCTTCACGGACATTTTCAAGTAGGTCCTGGGCATTGTTGTTGGCAGTGAATATTTATCGGATAAGCAGGCTCGCAGCAGGGTTTGATGCGGTATTTGAAGCGTTTGACAGATATTGAAATTGCAGTTTCAGCTGTTTTTCATTGTCAGAAGTGATAGACGCGAGCGCGTTGGCAAGTTTCTGTATCTTGCTGTCCATTGCCCGCAACATTGCCCTGATTTCAGCTTTACGGCGATCCCGATCGTCCGCGGCAATGGTCGCCGGCTGAATGGCCTCAAGTGCTTTTGAACCTGCAGCTTTTTGATGGGTATCGCCTGATGTCATCAAAAGGTAAGCGACAGTAGCAGCCTGATCACGAAAACCATCGCGTTCTGAAATCGTTGTCGCATAGGAGAGGCGCATCGTCAGCTGCATCAGTCGCTCAGTGACGAGTGCTGCTGACGCATGTTGCGCTGATTCTGGCAGAATTTCATGGCGGGTCGTTCGCGCCTAGTCGTCGATGGCCGAGAAGCGCCCGGAAATTACGGTCGCGGTAGTTGCAAGTACGATGAGCAAGGCCAGACCAAGGCTTGCAAAGGCCTGTGCAAGCGTCAGTCGAGCCATCCCGGACTTTTTACTGTGCTTTGACGCCATACTGAGTCCAAAAATTTCAAAGACCCCGAGAGCCACGCTCCCGGCAAACGAGTGTTCTGCGGGCGGGATTTGGCCATTTTTTAGTTAAGGGTGGCTTGAAATTGGCAGAATCCTGTCGTCAGTGGGTCCGATAGGACAATGCTTCCGCTACATGGGCGCGAGTGACACCTGGGGCTTCCGCCAGGTCTGCAATTGTCAGTGCGACACGTAGCACCCGGATATATCCGCGTGCAGAGAGGCGGAGACGTTCCGCAGCATTTGCCAACAAGGTTCGTGCCGCGTCATCAGCCTTAGCGGCGGCGGTTAGAATTTCACCGTCTGCGTAGGCATTGATGCGGGTGCGGCCTTAAGGATAAAGCGCCTTGTAGCGTTCATACTGCCGCGCCCGGGCGGCGGCGACGCGGGCGCTCACTTCGGCTGTGCCTTCCGTTGGTGGCGGCAAATTCAGATCGGCAGCTGCGACGCGCGGGGCTTCAACGCGCATGTCGATGCGGTCCAGTAACGGACCAGAGAGACGAGCGGTATAGTCCGCGACGCATTTTAGTTGGCGCCCGCAGCCTTTAACCGGATCGTCAGCATGGCCGCAGCGACAGAGGTTCATCGCGGCAATCAACTGGAACCGGGCCGGATAGGCGTGATGGCCATTGGCGCGGGATACGACGGCTCGTCCTGTTTCCAGCGGTTGGCGAAGCGCTTCCAGCATACCGCGTGGAAATTCTGGCAATTCATCCAGAAACAGCACGCCATTGTGGGGGAGAGACACTTCCCCAGGCTTCGCGCGCATGCCGCCGCCGATTAATGCGGGCATAGAGGCCGAATGGTGCGGATCTCGAAAGGATCTGTCTGCCAGCACGCCGCCAATGCCAAGCGCACCAGCGACGCTATGGACCATGGATGTCTCCAGCGCTTCGCCTAGTGTGAAGGTCAGTAGAATGCCAGGCAGCCTGGCCGCAAGTATGCTTTTGCCGGAGCCTGGCGGGCCAATAAGCAACAGATTATGGCCTCCAGCGGCGGCGGTCTCTAGCGCGCGCTTAGCACCTTCAAGGCCACCACGTCCTTTAGGTCTGGGATCGATTGATTGCTAATTAGCGGAGAGGCTTTTGGTGCAGTCAGCGTTGCCACGCCTTTTAGATGGTTCATGAGGGCGTGCAGCGTTTCCGGTGCCAGCACTTCTAGCGGCCCGGCCCATGCGGCCTCAGGCCCATTGCTAGCGGGGCAGATAAGCCCGCGTTCCCGGGGCATGGCGTGGACCGCGGCGGGCAAGGTGTCAATAACGGTCAGGATCGCGCCATCAAGCGCCGACTCGCCCATCGCCACCCATTGCTTCAAAGCTTCGGCAGGTACGGCGTCCATGGCAGCAAGGAGCGCCAATGCAATCGGCAGGTCGAAATGGCTGCCTTCTTTGGCTAAGTCTGCAGGTACCAAGTTGATCGTCACCCGCTCCAGCGGCATCGCCAGGCCAAGTGCATAGAGCGCGGCTCGGACACGTTCCCGGCTTTGTAAGGCAAACCAACAACCGTGAACGTCGGTGCGCCACCGCCGGAGATATGCGCCTGCACATCCACAGCAACGGCTTCGATCCCCTGAAATGCAATCGTTGCGACGAGGGCGACAGCGCTGGCCATGGCTTGCCTTCTCAGTGTCAGTATCAGCCGGCGGCGTTGAGGCGCGCCTCAATTGCGTCCCAGATCAGCGCTTCGAGCTTGGAGCCGTCGAAGCGGTTGATTTCTTGTATGCCGGTCGGGGAGGTCACGTTTATTTCGGTCAAGTGATTGCCGATGACATCGATGCCGACAAAGACCAAGCCTCGCTCTTTCAGGGATGGCCCGATCATGGCGCAGATTTCATGGTCGCGGTCTGTCATTCCTGCTTTGATCGCTCGCCCGCCCACATGCATGTTCGCGCGGGCTTCGCCTTCTGCAGGCACGCGGTCAATGGCA
>Ga0315322_10004301_pt1 | contig 10981 bp, 5 predicted proteins | sample M110021515metaG_FD_203461 | JGI IMG/M metagenome (GOLD analysis project Ga0315322, IMG submission 203461) | Ammonia-oxidizing marine archaeal communities from Monterey Bay, California, United States - M1 100m 21515 | ecosystem: Environmental > Aquatic > Marine > Intertidal zone | place: USA... | reverse complement strand
AGGGCGGCTGTGAACAACCAAGCGCGAAACTCAGCTTCACCATCAAAGCTAAGCCCCTTGCCATCGTGAGCAAGCACCCTTCGACACGTCGACTGGACGATATCTAAACTCTCTTCCCGCTGCCGAAGGTCATTGCCCATGCGCATGCGAACGAACGCTCGAACCTGCGGCAAGTACGCATGCAACAAGCGCTCAATGGAATCCGAGTCCCCGCGCAATGCAGAAGCACGGCTTTGAGCAAGGCTTTCTTCATCCGGTTGACTCATGAGTAATGCCACAAAAAGGCTGATGACGACGACACTCTAACCTGTGAAGTGGGCGCGTCGCACCACACTCATCCCCAAACTTCTGCCTACGTAGCCTACACGCCCCAAATCACCAAAACCTAACCCTAGAGCCTGCATGGAAGGGTAGATTCGCAATGACTATGCGAATCCTACTCATGTTTTCATTGGCACTGGCAGCAGGCTGCAAGACAGCAAGCCCAACGACCAACTTTCAAACGTTTGGATCAATGCGTGAGGTGATGCGAGAAGGCCACAATGAAGGTCGCGTCAAACTGCTGAGTATTGGCGACTCAAACGCAATAGGTGTCGGGGCGCTAGCCGGACTCGCCGGCGAGATCACCATTGCAGACGGCCAAGTGCTTGTCTCTGCCTGTCGTCAGGATGTTGACGGAGTCCTCAACTCCAAGAGTAGCCCTATTGTTCGCGAAGCCAGGGTAGGAGACGAGGCGACCTTACTCATGGTAGAGACCGTTACCGACTGGCATCACTTCGAGATCGGATCCTGTCGCGACTATGCCCATCTAGAAGAGCACCTCGCAAAGCTGCTAAATGCCCAAGGCTGCGACCTAAAAAAGCCAACGCCAGTGCGGGTCACGGGCAAGTCGAATCGCTTACAGATTCATGTGATCGCAGGCGCTTGCCCGATCGCAACCCCGAACGGACCGAAGCCATGGCGCTACGACGGCCCAGCCACCGACCTAAAACTAGTCGGCTTCTATATCGAAGGCGCTGCTGGAACGATGACTCACCACAATCGTTCAAGCCACCTGCACGCCTTGAGCGATCAAGCAATGGGCCACCTCGATGACGTCGAACTAACAGATGCCATTGTCTCGTTGCCAGCCAATGTGCATCGCTAAAGATACTCATCGCGCGAGTCCGAACAGAACGCTGACGCCGGAGTGCCGACCCAACACAGCTCCCGCCCGCTGTGGTGAACAATCAATCGACCGAGACTGACCGGGCATCGAATGATCTACAGTGGGATGTGATCGCACACATCCTCGGCCACACCCCACGCACTAGGAGCTAGGAATCACAACCAGGGTGGTTAAGCGCTCAAAGCCGACTACACTGCCGCACCATGCGTTCGCCCTTTCTATGGCTGGCTCTCGCGCTGCACGTAATCCTGGCTACAGGTTACGCGTGGTATACGCCAGCATTCGAAGGCCCTGATGAGAACAGCCACTACGACTACGCTTGGCACATCGCGAATGCCCAACAACTGCCGCTCACCATGCAACTGGCAAAAGAGCGCGGACTACCACAAACAGAAGGGGCCGTTCTCGCCATCCACCCACCACTCTATTACGCCGTGGTGGCCGCTGGCATGAAGGCATTGGGGTGCGACGACACCGTCAATGGTCCCCGCAAGAACCCCAATTTCGACAACAGATCAGCACCATCACGGCACCTGTATTGGCTGCACGAAGAACAACCAAACCGGTTGCTCTCTTGGCTCCGCATGATCTCCGTGTTGCTAGGCACCGTGACGATCGCTTGTGTCCACCGACTGGGCCGCGTCTGTTGCCCCGAGGTCCCCCGCATCGGCGATCTCGCAGCGCTACTGACGGCCTGCCTACCGATGTGGTCCGCGCTGCATGGTCTATTGCATAACGACGTACTCGCAACAGCTCTCAGCTCAGCAACCATTTTGATGTTGGCCACGCTGCTACGAGCCAAGCAAGCCAACACAAAGCAGGGCATCGCGCTCGGGTTACTGCTAGGTCTCGCTTTCTTGACAAAGATGACCACCTTGTTCCTCGGTGGGCTATCCGCTCTAGCTGCAGTAGTCCTTCTACGACGTAGGCAAACCAACATCACCACGGTTGTGGCAGCGACCATTACCACACTGGCGGTTTGTGGCTGGATGTTCGCACGCAACTATTGGCTCTATCACGATCCGCTAGCACTCAACGCACACGACCAGTCGTTCCTGCCACTACCTGCAGAAGCGCGCTGGCTCTACTTCTTTGGCTCAGACCCCTGGCCAGAAACCACTCCTTCGTTCCTACCAACAGTCTTCACATCGCTCTTTGGGCGATTTGGGTGGTTCCACCTCCCGCCCCACCCAGCACTGGTCACTTGCGGAGCCTTCGTTGCGACGATTGCGGGCGTCGGTTTTGTGCGGGCACTCTGTGACAAGGGACGAAAGTACGTGCCACACACAAACTGGCTACTGCTATCAGCGTGCATGCTGGTCTTCTTAGGAACGGCTTACTTCAACCTCAGCCACGCACAACCACAGGCACGCTTTCTATTCCCAGCGATCGCACCAGCGGCTGTATTGCTTGCAGCTGGTCTGGTCAGGATTTCGGCGAGCATCCCACACCGTCAGCTTGCTGTTTGGCTTCTTCCGGCAACAGCGTTCACGGTGTTCTTGGCAACGTTCCGTCCCGCGTTCGATCCTGCTCTCGCACCGGCACCCGTTACACACCGCAATCTAGTCAGCCACATCGCACAAGATCCACCAATCGCGAGCATCAAGTGGAGTAGCCAACTAGGCACAGCGCCCATCAATACTCCACCAACTCTGACATGGAACGATCCCGATGCACCAGCGAACACGCACTACTCGCTATATGCATTCGACGACAACGGCAGGATTTGGCTCGCCACCCACGAATGGACCAAGGGAGCTCTGAAGATCAGCGGCGGAGAGTTCGCCATACCCAGTAACATCTGGGAGTTCCTACCTCGTGATGTGCCGCTATGGCTCAAACTGCGGCGCGTGCCGTCGGCCCCCAACGAGACACCGCGCAAACTCGCAACATCTGATCGCCTTGGACTGATCCGCAGATAGTCCGCCCGCGGCCATCACAAGTAACTCGCGCGCGCCACGCACGCAGCTACTCGCTGCAGGCGACGGCGGCCAAAGGCGCGCACCGCGAGGCGCGCGCGCTCTGGTCACCGGGCCAAACTCGCACCAAATCGATCCAGCCCTTCGACTGCGCCAGCGAGGCCACCGTGCCCTTGTCGCAAGATCAAGCTACCGGCAGTTTGAAGACCTGGCGTGTGATACTGGCCAAGCAAGACATGCACGACACCCGCATCGGCGGCAACCGATCCGTTGACGCTCTCGTCCTCACCGCTAGCTCCAATCAACAAGTCTGCGCAGCCGTCCCCGTTCGTATCGCCCGTCACGAGCGCAATACCGAAGCGGTCGCCAGAGCCCAGCACCTCACCGAGGCTGGCGTTGGCCTGACTCCAAGAGCGCCCCACGCCACCCGACAAGCCGCATGAACAGCCTTCCAATATGTTGACCATGCCGCAATTCACGAACACGGAGATGTTCTCATACGGAACACCCACAGCCAGGTCGTCATAGCCGTCCGCGTCAAAGTCACCAGCACTCAACGAGAAGCCAAACTGATCGCCAACCTCAGCAACACCGTCGACACCCAGCGAGTCTTGACTCCAAATCTGACTGCCAACATTGGTCAAGCCAATCGGGCCACCAAGGAAGACCTGCACCGCACCAGCGCCGCCGTAGTCGCCTGGGGCACCCATCGCCAAGTCTGCATAACCGTCCGCGTTGAAGTCCCCAGCCTCGAGGTCGTAGCCAAGAAGATCGCCCGCCTCAGCTACACCCAAGACGCCAGTCGCATTCTGGTGCAATGAGAGTTCTCCGCTGCTGGTCACGCCCCAGACAGTGCCAGGAAGAATCTGGACCAGGCCAGCATCGACAATCCCGCCAATGTCTTCGCCCGGAGTCCCGACTGCCAAATCGCCAATCCCATCGCCGTCGAAATCCGCGATCTCCAGCGCCTGACCAAAGTGATCGGCTAACTCACAAGCACCGGACACTCCAGAAGAGTTCTGGGTCCAGAGCTGACTCAAGCTCGCAGTCAGGCCACCAGAACTACCATAGAGCACGACAACAGCACCCGCGTCGCCAGCCGATCCGACGTCCTCGCCATCAACGCCAATGGCCAGGTCGTCGTATCCATCACCGTTAAGGTCACCAGCAGCCAAAGCTGCGCCGAAGTGATCCGAGTTTTCGCTGCTCATGCCAACGAGCCCCCCGATCATCCATGTGTCCTGCGTCCAGAACGAACTGCCTATCGTCGTGAGTCCCGTCGGGCTGCCGCGGAGCACCTGCACAGCACCGGCAAAAGGAATCGCACCGATCGACTCACTGGGAATACCGATCGCGAGGTCCGAGAACCCGTCGTCATCGAAATCTCCATAGGCAAGCACGCTTCCGAATGCGTCCCCGTTTTCAGCAGCGCCATAAACCCCAGGGAGATCCTGATGCCAAAGCTGATTTCCAGCGCCGCTAAGCCCAGCGCTTCCGCCATAAACAACGTTGACCGCGCCAGCACCAACAGCGGCATTTACGCCCTCACCCGGAGCGCCGACTGCGACGTCCGCGTAACCATCACCGTCAAAGTCTGACTCCATTCGCTGAAACAGCTCACCGCGCCTTGTATCACTCATCACCATGGCTCCGGGAGCCGCGGGATCAAGCGAAAGCGACTGCATGTATAGCGGCAGACCGGACAACGATGGATGATTCGGCAAGTAGAATGGCATGCTCGCGCGGCCGTCACTGTCCGTCACTCGCAGGACCGCGAGATCAGGGCTCGGGTGAAGCATCGCACCCAAAGGCAACGGCAGATCTGCGCGCGTCAGACCCAAGACAAAATACGTCAGCGCATTCACAGGGGCGCGCTCGACTCCGAGCTGCAAGTAACGGCCCAATCTAGGCGGCGAAATCGTCAGATTGGGTACGCCCTGGTCTCCGCCATGTCCCGAAATCGCTAACGGGTAGGCAGGCGTCTCTTCCCTGATCACGATGTGCTGGCGCGCGCTAGTAAGAGCCGCTTGAGCACGCACTCGCTGGCCAGGCGTGAACAACGCCTCGGCAGTCGAGATGCCGTCATAATACGACATCACGTTATAACGCAGCCTGCGGAATGGAGTCGAGTTAGAGCCGAAGCACGATCCCGAGCCGTAGATCGAGTTAAGCATGGCGACACGAGTGCTGATCGAAGCGTTCGACGCTTGCGACAGGTAGGGATCTGCCGGAGTGTCCGCGACTAGGTCTCCAGCGGTCGCGCCATTAGGCGAGGGATACGAACATACCCCAACAGACTCACTACCGTAGGCAGTCTCAAACGTGTGTAGCAGATTGAAGTAGTGCCCAAGTTCATGGCACAGCCCCATGGTGCTGTTAAAGATGTTCCGCTTGATCAAAACGATCTCGTCGTGCGGAGAGCTCAGCAAAGAACAAACCCCACCAGCACCGACGAGTTCGTTCACGATGTAAATGTTGATCGCGTTGCTACGCCACCCGTAGAACGCCGGGTCTTCCTCAGCCAGACCTTGGAGTACCGATAAATGCGCTGAGTTAGCACTCGCGACTGTCCACCAGGACGGGCCACCCGTGACCGGACCAGGATCCGGGAGATCCACGATCTCTGAGAGGATTAGCTGGATGCCCAAGTCGCGGTCGAAGATCTTGTTCGTGTCGCGTATCCACTGCTCGATGTTCGCCTGCGTCCAGAAGCTGTCCGCGGTCCCAGCTGGCCCCAAGACACGCTTAATCGAAACACGCACGCGAGGGTTCGACTGCCCCACGGCCTCGACCGGGGTAAAGAACGCGAATGCTGCGAGCGCGGGAGCTGCGGCTTGGCGAAGTAGGTTGAGGAATCGTTGCATCGTCTTGCCTATGAAGTCGGAGAGTCACCCGTCATGACTGCCGCGACGTTGCGGCCAGCGCTCAGGGTGCAATTAGGCAAATGCAGTCGCGGCTGCGATCCGGACGCGCTAAGTCAAAAAAAGCGGGGCCCCGGGCAACAGCCGCGACAACCGTCCATATGCGGCCCATCTACAACACCCCCTCAAATCGAGTCAACATGCTGTAATGCATATGCTTACAGACGCATGCTCCGTTGTTCACCCGCAACATCCGCGACCATTCTCCGTGCGCTATCAGGCAACTAGTTCTTCTCAGGGTGTTCCCACTACCAATTCGCTAAACCCGCCTAGGCACCAATGAGGGGCCCAAACATGCCACGAGATCAACTGCACTCCATTGTCATCACAGCAAGCATACTGGTGGCAGCACTTGCCATCGTCTATCCCGAGATCGCCCCCGAGGGCCTTGGTGCCCAGGCCAATGGCTGGCTCGACATGCTGGCGATCGTCGGCATCATCCCCATTCTGTTCGTTGGATGGGCTCGTTACCGAATCAACGGCGCCAGTAAAACTGGCAACATCGATAGAGCTGCCAACTTCAGCTTCTGCATTGGGCTATCAGCCGTCTGCTTGTTAGTCGCTTTCGTCTGCGGAGCCAATCTGACAGAAGACGGGCTACGAGACCTTTCCTTGATCGGCGGCCTCATGATCGTCAGCAGGACTTGCTTACGCGCCGTCCATGCTTGGTGGGTTTCATTGCTGGCAGCAGTTCTGATGATGTGGCACGGCCCAGGCACAGGAGTCTCGCTATATCTTGCCGCCACCGTGTTGGTACTCATCTTATCACGCATCATTCCCGTGATGATGGAGTACATGATCTATCGACGAAGCACTGCGTACGAGCATCTCTAACGCAGCCTTGATCCAAGGACCAAGGCTGCGGAGCTAGAAGCAGATCAGACGGGCTCTAACCAAGGACCTGTGCTGCGCCGGATCAGAGATCCGCGACAATCTCCTCATGACCAGCCTCAAGACTCCCAGGAGTGCTCTTGCAGGTTAAGATGGGGTCGGCCCTCCCCCCTACGAAAGTGCCCCTTCGCCGAGATCGCGACCACTAGGGTCAGCATCTTCAAGCCAGCGAAAGGTGTACTCCATGAGCAAGACAGTGTTGACGATTCAATCCCTGACAGTCGGATGCCGACAGCGCCTCATCGTATGTAGTGCGCTTCTAGCTCTGACCTCTTGCGAGTCGACCCCTGGCAACCAGCCACAAGCGCTCCCAAACATCTTGATCCTCTATGCAGATGATCTTGGTTGGAACGATCTTGGTTGCTACGGCAATCAATACCACAAGACCCCAGCTATCGACCGACTCTGCAACGCAGGCACACGCTTTACGGATGCATACTCTGACGCACCTGTTTGTGCGCCCGCGCGGGCGAGCTTGCTGTCGGGCCGAGGCGTCCTGGATCACGGCATCTATTGCATCAATGACCCTGAAGATCGTCATCCAGAGGCGCGCAAGTTCGACTCTCCACCGAACCAGAGACGTTTGCCGACGGCGATGCCAACCCTTGCAAACGTACTGCAACGCGCAGGCTACCGAACTGGCTGCTACGGCAAATGGCACCTGGGTTATGACGGCGAGAAGGTCTCACCATGGCATCCTCTGAATCGTGGATTTGAAGAAGCGGTGCAAACCCGCAGCCCCAGTGGCAAACGCCGCTACTTCTACCCAGACTTCTCGACAATCCCCAGTGTCCCCGTGCCTGATGGGCAGCATCTGTCTGACTTTGTCAGTGATGAAGCGATCAAGTTCTTGAGCCGTGACGATGGGCGGCCGTTCTTTCTGTATTTGCCCTACTTCAGTGTGCATGGCCCGCGCGAAGCGAAACCAGAATCACTCGCCGCTATGAGCGGTATCGAGCGGCGCAAAACAGACGACCACATCTATGCGTCCATGTGCATGGATCTTGATCAAGCAATAGGACGAGTGCTGAGTGCACTTGACGAGCAAGGTCTTGCTGACAACACACTGGTTGTCTTTGCATCAGACAATGGTGCGATTGCCCGGTATGACAATTCGCCATTCCAAAAAGGCAAAGGGTGGCTCCATGAAGGTGGCATCCGCGTCCCAATGATCATGCGATGGCCCGGGGTCGTGCCCGCAGCAGCAACTTGTGAAGTTCCTGCCTCTGCTATCGACCTGTTCCCCACTCTATGCAAAGCCGCCAACGTGCCTCCTCCGGCAGAGTGTGATGGCGTAAATCTCTTGCCGGCCATCTGCTCGGGCGAAGAATCTAATCTTCGCGATAGAGACCTGTTCTGGCATTACCCAACCTACGGCAAGTATCGCAAAGGTCGGTTCCAAGCGCGGCCTGTCAGCGCAATTCGCTGTGGGCGTCACAAGCTACTCTTCGACTACGAAAGCGGTGCCGCGGCTCTGTATGACCTCGCGGAAGACCCTGGAGAAGATCGAGACCTAAGCAGTGAACAACCGCTTCTTGCCCAACAAATGCAGAGGCGCTTGTTCAAGTGGTTGGATCAGAATCCAAGCTTGAGACCCCAACCGCGCAAGAAGATGGAGCGGCGGTAGACCCAAGCACTCCGATGACCTTGCTCACCCCTGCACGCACTCATCAACTTCAGAATACCGCCAACATCGACAGGTATTTCATTACAGCACCTGACAACGGGCCACCACAACGTGTCCAGTATGGAGAGTGGCCATCGTCATGGTCATCAAGAGCCTTCACTCGCCCATGATGAAATCCATCACTCGCCCAGCGATACTCACGCTCACCATCTTGGCCGCATGCTTGGCAGGATGGCTTTGGCTGCAGGCGAATCACACCGCGATCGCCACTCCAGACGCGAGCGATCCGCTGAATCACCAGATCGACGACTCCGCACCGCCTAAACCGGAGCAAAGCACCAACACGACCCTAGTCGAACGCAACACGGCTAAGGTCCAAGCACCATCTGCCGGCAAACTAACGCTGAAGGTGCTCGTCGTTGACGCAACCGATCAACCTGTACCAGCCGCCGAGATCGCCTTCAGCGTCCCCGCAGAAGTATCGGAACGCTGGTCACAGCACGCCATGGAGCTCGCTGCTTGGTCCACCGCCACCGTCCAAAGTAACTCGCAAGGAGAGGCTCGATTATTGGTCCCGGAACCTTCGCCATATTACATGGTCTACGCGCGGCAAGGAGATAGATGGGGTGCCAGCTACGTCAGAGAAGAAGAGCAGAACGAGATCGTGACCGTGACCATCAATCCAGATGTCACGATACGTGCGCGCGTACTCGATCCACGCGGACGACCAGTAGCAGGCGTGCCGATCGGTCTGTGTGATGAGGAAGACGTCCCCCTACGCCGTACTAGCCACAACGAAGAGACCAATACCCCAGATGGCGTCGCGACATTCTATCACGCGCAGCGATACATCTTGCCACGATGGGGACAACAGGGCGCGCTCTTACTGAATTGCACAACCGCCGAACCCGTTTACTCACGGATCGATTTCACAGCAATCCCCACTCAGCCGATCGATCTTCATCTTCCTACGACAGGTTCGGTTGTTGTCACAGTTGTCGACAAGCTCGGCGCACCACACATGGGCCTCGCCGGACGCATTAACGCGACCCTCTCAGTCCAAACTGATAAGGGTGAGCACAGCAACTATGTCAGACTTGAGGGCAACCAGCTGGAGATTCCCCATGTCGAACTTGGCTTGCAGCTTCGCCTAGAGTTGGAATCCGAGGAGTTGAGCGGCGCCGTCGATTTCGCTGGACCTACACAACAAGGCGAACGCGTAGAGCAGCAACTCATAGCGACTCGACAACCAACGCTTAGTGGCAGGCTAGTCAACGATCGTGGCGAACCGCAAAAGGGCTACTGGCACGCCGTCCACGTCCAAACCAAGCCGGGCTACGAAAAGCAGTATTTTGAAACCACCGATGACGGTCACTTCCACATTCCGATCCCACCACTGACCGACAATCCCGATGCCGCACGCGGCATTCGCTTCGAACGGACCATACCAACCTTTGAAGAACAGGCCTGGATCGACCTAGGAGACCTGTCACTCATCAGTGGCCGCAACGAGATCGGAAACATCGTGCTCAGCAAGCCACCCATAGTGGTCGCAGGATGGGTAGTTGACGACGCAGGGCAACCGGTAAGTGGCGCGCAGATGCAGATCCTCTATGGCACAGCAGACGCTGCCTACAATGTGTCGTTAGCGAAGGATAGCGGCTTTACAAGCACCGCCGACGGTGCCTTCGAACTACGCGCATACTGGCTAGCCGACGAAATCCTACTCGGCGCCAACAAGGGGTGGAACTTCGGCGAACTTGTCCGTCTAGAACGCGGCACGACGGGCGTGCGTTACGTCCTGCCACGCGTCGGCCAAGTCGTCATCCCTGTAACGTTCGTCGGTGCGGTGACGGTCGATCACGCATTGTTCACTCGAACCAACCGCGCGACGGGATCCGTCAAGGGCACCATCGCAGAGTCCGCATTCGAAGACGGAAAGGTCCATTGGCGCGCGGTCCCACCGGGTCGTTATGACTTCGCCATTCGCATAATCGGCACGTCTGCGCCGCTGGCGCTCATCTCCGATGTCGAGGTCCTCGGCGGTGAAAGTAAGATTCTGCCAGCTCAAGAGGTCGGCGAGGGCGTTCAGGAGATCCAGGTGCAAGTCGTCGACCCCAACGGTGCCCCCGTCAAAGATGCATTCGTCGCCATCAACCCTTCGGCTGACGGCAACACGACCCACCACGCTCTTCCAGCACCCACCGGCAGCGTCCGCCTGCTTGTGCCAGAGACGCCCTGCGAGGTCCTGGTGGCAGCACCCGGCCACGCTACTCGCACCGTCTACGGCGTCACTGGAGACACCATCATCAGCTTAGAGACTGGGGTCCAAGTGGAGCTCCACGTCAGCATTCCAGTCGATGCACTGAGGCCCAATGAACGCCTCTGCCCCGAGATCAGAACGTCTATTCCGAAGTCTGCCACCAACACTGGGATGACAGAATCGTTCATCTAT
>Ga0315322_10004298_pt1 | contig 10985 bp, 6 predicted proteins | sample M110021515metaG_FD_203461 | JGI IMG/M metagenome (GOLD analysis project Ga0315322, IMG submission 203461) | Ammonia-oxidizing marine archaeal communities from Monterey Bay, California, United States - M1 100m 21515 | ecosystem: Environmental > Aquatic > Marine > Intertidal zone | place: USA... | reverse complement strand
GCGGAATCTACACGCTAATCCAGTTATTGTCTGCTGACCTGTTTGGCTTAAAGTCGCTGGGTAAGATTCTTGGTGCTGTTAATGTGCTCGATACCCTTGGCGGCGGTTTGGGCCCTGTAATGACGGCGGTATTATTTGACCGCACAGGGTCATTTCTGGTGTCATTCTCGGTAATCACTGGCCTGTTGTTGTTGGCGACGTTGGCAGCAAGTCTGTTGCGTATGGATCAGGCCGCGTACCTGCAGGAAGACAAACCGTAAATTTGATTTGACTCATAACCATTATTTAAAGGTTCCTACATCACACTATGAGCAGCAGAAGCAACAATTTTGGCCCGAGCAACAGCTTGCATGACGTCCGTTATGAAATACGTGGACCGCTGGCGCATCGGGCCCATGAGCTCGAGTTTCAGGGCTACGAGGTCATTTCGTTGAATATTGGTAATCCGGGTCGCTTCGGCTTTCGGGCGCCGGAATCGCTGCGCCTGGCCATCATCGAAAATCTCGGCGGCAGCGACGCATACTGCCACCAAAAGGGCATATTTCCGGCACGTGAAGCGGTGGTGATGCAGCAGCAGAGCCGCGGCATCATGAACGTAAGTGCCGATGATGTGTTCATCGGTAATGGTGTTAGCGAGCTGATTGACCTTACGCTGCGGGCGTTGCTTGATCCGGGCGATGAGGTTTTAATTCCCTCGCCCGATTACCCGCTTTGGACCGCTGCCGTAACGCTGAACCGGGGCAAGGCCGTGCATTACCCTTGTCCTCCAGAGCTGGGTTTTCAGCCTGATCTGGAGGCGCTGGAGGCATTGATTACGCCCAGTACCCGTGCGTTGGTCATTATTAATCCGAATAATCCTACCGGCGCGGTGTACTCGAAAGCCACGCTTCAGCAGATGATTGCGCTGGCGGAGAAGCACAGGTTAATTATCTTTAGCGATGAGATTTACGAAGGTATGACCTATGGCGATGCCGAATTCTTTCCGGTCGCACCAATGGTGTCTAAGACTCTGGTGGGTACTTTCAGTGGCCTGTCCAAGATCTATCGCGCCTGTGGTTATCGGGTTGGCTGGGTCAGCTTTGCCGGTGATAAGGCCGGCGCGGGTGGTTATCTCGAAGGTCTCGATACGCTGGCATCACTGCGTTTGTGCAGCAATGTGCCGGGCCAATGGGCGGTACAGACCGCGCTTGGCGGTTATCAGAGTATTAATGAGTTGCTCGAGCCCGGTGGTCGTTTGCACGAATCCCGTCAGGCCGTGATTAACGGCTGTGCTGCTAGCCGCTACCTTAGCGTTGTCGCTCCAGCAGGGTCGATATATGCCTTTATCGGTATTGATGAGCAGCTTATTCCGGGCGCCGATGATCATCGGTTTGCTTTGCAGCTGCTCGAAGATGAGCACGTGCTGATTGCGCCCGGTACCAGCTTCAACGTGCCGTATAAAAACTATTTCCGCATTACGTTGTTGCCCGATGCCGAGACCATTGACGAGGTGTTCAAGCGGCTTGATCGCGCGCTTACCAAGTACGCAGAAAGCCCAAATGCTGCGTAATGTGTCTTATGATAAAAGTACACTAACTATATGTTTTAATAGATGAATACAGATCTGTATTCTGCGCTTAAGGCGGGCAGCCTCATTGTGACGGGCAACAACCGTCTGGCCCGCCATCTCATGCTTGAATACGGTCGTGAGCAGCAACGCCGCGGTGCTTCTGCCTGGCTTGATCCGGATATTCTGCCTTGGTCAGTCTGGGTAAAGCGGGCCTGGTATCAGGCCCGTCTGCACCCATCAGCCACATGCCCGCCGCGCCAGCTTTTGAGCGACACTCAGGCATCAATGCTCTGGCAGCAGGTGATTGAAGGCTTTGGTGAGCAGCATCCAACCGATAACCCGATGGCACTTGCCGGCCTTGCCTCGCGTTCATGGACTCTGTGCCATCAATGGTTGCTATCTGCCGCTGAATTGCATCAGGAAGCCTACTCACCGGATCAGCGAGCTTTTGCAAGGTGGTCCGATGCGTTTAAAGAACGCTGCAAGCAACGGAACTGGTTAACTGCCGATGAGCTGCCCGCTGCCGTTACCCAAGCATTTGAAGCGGGGCTTTGTGATCTGCAACACGCGGTGTGCCTGGTGGGGTTTGATGAATTGAACCCGGCGCAGCATCAGCTTGTCAGTGCTGTGCAGGCGACCGGCGCTGAAGTGCGGATTATCCAGCCTAAAGACGCGCCTGAGCGTTGTTTGCACGCGGTATTTAACGACCCGGAGGCCGAGCTTCAGGCGGCTGCTGAGTGGGCGCGTGACAAGCTTGAGCAGTACCCCGGTGACTCAGTGGCGGTGCTGGTGCCGGATCTCCAGCAACGGGCAGCCGAGGTTCGTCGTTTGTTTATGGACAGCCTAATGCCCGATTGGCGGGCGACGTCAGGCGCATTTCTGCCACCGCTTAATTTGTCCATCGGCCAGCCTTTGGCAGACAAGGGCATGATCAGTACGGCACTCAGATTGTTGGCTTTGCCCTGGCGGGCGTTGCCGTTTGGCGAAATCAGTCTGTTGCTGCGCAGCCCTTATCTGGGCGATTTTCTCGCCGAGCGTAACGAGCGCGCTGCGGCCGAAATCGCGCTGCGCTCGCGCTCGGTGGTTGAGTTATGGGCCGGTGCTATTGCATTTCATATTCGCGAGCAGGCGCCGTTGCTTGCTCAGTTGTTTTTGGGTGTTCCGCGGTGGACTCAGTCGGCATTGCCGTCAAGCTGGGCCGCAGACTTCAGTGGCTTGCTGAAACACTGCGGGTGGCCGGGTGATCAGTTGCCAGAGAGTTCCGAATATCGCGCGTTCACGAAATGGCAATCGTTGCTGGAAGAGTTGAGCAGTCTTGATGCCGTATTGGGCACGGTGTCGGCCGCAAAGGCAGTGAGTGTGCTGCGCTCGCTTGCAGCGAATACATTGTTTCAGACTGAGGGCAATCCCGATGCCGTTCAGATTATGGGCTTACTGGAGGCGAGTGGGCAGGAGTTTGATCATCTGTGGTTAAGTGGGCTTACCACCAACGCCTGGCCGCAGTCCTCCCAGCCGGACTCGCTGATTCCGTTCACCTTACAGCGCAAGCGGAACATGCCGAACAGCACGCCCGCTATAACCCATCGCTTTGCGGCGAAGCTGATGCGCGCCACGCTTGCCAGCTGCCGTGCGCCGGTGGTGAGTTGGCCGCGGTTTCGTGACGATGAAGAGCTGCAGCCGGCGCCTCTGCCGGTGGCCGATGTGATTCCGTGGCAACCCGATTCGGTGCCTGCGGACAGTTATCAAACAACGATCTTTGTAAGCCGGGCTTTGGATACGGTGTCGGGCGACGACGATATTCCTCCACCCATACCCGAAGGTCAGAAAGTCTTCGGGGGTTCTGGTCTATTGGCGCAGCAGGCAGCCTGTCCGGCAAGGGCGTTTGTGGAGCGCCGCCTGGGTGCCAAGGAGCTGCGAAAGGCGGTGTCCGGGCTCGATCCGATGGCTCGTGGCGAGTTGATGCACGAAGTGTTGGAGCGCTGGTACACGGCGTACCCTGACAGCAGCAGCCTTGTAACCATGTCGGCAGACCTTCGCGCCAGCCGGCTTGAGGCGCTGATTGCCGAGATGTTTGCTCCGCGGATCAGTCGCGAGCAGGGCGTCCTCGCCATTGTTACCCAGCAGGAAGCGCTCAGGCTCCAGGTGGTGGTAGAGCAATTTTTCGACCTGGAAGTCACGCGCGCTGCATTTACCGTGGCGGGAACCGAGGAGCCGCGCGGTGTCTCGATTGGTGGGCTCGACCTGCAACTGCGTCTAGACCGCTTAGATCGACTCGCTAGCGGGGAGATGTTAGTGATCGACTACAAATCCAGCAAAATTTCAGCCTCTCGCTGGGCTCCACCGCGGCCACTCGAGCCCCAATTGCCGCTGTATGCCGTGACCCAGGGAGCTGATGGCATTGCTATTGCTCAGGTGGCGAGTAAAGGCGTGCGTATTGACGGTTGGTCAGATGCCGAAACCGGCATAGCAGGAATAAAGCCTGTCGAAAAACTAAAGTTTGATGTTGATAATTGGCCCGACTTGGTTGAAGCATGGCGACAGAGTTTTGAGGTTCTCGCTCAGGAGTTTCTGGCCGGTGATTTTCGCGTAAATCTTGATGATCTTCAGGCTGCTCGTGGTGAGTTTGGGTTGGTGATCCGTACCTCCGAGTTGGCCGGGTTATTGGCTGATGAAGCCGATGAGGCATGCGTTGATGATTGAGCATCCGTCACTTCCTGTCGATCACGCTCAGCGCCAACGGGCCCTGGACCCACAACATTCGTTTATTGTTCAGGCGCCTGCCGGTTCGGGTAAAACGCATTTATTGATTCAGCGCTTTTTGAAGCTGCTGACCTGCGTTGATGAGCCGGAGCAGATTGTCGCCATTACCTTTACCGTGAAAGCAGCTGGTGAGATGCGTGAGCGCGTGTTGGCGGCGCTTGACCGTGCCCGTCGCAATGTTCAGCCCGAAGCCCCCCACGAGGTGTCGATGGCAGAGCTGGCAGCTGCAGCTGTTGCCAGAGATCACGAACTTGGTTGGGACCTCGAGCATTTCCCGGCCCGGTTGCGTGTGATGACTATTGATTCTCTCAATAATCAGTTGAGCTCTGCTGCGCCGCTGATTTCCGGTGGCCTGTCGTTAAATGTTATAGCCACTGATCGCGCTGCTTTGTACAAGGCGGCAGCCAATCGATTGCTGAACTGGATGACTGAAGGTGATGACATTGCTGCCGCGGTAAAAGCAATACTGGTGCATCTTGATAATAATGTGGATCGTTTTGAAACCCTCATTGCCCAGATGCTGGCGCAACGTGAGCAATGGTTGCCTGTGCTTGGCAGTGGAGCGCTCGGTGGTGCAGGCGGTCTCCTGGAGCAGCGCGATGAGCTTGAAGCGTGCCTCGCCGAAATTGTCACTGCGAAGCTTCGGGCGCTGGATCAGCTCTTGCCTGGTGAGGCCAAGGAGCGCCTGATTCAGTTGCTGCCATTTGCCGCAAATAATCTGCTGAGTGATGGCCGAAAGTCTGAAGTTTCCGCCTGGGTTGACGGGCATCCGCTGCTGTTGCCCGAGGCTGATGAGTTAGTCTATTGGCAGCAGTTGATCGCTGCGCTGCTGACCCAGCAGAACACCTGGCGTAAAACCTATACGGTTGCCATGGGGTTTCCGTTGAAGTCGCCTGAGAAAAATCGGATGCTTGAGGCCTTAGGCGCTGTGGTTGAGAGTGACTCCGATGAACGTTTGCATAAGGTCATGCAGGAGGTCCGCGGATTGCCTTCAGCCCGCATTGCCGATGCGCAATGGGAACTGCTCGGGCATTTACTGGTGGCGTTGCCGCTGGCGGTGGTTGAATTACGTGAGGTGTTCCGCGAACGCGGTGAAGCTGACTACTCAGAGGTGGCAATCGAGGCGCGTGCCGCACTCGGGAGGACGGATGAGCCCAGTGATCTGGCGTTGGCGATGGACTGTAAGTTGCAGCATATCCTGCTGGATGAGTTTCAGGACACATCGGTTTCTCAGTTCGAACTGCTAAAGCAACTGATTCGCGGGTGGGTGCCGGGAGATGGCCGCAGTTTATTTTTGGTCGGTGATCCGATGCAATCGATTTACCGTTTTCGTCAGGCTGAGGTGGCAAACTTTCTTGAAGTTGCAGCTCAGGGTATTCATACCGGAGGCGGGTACCGGTTCACGCCTGAGCCGCTGCACTTGTGCGCCAATTTTCGTTCCGACCCGCGGGTGGTCGATTGGGTTAACACGGCATTCAAGGACGTTCTGCCTGAGCAGGATGATGTGCTCACCGGCGCGGTGAAGTTCTCGGCCAGTCAGGCTGTGCGTGAGCCCTCAAGTTCAGCCGGTGTGGAGTGGCAGGTGATGGCCGATAATACCGCTGCCACCGAGGCCACCGAGATCGTCGCGTTAATTGAAAGCTTGCAACAAGACGCCGACACCGCGGATGGCAGTATCGGCATTCTGGTGCGGAGTCGTCGCCATGCAGCCGGTGTGGCTAATCTGCTCCGGAGTCGCGGTATTGCATTCGCAGGCAAAGACCTTGAGCACATGGCCGACATTCCCTTGGTGCAGGATCTTTTGGCGCTGACCCGGGCGTTGTTGCATCCCGCCGATCGGTTGGCATGGACAGCTTTGCTGCGTGCCCCCTGGTGCGGATTGCTGCTTGACGATTTACACACATTGCTCGCAGCCGACCGGAAGACACCGGTTTGGCAATTGCTCACCTGCGGCGATTTGCCTGAAACACTCAGTGCCGATGGCAGGGTCCGAATCGAGTCTATGGTAAAGGCAATCGGCGCCGGTTTTGAGCGTCGCGGTCGCTTGCCATTGTGCGACTGGGTTGAAGGTGTGTGGTTAAGCATTGGCGGTCCTGCCGCGGCGCGTGAGCAAAACGAACTGCTTGCCGCCCAGGCTTTTTTTCGTTTCATTGAGGCGGAGACGGATTCGGATGATATTGCCGATACTGCGGAGCTATTAGCTAAGCTCGAGAGTCAGCCAGTGACCTTTTCCAGCGCCGATGCGAAGGTTCAGATCATGACCATTCATAAGGCCAAAGGTCTGGAATTCGATACGGTTATTTTGCCGAGTCTCGGCAGAAGCACTTCAGCTAATGATAAAAAGGTGTTGCTGTGGAAGCAGGTAACGAGGCCTGCTGGTGGCTTCGGATTATTATTGGCTCCGGTCGAGCGATTTGGCACTGAGGCCGACCCGTTGTTTGAGTTTATTCGCAGCATCGATGCGGCTCAGGAATTATCCGAGCGTTCCCGCTTAATTTATGTTGCTGTAACCCGTGCGCGAAAAAGACTCTACCCGTTTGTTTACCTTAAGGCGGACAAAGACGGGCAAATGGCCGGTCCTGCTAGCAACTCACTGGGGCGTTGTATGCTCGCCGTCATGGCTCGCGAATTGCCAATACCGAACGCCATGCCGGAGATGTCATCACCCAACGGCCCTATGTGGCGTCAACCGGATCTGCGGCGCTATGTTGCTGGCTGGAAGGCACCTGAGCCGGCACAGCCAGTAGCGTCGGCACTAAAACACAGTATTCATCTGCAGACTGAGCCGGTTATCTTTGACTGGGCCAGTCCGCTGGCCCGCATTGTTGGCACCGTAGTTCATGCCTGTCTCGAGCAAATGGCGGAATTGGGTGTGGACAAGCTTGCTTATTCCGAGAGTGTCTGCAGTGCATTGCTCGCGGAACAAGGCGTGACCGAGTCGGAGCTGGCACAAGGCGTTGCGCGGGTTGTTACGGCATTAGATAACGCGGTTGCGGATGAAAAGGGTCGCTGGATATTGTCGCCGCAAACGCTGGCAAAAAGTGAGTTGGCTATTACTCTTGCTGTTAACGACCGGATGGAACGAAAAGTGATTGATAGGACCTTTGTGTCCGAAACAGGTGAACGCTGGATTATCGATTATAAAACCAGTGTTCATCGCGGCAGCGATACGGAGCAGTTTGTTGATAACGAAGTGTTGCGCTATCGTGAACAGCTAGAAAGTTACAAAGAGGCAATACAAGCGGCATACCCCACAGAATCTGCAGTGGTGCGTTTGGGGCTTTACTTCCCCGGACTCGGCGTATTTCGTGAGGTGGCCTAGAAGCTGCCGTCCAGGTTGAAATTGTGTTCACCGCGGTTGTCGGCGGGGGCAATAAACTCCAATGCCTGTTTTAGGTTTTTCGCCGCGTTCGCCTGCGGTCTGATTGTTGTTTCAAGCAAATACTGATTGGGCGCTGTTAAGGTTATCTGGCCATTGAGCTCAAGCGGACCGCCATTGTCGGTAATATTGCCAATCATCGGGTTTTCGTCGTTGACGACGGTGTTGGCAAAGGCTACCGCATAGTCGCCCAGAACAATCGGACTGCTTCCCGGCTGAACAGCGGCTAAACCACGAAGGTTCAGCGAGCCAATGGCTTGTGTCGGCCAGTTATTATCAATCGCAAGCGATTCAATGTTGAGGCTCAGGCGGCCTGAAGCAGGCAGGCCGAGTGCGGCACTGAGTTCACTGAGGGATGCAAACAGACTGGCGTTTTTTACCTGCAGTGAGCCGGTAATTCTGGCGCTTAAGTCGCCTTCAAATTCGCCTCCGGGCCAGCCGGTTGTTAATCGCAGCTCCAGCGCCCCCGCGAGCAGCGCGAGCGGTTTAATGGTCCAGCGAGTGGCATTTAGTGAGAACCCATTAATGCTAACTTTCCGGGCACTGCCGTTCCAGAGACTCCCGCTAACACCAGAGGCGCTGATGCTTGTGCCGGGCAGAGCGCTAAAAACCAGAGTTGCAGGTGCCAATATCATAATAAAAATTAACAGGGCGACAGCGCCCGAGATGATCAGGCGAGTCCGTTGCGACAGTTGGGCTATTTTTTTCAGCATGCGTAAAAGGCGTCCGGAGTTGGCTTGGTAAGCGGCTTAACCGCCGGAGCGTTCGAGCACCACCGAGCAGTTGATTCGCCCCGGCGATCCGGCAAGATCAATGCTCGCTGAAGTGGCAGCAAGACCGTAACCGACTTTGACTTCGTTGAGCCAGGTCACCAGATCATCAAACGGCGCATTCTCAAACCGCAAGCGTACGATGTTGTTGCCATCAGGCTGATTGCGTTTGAGGTAGGGGCTGAGTCCGCGCAGGCGCGTGGTTCGGTCGATAACCACTACAATCGATTGATCAAGCCCCTGAATGCTGCGTGTTACTGGCTGGTTAGCACGATTTGCAGCGCGCTGTTGCAATTCGGCAAATAAGGTTGATTTGCCGTTGACCCTTTGCGCTAACTGTTCTTGCGAGCTGTACAGCGGGTTGAGCAATAACAACCAAGCAAGCACCACAACAACCAGCACCGATGCTGCAGCAACCATTAATCGCTCCCGCGGCGTCATGCTACGAACCCATGTATTGAGCTGGGCTTTCAGTTCGTTTGCGTTCATCTGCCTTGTGCCTTTACTTGAACTCGCCCTTTAATGACATTGTCAGTTGGATTGGCCGATTGGATAGTGGCGCTAAAGCGTCCGCTATCGTTAATAGCCTGCCTGAAAGCATCAATATTTTTAACAGCGGGGGCTTCCAAGCGCAGATCGATAATACCGCTGCGGAAGTTCAATGCATCAACTTTAATGTCAGAGCTTTTATCCAGAGCTTCCGCCAGCACAACCAATGCATCGATGAAGTCGGGCCCACCGACCGAAATGGTGCCGCTGCCTTGCAAGCGACTTTGCAGTTGACCCCAGGGATCAGCTGCACCGGCCGCAGAGGGGAATGTGTCGCTTAAAATACGCTCCGCCGCTGTGTCCAGTTGCGCTTCTTTTTGTTTCAGCTGGAACAGCGCTGCCGCATCGCTAACGACACTCATGATGCCCGCCGCTAACAGCAGAATTGCGGCATTTCGCCAGAACGGCCACCATGAAAAAAGATCGGTTTTGATAGAGAACTGACCCTGCAAAAGATTGATGCCGGGCTTATTGATGATGGCTCCGGCAAGCTTGCCAATGCCCCTGTTACTGACAAGCTTGATGTCCAGTGATTGAGCCCGGTTGCGCAGCGACTCCCATAATTCCTGATGCGCATTATTGGCCTCCGCCGAACAATAGATTAGTACATTATTGTTGGCTGCGGACGTGTCGCTTGGGGTTGGAAATTTCAGTGACATAATGGTTTCGAGTTCCTCGATGTCGCTTACGCTGCTGGTGCCATCCGGTTGGCGAATTATTATTTCTGAATTGTTGATCCAGACCACCGTGGTTGCGGGCACGGGTAAGATCGCATCACTTTCTGCATAGACCAATGTTGGGAATAGTCGGGCTGTCTCCAGTTGCTGAAGGTAATTCCGCAGTCGTTTTTCTTCGACAACGGCCACCGGCAACAAGCCTTGAGTATTGCGCTCGCCGATGGCGAAATGCAGGACATCGACATCCTGGGCCAGCTGATCTTCGAGTGCAAAGGGCAGAGCCTGCAATATTTTCGTATAGCCTTTAAGCGGTAAATTTGACTGCAGACGCAAAACCACTGCCGATGGCAGCAGCACAGCGAGCTGTTTGTCAGCAGCGACTGCTGCTGCTTGTTCGAGCGTCCCTTGCTGCGGCTGTGATGTGCCTGCACCCATGGCATCGACCGATATCCATGCGGCGTCACCAGAACCATCGGCCGGCAGTTGAATGACAAGTGTTTCAGCCATTAGTGACTGCCATAGCGTTGCATGGGAATAGCATTAAACCAGTTGAGAAGCACTTTGCTCAAAATAACCCCGTTGAGAATTCATGGTCCGGAATGTCGATGCTAGTAAACGCCAAAATAGCGGATTCGGGCAACAATTGTACCCGCCTTGCCATCTCTATCCAGAAGACTGTACATAGAGTAGCCGAAACTGCCAATCGAAATCACGGCTGTGACACCAAAACACTCTGAATTCAGACTGAGGTATTCACCATCGAGTAAGTCCTGACTTACTGCACCATCGAATGCACTCAGATCCCGATAGCCATCGATCTCTTCGCGTTCGGCGATCCATTGATCGGTATTCGCTTCAGTAATGTTTGCATCCAGTGCGAGCAACACCTTATCGGACGCTGTGTTGATGTTGACTGGCGTAAACTCTCCACCGCCACACCAGCCGGGCGGCAGTGCGGCGATATAAGGCTCCAGCGCGCGGTAGGTGTCGTTGTCGAAGCCTTCAATAGCCAGCAATTCGCTGGTTGAAGTGATGTACCGGTTTGCTGCCCGGTGCGCTGGCGTCCTTGCTGTATAGGTATCATCCTCAGCGCCGGCGGCGCAGCAGACATCCTGATCGAGATCGATCCAGTCGAGCACGGCTTCGGCCAGTTGCACGTCTAAGCCGAGCACTTCGAGTAAGCGGGTAAGCTGATCATACGCAATTTGGTCAACTTGCCCATTGCGATAAATATTGTTGATATTCAGGCGGCCTTGCATATCTTCAATAGCACCGATAAGGCTGCCTTCATCCAATTCCAG
>Ga0315322_10004295_pt1 | contig 10990 bp, 11 predicted proteins | sample M110021515metaG_FD_203461 | JGI IMG/M metagenome (GOLD analysis project Ga0315322, IMG submission 203461) | Ammonia-oxidizing marine archaeal communities from Monterey Bay, California, United States - M1 100m 21515 | ecosystem: Environmental > Aquatic > Marine > Intertidal zone | place: USA... | reverse complement strand
TTCACAAAATCCAATAAAACGCCAAAGCACTACATCGCTAGTTCGCAAACCATTCAACAAGTGGATTCTATTTTGTCGAGCCAAGGATAAATACAGCACGAGAGAAGCAGGATTTACGCTCATTCGGTAAATCGAAGCCCTCGGATAAATCACTCCGCAGAGAAACTATTGCGCTTTTCGGCTCTTCCCCCATATATTCTATGCCCTCCTTCCTTATGCGCAAAGGTATCAACGCCAAGAGAATCCTTAGCTCGTTCACTCTCGTAGTTCTCGCAATCACTCTTTCCGGCTGCGTCTACCTAAGACTTCTTAACTTTAAGAACCAGCTTACCGATTTCGAACGAAACGTTACTATCGAAGCCCCGCCCGGACTATCGTTTTCATTCAATAATCCAGTCGTTCGAGGTAGCGATTTGACCTTCGTCACTAATTCGAAGCCCACTCTTACAAGCTCCATCGCGACCGATCCCAATATAGAGCTATGGACCTGGAGATTCGAGAAGCAACGAGCCGAACCTCATCACAAATCCTACTCTGTAAACTTTCAAACGCGTCTCGAATCGGGTTTACTCACAAACATGATTATAGACGATCCCTTCGTTGATCTCATTGGGCGGAATTTCATTCTCAAAATGTTTCACAGCGTCGGCGACGCCAAAATAAACACTTTCCGCCGCTCTATCAGCGCATCCATGGACAAAGGTGCTCTCGACGACGTTTCGTGCCCCACGCTCGCCAAAATCATCGATGCAATGGGCAAGCCCACCAGGACACTTGAAACTCCAAATGCTCAAAACCAACATATCGATTGTGAATACGTATTTAATTTTCTCAATCCCAAGAATCAAAAGCGTGCCGGCCAATTCAAACTCATTTTCAAAGCCGACCCTCTTCATCCAGAGACTCCCGTTACTGGTTTCAAAATCACCGGAAAAGGTCGGTAACCAGCTTCCGTCAACTCGGGCCCATTTACTATCTCCAAGCCAACATCTCGCTCGCGAACCCGTTTAAATAAAATTTCTAACTTCGGGATCTCAACAAACCGCCAGCCAATAAAAAAACAAGAGTCCGACATTATGCTACGTTGCTATTGCAAATCGACGATGACCTTCGAAAGAAGGCCTAACTCTTGTGTCTTTTGCTAAATCTCCAGCCTAGGCCTCGATTCAAGCGTCCGTAGTTTTTTCGATGAGACGATCAACACCACTGCGCTTGGAACGGGAAGCTTTTAGCTAAATTACAACGTCTGCCCTAATCGCCCGGCACGATTGCGTGATAACGATTAATTCCTGGGCTCGTGATCCGAGAAACCACTCCATCGGCCCATACAATCTCTATCGCCTTTACGCTGCTCGCGCTACCAATACCGAAATGCAGCATCGACGAGGTTTGAGCACTATAAGCATCGCCAAATACGTTCGCTTTAACCGTTTCGAAATCTTCACCTATCAAACGGACACGAGCTCCTGCGGTCGAACGCTTCTTGGCAGGCTTTAACTGCACCCCAATCCAATTTCCCACCCGTACCATCGTATTCTCCAAGATCTTCACATTCAACTCGTGCTCGACCGAATCGATTTCAAGCGAAATCAAGTCAGGCTTCCCGTCTTGATTCAAATCCACGGCAACCGTCGCTCGTCCATCTAACTCACGCGAGACACCCATCAAATAAGCGATATCCACAAAACCGTCTTCACCGAAATTCGCCCACAATTGATTCTTCTGAAACGGAGCCCAACTCTGATTATTTTCCTTAATGAACCGCCCAGGGCCATCCGTAGCTATGTGACGGGCAATATCCGCCTTCGACTCGGATTCGCTATCATAAAGGTCGTGTCGCCAAAAGCGTTCCTCGTAATCCCTTGCCGTTTCTTTGCTTATATATCCATTTGTCAAATACACGTCCGGCATACCATCATTATTAAAATCTATTTCCGCTGCGCCATGAATCCAGCCAGACCTCGAAAAAGAACCTCCATCTTCGAAGCGATCGAATTCCCCATTCCCTTGGCCAAACCAAAGACGGCTTCCAGACATCATATTAGAACGCTTCGCTTCGCTCTCTTCAAATCCTTCGCGACTGACGCCAGATGCCTCCAATTGCTTTGCAAATTCGGAAGCCTTCGCAAACGCAAATAAATCCAAACGTCCATCTCTATTGAAATCCGAAATCAAATGGGCCGCCCCAAGCATCTCGGCTTTATCCAGCCACTCCGAACTTCGATCCTCTAACAAACCTTCTCCATCGCCTGAAAAAACATCCACCCTTCCAAAATTGTTCGTCAGGACAAGATCTATGCTACCGTCCTGATCCAAGTCGACGATCGAACTCGACCGATTGCGGCGCCTAGCCTTCGCCGCTACGCCTGAATTCGCAATTGATTCTTTAAACTTCAAGTTACCTTGATTTAAAAGCAACCGCGAAGCCAACCCATCATTGGAGTCATAATAGGGAGTCGGAATCAATCCAGCGACGTAGGGCTCCATATGCTGACCGATGAAAAGATCCGGCAAACCATCTCCGTTCACATCGCCAACCGACATAGATTGTGGGGCATAAAACGATTTTGGCTTTGATACTAACTTTGGCTTCTGATCGAACTTGCCCGTTTTTCTATTCGGTTCGAAAACCAAAACACCTACTCCTCGAGTTGCCGTGATATATTCGCGAACTCCATCCAAGTCGATGTCCACGAACAACGCCGAATCCACCACATCTGGTGTAAAGTGTTTTAGAAACGGTCGAGGATCGAATCGGAAGTCACCAACATTCCGGTACAACATGTTTTCCCTCGGAAACAAAATATCCGGTCGACCATCTAAATCGAAATCCTCTACCAATAAATAAACATAGGATGAACGATTATCAGAACCGCCGAGCCAATCCCTAACCTTGAAAATGGTCTTACCCGTCCTGCGGTATTGCCGCAGTTCTTCGAAAGAAATCGATTTCGGAGAATACAACCCATCGTCATCCTTTTCGTTGCCCCAGTTTATCCGAGCAACTCCACGAAATGATCGACGGTATAAAGTGTGGCTCGGTCCACTTACATTAAACTCAAACTCGACCCTCGAAGTCGCCGCGCCATTAGCCGAAACCTCGAATCCAATGTGTCGAAAATCCACTTGATCAATATTGTAGCCTTCCTCGATGTACTGATTGATCAGAGTCTGTAATTGATAGCTCTTCAAATATTGAAGCGATCTCGAGGGCGCTTTGTGCAGGAATTCGAAAATCTTTTCCGGCAACCGCCTATTCAGTTTCCAATGCGGTTTCTCTATCATGCCCAGGCGATAAGTTTGCAGGACTTCCAATGGCTTCTCCGCTTCGCGCAGCTTATCCCAAAGATCGATAATCGTCGCTCCATAGGTTTCCCCAAGAACCTGATCCGCCCATACACCCTCGTCCAATTGCTGGCGTTTTAAAGCAAGCCCCTCTTTCTCGTCCTGAGCCTCAGTCGAAAAACCTACAAAAATCGCAATAACCGCAGAAACAGTGCGTGATAATAAAGGATGCTTACACATACGAAAATACATTTGCCTCGAATCCGAGGCTGAAAATTAGAAAATCGCATTCGAACCCGCGCGAGGAATCCAAGCAAGACTGAAGTGCGTTTCGTGCCCAACCGCGATATATTGCCCGCACACGAACCGATACAATCTATTTCTCGCAAACGAGCGTCACGGAGGCAAACCGAGACAAAACCCTCGCAAACCAAGCTTCATCGCCCTTTCCACTGTAAGGCCAAACCTCATCCGAGTCATCGCACCAGCGCTTTACCAGCTCCCGATTATAGCGAGCGAAGGTCGCGAATCCCGCTCCTCTAGACAACGATTCGACGGCCTTTAAGGAGCGAAAAGCGGTAAATCGCCTCAGGTAATCGACAAATTCTTCAACGAATTCCTCAACCGAATACCCGCGCCGATCACTATAGCTGCCGTACTTTCCTATCCCACAGCTAGAAAATAGCCGCAAGATCTGTCCGCGACCACAATCGGATTTCGACCAATGAGCAAAAGGAACCCCACTATGCGGATCGACGAGCGACTCCGCTGTCGGAAAATGATGAATAGCGATTCCTCCTCCCTTCAACACACGTCGTTGTTGAACGAAAAAACCTTCCAAATCATGCACATGCTCGAGCACTTGATTGCTGATCGTCAAATCGAAGAAACCCGATTCAAAAGGCCAATCATCACTGGAAGATGCGACACGAATCCTATCCGTCCAATCAATATTCGGAAACCGCAAATACAATGCTTGCTTTAGATCATCCAAATACTGTTCGCGTCCAGCTCCATGCTCCTGAACCTCGAAGCCGTATATCTCAATATCGCAGTCAATAAAATGGTCGCCCAGAACCGACAAGCCATCCGCTATCAATCCGCCAAGACCGCAACCTGTATCCAATATTCTCAAGCATTGCCCTGGGCGAACCTTCCTTTTCTCTCGGTTAAATTCCGACAGAACACACGACAAAATGTGGGCATGGGAAAACTTCATCGCCAAAAAACAGCCACGTCCATCATGTAAATGCAACGACAACCATCGCGGATCTAAAAGATAAATGCGAACTTCCAAGCCCGACATCCTTAAGGCGATCCAGAGCCTACATCTCCAACGATTCCCCCCGAGTGACTTCCTTGAGCGACTGAGTCGTCAGTAGGTAAAACACTTCCTCAGCGATATTCTTCGCGTGATCCGCTATCCGTTCGAAAGATTTGGAAATGAAAACCATCTCCGTACAAGCAGCGACATTTGCCGGATCGGATTTCATCAATTCGACGAATTCCTTAAAATTCTCACGATTGATAGTATCCACTTCCTTATCGCGTCCGACAATCGAATACGCCAGCGTTTCCTCTTCTTGAATAAAACTGCGTAAAGCATCATCCAACATATTGATCGCCAACTCGCACATTCGCGGCACGCGAGCAACCGCATCAATCGGCAGACCCTGAGCTATGATTTTCTTGGTCCGACCTGCAATATTCGAAGCCTCATCCCCAACTCTCTCCAAGTCATGGCTCGCCTTAATTGCTACAAACAGAAGTCGAAGATCTCGAGCGACTGGAGCTCTCAGACTCACATAACGAACCACTTCGTCATCGATTTGCTTCTCGATATCGTCGATCACATCATCCGACTTCATCACTTGATCAGCCAACGCAACATCGCTTTCCAACAGCGCCTGCATTGCCAGCTTAACGCTTTCGACCGCTTTTTCGCCCATTAACATCAAGTGGGAACGAACGTCTTCAAGCTCTTCATGGAAATATCGTTTCATGTGCAAGTCTTCAAAAATTGGTTCGATCAACCGAATCGTCCGGAAATATAAGCCTCAGTTTGTTCTTTTTCAGGGCTCATAAAAATCTGATCAGTGGCATTCATTTCAATAAGTTTACCCAGATAAAAGAACGCCGTCTTCTCCGAAACGCGAGCCGCCTGCTGCATATTATGCGTTACGATCACAATCGTATAGCGATCCTTTAGCGTATGGATCAGCTCTTCCACCTTCGCCGTAGCCACCGGATCCAATGCAGAACAAGGCTCGTCCATCAAAAGGATATCCGGTTCAACCGCCAAAGCGCGAGCGATACAAAGGCGTTGCTGCTGTCCGCCGGACAAACTCAAACCACTCGTATCTAAGCGATCCTTGACCTCCTCCCACAAAGCCGCTCCCTTCAAACAACGCTCCACCGACTCATCGAGCTTCGACTTTCGAGAAATTCCCTGAATACGCAAACCATAAACTACGTTCTCGTAGATCGACTTCGGAAAAGGATTGGACTTCTGAAAAACCATCCCCACTCGCTTTCGCAATTCTATCGTATCAACTCGATCATCGTAAATATCCACCCCATTCACAGTAATCTTGCCCGAACCAATCCGTGCTACATCGATCAGATCGTTCATTCGATTGATACAACGCAGTAGCGTACTTTTCCCACAACCTGAAGGGCCAATGAACGCGGTGACCTCCCGTTCCTTTATATCCATGTTGACATCGAACAAGGCCTGTTTCTCTCCGTAAAAGAAATCGAAATTCGATATATTGATAAGCGAGCGATTAATTTCTGTCATTTCCGAATATAGTTCGCCCGTTTCAATTAAAGACTTAGTTGTAAGCTTGTCGGTTACCAAGGACATTACCAGCGATATTTTTTCCGCATGCGGATTCTTAGGAGAATGGATATCAACGTGATTCCAGCCACGATGAACAAAAATACAAATGCCGTACCATACTGCATACGAGATGTGTATTCGTTTTGCGGGATCTTAGCGCTCACCACGTAGATGTGATATGGAAGCGCCATAACTCCCTGAAAGAAAAAATCATACCAATGCTCAAGCCCCTGCCAGGGCAATTGATCTCGCAATGCATAGGCTGCCGTGAACATAATCGGTGCGGTTTCCCCTGCCACGCGAGCCACTCCGATAATCGAAGACGTCAAAATCCCAGGCATCGCGTACGGAAGCACATTGGTGCGAATCGCCGTCCACTTGCTTGCTCCAAGCGCTAACGAAGCATCCCGCAAACCTTGGGGGATCGCCCGCATTGACTCCTCGCTAGCCGAAATTACAATCGGCAAAACCATAAATGCCAACGTAAACCAACCGGCGATCAAGGATACGTTCCAACCGAAAGCCAAAACGAACATACCCATTCCGAATATCCCGAAAACGATCGAAGGCACGCCTGCAAGATTGAGAATCGAAAGGCGTACAGCATTTAAAACCTTACCGGGCTTCGAGTACTCGCTCAGGAATATTGCACTCAAAATTCCTAGGGTCAGAGCGATCGCCATTGACCCCACGACCAATAAAACCGTCCCAACGATACATGGCCAAATTCCTCCACCTGAATACGCGTAAGTATCCGAAACGATCGAAACGCCAGCCTCTTCCTTAAAGACGCGAAAATCCGAATCGCTCAATTCGTAAGACGCTCCATCATGCTCAAACACATGCAAAGTCTGCGGCGACCCCGTCAAGAACTCGACATTGATAAACGGATACTCGCTCTGAAAAACCGTTTTTCCGCCCTTGTAGAAAATGTCGATAAATATCGACGCCGCACAAGCCAACACAAAATAAGTACCAACACGGAATCCCCAAAAAACGACACGCTCAATCAGCTTAGCCTTCGTCGGTTTTCCGAAAAGCGACAACGCTTCAGGGCTGAGGGTCTCCATTTCTTTAGTCACCATAGCACCTTAGCCTCGGGATATTTGAAATTTTATGACAATTTTCTGAGCCATGTAATTGATCAAAAGCGAAATAACGAACAGCGTCAAACCCACCACGAAAAGAGCGCGATAGTGAATACTGCCATTAACCACCTCGCCAAGTTCCTGAGCTATGATTCCTGTCATCGTATGCACCGGTTCGAACACGACTCCGAGACCTTCTGAAAAACGCGGAATCTCGATTCGGTTACCAGCGCAAAGCAACACAACCATCGTCTCCCCAATCACTCTGCCAAAGCCGAGTAAGACTGCAGAGATAATACCCGATAAGGCCGTTGGTACGATAATTCGAATGATCGTCTGCAAACGCGTCGATCCCATCGCCATAGAGGCTTCTTTATAGGACAACGGTACATTATTGAGCGCGTCTTCCGCCAAAGTGAATATCGTCGGAATCGCCATCAAAGCTAGCAACCCGCCAGCAGTGAATCCAGTTAAGCGTTCGCTCATAGGAAAAAAGCTAATCCAGCTCAAGGCCTCCCAACCCGACACTTCCCGTACAAGCGTTCCAAATACTGCGATCCCGAAAAAACCAATTACAACCGAGGGAATCGCGGAGATAAATTCGATATAAGGTTTGATAATCGTTTGCTCGATCGGGGTTGCAACCTGATTCACGTAGATCGCCGCGCCTACTCCCAAAGGAATGGCAATAATCATTGCGATCAAAGAGATCAGAAGAGACCCTAAAAACAAAGGAGCTATTCCATACCAATCTTGTATCGAACTATTAGTGACCCACTTATTTCCGAAAACGAAAGCCGTAAACGATTCGCCTATTCCGATAGGCTTCTTCCGATCCCAAGAAAGAAGCGATGCCTCATAGCCAGGAAGCTCCTCCAAGAACATTGCCGACAATTCTCGAAATCGGGACATTTTAGCGGCCAATTCCGTATTTTCATAAAGCGGCGCCTGCTCGATTATGTTCGGTATGGATTGTCTAAACTTTCGATTAATCTCTATAAAATCAGTTTCCTTAGATTTTAACAGCTCGAATAACTGCTCCAAATCCACGTCGTTAATCACGAGCGCTTCGGCCTCTTGCGTCTTACCGATTTCAATCAAATTGGAGCGATGTACCCGAAGGTTAAGCATCTCTTCGTAACGATCTCTCGCTGCGATAGCCACTTCATTCGAATCAAGAACGTACTCCCGCAACGGATAGCCCAAGTCCTCGAAATCATAAAAGAATTCCTCGTCTTCGCGAAGCGTCGCTTTGATCTCTTTGAATTCCATGCCTTCCGCAGCCAATTGCTCGCTTTGCATTGAGCGGATCGAATTCAAATACTTCTCCAAGGCTGAAAACGAATCGAGCTCTTCACGTATCAACTCTACATACTCCAAGCCCGATTGGCGATGCAGCGATAGGCTCTCGCGATATTGACCGAAAAACCCGACACCTTCCTTGAAAAGGAACAACGTAATCAAACCTAAAACGACGATCGATACCAGAGCATTCCCTCCAAAAAGCCCTTTAAGGGCCTGTTCCCAGGTGATGCCCAAGAAAGACTTTCGACTCGAATTCAGGTCGTATCGATTATCTGGATCAACTTCGTTCATTAATATCTCGCGAATCGTAATCTCGAATTGGCGCCAAAAGAGACACCAATTCAATTCGATTTTCTATAAGATGGAAATAAAATGCACCGACTCCACGATCCCCTGTCCCTTTGCCCCAAGACAGAAATCGACAAACTCTTTCACGATTGGTCGCATTTCCTTGTTCGCATCGATGTAGAAATACAATGGACGAGCAAACGGATAATCCGGATTGTCCGGATCAATACCATCCACTGGCAATACCTTTACTCCGGGCGTACGAATATACGCCAATCCAACATAGCCGATCCCATTCGGATTCTTAGCGACCTCCGAAGCGATCTGCTCGTTCCCGGCCATCTTCTGAGATGACGTAGCGTAATCCCGTTTGCGAAGGGCCATCTGTTGAAACACCGCATAAGTACCTGAAGACGTATTACGCGTGTAGATAGATACCGAACCCGGCTTCCCGTTTATCGACGTCCAACTTTCCACATCGCCCGTGAAGATCTTCTCAACTTCGCGCTTGCTAATTTCATCAAGCGGGTTGCCTTTTTGAACGATTAGGGCAATTCCGTCTTTCGCAACTACGATCGGCTTGAGCTTGACGCCGCCTAGCATTGCTTTGGAAACCTCTGAACTCTTGGCATCCCTACTCGACATACCCAGATCAGCCGTTCCCTGAATGACCGCCGCTACTCCCGTTGACGAACCTTCCGCTGCGACTTCGAAGATCACTTCCACGCCTTGCTTCGCTTTGATCGCCTTGAATTCTTCCGCCAGCTGAGGAACCATTTTAGCGCCAAGCGTATCCGATCCTTTGATAACGACTTTCTCCGCTGCATTTGCAAAAGAGAATATACTGAATACAAGCGCTGCGATCGCGAAGCGACCATTTATATAATTCTTAATTGATTTCATAGTGTGTAATTGATTCATATTCGATTCGATACAATACAGCTAGAATTTGAATAATGGATACGATAATCCCAACCCTTGGGAGTTACGTTTTAGTAACAAATTATAACTGCAATCAATCGACTAGAAGCTAACAACACCGTCAATCAACAGCACTTGGGTATTCCCCTTGTTACCAGGTGGAGCCATGTAATCATCATCGATGCTATCCCCAACAAGATAGGTTACACTTAGGTTGAAGAAATCCGTGAACATCTGCTTGTAGTTAATAACATATCCACCCTGATTCAGTTGGCCTTTTGCCCAATCAGAATCGGAGAGATTTGGCGTATAGGCACCCGCTTCCATGAAGCGATACTCCGCGCTCCATTGATGCTCTCCAGCCTTTTTAGCAGATCCCATTTGATAGCCAAGATTTGCGAATTGATTCTTAGAGCTTTGCCCTGTCGAACCACCGAAAAACGGAGAGTCCGGATCGTTCACGAGTTCGTCTCCCTTCAGATTCATTCCCCACGCTCCGAATAATTTGTGTTTCTGACCATTACCCGTCTTGAAACCATATTCGAATGGCAATCCAGCAACCGCGAAGTCATGGAAGTATTGAACCGAATTCGCGCCGCTAAACGTACCACTCTCAGAGAAATTAGAGTTCCCACCAGTCGTCGCCATCAGCACTGGAGCAAACACAAGGCCTTCTCCATTGGTCCATTTCGCTTGCGCCATCAGTAGAGCATCATCGGTTACAGACTGACCTCCGATCCTTTCCTTCGACTCGTTTTCCTCGTCGATAATATACTGCCCGGCAGTAAAAGTCCAAGCTCCGCGGGAAATCGACTCAGATAACCCCTCAATATTCAGATCGCCGTCCCACAACATCTTCGGCATATAAAACGGGCTAGCTTGCTTGCCGAAAGTGATATTCCAGTCCTCGCCCTTATAATTCAAATAGATGCGACCAACACTCATTCCGCCACCTGACTTGTCGAAGAACCCACCGAAATTCGCGTTATTCGAATCGTTCGAAGTTGCCGTTTCCAATTGTACGCCCAGCGAGTACGCACTTTCCTTAAACTGGTAGATCGAACCCAAACGAATACGGTAGCGCCAGCGAGAGCGATCGTTATTCTCGCCCGATCGGCTTTCAGCGTTCTCATAGTGGTACCGGAAACGAGCATTTCCAGTAAGTGTCAAATTCGAAAGCTTGCTCGGCATTGGCACGCTCGGAGAGGAAACATAAACGCGTTCAACCTGAGCGACCGCAGCATCGACGATTTCCGCTTTC
>Ga0315322_10004293_pt1 | contig 10991 bp, 7 predicted proteins | sample M110021515metaG_FD_203461 | JGI IMG/M metagenome (GOLD analysis project Ga0315322, IMG submission 203461) | Ammonia-oxidizing marine archaeal communities from Monterey Bay, California, United States - M1 100m 21515 | ecosystem: Environmental > Aquatic > Marine > Intertidal zone | place: USA... | reverse complement strand
GCTGAGGGCCGTGAAGAAATACACTGTGATCGTGTTTTGGCAGCCACGGGAAGAAAGCCCGCCACGTCCGATATTGGACTTGAGACGGTCGGTCTGTCTACGGATGAGCGAGGGTGGATCCAGATCGATGGGCAGTATCGGACCGCAGCTCCTGGTGTATATGCGATAGGAGACTGTGTTCCTGGCCCCATGCTTGCGCATAAAGCCGAAGAAGATGGCGTTGCGTGTGTTGAGGCGATGCAATCTGGGTGGTGCCATGTAAATTATGGTCTTGTACCAGCTGTCGTTTTCACGCACCCTGAGATTGCCACTGTTGGACGAACTGAAGAACAATTAAAATCTGAAGGGGTGATTTACAAGAAGGGTGTTTTTCCATTTCGAGCGAATGGTAGAGCGCGGACCATCAACGATATCACAGGTAAGGTAAAGTTGTTGGCAGATGCCAAAACCGATGCAGTACTCGGTGTTCATATTATTGGCCCTGCTGCTGGTGATCTCATTGGTGAGGCTGCTGCGGCTATGAATTTCGGTGCCTCTTCAGAGGATATTGCCCGAGTTTGTCATGCTCATCCAACATTACCGGAGGCATTAAAAGAAGCCGCTTTAGCAGTTGATGGACGGGCAATTCATGCTTGAATTGTAAAGGAAGATGTCGGGCCTGAGATGGTAGACTTTTTATCGTCTAAGTTTGTGCGCCCGTAGCTCAGTTGGATAGAGCAGCGGACTTCTAATCCGCAGGTCACAGGTTCGAATCCTGTCGGGCGTACTTCAATTGATGAGGGTCGTCGGAGTCCGCTCCGGCGGCCTTCTTCTGCTTCTGGCCTCTTTTTCAAATTCTATTAAATTAAAGAGCTTGCAAAGTTCGACCGCCAACGTGCCGACGCTCCAAGCAAAGTTCGATAGTACAAAAGTGAGCAGTCGGCGTTTCTGGTAGGCAGGCTGTATTTCGAAGAGTTCTGTCGCCTACCCTCACACAGTCGGAATCAACCGAGGTGTAGCTTGCTCTCTGATGCCGTTTGTGTTTGCTAGTAATTTTTCTCGGGCCAACAGCGTGTCCTGGTTCGCATGGAAAGCTGGGGGCTCAGTCGGGACATATATTTTGGCCGTTGTTCTGAGGATATGCCATCTAAGGTCGGTCCTCATGGATGACTACGGAAGGCAAGAAAAAAACCAGAACAACTATTTGTTCCAGAGGTCAGAATAATCAGAGGCAAAAATCTTTTTCAGATAATGGATGACGGTATATAGAATGGCTTTCATAGACTTAAACCTTTCATAGAACGTTATCGAAAAGAGAAAAGTTTTTTTCTAGCTCACGGTTGATAGGATGCGAATTCGTTAACTTCCCTACAAAAAGAACGGAGAAAAAGAGCAAGAATATTCTCTGTTTTATTGAAAATGTTCCTGTCATGGGTGAATGGTCGCTGTGTTTATTTAACGCAGTAAGGGAACAAAACAACTTGGTAAGGCAGCGATTTCAGGGTGATTTGTATCAAGACTGGTGGTATGAAAATTCATTCATAGTCATTCGCGTTGGTGGTATGATGTTATCTAAGGCACACTTGCCAAAAATAGTCCATGAGTCGTAGTAAGTAATTGCTGTGGCACGAGTCATTTGTGATTTAAGTAAAAGGAGTACTAGAGTTATCGAATTTTCAGACTCTGTAGAGGGTGCATTGAAGCAATTACAAGTGGCAGTGCAGAAGGCACCGGTGTCTAGTCGTCTCTCTGACGAACGTTTTGACGTAACTCATGAGACCTTTGAGCGTTCAAGTAGCCAGCAGCAACTCGTGCTCAATACATTGAAGGAATTAATTGATACACACGAAGGCTCGTCAGGGGCCTTGAGGGTCCTGAGTGTGGGATGCGGCAGTGGGATACTCGACAATCAGTTGATATCGGTACTCGCGTCATCTGCTGGAACTTTTGAATATACAGGGGTCGATCCAAACCCAGTTGCCTGTCAGCGCTTTCGTGAAAATTTCAAAAAACTTGGTTTGGCAAACGTCAAACTCGAGGTTAAGACAGAGACAGTTGAGTCATTAAATATTAACGAACCTTTTGATGTTATTCAGTTGACTCACGCTCTTTATTACTTCAAGGACCCGGCTGATACACTCGAAAAGCTAAGAAGACTGTTGGCTCCGGGTGGTAAGTTAATAATTATACATGCTCCCAACGAGCACCTTAATCAGCTTTCACAGTGCTTCTGGTCGCACCATGCCGAACAAGATATCTGGTTTAGTAATCGCCTAGAGGAACATCTTGTGAGGCAAGGTATTGAGTTTACATCTCATAGAATACATGGAGAAGTTGATGTCACTCGTTGTTTTGAGAAGAGTTGTCCTCACGGTGAAAAAATACTGGATTTTATCACTCAAAGTGATTGCCGAGAGTCTGATGCAGACGTGCGAGCGAGGTGCCTGCACTTTCTGAAAAAGATTAGTCGTGTTGATGGAGAAAGGCTCAAGGTGGGGCATCCCGCTGATGTCTTTGTTGTGACGTAAGCCTGTCAGTTGATATGTGTTCCTGAAAGATAACGTCATGTCATTACGTTCGGTGGTGGAATGGAACCAACAAATCCGGACTGTTTAAGTCCAGCCGTTTTTTGGTTCAGTGCAGTGTCTTGTTTTTTGGCCAAATAATTTTCACGATAGGTAGGAAAAGATGGCTAAAGAAAGTTCGTCCAGTTGCCCATCTTTATTAACTGGGACTTGTTCAAGTAACCCTCACGTGACGATTACTTGTTTGTCACTGCACGTTGCTGACAATGAGTATGCCTATCTGGTGAATTTGCTTTCGGACGATGAGAAAGAGCGGTCATTACGGCGAGTGCCTGAGGTTAGACGGAGAGCTGTTGTAAGCAGAGGCCGTCTCAGGGTGTTGCTTGGTTCTTTGATTGGAGTTCTACCAGAGGAAGTCTCACTTACTACAGGGCACTTTGGGAAGCCGTATCTAAGTGATCCTCATCAGAGCAGTATCCAATTCAATGTTGCCCATTCAATGGACGAAGCAGTTATCGCTCTTTCGCGTCAGTGCACGATTGGTATTGATGTGGAAAAAAGAAAGACGACACACGACGAAAGGTGGGCACGCCTCATGGCACCCACGATTCTCTCAGAAATTGAAATGAAGATGCGAATCGGAGAGTCTCGTGAGTTGAGGCCGGAGGAAGTGCTTGATTGCTGGGTTGCGAAGGAGGCAGTTCTCAAGGCGATTGGTACTGGCATAGGTGACAAGCTTCGTGTGTGTCAACTGCCATCTGATCTCCCAGAATTTGGAATGAGTGTTGATTCAGTTGTTTTTCCATGCCGCCTCGCCCCTGTTGAATTTAAGCAGCAGAACTTTTTTTTAGCTAATGAGATTGGCGTGACTCTTATCGGTCTCAGTGCAGGAAGTCACCTTGCAGTAGCATGTCCGGCACAGTCCTGCAAACTTGCAGTGCGGAGTTTCGAACGTGTTCTTCAAGATGGCTTACCAGAAGACTGACCCTGACGGTCACGAGCCACGTTCATAGTGTGGGTGATTATGGATCACGGGGCAGGATCCCCAGGAATTATTTTTGGGAGAAAATGCGGAAATAAACGGCTCAATCCCTAAGAGTAGTCATGTGGTAAGACAGGTGGTTGCCGGCAAATAGGAGAAGTGTTTATGAAAGAGAGGTGAAGATCGCTAATAGTTGACGATCACTTTGAAGAGCACGGGGTGTGTAAATGAAGTTTTCGGCTGGCCATGACATCGGATAACTTTTGGTGAGAGTACTTAGGGTTTCGTTCCACCTGTGTATCCTTTTTTTGACAATACTTTTCTTTCGTATTGGTGATGCTGCTTCTCTGCAGCCTCGTGAACTGAATACTGATCGTGATGCGTTTACACCGTCAACGTTTACAATTCGTCCGGGCTTTGCTCTGAATGAGATGTCTCATGTCTATATTCAGAATCGCGATGGTAATCCAACGAATAACTATCCTGAGTACATTTTCCGTATTGGTGCTAATGATATTTTTGAGTGGCGGCTTGGCGTTAATTATTCTGTTGGCTCACAGGGCAATGTCGTGACGAGTGTTGAGGCGGGAGAACTGCCAATAGGCGGGGGCGCGCTCTATGAATCGAATTTTCTGTATGGTTTTAAATTAGCAACTTCTGAGCAAGACGGTCTGATTCCTCAGAGCTGTTTTATTATGGAGGCAACAACACCTATGTATGGAGAGGAATTTGGAACGGAACCTGTTGCTACCATAGTTTGTGGCTGGGAATTTCCCTCAAAATGGCGAATTGATACAGCCATGCGTTATGCATACGCAGAGGGAGAAGAGAACTGGTTCAGTCGTTGGGGGCCATCAGTTGTTGCACGTATTCCAGTAACAAATAACTGGGAAGTCCATGCTGAGTATTTTGGAACATTTACACAAGGGCTAGCGGAAGACGTGAATCGTCCTTTTTTTAGCCCAGGCACCCACTTTGTGATTACTGAAGATGTTGAAATTGGTCTTCGTGTAGGTTGGGGGTTGACGGAAGAAGCAGCAAATTTTTTCTCAGATGCGGGCCTTGCAATACGGTATTGATTGCTTTCTTACAACATATTCTCTAGAGTTCGTTCATTCTTTTGTTGTTACCGTCTGGGGAGTTCTCGCAATGGCTATTCGCAAGTTTGTCTCAGTTTTCTATTTGTGTCTCATAAGCACGGTTGTGCTTGGTTTCTCTGTTGTTCAAGGAGATGATTCATGGAATACGTACCCTGGGCGTGAGGGTGCTGGGCACGGAAAAAACGTGGTGCTGATAAGTGGTGATGAAGAGTACCGCAGTGAAGAGGCGCTTTCTCAGTTAGGGAAAATTCTTTCAACACGACATGGTTTTGATTGCGTTGTTCTGTATGCAATCGATGAAGAGTCGGGCGAAATTGCTCCAAACAAACAGAATAATATTCCTGGTCTCAAGGCTCTTGGGAATGCAGACTTAATGGTGATTGCAACACGCTTTCGAAATCTTCCCAACGAGCAGATGAAAGAAATTGATGACTATTTGCGAAGTGGCCGGCCAGTCATTGGCATGCGAACTGCAACACATGCCTTCAAGGTGCCAAAAGACAGTCCCTATGCTCATTACAGCTTTAATTATAATGGTGACAAGCAGGAATGGACCCAAGGGTTTGGTCGGGCGGTTCTGGGGGAGACATGGATCAGTCATCATGGGCATCATAAGCATGAAAGCACACGGGGTATCATTGCTCCTGAAGCAAAGGGACATCCCGTAGTCCGCGGTATCAAGAGTGGTGACATCTGGGGTCCGACGGATGTCTACGGTGTTCGTTTACCACTGCCAGGAGACAGTATGCCGTTGGTGCTCGGTCAGGTCTTGGAAAATATGGATCCCCATTCGAAGCCATTGGAAGGCGTACAAAAAAACGGAAAAAAGAGCATTTCAAAAAATGATCCAATGATGCCAGTCGCATGGGTGAAGACGTACTCTGTCGAGGGAGGGACTCGCGGCAAAGTTTTCACAACGACAATGGGCGCTTCAACGGACTTGGTTTCAGAGGGTGTCCGTCGAATGATCGTAAACGCCTGCTACTGGGCAGTTGGCCTTGAGGACAAGATTTCCGGAAATCTAGATGTGGATATTGTTGGGAATTTTGAGCCAACAATGTATGGTTTTCGGAAAGGAAAAACTGCCGGAATAACTCCAGATGATCTACGGTAATCGTTATTTATCGAGCCGCTTAATCCAGATGTTCCTAAACTTTACCGGGCTGCCATGATCTTGAAGAAACAGAGGCCCTTTGCTCGTTTCATGTAAAGCCTTCTCAACTTTTTTTAAGTGAGTTGTGACTCCATGCTTGTAAGGAATATATGGAGAGCGTGGTTCGGTAAAGGTCACGCCATCTTGCACCAGCTTGCCATTAAGCCATGCTTTAAGAGTGCCTGGGGATTGCATCAGGCCGTTGGCATGCCTCCTTGGTGCGATGAAGCGTATGTCGTAAACCTGCCATTCACCCGGAGGGCGGGATGCATTCACAAAAGGTTTTGTGAAGCGGTAGAGGCTGCCCTCGTCTTGTTGTGTAATCTGTTTCACACCAAATGAGTCATAAATCTGCATTTCGTAGTGCCCGTGAATGTAGAGACCACTATTTCCGTGGGCAATTGGTGATGTCATGAATTCGGCATGAATATCGGCATCCTGAAACATCTCTGTTGAAACTATATGGTTTATATGACGCGCACTTCGGGTGGCCGTCAAAACACCATCTTTTGCGGCCCAGTCAATTGGCTCGCCATTCATTGCTGTAAATTTTGGTTTACTATCGATCCCAAGAAGGATAATTGCGTCTTCAGGCGGATTCATGGGTAAAGCATGCTGATCAGGATGAAAGTCAGACAAAAGCCGTCTGTTTTTTGAATCTAGCGGCATGTCTTTATCTGGTTGTGAAAACGTTTCCTTTTGAAGTTTTCTATCTGCAAAGTCTGCGAACTGATTCCAGTCAAACTCCAGAAGATCATGATTTCCATTGCGAATGTGGTACCCGATCATCTTTCCAACTGAGGTGTTCTCAGGTGGCATTGCTTCAATGCCCAGTCCCTGAAGGTTGTAGAGCTTCCAGGCAGGGTCTGCGGCAACAGCTGCAAGAAACTCTCCTTTTGGGTCTGCCCAACGATCATTTTGAGCGCTTGCCACATAAAGTGGTCGTGGAGCAGTCATCGCGAGAAGTAAATGCTGGTCACATGGGAGTTCACGTTCACGATTTGCAAAGGTAGCCAGTCTTGGACAGAACCAGTGTGGAAATCTTTTCGTTATCACTTCAATTGATTCACCATAATTCCGCCGTGAAAGCGCTGCCCCACCACAGCCGGAGTCATTCGATATAACCATCGCAAAACGTTGATCACAAGCTCCCGCCCAAAGTGCGGCTTTTCCGAGCCGAGAGTGGCCCAAAACGATGATCCTGTTTGGATCAACCTCAGGCAGGGTAAGAAGCCAATCAAGAATCCGAGAGAGCCCCCAGGCCCATGCCCCAATCGCCCCGGGTTCATCATCGGGAATATTCTCACCAGTTGGCCTGCCGAGAGACCCCAGAATGCTAGCGGCGCGACCTTCTTTGTAATCAGGGAAGAAATCACCACAGTGGGCAGTTGCTAATCCATAGCCACGAGTCAGCATTGACGAAACGGGAAATCGTCGACTCTGACTGCCACGAGAAGTCTCCGTGGCACGATTGTTTCCCTTTTTTGCAATAACCCAGTTCTCAGTTATTTGAATATCTTCGTCAGTGACTTCTGCCTGGTTGCCGAGAAAGTTAAGTTTTAAAAAAACGGGCACTTTTTCCTGCGATTTTGGTAAATACAAGAGTACGTCGGTTGTGGGCGAATTTTCGGTTGTGCCCATCTGTAGAGTGGCCTGAATACGGACGGCAAGGACGTCTCCATATTGCTTTTCAACACGTTTCTCTTTGCCGAGAACTGAGACTTCAACGGGCGGTAAGCGACGTCCGTAGATAAATTTCTCGAGCAAGTCAAATTGGAATGGACGAGCAGTTTCCTCCCAGTCTGAACAGGAAAGAGCCAGTTCTTCATTGGGACCGAGAAGAAGATTGGGCAGGCTGTAACTTCTTACTGCTGTCTCATCATAATTAGGTGTGTGTTGTGCGAGTCCAAAGGCGGCTTCCGACATCAAAGCCAGCGTCAACGCATAGAAAAGAATACGCTGTGCAAAAAATCCATAAGCCTTTTTCTTCATGGGAAAATATTTCGGATAAGTGAAGACTTGCCTGCTCGGCAGCAGCTCTTCGTGATCTGTTCTGCATGTACAGTTTGTTAGAGAAATTAACTATTTTCCCAAAGACTCACACTATTGGACGGTATCGATTTTCCGAAGATGTAGGCCAGCTGCAATGAATGCCACGGCGCTTGAGAGGAAGTTGATGCCAATGAAAATCCCAAGCAGCATTCCTGCTTCGAGCGGGCTACTCGTTAAAAGAATGACACTTAAAATGCCAGTAATGATTCCATCGAGCAGAAGCCATCCCCAGGGAAATCCTTCTCGAACCGTGAATGCGGCTGCTAGCTTTGCTACAGCTTCGAACGCTAGTAAGAAACCAAGAAACAGAACCAGTGCCTCGACGCCTGCCTCGGGTAGTACCAGCATTCCTATGCCAGCCATTGTTGAGAGACCACCGCATACGAGTGTTACCCAGAAACCTCTCCACGTGTAGGTACCAACTGCCATTCCTACTTGCGAAACTCCTGCTACAAGCAGACTGATGCCACAAAATACAGCAACCACTTTTGCTGCTACCCAGGGTGTCATAAGGGCGAGGGTGCCAAGGGCTGCAAGAATCCCGCCGAGGATAAGACACCATGTTGCAATTCTGGAAACGCTAGGTGACTCGGTATCCATTAAACCACTCCTGTAACGGGTTGGAATTCAAACGGTGAAAAAAAGAGATCGAAGACTAAATCATAATTGCTCGCTGCCGTCTTTGCTTCTGAAATCTCACCAAGTACTTTTTTAAGCTGAAAATCATCATTATCGACCGGTTCAAAGACTTTTTTGCCATGGTGGGCCCGATTGCGTGGTAAGAAATATGTGAGATCCGTTGCTGTTCAAGAAGTTCGTTGCTACCGTCAAAACATGGATAATGCCCAAGAAAAGTCTGCTTCGAAGGGTCACGAGCTCAATCGCAATCCCATAGGAGCACGTCAGTCAGAAGAAGCCGAGGCAACAGTGCTTTCTGATAACGAAGCGCTTGTTCGCGCCCCGAAATCAGTTAATGAGCTAGGAAAGCTTCTCGAGGGCAGGCAGCTTGGTGACTATCGTCTCGACAAATTTGTTGGTGGCGGCGGTATGGGTGCCGTCTTTAAAGCACTCGATACAACGCTTGATCGGATCGTCGCAGTTAAAGTCTTGGCGGGACATCAATCCGCTGATGAGGAAATGCTCAGGCGTTTTCGGAATGAAGCACAATCTGCAGCACGGCTTAATCATGAGAACATAGGTCTCGTTCATGCTGTTGGGTCGAGTAATGGATGGCATTTCATTGTCTTTGAGTATATCGAAGGTACGAATCTACGGGATCTAGTTCGACAAAGAGGTCCTTTAACAGTTGCTGCTGTTGTTGATATTTCAATGCAAATTGCAGCGGCGTTGGATCATGCCTGTCACCGTGATGTAACACATCGTGACATCAAGCCATCGAATATTCTTTTGACACCGGAAGGTCGCGCAAAATTGGTTGATATGGGGTTGGCTCGATTGCAGCACATTGCAGGGGAGCAGGATCTCACGGTAAGTGGAATAACGCTGGGTACTTTTGACTATATTTCCCCAGAACAGGCGCGTGATGCACGATCAGCTGATATTCGTAGCGATCTCTATTCGCTGGGATGCACAATGTTTTTCATGCTGGTCGGTAAAGCGCCATTTGCTGAGGGAACTATGGTGCAAAAATTGCTCCAGCATCAGCAGGAAATACCTCCTGAAATTTCGGACTTGAGGACTGAGGTGCCACGTCGGCTTGTCTCGGTTGTTCATAAATTAATGTCAAAGCGCCCAGAGGATCGCTTTCAGCATCCAGCGGCTCTCGAATTTGAATTGTTATCGATAGCCGAAGATGAGGGTTTCGATGTTACAGCGTCTCGTCCGGCGATTGACATCGACTCGACTGTTGCAGATAGCAACAAAATGCTTCTTTGGCCTTGGGTTACCGCGGCCCTTAGTCTCATTGGCTTTGTGTGCTGGACGGCGGTAATTGCTCCCAAGGAAGAGTCCAATCAGGAGTTTCCAAAGGTAGTCAATCCACAACGCCAAGTTCTCGATGATACGGTGTTGGTTCGTGTTGTTCCACAGCCTTTGCAACCCAATGAGTTTGGCACTATTTCCGATGCATTGACACACCTGTCCGGTGGCGGGGTTATTGAAATCACTGGAGATTCAGAATATGAGGTCTCCCCAATGCGTCTCGATAAAGACGTGAAAATAACTATACGAGGTGTAGCGGGCAAGCGACCGGTCTTGCGTATTACCGATACTCCCGACTCGTTATTTGACTCGGTGAATTCGGTTTTCTTTATCGATGGCGGACACCTGACGTTGAGTGACATTGATCTTCGTATTCGGTCCCGAAATGGCGTGCGGGGAGGTGGTTATTTGTCAATTTTTGAACTGCCAAATGGAGGGAGGCTGACCTGTAGGAATACAGAGGTGGTAGCTACTGCGTTGCCTGCTGAGGAGAAGTCCAACGTTGTTGAGAGCAGGATCTTTCTTGCACGGGTAAGTCCGTTTCGAGAACCGAAAGATTCCTTGAATAATGATGTGGGTGAGGGGCGGCCAGTACCCTTGCAAAAACTATCAGAACAAAGAGTAGACGAGAAAAGTGAAGCTGCTGTTATTGAGATGGAGAATTGCGTGGTGGATGGAGATCTCACATGTTTTAACTGTGAGGCATCGACAGCACTATCACTCTCCTGGATTGGTGGTGCCGTGACAACCAGAAACAGATTTCTTACGGTAGACACGAGTTCAGTAAATTCTGTTGAGTCTGTTCAATTACAAATTCAACTCCTTGATGCATCATTTGTGTGCAAGAAAGGTTTTGCTCGTCTGGCAGATGCACCAGGTCAGGATGACGTCCCGCAGATGAGGGTGACAGCTGAACATTGTCGATTTGTAATTCCTGAGTCATCTGTTCTTCTGGAACAGGTTGGTGTGGCTGAGCCCGAAGCCTATCAAAGAGCGATTCATTGGAGAGACCACCGAGGCAGGTATGAGGGCGGAAGAATTTTCAGGAAAATTGATGGTGCCGGTGACCTGATTGAAATTGACTATTCGTCAGCGGGACAGCCAATGGAATACCAAGGATTTTCAGGATTTCAGGGGTTTTTGCCCGCGAATTAGGGAGATGTCCTTCAGTGGTGCAACTTGCCTAGACGACATAACAAGGAGAACGGCACTTTTTTCTTGTAATATCGTTGGTTCAAGGCCATTATTTAGAAGTTATG
>Ga0315322_10004292_pt1 | contig 10992 bp, 11 predicted proteins | sample M110021515metaG_FD_203461 | JGI IMG/M metagenome (GOLD analysis project Ga0315322, IMG submission 203461) | Ammonia-oxidizing marine archaeal communities from Monterey Bay, California, United States - M1 100m 21515 | ecosystem: Environmental > Aquatic > Marine > Intertidal zone | place: USA... | reverse complement strand
TCTCTTCTGGTACATCTATACCGGTATCCTCCGATGACCATTTTAAATATCTGTGAGCTTGGTCTGTAGAATCCATCGTAGCTTGAGATTGATATCCATCCTCATCCACGTCCTCGTAACCGTCCTTATGGTGATCCGGAAGCTTTCCATATCGCTCGATTGCTTGTTCCGTCTGTGACTCAATCTGATCCTCATACCATTGTGTACTGCTATCAGACCCGGTTACGGTTTTAAATACTTCCTGTTCAAATGTACTAGCAGCATCTCCCCATGTGGATCGATCATCCGGATCGAAAAACCCTTCATCACTCTCTAACCCAGCCTTAAGCTTATTATGTAAATCAGTACCAGGCTTTACATACACTTGCATAAGATCAATTGCACTATCATCAAAATCTATAATCACATCACCACTATCACTAATACCTGGAATATATTTTCCACCACCCTTGGTCAACGTACCAATCACCTCTGGTCCCACCATTGCATTATCGTAGAACGCGAAGTCTCCTTCTAACGTCATCTTCAACCATGGCGATCCGGCTTTCTTAGCTATTTCGGCAGCAATCTTTGCCGGATTACTAACAGCTGCTGCTGCGGCTGTACCGAACAATGTTTTGAGAAAATTTCTCCTGCTCTCAGCTAATATATGATTAGCCTCGAAAAACTGCTTAAACGTTTGCATTATTAAATTATTTATACTATAATATATATTAAATCCTATGTATCGCAACGTATATTATGATCAACGAAATGAATGTGTAAAGCTTTTCACCTGGGATGAGGATGGTAAACGAATAACAGCAGAGACTAGTTATAATCCGTTTTTATATGTAGAAACAAAACTAAAGGGCACCGGAACGTCCCTATTTAATACACCTGTTAAGAGAAGGACATTTACTAATCAGTACGAGAGACGTAAATTTTTATCAAACTCCGGTATAACAAGAGTATTTGAGAATGTTAATTGCGACCATCAATTTTTAATTGAGCAATTTTGGCAGGAGCACGACAAACCAGAATTCACACAACACCCGCTTAAGATACACTACTTAGATATTGAGACATACTCCCCGGGAGATTTTCCTCACCCGGAATCAGCGAAAGATGCGATTAACGTCATAACAATATATGATTCGATTGATAAGAAGTTTTACACATGGGGAACAAAGAAGCTTAAGAAGTCTATAGATAATTGCGATTATGTTTATTGCAGTACTGAAGCGTTGATGTTAGAAAGATTTCTCCTCCATTTAGAAAAAGATCACCCGGATGTAATAACCGGGTGGAACAGTGAGTTCTTCGATATCCCTTATCTAGTTAATAGGATCAGTAAGGTGCTGGGAGAACACAATGCTGAGCGTCTCTCTCCCGTGGGAAACCTATTTCAACGCACGATGATGGGTCAATTTGGTAAAGAGCAAACGCGATGGTATATTAACGGTGTAGCGTGCTTGGATTTCTTAGATGTATATAAGAAATTTAGCGTCGGATTAAGAGAATCATATAAACTAGATTCCATTGCCGAGCTAGAGCTAGGTGAAAAGAAAGTGGATTACGGGAATACAAATCTATCCAGTTTAGCTGATGACGACTGGCAAACATTTGTTGAGTATAACGTTCAGGATGTCAATCTATTGGTTAAAATGGAAGATAAGCTCAGGTATTTAGGGCTATTAAGAATGTTAGCGTATGTAGGGTTAACACCTCTAGAATCTGCTATGGGAACATTGAGCCTCATTACAGGTGCTATTATAATTAAAGGACATGAAAAGGGCCTAGTAATACCTACATTTGTAAAAGATCCGTCCACCGCCGGTAAATATGAAGGCGCGTATGTCGGAGAACCTCAACGAGGATTTCAGGAAGATGTTGTTTCTTTTGATGCAAACAGTCTATATCCGAATACAATGATCACGCTCAACCTCTCTCCAGAGACGAAAGTAGGTACGATCGTTGATAAGACTGACACTCATGTAACCATAAGACATGTCAGTGGTAAAATCTTTACACTAACTCATGAAAAATTCTTAGACTTTATCAATAAGGAAGATATCTCTGTATCAAAAGCAAAGGTTCTCTTTTCACAAGCTAAGAAAGGAATCGTTCCAGAAATCGTTGATAAAATCTATCAAGACAGAGTTGAGATTAAAAAAGAACATAAGAAGCTTAAGAAAAAGCTCACTAGGACAAAAAAAGAATCCCGGCAGTACAATGATATCAATTCTGATATAAACCGACTAGATATCAAGCAATTTACTCTTAAGATTTTAATTAATACAGTATATGGGTATTTTGGTAATAAACACGCTCCGGTTGGTGATCCTGATATTGCTAGGAGTATAACGTTAACAGGACAAGCGGTTATCAAAAAATCGAATGATATCTTGAAGAAGTATATTCATCAACGTACTGGCGATGAGAGTGTAAATCCAATTGTATACAATGATACCGATTCAAGCTATATAACGATCAAAGCACTAATGGATAGTATAGGAGTCCCATTCAGTATTGATAGTAAAGTAACTCCGGAAGCTTATAAAGCCGCAGAGGATATAGAAGACCACCTCAATACCGAAATAACGAAATGGTCTCAAACTGTACTTAATAGCAAAGACAGCCGGTTTGTATTTAAGCGCGAGTGTATGTGTGATGTAGGTATTTTTCTTCAGAAGAAACGATATGTTTTACATATTTTAGATGATGAAGGATTTGAGGTTAATAAATTTAAATATACTGGTGTTGAAGTCGTTCGAAGTACTATGCCTAAAACTATCAAGCCATACGTAAAGAAGATAATTGAAACAATGCTATCGACCAAGAACCACTCAAGGGTGAATGAAGTATTTTTAGAAGCGTATAATACATTTAAATCTCTCCCGGTTGAAAACTTCGCGTTCGCTATGGGTATATCTAACTATGACAAATATGCCGATCGATGTGATGGCTTCTCTGCCGTTAAAGGAATGCCAATCCATGTCAAAGCTAGTTACTATCACAACACTCTCTTGAAGAAGCATAAGATTGACCAAGAGTATGAGATGATAGGCTCCGGAGATAAGGTCAGATATTTTTACGTCAACCAACCTAACAAGTATGGAATTTCTGCTATTGCATATAAATATTACCTCCCGGATGAGTTTAAGGATGTCTTCAAGCCGGATGTGGAGCTAATGTTCGAAAAAATTGTATATAGCGTCATTGAGAGGTTTTATGACGCTGTTAATTGGAGGTTATCTCGCCCCGGGAAACAAGTACAGACAGATCTTTTTGATTTGTTAGCAGTTTAAAGTAGATTTCACGTTAAACATATATTATAATATTGTTATGAGTAAGAAAAAGAATTCATTACCGGAAGTTACAGCGTTTATTGATTCTGTAGGACGTGTCGTAATCGGTCGTATCACAAAACAAACGTCGGACGTAATTACGGTCCTTAACCCTGGAGTTGTTAATATTCAAGTACAACAAGACAATAATCAGCTAGCGGTTCAATTGCTTCCATTCTTCTTTCAAGAGTTCACTTCTGAGAATTCAAAGAAAAATGGAGTACACTGGACGTTTAATGCTAATAGTGTTGTGTTGAGCGAAGACATTGAGCTTGATGATAACATTAAACAGCAGTACGCTAGTATCTTTGAGGGTACTCCGTCCGCTGCCGCTGCTCCAATCCCCGGGACACCTGCAACAACTCCTGGTAAGAGTGAAAACTCTGCAGAGGTTGTCAAGTTATTCGACGAATAATACAATGCCTGATAAAGACGCGTTAAAAGCCTTCGCAAAGCTAGATAAGCTCAACCCGGAAGCGAAGTTTTTATCAGAAAGCGCCCTCTCCACGGTTACTGAGTATATAGACACCGGATGTATGGTATTAAACGCCATAATCTCCGGCAGTTTACATGGAGGTATACCTAAGGGAAGAATCACCGGATTTTCCGGACCATCCGCAGCTGGTAAAACTTATATTATTAATAAAATCTTAGCTAATGCTCAAAAGAAAGGCTATATACCGGTTATATTTGATACTGAGATAGCTGTTGATGAGAGCAGTACAAGAGGTGTCGGACTAGATCCAGATAATGTAAAGTATGTACCGGTTCAGACGGTTGAAGAATGCCGGAATCAATTATCCGCTTTGTTGGATGGTATTGTAGAAGCTAATCAGCAAGGAAAGTTTATTGTTTCAATTGATAGCCTGGGAAACTTAGCTAGTCAGAAAGAAGTTGATGATGCTGCAAAGGGGAAGACTGCAATGGATATGGGCCTTCGAGCGAAAGGACTCAAAAGTATGATGAGATTACTTACATTCAAAGCCGCTTTGTCTGGTACAACTATTCTATTCAGTAACCATACTTACGATGACCCGGGAGCTCTCTTTCCAACCTTAGTCAAGAACCAATCCGGAGGTAAAGGTCCTGTATATCTTGCAAGCGTACTAGTTCAGTTAGCTAAAAGAGATGAGAAGAATGACAAAGCTGATGACGACGATGTAATGCTTCCGGAAGCCAATAAGTATAGCGGTACAACACTACGGGCACTAACTGTAAAGAATCGCTTCGTTCCTCCATTCCTGGAATGTGAAATGTATCTAAACTTCAAGAAAGGTCTAGACCTATTCTCCGGTTTGAAGGAGATGGCTGTAAATCACGGAATTGTTGAGCAAACCGGTAGTACATATCAGTTAGACGGTAAGAAAATAGGCTACTACAAGAATTGGAAGAGTGACGAAGCTGTATGGAAGAAGATATTACCGGCCTTAGAAGCTAAGCTCAAGGCCGAATACACATACAGTGATGATAGTGCAATTGAGGAAGACTTGACTGAGTCAGAGTAATTACTTTCCAATTCTAGGATCTACCCAACCAGCCGGTGGTTGCCATCCAGTCTCTGGTTTTCCAAAGGTTGGAGGTTCATGTCGAAAGATTCCGCCTTCTCCATCATTGTATGTTTCGTAAGTATCCCTAGCATTCTGTGCATCCGTTGGATTCATTTGGTTCCATTGATCAACCATTTCCGGTGGTGCATGTGAATCAACAGTGGTATTGTTCATACTTTGCTGCATTTGTTGAGTGTCTGCAGCAGTCGGTCTAGTAGGTTCTTGTAATTCAGGTGTTCCTTCTGCTCCAGTTGCACCTTCCACTCCGGCTTCTGCACCACCAAACATATTAGAGATATTATCCATCAAATCCGGAAAGAACTCCAGGGCTGTTTGAACAACTTCTGGATTCATACCGAGATAAATAGCGAGTGCCGCGGCTATTCCTCCAACGCCTAGAATCTTGACTATATCTCCTGCACTCTCTTGTAATGTGAAGTCTTCTTGAAGAATTCCTTTCTGTTTAAGTATTTGTTGACCTTCTCCTTCTAGCCATTGCTTGAAACCAGCTAGAGCTCCTTCGATCTTATTTTTAATAAATTCCTGTAATCCTTCTTCAAGAAGCTTTCCATTTGTACGGCTAGCACTATAGGCTTCCATCAGCATGTATGTGTCTTTATCCTTCATAGTTTTAAATATTTATGCTTTATAGTACGCCAAACCCGTTTTAATTTGTTTGGTTCTTTGTCAAGCTTCCTTTTCAAGAACTCAAAGACCTCCTCTGCAGTCATTTCACCTTCAATGTCTCCGTCCTGTCTGGCCGCGTCTGCTGACTGTTTCGCTCTAGCTAGATTCTGAGGATTCATTATACCGTCCTCATCGTACTGCTCTATCCTGCCCTGATCTCTCCACCCTCGCAAAAATTCATCAATCTCATCCTCCGCTATGTATATATCAAATTCGTCCGCTAGGACTTTCACTAGACCGTCGGCAGAAGTGATCTCTAGGACCTCTTCTTCTGTCCCGTCTCCGAAAAATCCTCCGGTTTTCAGGTCCATTCCATGATCATACGCTGATCCATATGCCTCATAAATTAATTTTGAATCTTTATCATTCATCTCTTGAATTACTTAATCGTATAAGCTATAATATATAGATATGGAGAAGTGTGTTGTACCAATAAGTGGAGGATTAGACTCTACCGTCATATTACATTTAGCGAAATCTAAAGGATTTTCTGTCCATGCTGTAAGCTTTAATTACGGTCAAAAGCACCTGTTACAGGAACTACTATGTGCTCAAAAGCAAACTAAAGATATAACAGATTCATATAAGATTCTCGACTTATCTTTCTTCAAGGATATTGTCACAACCAGTGCTCTTACTAATAACGATATAGAGGTCGCGAAAACAAAAGATATCCTAGGAGACCCGCAAACAGTTAATTATGTACCTAATAGAAACATGATGATGTTATCAATATGTACTGCATATGCGGAGTCGATCGGTGCCAGTACAGTGTTCCATGGCTCTGCTCTAGTGGATAGCCAAGCCGGGTATTGGGACGGTAGTGTGGAGTTCTTAGAAGCAATTAATAATGTAAATAAATTAAATCGAAGAGATTGTGTAGCGATTGAAGCTCCTTTAATTGATAAGTCCAAGAAAGAGATTGTTGAATTAGGTGTAGAACTGAACGTCGATTTTAAAGATACATGGACATGTTACGAGGGAAAAGAGGAGGCATGTGGCTTCTGCCCGGCTTGTAGTTCCAGGATTAAAGGCTTTCTCGACGCCGGATATGTTGATCCTATACCATATAGTCGTAAGGATATACCGTGGATATCTGCCGAATGTGAGGTGCTGTAATGTGCGGAATATTTGGCTCTACTAATTTTCACGATTTTGAGATATTATATTCTCGAAATAAAGAACGTGGCAATTTCGCACATGGATTCTATTATATTAAGAAGAATGGAGAAACGTATGTAAGAAAAGGATCCGGGGAATTTAATTTGACTGGAGAGTATGCATGGAAGGATACATTACAATACAATACATACCTAGGACACACACAAGCACCTACGTCAGCACAGAGAAAATTTAAACCAATTACATCCCATCCGTTCAATTGTGGTAATTTCGTAGTCGCTCATAACGGAGTCTTGGAGAATCATAACGAATTATCTCAAGAGTATTTTAATGAAGATGTTGTAGTTGATAGTGAAGTGATACCGAAACTGTTAGACTATCTTTATGTAGGAGATGATATTATAGCGATTGAGGAAGTATGTAACAAGCTGAAAGGTATTTTCAGCTGCTGGATATACAGTAAATATAGTTCTCAAACCTACGTTATTAGAAATGGATGTACGTTATATACGGATGATGATATGCAGATCTTTACATCAGTAAAGACAAATAGAGCTAAAACCTCCCTAGTGGAAGGTAATATATATTGTCTCTCTCCCGAAGGCCTCGCTATTTCCGGAAAATTTCAACCATCAACTCAATTTTTTATGTAGTTGCAGTTATATGAAGATGACATTATTATGGAATAAATTAACCAATCGAGGACGTCTATGTATATGCTTATGCTTTTTGAATATAATCCTAGCTTTTCTTCAAGCCCTAGGAGGTTCCTCTGGAGCCTTTTTCAGTCTGCTTGTAGCATTTATATGCTGGTTAGGAATATATGATAGACGTTGCACAAAAAATACTCTTGATAAGTAAACGAGCAAAGACTTTAAAATGAAGAAACCAAAACCTGTATTAATAGTAAGCGCAACCAAAGGGAAGAAAGAGGATACCCGGCTTTATAGTTCATTAACGCAGACTGATTTAGCTAAGAAGTCTTATAAGCTAGAAATGTATGAAGATAATAAGACCGGTCTACCTGAGCTGTATAATAAGCATCTAAATAAAGAAACACTGGCAAAACATGACGTTGTTTTGTTTATTCATGATGATGTTTATATAGATGACTCTGCATGTTTTAGTAAAATTGGATATGCAATGCGAGATGAAGGAGGATACGGATTCGATATTGTTGGTCTCGCTGGTGGCCGGGATATATCAATTAAGAAGCCAGCGTTATGGCATTTAATGTCTAGTTCAAAATTTGGTACGGTAGTTCATCCTGCAGATAACCTCCCGGATTCGGCCCGCGTTTCAGCGAATTGTTTTGGCCCGTCACCGGAACGATGTTTGGTACTGGACGGGCTCTTCTTAGCAGTTAATCTACAGAGAGCAATAGATGTAGATTGGAAATTTAATGAGAGTTTCACATTCCATCACTATGATATTGCGTCATGTATTGATGCTAATACCAAGAAGCTCAAACTAGGTGTATATCCGATATGGGTTGTCCATTCATCGCCCGGATTACAAGATTACTGGGACGAATCATTTCAAGAGTCTCAAAAGAAATTCTTAGAATTGTATGGAACAGACTAAAAAGATTGACTGGGACTACTATGAAGCTATAATAGCTTTTGGTATTCTTACAGATGAAGCTTATCTGGCTTCTGTAATTGACTATATTAAGCCAACGTACTTTAATGATAAGGATATTGGAAATATTGTAAAGCTTATATGTGATTATTATACAGAGCGATCGACTGTACCTACGGTTACTGAGATAAAGGCATATTTAACGACACAGGACTTAAAAGACAGCTTTAAAAACGTCGTTCAAAAATTTGATAATATAGATCAAAAGCTCAACAGAGATGAACTTACAGAGAATACGGAACAATTTTTAAAGGAGAGAGGTGTGTATCATACTTTATTGAGTGTTGCAGATGAATGTAGCGGTTCTGATATAGATACATCAGAAATATTACGAAAATTTGAAGATGCATGTAACGTCAATTTATCGACTGATATGGGTCTAGATTACTTCGAAGACATCGACCGTCAGATACGCGATCTAACAACGTCTGAAGCAACTATTCCATCTAAATGGGAATGGTTAGATAATAAGTTAGGAGGCGGATTCTTGGAGAAAGGAAAATCGATATATATCTTCGCCGGCGAAACTAATATCGGTAAATCCATCTTCCTTGCGAACATCGCGGTTAACGTCTGTGAACAAGATAAAACGGTATTATTGGTATCGCTAGAAATGCCGGAGATGATTTACGCGAGAAGAGTAAGCAGCGACGTGACAAAGATTCCTATGAACGAGCTTCATATGAGAACTGACGAACTCAAAGACCAGTTAAATGTATATAAGCAAAATAATTCTAATAGTCGTTTGCTAATCAAAGAATTCCCTCCTAGTACTATCACATGCAACCATTTGAAGGCATTTATTAAGAAGATTATAGACCAGGGCGTAAAACTAGACATGATAGTCGTTGATTATGTCAATCTACTGAGATCAACGTTTAGCGGAAACTCATATGAGAGAATTAAAGACAATACCGAACAACTCCGCGCACTGAGCTACGTTTTTAACTGTCCGATCATAACCGCAACACAGTTAAATCGCTCCGGTTATGATGAAGTAAACCCAGGTCTAGATACGATTAGTGAGAGTATAGGTCTAGCAGCCACAGCAGATGCAATCTTCAGTCTATGGCAAGAGGAAGAAGACGCGGAACTCGGCTTAATAAAATTAGGTGTTATGAAGAACCGGTTCGGTCCAAATTTCGGTAGTACGTCGATGAGAGTCGATTACAATACATTGAGCTTATCAGAGGATGATATACTAACAGGGGATTGTGATTTAAATGCCGCGACAAGTACATTATCCATGTTAGCAGATGACATAGCCGGTTGAGTTTTTTTCTTTACGATCTAAATACATGAAAGCGAATGAGTGAAAAGAAAAATTTTGTATTTACAGATGCGGATCTAGATGGTTCTGGGAGTTATTTAATGTATAGATGGATGACTGGGATGAACACACCATATGTTACAACCCGTGTTAATGATTTACCTAAAGCCGTAAAGACTTGGTCTTTAAACCATAATATAGAGGAATACGATGAGATTTTTGTTTTCGACTTAGATTCAGCTCAAGATGAAGAAACTTTAAAATATTTAGATCGTGAAAACGTGACAATTATTGATCACCACAAGTGTCACGTTAATAATAAGCACAAGTACAAGCACGCAAAAATTCATATCGAAGAATATACGAGCTGCACCAAGTTATTGTATAAATATTTCCCCGAAGCGAAAGATAAACTCACCCCGGAAGAAAAGATGCTCGTAGCAATGATTGATGATTATGATTGCTATGAATTGAAATATCCAGAATCCTATCATCTAAATATCGTATTCTGGAATTATCAAGGAGACCGGTTGATGAAATTTTTGCAAGACTTCGGTAAAGGGTTTAGAGGATTTAAGGAAATACAACAAAGTGCAATTTCATTCTATAAAAATAAACTCAACAATATAAAGAAGGATGTTCATGTTTACCTAGCAGATGTAACAATTAATAAGAAAGAATACAAGTTCGTTAGCACCTTCGCGAGTGAATGCATCAATGATATTGCAGAGTTTATCATTAAAAATTACAAAGCAGACGTTGGATTGGTTGTCAACTCAAACAGTCAAAAAGTAAGCGTCCGTAAGGATAAGTCATGCGACTTAGATCTATCCAATTTTGCAGAAAAGCTATTTGAGCAAGGCGGAGGACATGCAGACGCCGCCGGCGGAATCTTAGATGACCGGTTCGCGACTTTTTCTAGGATTTTTAAGCCATTCGGCAAACCATTTAAACCAGTAAAATGACAAATACAGTAATACAGGCACTCAACGCCGGTGATCCGGTTAAACAACTATATACATCAGAATATTCACATTATTTTCTCTGTTTCTGTTCCTTTATATGTCTCATTAATAATAAAAAGCTCAATTTAGCGAATATATTTTTGTGCTTGTTAAAGAGTAAAGAGAACCGGGAAGTATTTAAAATGTTATGTGATATCCAGACCGACTACGGCGCTTTGAAGAAGTTCCTCCAATACGAGCCTTCTCTTCATAAATCCAAATATATCAAGAACTATCTCGAGCAAGGAAATATTTTGGATAGACTAGAAAAATAGTTGACTTTTACAAATCTAGAGCTTATAATTAAAGCATGAGTACATTTACACCATCAATGTTCGACGCAATTAAAGATGCGTTAAATAAAGAAGCAGCGCCTCGCGGAGCAGCAGACA
>Ga0315322_10004286_pt1 | contig 10996 bp, 5 predicted proteins | sample M110021515metaG_FD_203461 | JGI IMG/M metagenome (GOLD analysis project Ga0315322, IMG submission 203461) | Ammonia-oxidizing marine archaeal communities from Monterey Bay, California, United States - M1 100m 21515 | ecosystem: Environmental > Aquatic > Marine > Intertidal zone | place: USA... | reverse complement strand
CGCCACATGGGTCGGGTACCCGAGCTCAACGCTGGCGAGTGGTGCGAGTTTGGTACTCGGTCGGACTTTCATCTGCGCGGCAATGGTCCGATTGCGGTGACCCAAACCGTGACCAGCGCGCTGACGGCTGGTGGCAGTATGTTTGCGCCGCTCCCCAATTCGGGGGACCCGGCGATGACCGCTATTCCGCCGGTCGCCCAGTACCGCTCCCAGTACAGCTTCTTGATGGCCGACACCTATGAACTCTCCTACGCGGTATTGATTCACCAGGCTGGCGCGATCATGCAGATCGATGGAATCGGTGTGAATCAAGGTGAGATGGGTAACCCAAATCGCGGCATGTATTTGCTGGAGGGACCTACCCAAATTGGCGAATCGAACTGGTACCGCAGCGTGGTGCGAATGCCGTCGGGCCCTCATCAGGTCGTCGATATGCTCGACGATAATTTTGGCCTGATGGTGCACGCCTACGATGACAACGTCAGCTATGCTTATCCTGGCGGTATGAACATGATCAAGGCGCGTTGATCGTGCGAGCGTGGTCGGGGTTGGTCGCGCTATTTTGCGCTGCATGTCTCCAGCACAGCTCGGTCAATCCAGAGCCTGCTCCCACGGCAGCTGCCGTATTTTTCGCTCAAGAATCGCTTCTGCGACTCAACCCGGAGCTCAATCCGCAGGTCGAGGTGATCTTGCGCAGCACCGCCGGAGTGTCTGATGCGAAGATCACGATCGAAGGATTGAGCGAAGTCTTTGTTGGACGCGACCAGGGTGGGGGGCGTTTTGCCGTAAGCCTCGAGGTCGTCTCGTTACCTGATGGGGATTATAACCTAGAAGCGACAGGCGCGGGCTCCGGTGTTGTCGTCGCGTCGAGTCAGCGCGCGTTACGGATTGGACGCCAGGGCGTTCGTCACACCGACTTTGAATCGGTAAACACCGCCCTGAGTCCCATGTTGCATCATGTTCAAGGACAGCTTGCGATCAGCTGGACGGATCGCCGGCAGCAGCAGCGTCGAGTCTATTGGCAGGCGCTGAATTCTGCGCTTGAGCCGGTTGGAGAACCCATTGCTTTGACCGATCAGGCTTTGAGGGTTGCGCGGGCGGAGGTGCTTTACGATGGACGAGACCACCTCGGGATCTTGATGCAAACGCTCGATGCTCAAGACCAGCGTCATAATCAAATTATGGTGGTCGACCTTGAAGGGCGCACGGTGCTCGCGCCTGAGCGGATTGAGCAAGGCGATGAGACGGCACGCGCTGGCGGTGGGATCGCTTATGATGGGGACGCGTTCGTGGCGGTCACCCGAAGTGATTCCCCAGCTAAAGAGCAGCTCCGCTTTGTCCGTTTTTCAGGCGCTGGCGTGCTCACCCCACCAATTCGGGTTGCAGGCGCTGGTGACGGCAACCCAGTCGGTGGTTTTCTCCCTCATATGACGCTGAGCATTGCCGCTCATCAGATGCACAGCGTGATCGGCTTTAAGCGTCAGCTGTATGATCAGCGACTCGAGATGTATATCCAGCGAAACCATGTGACCATCGTTGATCGTTCAGGCGCTGTGTTAGTGACTGAGATGCTCACGAGTGGATTGAACTTTAGCTACGACCAAGAGGTCGTGGTGCAGGGTGTCGGCGATGATATTGTGGCTTTATGGACCACGACGGATCTCGAGAGCGCCGAGCCAAACCCGCCGTACAGACTGCATGGTAACCGGGCGGTTGTCGACGCCCCCCCCAGCCGGTGGCGCCCCTTGCTTTTGACCAGTGAGCCGCTTGATCGAACCGAATTTGAGTTGACTGAAGATCCGAATGGCTACGCATACATGCTCTGGCAAGACCTCCGGATGAGGGCAGGTGATGAGGCTGAACCCCTCCGCTTGATGATCGCTCCGTTGAGCTCGGACTTTCGCTTAGCCGAGCCTAAAGTGCTCAAGCATCCAAGAGTCTTTCTCGGAAACAGCAGCCCGTCGATGGTCTACCATCAAGGTCAGTTTGTCCTGGCTTGGGTGGACGTGCGCAGCTCGCAAGGAGCCTCGACGAAGAGTGAGATTTTTCTAGAGGCGTTTTCGCCCTAGCTCTTCAGGTGACCCGCTTGAACCGCCTCATCACAGCACCTATTGAGCAGCGCCCAAAGCGCAGGGCTCAAGTGCTTAACCTCAACATTGCGGCCCAGGACTTGCGCCTTGCTGATGCCGTGGCGCGCCCAAGAGCTCTCGGCACCGCATCGGTGATTGAGTAAGATCGGTTGCAGTCGATCAAGCGCTCGAGCGAGTCGGGCTTCATCGCTTTGACCCGCCTCGAACTCATCCCAGATGGAGCGCAGTTCATCGGTTTGATCGGTGGGTAGAATACCAAACAGCCGGTCGGCTGCGGCTTGCTCTCGCAACGCTTTGTCCTCATGACCTTGGTCGTCATACGCGAAGGTGTCGCCGGCATCGATCTCGACCACATCATGCAAAAGGAGCATGCACAACACCTTCGCTCTATCCACCGGCGCCGGGCTTTGATCCTCTAACACTAAGCCCATGATCGCCAGGTGCCAGCTGTGCTCAGCTGTGTTTTCTCGACGTTGAGCGCTCGGCGTTTTGTTCTGCCGAAGGACCGATTTGAGCCGGTCCATCTCCAGTATAAATTCAATTTGTTGATCGAGACGCTGACTCATGAGGTGTCGGTACGGGTCTGTGGTGTTCGTGGCAAGCGATCCGAGCTATAACGTCGTCAGCGCCATGAAAGGTTGTTCTCGATGCTTCGACTCGCCCTGGTCAGTTTTGTCTGTGTCCTCTCAGCTTGTCCTGAGGGTCAAACGATCGTCCGCAACGTTGAAGCTGAGTGCGGTAATGGATCGGTCGACGACCTTGAAGCTTGCGATGATGGCAACCGGGAAGCAGGAGACGCCTGCACCAACGACTGTCAGGTTGCGGCATGCGGTGATAAGGTCCTGCGCACCGACTTGAGCTCGGGTGAAGTAGGCGCTGAGAGCTGTGATGACGGCAATGAGATCGATACGGATGCCTGCACGAGCGCCTGCCGGGTTGCGACCTGCGGTGATGGCCTGCGCCGCTTAGACCTGAGTGAAGGTCAGGCCGGCTATGAAGCCTGCGATGACGCCAACACCGTTGATGAAGACGCCTGTTTGAGCAACTGCCGAATTGCGCGCTGCGGCGATGGCGTGGTGCGCCAAGACCTTGAGGCTGGTGAAGAAGGCACCGAAGAATGCGACGACGCAAACGAGGAGCCCGGGGACAGCTGTAAGAACGATTGCACACTCAACGTCTGCGGTGATGGGGTGGTGCTCGCCGGCGCTGAAGCCTGCGATGATGGCAATGACGTCGACACCGACGCCTGCACGAACACCTGCCAGCTGCCTGATTGCGGTGATGGCATCGTTCAAGAAGGTGAAGAGTGCGATGACGGCAATGAAGAGGTGACCGATGGGTGCACCATGAACTGCCGTCTAGCCGTCTGTGGAGATGCGATTCGCCGCCTCGACGCCGAAGAGGGCGACCCCGGTTATGAAGCGTGTGACGACGGCAACGAGGTCGATACCGACGCCTGTATATCTTGCCAGTGGGCGGTCTGCGGCGATGGCACCTTGCGCGGCGATGTGGTCGATGGCGAGCCAGGCTTTGAAGAATGTGATGACGGCAACACGGACGACGATGATGGGTGCTCTTCGCGATGTTTAGAGGAGCGCTGCGGTAACGGTCGCCGTGATGGAACCGAGAGCTGCGATGACGGGAACCAAGTGGACTCGGATGATTGCACCAATCAGTGCGAGCGAGCGGCTTGCGGTGACGGGTTGGTCCATGAGGGCGTCGAGGCTTGCGATGATGGGAACGACAACGCCGGCGACGGCTGCGACCGCCTTTGCCGTCTTGAAGCCTGCGGCAATGAGCGCGTCGATGCCGGTGAAGAATGCGATGACGGCAACGAGGTCAACGATGATTTGTGCACCAACTTGTGCCGCGTCGCCGCATGCGGTGATGGCATTTTGCGCGACGACCTTCAGCCGGGTCAGCAGGGCTACGAAGCCTGCGATGATGGTGATCGAAGCGACTCCAACGGTTGCACAAACGCTTGTGAGCGCGCTCGCTGCGGCGACGGGGTTCAGCGTCGAGACCTAGGCCTTGGTGAGGTCGGTTACGAAGCCTGTGATGACGGCAACTTGATCGATCAAGACGCCTGCCGAACCGACTGCCTGACCGCGCGCTGCGGCGACGGGGTGCGGCGCTTGGATCTGCGTGAAGGTGATGTCGATTATGAGGCCTGCGATGATGGTAACCTCAACGATGGCGACGCCTGTCGAACGAACTGTCTCGCAGCGGTTTGCGGTGATGGCGTCCGGCGCGCCGACTTGCCACCAGGGCAGCTCGGTTACGAGAGCTGCGATGATGGGAATCGAGTCCATGAAGACGCCTGCACCAATCAGTGCATGATCGCTGGCTGCGGTGACGGGATCGTTCGCGCTGACTTAGGCGTCGGTGACGTAGGTCATGAGGCCTGCGATGACGGCGATCAAAACGATGCGGATGCGTGCACCAATGACTGCACCGTGGCGCGATGCGGCGACGGCCGAGTGCGCAATGATTTAGCTCAGGATCACCCTGACGCAGAGCTCTGTGATGATGGCAATCAAATCAACACCGATGGGTGTTTGAACACCTGCATTCCTGCTCGCTGCGGCGACGGTATTTTCCGTCAGGACCGCCAAGATGGGCAGTGGGGTTATGAAGAGTGTGACGATGGAAACCAGTGGGAAGATGATGTCTGCCGCACCAACTGCCGGCGAGCGCGCTGCGGCGATGGCGTGCTGCGTACGGACATCGCTTTTGGTGCGCCGAACTATGAAGAATGCGACGACGGTAATCAGGTCGCAACCGACTCGTGCACGGATGAGTGTTGGCGAGCGATCTGCGGTGATGGATTACATCGCGAGGATTTAGCGCCCGGGAATCCGGGGTATGAGGCTTGCGATGACGGCAACGCCAACAACGGCGACGGCTGCAGCGTCGGCTGCGCTTTTGAGGGCTGCGGTAATGGGGTTCAAGACCCGGGTGAGCCTTGTGATGATGGCAATCAAATCGACTCCGACGCATGCCGCAACGGTTGCGCCCTCGCTCGTTGCGGTGATGGTCTAAGACGCACGGACCTGGCGCTCGGAGAGCCTGGCTACGAGGCTTGTGATGACGGCAACGTGGACGACGGTGATGGCTGCTCGAGCGGTTGCCGAGTCGAGAGCTGCGGGAACAACATCGTAGATCCCGGTGAGGTCTGCGATGATGGCAATCAAGACCAGAGCGACAGCTGCAGCAACACCTGCCAAGCTGCAGTTTGCGGTGATGGGAATCGACGCGTTGATCGGATCGAAGGTCAGCAGGGCTATGAGGCCTGCGACGACGGAAACGCTAGCAATGATGATGGCTGTACGACGGCGTGCACGCTCGCTCGCTGCGGCGACGGGATCGTGCGGGGCGGAGTCGAAGATTGTGATGACGGTAATGACAACGATCTAGATGCCTGTCGAAACGATTGCACACCGGCGGCTTGCGGTGATGGGGTTCAACGCAACGATATCGGTCTGGGTGTGGCGGGTTATGAGGCTTGTGATGATGGTAACCGTGTCGACACCGATGCATGCCGAAATGATTGCGTTGCCGGTCGCTGCGGTGATGGGATTAGACGCAGTGACCTGCAGCCGGTGCATCCAAACTTTGAAGAATGTGATGATGGCAACAACCAGCCTGCTGATGACTGTACCAACGTCTGCACGGTCGCTCGTTGCGGTGACGGAATTGCTCAAGCCGGCGTCGAGGCCTGCGACGATGGCAACGCCTTTGATAACGATGGTTGCTTGACCAACTGCCAGCCGTCACGCTGCGGCGACGGCGTTCGTCGTCAAGACGTTGGGCCTGGACAAGTTGGTTACGAGGAGTGCGATGACGGCAACCAGAGCAACGGCGATGGCTGCTCCAACACCTGCGAGCTCAACAACTAAGAGCAGGCGTCACCGATACCGTCTGAGTTGCTGTCCGATTGATTCGGGTTTGGCGTATATGGGCAGTTGTCTCGACCGTCAGCGATCCCATCGTTATCGGCGTCGTTGTCGCAGGTATTACCGATTCCATCTCGATCATCGTCGCCTTGATTGTCTCGTCCTTCGCTGGCGCCTGTCAGTCTGAGCTGTAGGCTATGTGCCGGTCGGCCTGAGGGCGTGGTAAAGCTCGCACCGAATCCCCAGGCTCCTCCTCGGTTACGCACCTTGACCAGCAATCGATGCAAGCCAGGCTCGATCGTTAGAGGCACCTCGTGGTCGGTGAGGATATACCCTCGGCAGATACGATTATCGATGATCTCTTCGCCGTCCCACCAGACCTTACCGCCGTCATCAGTACCGACACGCAAAATGACGTCTTGAGCTTCTTCGGCGTACACCCACAGGGCGCCGTAGGCGTTGACGTCTGCCCGGTTGGCGATCAGGGAGGAGCAGTTTATGTAGCCAGAACTCGGGGCCTGGGCGCGTTCCCAGCTGTTGATTCCGTAAGTGTCACCGAGCTCAGGTTGAACCGCTTGCTCACCTTGCAAATAGTCCTCCACGCTGACCTGACACGTTGCTTCAGCGTCGACATAAGGTCCGATCAATAACCAGTTGCGGACGATCCCATTGTAGTCGGTGCGAAAGAACTCGGGTCGCGACCCATTAGGGTGTCTTGGGCAGTTGTCATTAACATCGGAGATTCCGTCATCATCGTCGTCGCTGTCACACGCGTCCGCGTCGCCGTCTGCGTCGAGATCCACCTCATCATTCATCGCAAACCGACCGTTTAGGCAGCTGTCGTCGAGCGCCTTGACACGGATTGAGTAGCCATCCACCGGGACGCGCTGGAAACCCGCAACGCAGACGACGTAGTCACCTCCTGCGAGGTAGCGAGCGCTGAGGTTCTCATTGGGTAAAATAGCGGCACATGAGCCGGCTCCGCTGTTGTCATCTTGCATGACCATATCGCCAGATTCGGCTGAATAGATTCGCAAGTAGGTATCGCCTGGACACCCCTCAGCGCCGTCGTCGACTTCGATGGTCAGGTTGCCGATATCAGGGACCGTGACTTGATAGCAGTCTTGGTCACCATCCGTGAGGCGACCATGGATTTGGGCGTCGGTATCGATCATCTGGGCTTGTTGCATGTTATCGTTGGGCTCGGCTTCAAGCTCGCCTTCCTCGATTCGACAACCTGGCGCACAGCCGTCTGCCCCAATCGAGTTGGCGTCATCGCAGGTTTCACCCTCGTCCGTTACACCGTCACCGCATCGAGGTAGGCTGCAGTTCGTACGACAGCTATTCGGCTCACGATCGTTGTTGTTGCTTCCTTGGTCACAAGCCTCTGGCTCCTGAACCACACCATCTCCGCAAAAACCGACAGACACCGAGGCGTCTTGAGCGCCTGCGTCTGCCAGACCACCCGCAGGTACGTCCAGCGTTGAGCAGCCCACACTGCCGGCCACAGCTAGTCCGCAAACCACCGAATAAAGCAGAGATTCAACCCGCACCATGGACAGTCCTTAGCCGAAGAACGGCAGGCTTTGTTCGTCGATATGGAAGGGAGTCACCACGGGGTGATCAGCGATTCCAAGATAGCTGCGTAGCGCTTGGTGAATCGAGCCTGGCGTCAGCCGGACTCCGTCGTCTTTACGAGCCAGTGTTTGGGGATCAATCGAGTGCCCACCGTGCCTCTCGTCGCTGCTACCGATCACTCGATTCCCCGTAATTCCAGGTGCCATCATCATCAAGCTGGTAATCGACCAGTGGTCTTTCCCGTTGTTCATATTATAGCCTGGCGTCCGACCGAAATCTGAGCCCACAAGAACGACGAGTTTGTCTGCGACTCCCTGGCGCTCCGCCTCTTCAACGAGGAAATCAAGCCCCTCGAGGACGTTGGCTAATCGGGGGATGTGCGTGGCGTCGTGATTGCCGTGCGTATCAAACCCGCCATGAGTCAGGCTTGCGCTCGCCGTCAGACCCGCTTTGTAGCTAGCCACCGCAAGTTGAGCTTGCCTCTTGAGCGGGTTCCCAGAATTGTCAAAGTCCTCTGGTAAGAATGCGGTCAACTGACGCAGTTCGTTCTCTCCCTGACGGGCTAGAAAGAGCGTCGATCGAGCTTTTTTCTCTTTCGGCAGCGTCGCATGCTCAAACGCCTCATCTCGTCGCGCCTTACGGGCTGACTGGATTCGGTCCATCGTCGCTTGGCTGTGGAACATGGCGCTCGCATCGTTCGGGTCGACCCGGTTCGGAAAAGCGATTCGGGCGAGCGCTCCCACATTGCTGATGCGCGTCCTAGCGACCACGTCGGCTGTGTAATCGTAGCCCCCGTTTGAGATAAACGTCAGCGGTCGACCTGCTGCGACGGCGCCCGCAAAGAGCGCCGATAAACTCGGCGTTCCTTCCGCTAGGTTGCCGCTCCAGATGTGGCGCGTTCCGCTCATATGACCGTTTGTCGAGGTATCGATTCCGTTGAAGACCACCAAGCGTTGGTGGTATTTCTCAAAGATCGGTGTGAACCGGTCGACCGGCGCATATTGGATATTACCTGCCGTCCGAATGTCCCCGGTGAAATACATGTTCATCGGTTCGGTGCTGGTCTCGTTTGCGCGCCCTTTGGGGTCGCACAGTGAGGTTGGATCCCAACCACCGCCCGCATGAATGGTCACGAAGAACAACCCATCGTAGGGTGTGTTCGCCAGGTGCGGGTCGGACGCAAAAGCGCGGCCTAGTCCAAGGGGAGTAGCGAGCGAGACGCCTGCTAGCGAGGCGAGTTTCATGAAGTCACGACGATCCATGGGCAGCCTCCTTATTCGTGTAAAAATCGGTAATCGGCGAGCATGTAGGTCAAGACCGCCATCCAAGACCGCAAGATGTAGTTTCGATCGTAGGTGATGCGTCGCTCAGCTGGCAAAGCATCCCAAGTGAAGTAGTCTCTCTCTGCACGGCAATAGTAATGCAGGTGAGGCACGACCTCGTCGCGTTCGAGCATGTCTTTACCCTCTCGCCACGTATCGTGGAAGATTGTGTACACCCGATCAACCTCCGCGCTATCGAGCCGGTGCTCTTCATCGAGCACTCGACGAAAGAGGTAGCGAATGTTTTCTCGGATCTTTTGCTGAGCCCCCGGAATGGGGAACCCATCAGCCGTCTCTGGCTCATAGGTTCGCTCCACGTGAGGGTAGAGACGTCGCTGACCTTGGTCCAAGGTAAAGTCCTTGGCGGTGACCCAGCACGAGACTTCATTCGCCATGCGCAGACCAATATTCGCCATCAAACCGTTGGGTTTGGTGAGCCGTTTGGTCACGCCGTCCGAGTCGATACCCCCGTAGAGCAGATTGTAGTCTTGCAGCAGCTGATTGCTGCCAGCGAGGCGGGGCTGCCAGGAGAAACCTGTCACCGCCTTGAGTTTGCGATCCAGACTTTCAGGCGACAAGAGTTTGGGACTGCCAGCGAGTCCAGCTGCCGCCTCGGAGGCTACCTCTGGATCGACCGCTTCGCCTCTGAAGTAGGGGGTCAGGGTCAACTTCGCCAATAGGGTCTTGAGGTTCATATTCGATGTGACGAACTGCTGCTGAACTCCATCGAGGATCTTCGTTTGAAGATCGAACTGGGCTTGCTGCAGCGCAGCGCCTGGGGCGTTCGGATCCGGCGGCGGGATCAGCAACTCCTCACCGATCAGCAGCTCGAACATCAAGTGCGTGATCGCCAGCGGAAACCGAGGGTCGGTGACGGTACGTTGCGCAAACCAAGGAAGCGCCGAACCCCATTCGTTCGAGGGGATCGCTTCCTCTTCATAGGCCGGAGGAACCATCTCCCCATACCAGCCGTTCTCCCGAGGGCGATACCTGCCGTTGTGGTCCCAGTTCTGGAATGCACCAGCGACTGGATCGAGGGTGGTGTGACACACCGTGCACTGCGGATCATTCATCGTCGGGTTGAAGATCTGAGAGCCTGTCGGGTCGACAGGTCGGTCGGCGAGCCTGAGGATATCTGTGGCGAGGAACCGCCGCATGAACATCCACGCGCGATGGCGGTTTCGATTGGTGTCGGTCGTCGGGAACCGGTTGAGCCACGCGGTCGTGGTTAGAATACCCGAGCTTGGAACCTCCGGTAGCGACACCGGGAAGTAGTTCTGGTGGTCAAAGTCGTTGTAGTCGGCGCCATCCGGAAACGCTCCTTGTTCTGCATCCACGCCATAAGATCTCGCCGAATAGGGGTTCACCATCATGTAGTCGGCGGTCAGGATCTCAGAGAAGGGTCGGTCTTCAGCCACTACGAAAGCGACCAACTCAAGCGCTGCTCGCGCTGCGCCCACGTTTGAGTACTGGCGGAATCGACGCCGGAGTCGTTCGCGCTCGTCTTCAGTCTCGAGGTCGATCGGGGTGCTGTCATACCAGTAAGCTGGGTACCGGTTGCCATCGAGTCGCTCGAGCATATCGTTGCCGCCCAAGAAGCGGTCGGTCAGCAAGATATCATTGAACATCTCTTTGAGGCGCTCAGAGAAGCCTCGCTCTTTCATGAGATTCATCAGCACCATCTCGACACCGGTCGCCCCGAGTCGGTCCACGGTCGCATATTCATCCGCTGTTGGAAGCCTTCCTCCAAGGCTGAACGCCGCTCGGCGCAGGGTCCGAGGAAAGCTCATCATCGACACACCTTGGAAGGGGTCTTCTACCGTCGTTGGTTCTACATCGCACGCTACGGGCTCCCGGACTCGGGCTGCAAACTCTGCCAGCGTCGCATACTCAACGCTGCCCTCAGAAAGGACCGTGCCGCCACCGTGCGGGATCGCTTCGGTCGGCTTGAGCAATATGAACGAGGTGCCATCGCGCTCAAGGCTCGCCAAATAGCTCAGGACCTCTTGGTTCGCCTCCATGTAGCCGGGCTGGGCTGAGGGCATCATGACGAACTCGGTCTCACGGGCGATCCCTTGGGCGTTGTGACAGCCTAGGCATTTGCTCTGTA
>Ga0315322_10004284_pt1 | contig 10998 bp, 8 predicted proteins | sample M110021515metaG_FD_203461 | JGI IMG/M metagenome (GOLD analysis project Ga0315322, IMG submission 203461) | Ammonia-oxidizing marine archaeal communities from Monterey Bay, California, United States - M1 100m 21515 | ecosystem: Environmental > Aquatic > Marine > Intertidal zone | place: USA... | reverse complement strand
GCGTGATCGAAGTCGTCGCAGTCGGTATCGTCAACGACAGTGCCGCTCGGCTGCACACAAGTGGTGGAGACGGTGGCGGCCTCGCCGTAGCCATCGAGGTCGGCGTCGGCGTACCAGGTGCCGGTGGTGGACACATCGAGATCGGCGTCAGCATCATCGATCAGCGCATCGCAGTCGTCGTCGATACCATTGCAGACCTCGGTCGCACCGGGGTTCACCGCAGCATCGGTGTCGTCGCAGTCCTCGCCGTTGTCAGCGGTGTCGGGGGGCTGCTCACATCCGGCCACCACCGAAGACACATCACCGAAGCCGTCGTGATCGCCGTCGAGGTACCAAGTGTCGCCCGACCAGAGGTCCACCGAGTCGTCGGCGCCATCCACTAGGGTGTCGCAGTCGTCATCGATGCCGTTGCACACCTCAGACGCGGCGGGATGCACGGCGAGGTCGGCGTCATCGCAGTCTGTGGCGATGTCGACATAGCCGGATGGGGGTGCGCACCCAGTGGCGGTGTCGTCGGGGTCGCCGTAGCCATCGCCGTCGGCGTCTCGGTAGAAGACCTGGTCGTCGCCATCGTCGACCCGGCCATCGCAGTCGTTGTCGATCCCGTCGCACTGCTCGTCGGCGCCTGGATAGACCGCGGGGGCGTCGTCGTCGCAGTCGTCGGGGTTGGTCGACAGGCCTGCCGACGGCGCGCACTCCTCCACCGGTTCCGTTGGATCGCCGAAGCCGTCCCCATCGCTGTCCACAAAGAAGGTGCCGAGCGTGCCTTCGTCGACCTCCCCGTCACAGTCGTTGTCGACGCCGTCGCAGATCTCTTCTGCCGCGGGATGGACCGAGGCGTCCAGATCATCGCAGTCCTCGGCGTCGGTGTGACCATCGCCATCCGCATCCGAGGAGGACAGGGCCCCATGGTCGACTGCAGCCGACTTCGAATCGGCCGGAGTGCGGCAGCCCAGGAGCAGCATGGGCAGCCAGATGAGAGCTGGTCGGGACACGGTGGCACCAGGACGAGGGGGCCCCAGACTACTCCAGAATCCCCTCGACTTGAAGTGCCGCTCCGCAACATCCGAGATCAACACCACGGTTTTCGGCCCCGAGGTCGCAGCTTCGGGGAACAGGCGCGAGCGGCTGGCGTCAGCCGGCCTCGTGAATGAGCTCGTCGCCTTCCCAGAAGGCTGCGGTGTGAACGAGAGACTCACCGTCCGAGCCATCGTCGAAGTCTATCGCGACGCGAAGCCTACCCTCGTACTCAGGATGCTCCTCGAACAAAGCGGCGAGAGAGTGCCGCACTGCGACAATATAGTCGGCCTGCTCTTCTTCGTCTTCCTCGTCCATAATGCAGAGCACGACCCCCACTCCCTGCTCGGTCTCAAAGACGTCAGAGGGATGGTGGGCATATTCGTCGTTTTCACCTTCACCATCGTTGTCCTGCCACCATTCCCGTAGCTCATCTAAAGTCATAAATCACTCCTATTTTACTATGCGGACTAATACCTATGCAAGAGAAAATCTTAGCATAGATTTACGGCGCCTGCGATCACCCTATCAACTCTACGTCTGTGCCTGCGGAGACTTAGCCCGCCACGATGACATCGTATCGTACAGTGTAAGAGATCCGAAGGGCAGCCATTCCAGGCAGGCAAGAGCGACGCGGGACCGCGTTATGTCGTTGTCGCACGCCCTCGTGCAAATTGGCGGCATAGCGGATGTGGGAGTCATCCACTACCTTTTGCGTGTGCCCCAAAGCACAGGAGAAGAAAATGTTGCTTCTGTCCCTAATTGGAGTCCTGCAGGCCCATGCATTCTGCGGAACCTACGTCTCCTCTGCGGGCACGGAGGTCTACAACTCTGCCAGTGAAGTGGTCATCGCGCGGCAGGGCAACCGCACCACACTCACGATGGCCAACGATGTCATCGGCAACCCGTCCGACTTCGCGATGGTGGTTCCGGTTCCCCAAGTGGTGCTCGAGCGGGACGTCAATGTGATCAGTCCCGACGACATCGAGGTCATGCGGACCTACACCATGCCGCGGCTGGTGTCCTACGTCTGCGATGACTTCAAGCCGACCTTCAGCCATCCATGCAAGTGGATGGACCAAGAGTGTCCGAGCTCCTCCCTCTGGGACCGCTGGGGTGGCGTGGACGGGGACTACGCGTCCGATGCGACCGCAGGAGAAGGCGAAGGCGAAGGCGAAGGCGAAGGGGGCAGCTCTGTTGAGGTCGAGGCGCAGTACATCGTGGGCGAGTACGAGGTGGTCGTCCTGTCTGCCGACCAGTCGCAGGATCTGCTCAACTGGCTCGAAGACGAGGGCTACGACGTGCCCGAGAACACGGCCAACGTCCTCCAGCAGTATATTGATGCCGGGAATTACTTCCTCGCCGCGCGGGTGTACCCCGACGCCGAGCTGGGTGATGGCGACTCTCTGTCTCCCCTACAGTTTTCCTATGACAGCGATGTGTTCGGGCTTCCCATTCGACTGGGCACCACCAGCTCGGTGGGGGAGCAGGACCTCATCGTCTATTTGGTCAACTCCAACGAAGACGGCGCTGTCGGCATCGCGAACTATCCGGAGCTCGAGGTGGAGAGCGAGTGCATGTGGGACGGCGAAGGGGAGTTTGGCGAGTTCTACGCCGACCAATTCGCCAGTGCCTATGGCCGCGAAGAAGGGGCCATCTGGACCACCGAGTACACCTGGAAGAATGAGCCCCAGGCCGTCAAGTGCGACCCCTGCACCGGCCCGCCGCCCGATACGCAGCAGCTCACCAACGTGGGCTACGAGGACGGGGGCACCAACCACTTCCATGTGACCCGCCTGCACCTGCGGTACACCCCCGCAGAAGCCACCCAGGACCTCATCTTCTACCACAGCCGGCAGACCCCCCAGCGGCAGAAGCGGTACATCGAGTACAAGGAAGATCTCGAAGACCGCTACCCCCTGTGCGGCAGCGGCTGGTCGCCCGATCCGGCCACCTGCGAGTACGAAGACCCATTTGAAGACACCGAATGTCTCACCCGCTCCGACTGGCAAGCCCAGTGCGACGCGGAGACCGAGGGCAGCTGCGAGGGATGCTCTTCCCAGCCCCGGTCCTCGGCACCAATCTGGTTCGGTCTGAGCATGCTCCTGGTCGGGCTTCGGAGGCGTCGATGAGCCGCACTACAGGCCTCCTGGCAGTGCTTCTGGTCGGCTGCGGAAGCAAGGCAGAAGACTTTGACACCTATGTGAGTGATGGCGACGTCACCTATGAGTCGTGGGCCGAGCCAGCCGACTGCAATCCGACCACCTACTACGAAGACGTCGATGGCGACGGCTATGGCGTGGACGGAACGGCGGTGGAGGGTGAGACCTGTCGGCCCCTCGCTGGCCATGCCACTGTGGCGGGAGACTGCGATGACCGCAGCAGCGGTGTGTCTCCCGGCGCGGTGGAGATCTGCGACGGGCGGGACAATGACTGCGATGGAGATGTCGATGACGACGACACCGTGACGTCCAAGCCGCTGTGGTACGCCGATGACGATGGCGATGGCTATGGCACGGACGAAGTGGTCGACGAGGCCTGCGAGGGTCCGTCGGGTTCCTCGATGCTGGATGGGGACTGCGACGACGCCGATCCCGACGCCCATCCGGGCCGCTCCGAGACGCTCGACGATGGGATCGACAACAACTGCGACGGTCTCACGGACTTTGTCGGAACCCTCGAAGGAACATGGGCGGCCGCGCACGGACTCGGAGATGAGCCCGGAGTCCGCGACTGCGAGCTGTCCTGGGACCTCAGCGGCCTGTGGGCGCGCGACCTGTGCCCGGACTGTGCGATGTCCTTCTGGATGGATCCGGCCGAGGATGCGACAACCGATCCGGACGGATGCGCCCTTCCGAGCAGCGATGGCTTCGGCATCCACGTCATGGGTTCCGAGGACGACGGCTTCTACCTCGGCATCAGCTACAACCTCACCTATACTTACTACGGCTACACATATTACTACTATGGCTATACAACCACCTATACCTACTACGAACTGAGGCCCCAGCCGGATATTTCCGTCACCCTGGACGGTGCCAGCCTGCGGTTTGAGCAGGGTCCGCTGGACGAGCTGCAGTCCGATGGCACCTACCAGACCGCCTGGTTCGGCTTCGACGGCACCATCGAATAGCGGGGGCGGCGTCCGGCAACCGCTGTTGTGGCGCTGTCAGACCGGATGACTGGCTCGGCTACCCCTGACTACTGACCGACCCCAGCCGCTTGCGCAATGCAGCAGGTCTCAAGCTCGCTTGCGGGCCCAGGCAAGTCGCCGCTGCATCACTTCCACCACCGCAGCATCGGCCCGCACAGACACCACCTCCACGATGGTGCGACCGGTTCGGGCTCCCACCACAGCGATGGCCGCGATGCAGAGCACAGTGGTGAGGATGTTCTGCCAGCTCACCAGCTCCCACTGTAGAGGGGGCTCGAACACCCAATCGTGGGGGGACCACGGCCACAGCCACGGAATGCCCCAGCCCGAACCGCTTCCCAACAGGTCGCAGAGAAGGTGGCCATGAAAAGAGACCAGCACCAGGGCCGCAGTCTTCGCGCGATGACGGGCGATGGCCGCCGCACCGGCTGCAAACGCGAGGCCAGCGAAGAGATTGTGGCCAAAGGTATGGTGCCATCGACCGTATAGGGCCTCTCCCCCGAGGATCACGAGGCCATCGATGTCGGGAACCAGTGACGCAGCGGTCACGAGCACTCGGTCTCGACGGTGCTCCAGTGAACAGCCGGTCAGCCAACCGATCATGGCGTGGGTGGGAGGATGCATCACAGGAAGCTACCACAGCTGGTTAGATTCGCTATGCCATGGCGTTCTCTCACCGCCGGCTAAAATATGGGGGAGATGGAAACGAGTGGCCCAAGCAGCTCCCCAGCGATTCCGTTCGTCCATGCCGAGGGATTGCCGGCCTCCGCCATATGGAGACCATATTCCTTTGCGCCGCGCTCCTGAATCTTGACCACGCCCCCACTTGCCGCAAGATACGACTACACTGCGGTCTATGGAGACTATCCCCATGCGTAAATCGGTCTGGATACTGTCCCTTGTGTCGACCATCTCATGTACCACCAGCACCAAGTCCTCCGACTCGGGGGCGGGGGACGACCTCACCTCCGACAACAGCGGGCCCTACGGCGAGTGCGGCTGCCCAGACGACAACAACGCGCCGCGGTCCCCCGTGGAGTCGGTGACCATCGCGTCCATCCACCTCAGCGGCCATGCCCACACCGAGTCGTCGGGCGACGTGACCATCGTGCTCAATCCCGTCGTGCACACCGGCTCGACCGACCGCGTCCGAACACTCACTGAGGACCAACTTCAGCTCTCGATGGGCGGCACCTCCGTCCCCCTCACCGAGCTCGCAAAGGTCGACGAAGACCACCCGGTGTCCACCGACATCGTGTTCGTGCTTGACACCACAGGCTCGATGTTCTGGGCCATCGATGGCGTGCAGTCCGGGGTCCGCAGCTTCCTCAACGTGGTGCAGGACACCGGGATCGACGCCCAAGTCGGCGGGGTTGAGTACGGAGACCAGGTGCGCACTTCGATCGACCTCACCACTGCGGCCGACGTGAAGTCCTGGGTGGGAGGGCTGTCCGCCAACGGGGGCAGCGACGCCGCCGAGAGTCCCCTCGACGCCATCCTCTACGCCCACAGCGAGTTCTCGTGGCGCGCCGATGCACAGCGCTTCATGGTCGTGGTCACCGACGAAGGCATGAACGAGTGCGGGGTGGGCTGTAGCGGCACAACCTTGGCAGAAGTGGTCGACGTCACCCGTGGAAGCGTGCTCTACGGCGTTGTTCACGCCAAGCTGTGGGAGCCCTCGGGCGTGGACCCCAAGAAGCTGGTGCGCGCCGCCGGTGGGCTCTACGTGAGCCCGACCGAGCTCGACATCCTCGACTTTGACATCTCGGATGATACCCCGCTCGACGACTTTCTCGCCGACACCCACCGCATCACCATCGCCGCCGACGACATTCCCACGGGAGCCAATTCGGTGGAGGTCACCGTCACCGACGACGGTGACACCGCCACCGTGAGCTTCAGCTTCTGAGGCGAGGTGGCGAAGGCCATTCGCTCCTCGCCCCCACCTGGGCGGCGCCCCGCCTGGAAGCCCCATGGACTCCATCGACCCGCACATCCGACCCGCCACCGCCGACGACGAGGCGGCCCACCGCCCGCCTCCCCACAGCTCCACGACACGACAGATCCACCATGCCGACCCCCCACGACCTCCTCACCTCCACCTTCCAGCTCGCCGACTTCCGTCCCGGCCAGCGCTCTGTCATAGAGGCCATCCTCGCCGGCCGCTCTGCCCTCGCCGTCTTTCCCACCGGGGGTGGCAAGAGCCTCTGCTACCAGCTGCCTGCCCTGATGCTGCCCGGAACCACCCTCGTCGTCTCGCCCCTGATCGCTTTGATGAAGGACCAGGTCGACCAGCTGCAGTCCCTGGGCATCGCCGCTGAGCGCCTCGACTCCACACGCACCGGTGAGGAGGTCCGCGCCATCTACGACCAGATGGCCAGCGGCACCCTGAAGCTCCTCTTCGTGGCCCCCGAGCGTCTGGGAAACACCGGCTTCCGACTGCGACTCGCCCGGGCGCGGGTGGCTCTGCTGGCGGTCGACGAGGCCCACTGCATCAGCGAGTGGGGGCACAACTTCCGGCCCGACTACCTCAAGCTGGCCGACAGTGTCCATCAGCTTGGGATCCCTCGGGTGCTGGCCCTCACCGCCACCGCCACGCCCGAGGTCAGCGCCGACATCTGCCGCACCTTCGGTATCTACGCCGAAGACCACGTCCAGACCGGCTTTCACCGGCCCAACCTCACCTTGGTGATGGAGCGCTGTCCGGCCGACCGTCGCCTCGACCGCCTCACGACCTTGGTGCGTGAGCTGGAAGGCCCCACAGTGGTCTACGTCACCCTGCAAAAGACCGCCGAGCGGGTCGCCGATGCCCTGTCGCGCGCGGGTGAGTCGGCGGCGGCCTACCACGCGGGCATGCAGGCCCCGGTCCGCGCGCAGATCCAGAATGACTTCATGGCCGACTCTGTGCGGGTAATCGTGGCCACCATCGCCTTCGGCATGGGCATCGACAAGGCCAACATTCGCGCGGTGGTCCACTTCAACCTGCCCAAGTCGCTTGAGGGCTACTCCCAGCAAGTGGGCCGCGCTGGTCGCGATGGCCGGCCGTCGCGGTGCATCACGCTGGCCTGCGCCGACGACCTCACCGTGCTGGAGAACTTCACCTACGGCGACACCCCCACCGACACTGCCCTGAAGGCCTTTGTCGACACCATGTGCAGCGGGCCCGAGGAGGTCATCGCCTCCCGCTACCACCTGTCCCGCCAGCTCGACCTGCGGCCACTCGTGGTGGCCACCGCGCTCACCTACCTGGAGCTCGACGGCATCCTCCAGCCGCTCGGCCCCTTCTATGACCAGTACCAGCTCCAGCTGCTGCGTCCCAAAGCGTCCATCCTCGAGGTCTTCAGTGGTGAGCGACTGGAGTTCGTAGAGGGACTCTTCGCGCAGGCCCGGCGAGGGCGCATCTGGCTCACCCTCGATGTCACTGCGGCCACTGAGGCGTTGGGCGTCCCCCGCAAGCGCATTCAGGTGGCGGTGAACTGGATGGAGCAGCAGGGCTGGCTCAAGGTGAAGGTGTCGCAGCTGCGGCATGCCTGGCGACGCCAGGAGACGGTCGACCGTGCTGCGGTGGTGGCGAGTCTTATAGAGCGCTTTCACGCCCGCGAACAGAGTGACATCCAGCGCACCGGGCAGATCCGCACCTTCGCCGAGGCGGAAGGCTGCCTCACCGGTCGCCTTGTCGGACACTTCGGTGAGACGCTGCCGGGACCATGCGGACACTGTGGCCCGTGCCAGGGCCTGCCGTCCGGGCCGCTTCCCCGAACCGCTCCGCAAGAACTGAGCAACGCCCACCACGCCATTGTCGACCGCACGGTGGCGGCCAGACACTCCGAGCTGGTCCACCCGCGCTCGCTGGCACGCTTTCTGTGCGGGCTGTCGAGTCCGGCCTTCGGGGGGCGGAAGGGCTTGTCACGGCACAGAGACTTCGGGTCGCTCGGGGCGCTCCCCTTTGACGCGGTGTGGGCGGCGAGTCGGGCGCGACTGGGCGGGCCCCGCACGGTCTGAACCCCAGGTGATGCTTCGCGGACAGCTCCTTGATGGTCAACAGATAAGATAGCCGGGTCGGTTGACGGTAGCGCTCTTCCCCAACACCGTGCGACGGGCCCTGCCTCTCCAAGTCAGAGGTGCTCTATGGATAGGAAGCATCAAGCGTCTCCACCCGCTCATTCGCCACAGGCGGTTGCGCGGGCATCAGACTGCACATTGCTGCCCGGGTGCTGACCCTTTAGATCTTCTCACCCAAGTGAAGTAGGTTTCAATGTTGAATCGTGAAGACTTCAAATTGGCGTGGAAGCGCCGCGACTTAGACCAGATCGGCACGATAGAGCCATCAGATCTCCACAACCATACGACCAGGCTCGCGTCTTTTATGGGCAGTCCTGGGCTGGAAGAGCCCAGCCTACCGTGCGAGCCTGCGCTGTCGCTCTATGACGGGCTTGCCAACCCAACCGAAGGCACAACCAACAGGCTCGACAAGGAATAGAGCTGGCCATCGCGCTGGACTGGCTTCAAGCGGAACCCCATCACCTCGAGCATCGGAGCTGGACATGCCGACAGCACGCCGAACCAAGGCGCAAATTCTGACTGCTCTGCGGTCACGCGGCATGGAGCTGCTGGTTCCCTACAATGGCATGCGAAAGCCCCACCAAATGCGCTGTCTGAGCTGCGGAACGCACAGCACCAACACCATCCAAAACCTCGTATTGACCCGTGCAGACGGTAGCTACAAGGTCCACCTTCCATGTCCCGCCTGCCGAGGAGAAAAGGACTACTCACGACCGGGGCTTGATGCTCTATCCACAGCTCTGAAGCTGCAGATTCTCAGCGCACCACAACGTACCCACAGCCAGTCATGGATGAGGGTCCGGTGTTCGGCATGCGAAACCGAGCGCAAGCTCCAAGCCAGAGAGCTCTACAAGCTCAAGTATGGGTGCACCTGTCTCGCTGGAAACAGGCCTCCAACCATCGACGAGATCCGATCGCTGGGGTCGCAGTACGGACTTCACCTCGTCTCTGCCGAGTACGAAAACAGCGCCTCGAAGCTCCGCTTTCGTTGCCATCGCGCGCATGAGTTTGGTCGTTCTTGGGACAATCTGCAGAAGCGAGGCGGTGGCTGTCCTCGCTGTCGGACTGCGCATCGTAGCGAAGCCATTGTCGAGTTCACCGTAGGTCGGCTCTACGGCTGCCCGTTCCGCAAGGCGCACCACGCATGGAACCAGAACGACCGCGGCAAGGGCATGGAGCTTGACATCTTCAGCGACCACGCTCGGGTTCTTGCAAGCCTAAAGGGACTCGCCGGAGACAAGGGCCTTGCAATCGAACACCAAGGGGTTCAGCACTTTGAAGTCATTGAGAGCTTCGGCATGACAGAAGCCGACCTTTCCCGCCGAAAAGCCGATGACAAGCGCAAAATGACCAACTGCTTAAAAGCGGGCGTCACACTCGCGTATACCTACTCCCCGGCAGATCCCCATGGTCGCGGGCCGTCAGACGTCCATGGATGGCAGCAGCACGTCATCGACGCCTTGTTGCGAGTGGGGGTCAAGCTGCCCAGCGCAGCGTCGGAGCCCATCGACTACCGACCCCTCTGGATGGACCTCTACGTCATGGAGCTGGAAGAAGCACAGCAGCTCTGCCGCGCCAAGGGGTGGACGTGCCGAGACGAGCACGGCGGCAACGGCCGATACAAGTACACCATCTGGTGTGGGCATCCAGGGCATGCCCCATTTCGCATGAAGCTCTCCAATCTCCGCACGAGCAGGAACGGCTGCCAGATCTGCGTAGGCCAGCGCGACATCACGCGAGAACGCCTCATTGAGACCATCGGGCATCGCGGACGGGTCATTTCGACGGACACCGACGCGGGCACCACCTACGCAACCTTAGAGTGTGCCTCCTGCGGCCACACCTGGCGGACCACTGGAAGCAGCATCCTCAAAGGAAGCTGGTGCGCAGAGTGCGCGCATCAACGAACGCGTGAGACAGGGAAAGACAAGCGCTCCCGACGCCTTGAACAGAGTCGTCCAGTCATTGAATTCCTGCGCGAGATTCTGGCACTCCCATTCATCGGCGAGGGATGGTCACACCAAGCCGTCGCAGATGCCATTGGGGCGGTCCGAAAAGACATCACCCGAGCCGTAAGCGAAGACCATGCCTCGGATGCGCTCCTAAAGATGTGGTCGGAGGCGGACTGGCGCGAGCAGCTCTCGGGGACGCCACCAGGAAGTGTCACCCTCGAGCGGGAGCGACGGCAGTGGGATGTCCTGAGCGACGCCCTAAGACACCTGTCCCAGAGCGAAGTCGCCCGCCGAACCGACATCGCCCAAGCACACATTTCCGAATACCGAAAGCAGGGGCGGCTGACTCCGCGAGCGGTCTTGACCTTTGAACGGGTCGGACTGGAGCTATCCGAAGCAGATCGGAAGATGACTGCCCGCAAGCCCCAACGAAATCGAAAGCGGAAGGCTCGACGCTCCGCAGCCGAAATGGCCCCGGTACGCAAGGCGGTCTTGGCTCTCGCAAGCAAAGGGCTGTCCGCCGCCGAGATCGGTCGACAGCTCGGAGAGGACCGTGGAGCAGTGGCCCGTATGCTCAAGTTGAAGCAGTGACTCCGGCGAAGTGGAGGACACAGACCATCAAGCCTGTCTGGACTCTACCGGACCGACTCCCGGCCGCTCTATTCCACTGAAGGTTGGCTTGTTGCTGCCTACAGGTCCAAGTCAAGTGTCCTTGGTGAGGTGTTCGGCGACAGCACCGACCGGTCCGCTGGACTCCGGGGCGACGGTTGTGTAGTTGGGCGCCAGCATTGGATGGTGCCACCCGGGCATGGC
>Ga0315322_10004280_pt1 | contig 11001 bp, 8 predicted proteins | sample M110021515metaG_FD_203461 | JGI IMG/M metagenome (GOLD analysis project Ga0315322, IMG submission 203461) | Ammonia-oxidizing marine archaeal communities from Monterey Bay, California, United States - M1 100m 21515 | ecosystem: Environmental > Aquatic > Marine > Intertidal zone | place: USA... | reverse complement strand
TCGGTGTCGGTGTCTGCATCAGTGTCGGCATCGGCTTCCTCGCTGCCGGCGCCTTCCTTGTCGCCGCAGGCTGCGAGAGAGAGGCTTGCGCCGATGGCAAGCATGAGAGGAAGCCAAGAACGTTGGGTGCGCATGCATACTCCGGGAAAAGTGGCGCCGATGTACTTCGAAAGGACGCGCCTTCGGTGACAGGCCCGCGACAAAAGGCAGTCGATCACGCAAGAAGCCCCTGCTCGTGAGATCGAGCGGGGGCTGCTGAGCTGTACGGAGGCGAACTCAGTTGTTGAGCATCCAGCGACCTGCGGAGTAGCGCACGCGCCCTTCGCGCTTGAGCTTGCGGAGCACAGCCAAGACTTCGCCTTCGGTGAGGTCATCCCAGGGAGCCCGGTGGCGGGTGCCTGCTACGATGATCTGCTCTTTGAGGCCACGACTGCCATAGTTGACCAGTCGGCTGAGGACGTCTTCGCGAATCCAGTCTTCGCGTCGAGTGTCGCTCATCACCGCAGATCCGGCCCGGCGACGGGGAGCGCTGACCGGGGGCAGGATGTCCAGCGTGGGACGACGGACCTTGGCGACCTCGGGGCTGCTGGCGCTGCTGGCGCTGCTGGCGCTGCCTCGACGAGGCGTGGGCACCTTGGTGACCGGCTTCGGCGCGGGCTGGGCAAGCTCCACTGGCATGGGTTCTTCGGTGGCCCAGTGGCGCTCCAAAGCCTCGAACGCCGGCACCACTTCTTCGTGAGTGCGGTTGACGCAGAGAGTCTGAAGACCTTCCCGAAGGCAAGTCGGCTGAGCGTGGGCGTGCACACCAGCCAGCTCGCGCAGAAAGTCTGCTAGAGGAGGGCCGTCTGGTAGGTCGCCGGTCTCACGCATCATCCGGTCACCGAAGGAGGCAAGCTCCTTCGCGAGCTGGGTGGGCACCTGGGACGCAATCTCCGACAGCGCCATCAGGTCGGCGAATGTCCGGGGGTCAAGCTGCAAAAGCGGCAGCCGGAGGACGTCTTGCACCAGTACGGTGAGGTGGGTGGGGTCGGCTTTGCGCAGTCCTCCGACCGCGATCCGGTTCTTGCGCTGCTCCACGAGGTCTCCGGGGGAGAGGTTCCCGTCCGCTTAGGGTCGGGGTGGGGGTAGTGGCCGAGGACGCCGGCTGCGGCGTCGGGTCGACTGATCGTCTTGGGCGACGGTGGCGTCGGGAGTGGTCGGCCACCCGCTTGTGTTCGGGTCTGCTCCGGTCAGGTCGCCTCTCCTGGGTCGGGAGAGAAGCACACTGCGTCCGCGAGGAGGCTGGAGTGCGCTGGACCGCGTCTGGTTTGGCGGCTGAGAAGTCAGCCGAAGGGGAAGACGCGGGTGGCCAGCGTGTGCACTTCCTCCGCGCCTCTTCGAGCGTTCGGCCGGCTCGAATAGTCGATGTCCGGACGAGGTTCGCTGGGCAGGAGGACGCGCGCTGCGACCACCGGTCTCCGTCCCGTATCCGTCCCACGACTGGCGCGCACCCACCGTCGCTCGCTCCGTGGAGTCACCGGGCTAGGGGGGCGGTCCGTCCCGCGGGATCCCTTCCTCCCCTTCCGCGGCCGGCACGGAGTTGAACATGCGCATCACAAAGGTCTACACACGCACCGGGGATCGCGGCCAGACGCGACTTGTGGGAGGTTCTGCTGCGCTCAAGGACCACCCCCGCATCGAAGCCTACGGCACTGTCGATGAGCTGAATGCGGTCGTGGGCTTGGTGCGCACCTGGAATGCTCGCTCGGGTGCTCCGGAAGCTGTGGTTGCGCGTCTGGGCGTGATGCTCGCGCAGGTGCAGAACGACCTCTTCGACGTGGGGGCGGACCTTGCGACGCCCTCGACCTCGCGCTGGGAGGGCATGCGTCCGGTGGGTGACAATGCCGTGACTCGGCTCGAATCGTGGATCGACGAGCTCAACGCAGACCTTCCACCCCTCACCGAGTTCATACATCCGGGTGGTGGACCGGTGGGGGCCTTCACCCACCAAGCGCGCACCGTGTGTCGGCGGGCGGAGCGCAGGGTGCTCACCCTGATGCGTGCTGAGCCCGAGGTCAACGAAGGCACGCTTCGCTACCTGAACCGACTGAGCGACTGGCTGTTTGTCGCCGGACGGTGGGCCGCCAAGGCGCTGGGCGAAGAGGAGTACCTCTGGCAGCGTCGGCAGTGAGTGTGGCTGCGATGGGCCCCGAAGGCCGGGCCGTCAGGGCTTCTCGGTGGCCTCGAGTGTGCAGGTCTCGAACGCGCAGTTGACTCGCAGTAGTTGACCTTTGGAGACCCGAACGGGGCCAAGATCGACCTCGAAGCCGCCGTTGGGGTTGGCCGACACGGTGTAGTCGCCAACCGGAACTGCACCGGCTCCGAAGACACCGCGAATCCCCACCAGGCTGACGGTGCCTCCCCTCACCTGCACCTGTCCCACCTGGACCTGCCCCGTGGCCTTGGAAGCATCACTGTTCGCAGGCAGTGCGTGGGCGCCGCTTGAGGTGACGACACTTGTGCTTGGAGGCGTATCGGCCGTCTGATGTATGACCAGCTCGGCGGGTGGCCGGGGCAGCACGATGCCGAGTCCTCCCACCCCGAGGGCCACAGCCACGGCCACGGTCAGTGCCACCACCTGGGGCCACATCGTAGGGGCGCGGTGATGCTTCGCGACACGCGCCGCCAGCAAGTCATGGTCTCGCCGGAGGTCTTCGAGGGCCCCCTGTGCGTCCTGCAGCTTTGTGTTGAGCTCGTGGACCTTGCGCTGGAGCCCATCGATGACCCTCTGGGTCGGTGTGGCGCGCTTCTTGGGTGGTTCGGGCCGGGGCTTGGGCGGAGGGGCCGGCTGGGATTCGATCGGCGCCTCGATGGTCCCGGTTGACTCGCGGGCTTCTCGCTGCTGTCGGGCCAGCTCGGTGCGCACCTCTCGGGCCAGCACCTCCAGCCGCTCCGCGATGGCGGCGGGGGTGGGACGACTCGATGGATCGACGACGAGAATTTCGTCTAAGAGGTTGATTAGGCCTACTCCGAACGGGCGGACGAGGCTCCGTTCCTCCGCAAACGCTAGGATGGCTTCGCGGTCGGGGGTCGGCAGGCGGTTGCTGTCGGGCATCTGCGCCACGGCCACGCGCAGGGCTTCTCCTCCCCCTCGGAAGGTGCCGCGAGCATGGGCATCTGCGAGCAGTCGGCCGCGATGCGAGTGGCCGGCCTGTGACTCGATGGGCTCGCCATTGGAGCCGTCCAGCGTGGCGCGGGCCCAGCGGCAGATGGCCAACAAGGTGGCACCGATGCCCCAGCTGACGCGCGCGGAGCCAGTGCGAGCGGGCAGGCCCTGGACCGCTTCGGGTGGCAGGAAGCCAGTGCAGACTTCAGGACTGTCGGAGCCAGGCGGCCGATCGATGAGCGCTGCGAATTCGGTGACGACCCAGCCGCCGTCGCATCGGCGTCTCAGGGACCTCGGACGGATGACCGGGACCAGGCCCTCGGTTTCGGAGGGGCCCACCAGCATGCCCGAGGACCGTGCCAGGACCGCCATCCCGTCGAGCAGCAGCGCTAAGCGGTCCTTCTTGCCTCGGATGTCGGACCACCACTGCTCAAGACGCTCGTCTGGCCGCTCCACCACGATGCCGCGGCCACCGGTGAGCACACCTTCGACCCTGGGAAGCGCAATGGCGACATCGCCGCCCGGACGGACGCCTTCCAGCAGCGCGCGACGGGCCGCGAACAAGCCTTCCGCAGCGGCGTCGCCGCCGACTGGCCACTCGATGGTGCCCCGGCGGGTGCCACTGGCGACTTCGCGCACGGTGCGATCTGGCAGATGATCCACACCGTTGCTGACTGCGACCCAGGTGCGACCGTTGTCGTCACGCCAGACCTGCCCATCGGAGATGGTGGTGTCGCGGGTGCCATCAAGGCGTTGGGGCGGACCGGGCAGCGGAAACTCAGAAGCGGCCGCGAAGGGCCAAGCCTGGCTGCTCGCTGATGATGATGCCCACGTATTCCACGCCGACTCCGAGGGCGATGGTCGCGCCGGCTGAGACCACCAACGTGTTGGTAAGTCGCTTGTACTTGTCGAGGTCGCCCTGCGTGGTCGAGGCGTCGAATTTCGACCGGGTGGCGAAGGACGTCGCGTAGAGGGCGCCGCCGGCGATGGCGAGCGCGCCGCCCGTGACCATCAGCGGAGTCTTTGCGGGAGGACGCACCCGGCTGACCTGCCGAGTAGCGTAGGCATCTTCGGGGTCGGCTTCATCCCCCTGCTTGCCTTTGCTCTTGCCTTTGCCCTTGGTGGGCACGACAGCCACGGCCTCGACGTCGTCGGCAAGGAACTGCTCGGGAATGGCGTTGCCCTCAATGAGGATGACCTGCCGTACTTGGCGGTCCTCGCCCACCACAATCAGGAGGTGAGGACGGTCGAGTGTGGCGGCGGCCTTGGTGAGCTTTCGGCCGTCGAGGAGCAGCGTCGCGCCTGCTGGGGGCGAGATCTTCTTGCCTTCGAGCGGGGCGGGGCTCTCCGTGGCCGACGAGCGCTGGGCATCAAATGCGCGGCGCAGCGGATGGTCGAGCGCCAGCTCCGCAAGGTCCCACTCGTATGATGGCTCCAGCTCGATGCCGGTCTTGAACCAGCGCTTGGACTGGTCGAATTGTCCCATCATGTAGTGGTAGGCGCCAATGTGGCGGTAGGCACTGGCAAACACTCGGGCCGGCACTGGTGCACGCACACAGCCAATCTGGTTGGACAGTCGCTGCCCGGTGGCTTTGTAGGTGGCGTCGTCCTTGGACCGCAGCGCGGCGGTCATGGCGCCGAGGTCCCGGGACAGCTCGGAGGTCGTGTAGGTGCGGGTGCAGTCGGTGGACTGGGCCTGTGCCTCGGTTGCGCCAAGGGTGAAGGTGCCGGCGAGGCCGAGCGCCGAAGCGAGGACTATGTGGCCCATGCGGATCCCCACACGCTTGCGGGCGGATCCGTAGGGAGCGCTATGGGTGTGACCCGCGCCGGTCATCATTGGCCTCCGCTGCGCGTGAGACAGGCCGACTGGGCCGTCGGAATCCACGCGAGGTCCGCAGCGTAGCACGGAGCCCCCCTTTGGCGCGCACCCTCAATCATCCGACGACGCTCGGGGGTCGAGCCAGCCGATGACCTCGCCGGGGGACACAGGGGCACCATCGGCCACCCGCCACGACACGACCACCCCGCCACGTTGCGCACGCACCGGCGTGAAGGTCTTCATCACCTCGATGAGTCCGACAGTGTCGCCGGGCTCCACACGGGTTCCGGGGGCTGCAAAGGGTGGGTCGGCGGGACTGGGCCGCGTCCAGAAGGCACCCTCCATGGGCACAGTCACCCCGATGGCTCCAGGAACATCGGCAGGCGGCTCCGCGGACGAGGAAGCGGCCGGCACCTCGGTGCGCGCAGCTTCTGAAGCGGCTGGGGCGAACCCACGGGCAAGGATCTCCAAGTCATGGAGGCTCCAGATGCGGGGGTTCTTGATGCGCCGCACCCCGATGGGTTGGTAGGCCATCTCGGCGAGGGCCACGAGCCACGGGCGCAGCTCGTCGAGACGGACCACCTCGTCTGTGTCCATCCGCGCGGCGGCTGCGATGGGGTCCATGTCGGCCTCGATGCGGGCCGCCGTGCTGGCCATGCCGGCTTTGATCTCGGCGCGCTCCTCGGCGGAGAAGCGAGCATCGATCTCGAAGTTGGCGTCGAGCTTGGTGTTGAAGGCGGCAATGGCGAGGGTGCGCCCCTCCATGACGGCCTGTCGAGACAGTGGCGTGGACAGCTGCACCACGGGCTCGTAGGGCAGCCCGGCCATGGCGTAGTAGCCAGCGCCCGACGCCTTTCTGAGCAGCACCGTGAACATCGGGGTGGTGTTGGTGCTGTTTGTGTAGATGAGGCTGCTGCCGTAGCCCAGGAGGCCTTGGGCTTCGGCTTCCACGCCGATGTCGAAGCCGGCGATGTCCTGCAGCCAGATCAGTGGGACACCGTCGTCATTGCAGGCGCGCGAAAACGCCGCAAGCTTGGCGATGCCCTCTCGGTACAAGATGCCGCCTGGGCGCCTGCCCTTGCCGTCTGGACGTGGCATCGGCTCGAGCACGTTGGCCGCAAGGCCCACCCAGAGCCCACCGATGCGGCCGATTCCGGTGAGGATCTCCCGGCCGGTGTGGGGCAGGAACTCGTGGAAGAGCGAGCCATCGACGAGCCGTCCGACCACGTCGCGCACATCGTAGACATGCCGGTGGTCGATGGGCATCAGCGCCGGAAGCTCAGTGGGGTCGAGCAGCGGTGTCTCGGCCTCCGCACCGTACTGGTAGAAGCCGACCGCCGAAGAAGGGAGCAATCCCACCTCGGCCCGAAGCGCATCCACACATGCATCGTCGTCGGGCACCCGCACATCTGCACACGCCGACTGGTGCACATGGACCTCGGGACCGCCGATGTCGAGACTGGTGAGCTTGAGGCTCTTTGCGCCCTGGATGAGCGCCGCCCCAGCGATGACCATGTAGGCCTTTTCGGTCATGTACACGCGGTCGCTGATGATGGGCATGTAGCCCCCACCCGCGATGCAGTCGCCGAACACGCCCGCGATCTGGGGCACGCCGGCCGCCGAGAGCCGGGCGTTCATCGTGAAGATGTGGCCGGCCCCAGTGAGTCCCGGAAAAGACCGCGCTTGCTCGGGCAAAAATAGTCCCGAACAGTCGACCAAGTAGACCACCGGGATGCGCAGCTGCAGCGCCATGGTCTGGGCGCGCTGAATCTTCTCGGGAGTGAGCGGCCACCAGGCGCCGCTGGCCACTGTGTTGTCGTTGGCAATCACCATGGTCCACTTGTCGTGGATGCGGCAGAATGCGGTAATCACGCCCGCACCGGGGGCCTGGCGCTTGGAGCCGGGGAACTCTCGGCCCCAGTTCACAAGGGTTCCGACGGCCATGGGCTGGGTACCGGGGTCGACGAGTCGCTCGAGGCGCTCCCAGCTCGTGCGCTTGCCCTTGCGGTGGGCCCGGTGGGCGCCCCAACCCGCACGGACGACGTCTCTCTTTTCGAGGAGCGCCGAGTCCTTTCCGGCGATGTGAGCCCGGCGGGAAGTGCGCTCTTCAGCGCCTCCAGTGGGCAGGTTGGCTCCGATGCGGTCCAGCTTGATCTTCATGCGAGCATCCCCTCGAGCTCGCGCTCCAGGAAGCGGGTGTCGTACCGGCCCGAGGCGAAGTCGGGGTGGTCGATGATGGTGCGGTGGAGGCCCGCGGTCGTGGGCACTCCTTCTACAATCAGAGCGTCGAGTGCTGCTGCCATTCGGGACCTTGCTTCATCGCGATCCTGGCCGTGGGCGATGAGCTTGGCGAACATCGAGTCATAGTGAGGAGAGATGTGGTCCCCCTCTGAGAGGTGGGTGTCGACCCGCACGCCGGCGAGTGCTCCCGGCAAGCTCAGCCGGTGGATGGTGCCAGGGGTCGGCCTGAAGCCAGCGGAGACATCTTCAGCGTTGATGCGGCACTCGATGGCATGGCCCGCAGAGGCGATCTGCGGGAAGTCGGACAGCCCCTGGTTGGCAGCCACGCGCAGCTGCCACTCCACGAGGTCGATGCCGGTGACAGCCTCGGTGACGGTGTGTTCGACCTGAAGGCGGGTATTCATCTCCATGAACCACAGCTCACCAGAGTCGACGTCCATCAGCATCTCGACGGTGCCTGCGCCGCGGTAGCGCAGTGCGGCGCAGACCTCGTGAACCCGCCGCGTGGTGTCGGCGAGCAGCTCGGCAGTGAGTCCCGGCGCGGGCGTCTCTTCGATGAGCTTCTGGTGACGTCGCTGGACCGAGCACTCCCGCGCGCCAAGTACCCGGACATCGCCTCTGCCGTCGCCCAGGACCTGGAACTCGATGTGGCGGCCGCGCACAATCAGCTTCTCCATGTACATGCGACCGTCGCTGAAAGCGGCGACAGCTTCTGCACTCGCCTCTGCGAAAGCACTGGCTGCGTCGTCGATCGAGAAGACCCGCCGCATGCCGCGTCCCCCGCCGCCGGCCAGTGCCTTGAGGAGCACTGGCGGCCCCATCATTGCGGTGGCCTTTCGAGCGGCTTCTGGGGACTTCAGCACTCCCGTACCCGGCACCGGATCCAGGCCAAGTGCGGTCATTGTGTCGCGTGCTCGGGCTTTGTCAGCCATCTCGCGCATGGAGCGTGGGCGGGGCCCGACGAAGGTGATCCGGGCAGCCTCGCAGCGGGCGGCAAAGGTAGGGTTCTCGGCGAGAAAACCCCAGCCGGGATGCACGGCGCTGCAGCGGGTGGACTCTGCAGCTTCGATGATAGCGTCAATGTCGAGATAGGCGCGTGCTCCGCCAATCTCGACGACTTCATCGGCGTGTCGGAGGTACGAAAGATCTCGGTCAGCCTTGCTGCAGACCGCGACGGATTCGACGCCGAGACGCTTTGTGGTGCGCAGGATGCGAGCAGCGACCTCACCGCGGTTGGCGACAAGCAGGCGGCGGAACATGGGCGGCCTCCCAAGGGGACAGCAATCAGACAAGAGGACGGCCAGTTAGCCCGTTGCACTGCAGACCACCGGCGAAGGATGGGCCTTGGATCGGCCTGGGCAGACCCGCGCATCCGGTCACTGGGGTAGCCTGCGCGGCATGTCTCGGACTCTCTTCATCGCAGTGGTGTCTATCTCGGGGTGTTCCTCCGACGCTCCGGCCTTGTGGAGGATGACTGGCAGCCAACCTCTCCAAGCGGACAATGTGGTCGCTGCGGACCTCGACGGCGATGGCACTGCCGATCTCGGCACCGTCAGCGATGGGGTGCTGTCGATTGCTGGCAAGTCCGTGAAGCTCGAGGGCAGCTTCCAGCGCGCGGTGCGCATGCCACGGCCGGGCGGGGATGCACTGGTGGTGGCGACCGGTCAAGGCCGGGGTCACCGCGAGGCCGCGACTCGGATCATCGAGGTCACCCAGGGAGAGACCCGCACCCTGTGGACCCACAAAGGCGCCCGCAACCAAGTCACTGACCTCCGGGTCGTCGACGGCCGGCTGTGGATTGCGGCCTATTCGGACGCCCGCAAGGTGTCGGGTGGCTGGCTCACCGATGGCACGCTCGAGCCGTTGGCAACGGCCCATATGGGTCAACGCCAGCTTCCCCTCGACGATGGGCGCGTGGTGGTGGCGCGCGTGTATGGAGAGGCCCCGAAGAGCCCTGGCGACCTCAGCTTGTACTCCCCCGGCGGAGCGACTGTACCCCTCACCTCTCTGCGAGGAGCGCGTGCGCTGGCCGCGGTGGACCTCGACGGAGATGGTGTCGATGAGGTCATTTCTGGTGACGGCTGGCACTACGCCTATGGTGCCGAGGCCGACCCTCGCGTGGTGGTGCACTCCGGGCCCGACCTCTCCCAGGCACGCGTCATCGCGTGGATACCCGAGAGCTACGCAGCGCTCGATATTGTGCCCATTAATCAGGGAAAAGATGCGGCCTTGTTGGTGCAGGGCAGTCAGCGCGCGGTGGTGCTCCAGCGAGATGCGCTGGGCTGGGCCACGCTCGACCTTGGGGCGATCTCGGAGGTCAGCGATATGGCGGTGCTCGACTCGGGCAGCGACACGGTTCTTCGGGTCGCCATCTCAGGCGAAGGGGCGCGGGTGGTCACCCTGGAGCTGGGTCGATGAGAGGTCCCCGGAGGGCGCTTGCGATGGCGTTGTGGGCCTGGACCGGGGCGTGTGGGGGTGAAGACTCCCCGTCCGACGACGCCCAAAGCAGCATCCAACCTCCCCTCGTCGACGAGGACACCACCTGGCCTCCCAAGGGCACTCTGCCGGCTCGAAATGCGCTTCTCATCGTGCTGGACACCACACGCGACGACGTGCTTCGTGCGGCAGCCACCCCCAACCTCGACTCGCTCGCTGCGGCGGGTGCTCGTGTGGACCGGGCCTGGGCGGGGGGCACCTGGACGGTCCCCTCTGTGGTGTCGCTGCTGACGGGGCGCTTCGTGCGGCACCACGGCTGGGACTCACCCGCGGCCCGTATGGGCACCTACCCGCCGCTACCCGATGTGCCGCGATTGCCAGAAGTGCTGCGTGCTGAAGGGTTATCGACGAGTGGTCTCTATGCCAATCCCTACTTGAGCGAGCCGCTTGGCTTCGACCGAGGCTTCGACCTCTGGAAGCGCACAGGCGACAAGCAGATGGGCAAGGCGCTCGGCAAGAGGGTGACGGAGACCTGGGACGAGACCGGGCGCCACTTCGCGTATGTGCATGTGCTCGGGCCCCACTCCCCACTTCGGCCGTCCGAGACCGCTCGGGCGCGCTGGAAGGTCGATTCCCAGTGGTTTGAGGGCAAGCACGGCTTCACGGTCGGAGCGGCGAAGCGCAACCGCGACGAAGGGGTGCGTGACGCCTACCGAGCGGCCTACCACGCGGTTGTGGAGGACACGGATGCGCTGGTCGCCCAGATCCTGAGCGCACTGGGGGGACATCGTGCTCACACGCTGGTCATCGTGACTTCGGACCACGGCGAGCTGCTGGGCGAGCACGGTCAAGCCGGTCATGGCTGGTGGCTGTATGAGCCCCTCACCCATGTGCCGCTCATCGTCGACCATCCCCACGTCGAGGGGGCGCGCGAGCACCTCCCGAAGCAGCTGTCCAATGTTGCCGTACCCGACCTGATCACTCGCGGGCTGGGTATCTCCGCCGACTGGCCGGTGGGGCTCGCCGATGCTCCCTTGCTCGCGTCGCGTCGAGATGGGCGAGAAGCCATCGCCTTCGACGGCCGGACCAAGGTCAGCTGGGACGAGCGACTGTCCGATGATGGCCCGGTGGCCTTCAATCTAGACGCTGACCCTGATGAGATGAGGCCCGCACCACCTCCGACCAACCTCGACACGCTTCGGGTGGCTTTTGACACGCGCTTTCCCACGCCCGCAGCGCCGGCCGGGAAGGGGCAGGCCCTGTCGTCGGAGACCCAAGAGCAGCTGAAGGTATTGGGCTACGCCGACTGAGGCGGCTGGCGCGACTCGCCCCCCCCCGTCCACAGCGGCTCGATTTCATT
>Ga0315322_10004278_pt1 | contig 11003 bp, 17 predicted proteins | sample M110021515metaG_FD_203461 | JGI IMG/M metagenome (GOLD analysis project Ga0315322, IMG submission 203461) | Ammonia-oxidizing marine archaeal communities from Monterey Bay, California, United States - M1 100m 21515 | ecosystem: Environmental > Aquatic > Marine > Intertidal zone | place: USA... | reverse complement strand
CTGCCGATAGCGATAAGGTCGGTAAAGGAGAAGCGATAAACATCGGAGCTAGTAACAATGTATCCATACAAGAGTTGGCCGATATGATAGAAGGGCCAGTAGAGTACGTAGACGCTGTTAAAGAGCCAGGAGAGACCTTAGCTGATAATACATTGGCGAGTGAGTTACTTGGATGGAGACCTAGAGGGGTATTATCTACGTGGATTAAGGACTATCTCGAGCATCATCAGTGGCGCTTTCATATGGCAAACGAAACCAAATGAATATTGTCCGCGGTTAAATATTATCTCGCGTATACTAAGTAGAGGGTTGACTATGTCTATAAAGAGGTTGAAAGCTGACGAAAAACTAACGATTTTTACCAAAAAGCGATGGAAAAGAGACCCAATGAGTATTCAGAGGTATGGTTTGCTCATGGGAGCCTAAGGAAGACAATGGAAATACTGAAATATAAGGACCTACTCGTATTAACAGTATGCGATCCCTTCTCCCCCCTTAGAGAATACTCAATTGAGAGTTGCCGTTCCTAAAAGAAGTCCGTATTATTATATAAGTAACAGAGTATGACGATAGAGATTAACGTAAATCCGTATTCCGATCCCGATGACGGTCAGAAGGCTATAAGCAAGGCCCTGTACCAGCTACGAAAGAAACTGGACTCGGATAAAACCATAGAGACCTATAAGGAAAAGAGATACCATACTCCCAGATCGGAAAAGAAAAGGTTAGCTAAGAATAAAGCTATCTTTATACAGAAGAAAAAGAATGAAGAATGGGATTAATTGCCCCATCTACGTAGGATATGGTTAACAGTACCACTATTACCTACTCTACGGCGATTACGGTATATAATAGAAATGTTATTATTGCCCAACCTTCGGTTGAGAGATAGGCTTATAGAACTCGGAATGGGTATTAAGTTGCGCTTTTAGAAAAAAGCAGCTATTATTGTATTATGAATGAGACAGATCAGAGCGAAACCGATGTCATTGTTAACGTGAGTGAAATGTTCCGGAAGGCCAGAGTAAAGTTCGATGAGGACATACCAGGTATATGGACAGACCGCGATGTATTCGAGGACGTACTAGAGGATATAGTTAACCGCTTGGAGCAAATGCATACATCTGAGTTATAGATTTGCAGTTATTAAAGAAATCAGCTATTATCTATATATGGTAAAAAAGATCAGTTATAAAGAATTCACCACATTTATTGAGAACTTCTATCTTCAATCTATTAAAGAATTGAAAGAGATGGATGAGATAGATAAAGAAGAGAGATGTTGTGATGATGAGAGAGAAGGGGTTGAATTAAACTCTATGGAGAATGTAATGGGAAATGTTAATATGATCATAGAAGATATTGATGTTAAGAAATTGGATAAGATATGGAAGTAGAATATTACATTATGGAAGTAGAGGGTGAAGGATGTTACTGTTTATGTTATGATGATGAGAATGGTAAGAGAATTGTTATAGATTGGGATTTGGAAATCAGAGAGGACTGAAATTATATTATGGATACTTTAGAAGACTTAATTAATGCCGCTATCAAAGAGCGGACAGATGATAATGAAGACAACTTATCTACTGAAGAGATTAGATTAGCTGTATATGAAGATTTCAATGATCTTCTGAAATACCTTATGAGCGATGTTGCATATGGATAATCTTAACGACATCATCACACTGCTAATGCTAGCGCCACTCATGGGTGTTATCATATATCTGTACTACGACCTATTCACCTATGATTGGAATAATCTATTTGAGAGTTGCGCTTTTAAAGATGAGCGCTTATTATTAGAGTATAATAAGAAATGCCACGACACACCCAGATCAAACTTCACTGCCAATGCATCAGCAAGCAATGCCGGTCAGCGCACTACAAACGGATCTGGTTCCACGTCAAAGGAATCTGGCGCGCCCTAACTAATAAAGAAAATCGATAAGCCAGTTGCGCTTTTACCAGATCCATACTATACTATATTTATTGAATCAGACAATCGTTAATCACAAATCAGAAATTATGTCAAAGAAAACTAAATCACGCCGCGCAGTACACAACTATAACTTCGACGATAAGACCGTCAACTTAAATGGTTATGTTGCCACTTGTACCATCACCGGCGACACTAAGAAGTTCTATCATAGCTATCTAGCTAATATGATCGTAACTCAATACAACAATAACTTCCAGCAATTCGAGGACGGTTATATCAGCAGAGCCGGTAAAGCTTTAGCTCGTAAAAGCCTTCGCGAAGTACAGATCCAAGACCGGATCAATAAGCTCTATGCTAAGATCGCTGAGCTAAAGACTCAAGCAGCAGAGCTTACCAGCTAACAACTCTCTGATCTAACGACTAAGGGTGCGGATAAGAGTTCTAATTTACCAGAACAATCCGCACCCTTTTTTCTTCTCAAACGTATACGAACAAAACAACTAGACAATATAAGCGAATGAATATTATACTCGGTCTAATTCTAATAGTAGGTGGTATGTATACACTAAAGGGTACAAAGGCTTTTAAACTTGCCGTAGGTATTGCTTTACTGTATGTGGGATGGCAAGTCATCACCCCTATAGTATTCCAATTGGGTTCTGAGACAGTGGTCTTGTTCTAGAACCCACCCCGCTCTCAGACACCCACCGGGATAGAGAACACGGGGCGTGGAAAAAAGGTAACATAGGGGGAACTCCATATATGGGACAGGCCCCATGCTAACAATTTTATTAATAATATTTTAGCGGATTTGCATTAAGTATTTGTATGAATGAATTTGGAGACATCTGGAAATCGTATATGAAGGGAGAACCCCTGAGTAAAGTTATTACTGAATCCCATCATGCCGGAGGCGATGATGATAAGGAAAACATTAATGAAGAAGAATACGAGTATGTCTATATAGACGAGGATGGTAACGAGATAGAGAATTACCAGGAATCAGAAGAGGACGATGTCGAGGTTACTGAAAAATCGCGAATTCCTAGGGAATCTGAAGATGAGGAAGTAGATGAAGATGATCCTATACGAGATGGCCCTGGATATGACCCGGATGGTAACCCGATTGACAGTCGCGACGATGCAGAGGATAATCCCGGAGAAGGCTTTATAAAAGAAGAGGAAGTTGAGATAGAACCAGAGGAGTGGGAAGCTGCTGAAGAAGAGGATAAAGAAGAATCTGATGATAGTGTAGCTCAGAAAATGGCGACTGCTGAGGCTAAGGATAAGGTTAAAGGCGTTAAGGATCAAGAATTACATGAAAAATTGCGTACGTTGACCGAGGAGAATACCCGGCTTAAGGAAGATTTAACATTTGTAGTTAGAAAACTACGGAATGCCGGTTTATTAGAAGATTAGATAACAATGTGTTCTTGCACATAGGAGACCCAGAACTTCCAATCTCTTGCTATACCTGGATATCCTATTTTATCAAAAGCATTTCTACCCATTCTACTATAAAACCTAATTCCCGGGGCTCCTTGCCTCTTAGCTTTTCGCCGGATTTGCCCGCTAAACAGGCTAACTGAAAAGAAACAGTCGTCTGCTATATCGGTATTAGGCTTATATCTAATAATACCAGGGGATATGTGCTCTATGACTCCATGGAAATTACGGGTATCTCTAATATAGCGGCGTAGGGTTAGGAATACTCTATATGTATCTATATCTGTATGATTCGCTTGGTATAGCTTACGGAGAATCCATTGTTCACCTTCAGTCGATATGATCATATAGATACTTAGTGAATTGCAGAGAGAACTTATCCTTAAGTTCGAGCGTTAAATTCACGTCCGGCGGCGGAAGCTTCGCAAAGAAGAGTGAGCGGCGGCAAAATGCTTCGCAAAAAAGAGTGAGCGGCGGGGGAATGCTTCGCAAAAAAGAGTGCCGCGCGCTGGGATATATATAAATAATAGTATGTCTAATCTAGATTCTGAATTAATATATAGCTCTTCACCACTTAGTAGGAGAAGATTATGGACAGAAGCCTCAAATGCGTATAGACCGGATGCATGTCTACAACTGGCAGATGGGTGGCACATGACTGGTGTACTCAAATCCATTCCGGACGAGACACCTGTTATTGTAGATCAATATATAAGTGATAGAAAAACAGAGATGCCTAAGGTTATGATATTTAATATATCACGAGGTAATCGTGCTGATGACCCAATAGTCCAACCGCCGGTGCACCATGAAGACCAATCCGGGCGATCGGACCATAGAGGTATATATAGAACCGGAACAGTAGAGAGACATATCGATATACCAGCATGGTTAATCCCATATGCACATTTTCTGACTGGTGATAACTCCGGTTCCATGACTGATGAAGGTTATAAGACCATGAGACATAGAGGTATGGAAGAACCTACCAGATTAGAGTTTTATACGGATATTGGAGCTTATATGAGTAAACCGACAGATCATGTAGGAACATCTTGGACTAGATCGAAGATATTACAAGCAATATATCTGCATGGTGGTATTGCTCATAATGTCCATAATATAGATTTTACATCATTATTAGATTCTACTCCGGATCATAGGACAACAAAGAGTGCTTTCTTACCAGTTCATACGACATTTCCAGAGCCTATTGTCAACGCTATATGGCAACAGCTTTTCGGAGCTTTAAAAGACGGGCTCGATAATGGAGTAGAGAAAGAGCATTTTGGTAACTATGATACATGGCAGACTCGAAGAGGGGACATAGGTTACGATAGAGTTTTTTATGAAACAGATATAGACGATCATAGTTATCAAGTACCTAAAACAATTAAAACATGGCTCGAGGAGAGACATCCGGAGATGGGAAAGTATAAAACAGCAACATCTGGGTATATATTTCCGTTTAAGGTATGTGAGCATACATGTAGAGATGGTTTTCATATAACTCCTAACTCTATTGGTGGAGCTACTGTAGGTGGAGGTATGGCGGACCTATCTATAGATAAATCATCATATTATCAGGTAGACAAGTTAGTGCATCTATATACAAAGATGTTAGAGTTCGAAGGTAATGTAAACGGTAAATTTAACAGTCAAGCAGGGTGGCAAGCTATATGAACGAACAGCGTAATATATATGACGTATATACAGAGTCTCCTCAATATAATACATCATCATTAAAAGACATTGTTAGTCAGATAATGTCTAGGTTCGAAGATGTTGATACATATCCGTTTATTAGGAATACAGTTAATGATATGTGGAGACCTAACGGAGGTAAAGATCGATGGGTAGGAGCACTGCCGCGTAGAAAGCATCATACTGATGATGGACATAAAAACTTCGAGAAACAATACCCTTGGTTAATCATAGGTAGAATACAGAATCGAAATTTAGGATCCGGAAGAGGTTCAGCTCCAGCGCCGAGAGTATTTCCCCGGAACTCCAGGACCGGAGGGGAAATTGTCTTACGTGAAGTAGCTATACCGGCTTGGATGGATAAATTCGTTAGATATCTTATAACAGCAGAAGATACTCTATGGTATTTCAAGAACGACGTTAGAGTTGGACATAGTTCAGATTTTCAAAAGTTTGGTAAACAAACCGGGCTTGCTCCAATAGTTGATATGAGCCGATGTCAAATACTAGCATATCTATTCTATGTTAGTTCTGTTGTACATAATATACATAGAATAATGGATTTGGGAGGACATCCTGGTATAGTATGGAAGCAAGACATACATGAGGATGATCCAATGGAAAAATTAACTCGAATTGTTGATGGTGTACGGAACGAGGCATGGAGATTATTCGACCAAGGATATTTTACAGGACATACTGAAGAATATAAGACTGCTGGGATGGATGAATCATCAATAAACGAGGTATGGCTGGATCACTTGATAAATATTGATGAAGCTGGTGATATGCATAGAGAAGAAATATTAATACATAACTATACATCTTCATATGATATGACAGAACCTAAAGGCTATAGGCTTCATGTACCAGGGAATGCGACTCATCCGTCTTCTGAGCAAGCTGGTATGTCGTCATTTAACTGTAACGAAGAAGCCGTCGCGATGATACTCGGCGGTCGAGATGACTTTTATCATAATACCTCTCAGATAACATCTGCCGCTCCGGAATTGTTAGAGGACCCAGAGTTTAATGGTGTTGGGTTTGAGTTTATTAAGAAATTTTATATACCACGATTATTAGAGAAATGACGAATACAAATATATATCTAGAAGGCCAAGGCAAAAGAAACCGACCGGACGGGTATGGAAAGATGTGGCAAAGTGATGAACTCTTTCAACCTATTCAAGGAGGTCATAACTTAGTGCTACCTCTCGATTATAGAGATCGTGGAGATCATCATAAGAAATTTCGATATACACACGAAGTACAAAGTAAACATTCATTAAGTCAGTACGACATGGGTAAAATGGAACACCGACAGGTCTATATACCTAAGTGGTTAGATCCATGGGTTGAGGAGATCAACAGTCATCCATTCGCGAAAGCTAGTTATTCATTAACTGGTCAGAACTCAGAAATATACGGATTATCAATATCACCTAACTATGATCTATTTGCTTCTCAGATACTTATGTTTATATTTTATCAAGGATCAGTTATACATAATTGGTCAAAATGGTTAAAGGAGACATTCCCTGGGTCCGGGTGGGATATAGATAACATAGCTCCTAGCAAGACGCCTATGGGTCACTATATCTCACACGAAGGAGGATATTCAATAATTGATCGTATTGAAATGCAGGGATGGGAAATGGTTAGGGATAAAGTTTTTGACTGGGAGAGTGAAAGAAACGATAATCCACATCCAGATTATCTGTGGTATTGGGATAAACACAAAGTTGATGGAGAAGACTGGGCTAGTACTTCTACAAATCCTAGTAAAGCTCATAAGGCACCTTCAGAGATAATTGGTGGTAACTCTGTACTGAAAGGTCATAAAAATAGTGGACCAGCTGTAGTATTCGGACCTGAGATCGGTAGAGGTCATGAGCGAAGAAAACGGACTTTCGACTCTGGGTCTCCATACTCACAGGAACCTCATAGCTTATATGGTGGTTCATTTCATGGAAAAATGCCATTAGGTAGACAATGGACAATGTTATTCGAGCAATATGAATTTAAAAGATTAGGTTTAAATAAAAAATAATAATGAACTCACAAATAGGAAATATATATAATAAACAAATATTAGAACAATATCATCCTGGGATGGATGATATTATTGGAAAGAAGTATAGAGGAATATTAGGTAGAATTATTGATAAAGATCATCCAGATGGACATGGGATGATTGATCTATACGACTATGATGAGAATATTGAATCAAAAGATTCAGACAGACCGTTTATATACCTTAAAAGATCTAAACAGTATGATCCATATCTTCCTGAAGCAAACCCAGATGTCAAGAATTACCCGAAAGAGGGTGGATGGGCTATGTATATACATGAGGGTGATACATATGACGGAACTATCTCAATTGACGCTGCAAGGTGGTTACCAAACGCTCTACAGCCATATATGTCATTATTAGTCAAATCACGACTTTTCACGGAATTCTGGCATTCAAGTAATGAATGGGAAAACGCTCACCCAGGAGTTGAATGGCGAAAAGGCGACACCGGTTTTATGCACCAGATATATGATGAGACTGGTTCTCCTAAACCAGTTAAGTCAATTTTAGGTAACAGTGGTATTGAATTTCATCCAGATCCAGAAGTTTTAGGAGACCCTATAAGACGCTTAAATGAACTACAACAAGACTTATTAATATGGTTTCAAGGTCAATTCCTGTATAATATGTATCTGCATCCATCACACACCCATTCATTTCAAGTCGCAGATCATTTAATAAATAGCTTTTTCAGTAAAATTAGAAAAGGTCTACCGGAGCGGTTCGGAACTCACGCCCACGGCGGTCAGCTTAAGGCCGGTGAGATAACTGACGTAGAGAAAGTTTTTGAAGTGTGGGTCATAGTTTGGCAGTATAGACTATATAAAAATATACATGCTCTTCGCGATGGGCACTGGTCAAAGATGACATACGGAGACCAGACTCATGTCTCTGTACCTGGATATAAATCAACACAATGGAGCGACGAAAACGCGAAATGGGAACCGGAGGAGGATGATCTTGATAATGAAAGAAACTTTCTTAAAAAACATCTTCAAGATACGTCAGATAATCGTATATCAGCCGTTGATACTCCATGGGAACATATCTAGAATATTGTATGTACCTACATAAATGTTTATATGAACCTGTTTAAAATAGTAATATTAATATATGGAGTACTTCTATCTTCATGCATATCACCATCAGTAATTAAGGCACCACCTCCTCCGGTTACGGTAAGAGAATATAGAGTAGAACCTATAACTCCGGAAGTGTTTGCAGAAGCAGATACAGATGAAGATGGAAAACTCTCTGTAAAAGAAGCAAAAAATCTCCCGAAAAAACCAATTAAAAAAGAACCCACTGGTCACTTGGGAGCTTTTTTGTCGATCGTTATAAGCGTGGTTGTTGTTTGTGTGATAGGTCAATTGTTATTTTGTAAACGTAAAACAAAGACTGACACAGATTAAGACGTAGCCTTATGAAAATATTTGTATATATATTTTTATGAGCGCTAATATAGACCAACTTGCACCGACGAAAAGTTTAATTGATTTGTCAACCCATAGTGATAACGATTTTGGGTTACAAGACTTTGACATATGCACTTTATTTGATGATCTATTGCTAGCAGAGTATGTTGATGAGACCGATGACGGTAACTGTATCTCCCGGGGAGGTATTGTTGTACCTAAGAGTTCTGTATATAAAGCATGGAGGTTAGCGAAGGTGATACTAGTAGGGAATAATTGTAGTAATGTCAAGACTGATGATATTATCATCTTCCCTCATGATAAAGGTATACCTGTTAAGAATATAACTGTTGATGGTCATGGTAAAGTGAATAGAGGGATTTTTCTCAATGAAGAGAGGTTATTCGGTATTGTAAAGCCGAAGAATGATTTAGAAGCTCAAGAAACTACTGATGAAACTATCTCTTCCAAATCTAGCAAAGCTTCTTGAAGGTAACGTTGTTGAGCTAAAATTTAAAAGACGACGACCTGTACCTGGGAAGCCACCGACACGTCGAATGCTATGTACAAACAGTCGAGTAATTTTAGAGAGCCGTGAAGCAAGAGATGCTCTTAAATATAAACCAACTAAACAACCTCCATCATTCAATCCGACAACAAAGAATATTATAGTAGTATGGGATATATTAATGCAAGACTATAGATGTGTTACGGTTGATAACTGTGAGATTATATCCGTTATACCCGGGGATGATACATTCTGGAAATATTATAATGAAAGACTGTATAAGATGACTCCAGAGCAAAAAGATACATTTATGAAAGTATGAAACAAGCAATCCTAGACAATTTCCTTCAAAAGAATATAGATGTAATCTTTAATAGAAAGATTATCCGAAAAGGTAAACTCATATTATATACAGCTAAAGATTTTTATATATCCTTAATAATAAAAACAACAAAAGATATCAATAAGACGTTTGATATACCATATCCTTTTGATATGTATATGGATGATGATGAATCAGAGATCTTTCTAGATTATCGTCTAGAAGTTTTAGCTCTCGGTAATGAAAAAAAGCTGGATATCTTACAGAAAGCAGTTTATAATAGTAGTAAGGCTTCCAATACGAGCAAGTACTTAAACAATATTTTATATATAAAGACACAAGAACGATCCTAAGATGACTAAAAAGAATCAATCACGACAACGAAATACAATCTTCATCTCTATTGCAGCATATAGAGATCCGGAATTAGTTAAGACTATAGACGACTGCCTTGACAAGGCAAAGTATCCGAAAAATTTAAGATTTGGTATATGTTGGCAACATGCTGATGATCCACATGATAAAGAATTCAAAGCAAAAATAGACAGTCAGGAGTACGATAAGAGATTTAAAGTCATCGACATACCATACGAGAAAGCAAAAGGCGTATGTTTTGCTAGGAGTTCAATTCAAAGCTTATATGACGGTGAAAAATATCATCTAATGCTAGACTCACATCATCGGTTCGAAAAGGACTGGGATGTGACTCTCATTAAAATGATAAAAGATTTACAAAAAGCCGGTCACAAAAAACCTCTACTTACAGCTTATATTCCTTCCTTTGACCCAGAGAATGATCCAAAAGCTAGAGTACAGATACCATGGAAGATGAACTTTGATAGGTTTATTCCGGAAGGTGCAGTGTTCTTTCTCCCGGCGGATATCAGCGACTTCAAGAAAAGAAAGTTACCGGTTACATCTAGATTTTTCTCCGCTCATTTCTGTTTTGTTGAAGGCCAATGGATAGAAGAATGTCCTTATGATCCTAATTACTATTTTCATGGGGAAGAGATTAATCTAGCCGCTAGAAGTTACACACACGGGTACGATCTATTTCATCCACATAAAGTTGTTGTATGGCATGAATATACTCGTAAAGGTCGGACTAAAGCTTGGGACGACGACACTATATGGGTAGAGAGAAATCAAGCATCTCATCTACGAAACCGAAAGTTATTCGGTATGGATGGTGTAAAGAATGATATCGATTTTGGCAAATACGGTTTCGGTAAGACAAGAACATTAAAAGATTATGAAGAATATTCAGGGATCAACTTTAAAAGACGCGGTGTTCAACAATACGTCATCGATGCATCGAAGGGTAGTATAAATTATCCACCAAACCCAGAGAAGTTTAAGAATAAAAAGGAATATGAAGCTTCATTCCTTCAAATATATAAACATTGTATTGACATAGGGTTTGATGCGGTACCTTTAAAGGATTATGAATTTTGGGTTGTTGCATTCAAGGATGAGAAAGGTGATGATGTTTTCCGAAAGGACGCTGATAAGAATGAAATAGATAATATGCTACGAGACCCGGATGGATACTGTAAAGTATGGAGAGAATTTAATGTCGATGAACCACC
>Ga0315322_10004275_pt1 | contig 11005 bp, 13 predicted proteins | sample M110021515metaG_FD_203461 | JGI IMG/M metagenome (GOLD analysis project Ga0315322, IMG submission 203461) | Ammonia-oxidizing marine archaeal communities from Monterey Bay, California, United States - M1 100m 21515 | ecosystem: Environmental > Aquatic > Marine > Intertidal zone | place: USA... | reverse complement strand
TTTCTTCAGCAACTGCAAAGCCAACAGCATTTGCAATACCCTGGCCAAGAGGCCCTGTTGTAGTTTCAATACCAGTTTTGGAGTGGTATTCAGGATGACCTGCGCATATTGAGTTAAGTTGTCTAAATTTTTTTATACTGTTTAGTGAAATACTCTTATACCCAGTTAAATATAATAAAGAGTATAATAGCATAGAGCCATGACCTGCTGACAAAACAAATCTGTCTCTATTTAACCAATTTGGATTATTAGGATTAAATCTTAGAAAATTTTTAAACAAAACTGTTGCCACATCAGCCATACCCATTGGCATACCTGGATGACCAGAATTTGCCTTCTGCACAGCATCAATTGATAAAAATCTGATGCAATTAGCTAAATCGTTGTGTAGTTTGTTCAAAATTATCCTGACTAGACTAAGAAGAATCTATTTAATAATATAAACATATATATATGAATTCTATAAGCGAAAAAGAAAAAAAACTAAACAATGTTTTAGCCGAATTAAAAAACTTAGATTTAAGTAATCCTGATTTGCAAAATAATATTGAAAATTTGAGCTCTCAAAAAACTCAATTAGAAATTGAAAAATCTCAATTAGAGGATAAATATAAAATATTATTAGATGAACACGCAAGTCTAGGTAAAAAACTTGAGGAAATTCAAAATAAAGAAAAACTAGAACAAATTAAACAGACAGAGTTCTCTGAAAAAATTGATGAATTAAATCAAGAAACAGATACTTTGTTGGAAGAGATAGATAAATGGCAAATGTAAGTATTAAATTTAATAATAAAGAGTTTTTATTGTCATGTGAAGATGGACAAGAAGAGCATCTTGAAGAATTGTTAATTCACATTAATCAAAAGTTTAATGATTTAAAGAATAACCTTGGAAATTTAGGTGAGAATAAGTTGCTTTTAATTACAGCAGTTAAAATTATGGATGAATACTATGAGACCAAAAAAAAAGTTGATCAAAAGAAAAGTGAATTAAAAGATCTTTCAAATAAATTTAAAGAATTAAAATCACTTATTTATGATTACAGAGATAAAAAAGAAGAAGAAATCCTAGAATTAAATAATAGTCATCAAAATGTCAAAAATGAAATTGAAGCTAATCATAAAAAATATGAACAATTGATTGATGAGGCTGCAGATGAAATATCTAATTTTGTTGAAAAGGCAAAGTTAGAAAATATGTCTCAATAAATTTTTGTGAATAAATCAAAGATAAGAAGTAAAATTTTAAAACTTAGAAAAAATAACACTAATAAAAATTTTAAAATTAATTCAAATAAATTTTTTTCTTTTTTAAAAAAAAATAAATATAATCTTAAAAATTTAGGTGGATATTATCCTTCTAATTATGAAATTGATGATTTAGAAATTTTAAGATTATTAGAAAAAAGAAATTATAATATATCATTGCCTATTATAAAAAGAAATAACCAAATGAATTTTTTTAAGTGGTCAAATAATGATCCATTAAGAATTAATAAATATGGCATACCCGAACCTATTTCATCAAAAATATTCTACCCAGATATTTTACTAGTTCCATTGGTTGGTTATGATAATCATTTAAATAGATTGGGTTATGGTGGAGGATTTTATGATCGATATATAGAAAAAATTGAAAAAATTAAAAAAATTGTTAAAATTGGTTTAGCTTTCTCATATCAAAAATTAAAAAGTGTTCCAATAAACCAATATGATAAAAAATTAGATTTTATAATTACAGAAAAAGAAATTTTAAAATGAGAATATTGTTTCTAGGTGATGTTGTTGGAATTTCAGGCTGCTCAAAATTAATGAGTAATCTTTTAAATGAAATTAAATCAAAAAAAATAGATTTTGTAGTTGTTAATGGCGAGAATGCTGCAGCACAAGGTGTAGGCTTAACCCAAGAAATATGCCAAGATTTTTTTAATTGTGGAGTAGATGTAATTACTACGGGAAATCATGTTTGGGATCAAAAAGAAATAATGGAATTTATAGAAAAAGAAGAAAGATTATTACGTCCAAAAAATCTTTTTGAACCAGCTCCTGGCAAAGGTTTTAATATTTATACTACTAAGGAAAACATTAAAATTGGTGTTCTTAACTTAATGGGAAATGTTTTTATGAAAAAATGTGAAGACGTTTTTGAGATTTCTGAAAAATTTATGAAACAATATAAATTAAAACAAGATTATGATTTCTTAGTAGTTGATTTTCATGGTGAAATAACGAGTGAAAAAAATGCAATTGGTCATTTTTTTGATGGTAAGGCCTCATTAGTTGTTGGAACACATACACATATTCCAACTAATGATGCGAGAATATTAAAAAGTGGCACTGGATATCAAACAGATGCAGGTATGTGTGGAGATTATAACTCTATTATTGGTATGAATGCAGAAAATTCATTAAACAGATTTTTAAAGAAAAGTTCAACAAAACATTTTCCAGCAATAGGTGAGGCTACTTTGTGTGGTGTAATTGTTGATTGTAATATAGAAACTGGATTAGCAAATAATATTGAAAGTTATATTTGTGGAGGTCAGTTAAATAATACTTAGAAAAATTATGTCGGGTCATTCAAAATGGGCAAGCATCAAACACTCAAAAGGTAAAGCTGATAAGCAGAGATCTAAAATATTTTCAAAATTATCAAAAGAGATAAGTGTAGCAGCAAAACTTGGTGACAAAGATCCGGTGATGAACCCAAGATTGAGATCCGCAATTCAAGCTGCAAGATCTGCAAATATGCCAAAAGACAATATAGAGAGAGCAATTGATAAATCTTCAGCTACAGCAGAGTCAAATTTTGAAAGTTTAAGATACGAAGGATTTGGTCCTAATAAAATTGCAGTAATTGTAGAAACTTTAACTGATAATAAAAATAGAACTGCTTCAAATGTTAGAACTATATTTCAAAAAAGTGGAGGAAGCTTAGGAACACAAGGATCAGCGTCACATAATTTTAACCAAATGGGTATTATCAAAATTGATAAAAAAGAAATTTCTGATGAAAATATTTTTGAATTGGCAATAGAGTCAGGAGCAGATGAGTGTATCTCTCATGATGAATTTCATGAAATTCAATGTTCTAAAAGTGAAATTTATAATGTAAAAAAAAAACTAGAAAAAATAATTTTAAATTTTATTTCAACCGAAATTGAATGGGTTCCTTTAAATAGTTTAAATATAGAAAAAGATAGAGAAGAAGCAGTAATTGAATTTTTAGAAACTCTTGAAGATGATGATGATGTGCAAAATGTTTTTTCAAATGTTAACTTTGGTAATAGCTAATGCTAGTAATTGGAATCGATCCAGGTATTTCAGGATCAATTTGTTTTTTTCAGAATGGAAAAATAATTGATGTGTTAGAAATGCCAACAATGACTGAAGGAACTAAAAATAAAAAACAAGTTAATGGCTCTCAAATTTTTAATGAAATTTCAGAAAGAATTAAAAAGTTAGATAAAAGAGATATTAGAGTAATCATAGAGCAGGTATCAGCTATGCCAGGACAAGGTGTAACTAGCATGTTTAATTTTGGTCAATCATTTGGCATCCTAAAGGGAATATGTTCGGCTATGCAACTACCAATGTATTTTGTTAGACCAGCAAAATGGAAAAAATATTTTAACCTTATAAATTCAGAAAAAGACGCAAGTAGAACAAGAGCAATTGAAATTTTTCCTTATTTTTCAGGTCAATTATCAAGAAAAAAAGATTCTAACAAAGCAGATGCAATCTTAATAGCTAGTTTTTATTATGAAACTTATAAAATCGAAGAATAGTAAAAATTCTAAGACAAAATCATGACACATTTAAGTGTGAAGAGTAAATATGGAAGCTGATATCGCATCACAAGCAGTAGGTTTAGGAGCAAATACTGATTTTTCTTTAATGACCTTATTTTTTAGGGCGGATATAATTGTTAAATCAGTAATTATAATCCTAATAGTCTGTTCAATTTACTCTTGGGCTGTAATTATTGAAAAATTTAGATTGTTTAGAAAAATAAATAAATCATCTGAAGATTTTGAGGAAAGATTTTGGAATTCTAAATCTGCAGAAACTTTTTATAATAGTTTACCTACAAAAGTAGTCGATCCAATGGCAATGGTTTTTCAAGATGCTATGGAAAGTTTGTTGAAGAAAAAATCTAAAAATAATTTAAGTGAGAGAATGAGCACTTTTTTGGAAGTTGGGATCGAAAAACAAATGTCCAAAATTGATAAAGGATTTACATTTTTAGCAACCGTAGGATCAACGGCTCCTTTTATTGGTTTGTTCGGAACTGTTTGGGGAATAATGAACTCATTCCAATCAATAGCAATATCAAGAAATACTAGCTTAGCTATTGTAGCACCTGGAATTGCCGAAGCACTTTTTGCTACAGCATTAGGCTTGTTAGCTGCAATACCTGCAGTTGTTGCTTATAATAAATTTAATAAAGATTCACAAAAATATTCACAAAAATTAGAAAATTTCTCAAAAAGGTTTTTAACAATAATTTAAATGGCTTTTAAATTAAATCGTTTATCTAAAGAACCAATGAGCGAGATTAATGTAACACCATTTGTTGATGTAATGTTGGTGTTATTAATTATTTTTATGGTTACAGCGCCATTACTAACTGTTGGTGTGCAAGTAGATTTGCCCGAAAGTTCTGCTGACTCTCTTCCAGAAGAAACTGAACCATTAACTTTATCTATAAATGCAAAGGGAGAAATTTTTATTCAAGAGGCAAAAATTGAATATGATAATATTATTGCTAAAGTTTTAGCAGTATCCAAAAATAGAACTGACACTAGAATTTATGTTAGAGGAGATAAAACTATTAATTATGGAAGAGTGCTTGAGATTATGGGATTGTTATCAGGATCTGGTTTTACAAAAGTTGCACTAATATCTGAACCTTATAAGCAAAGATAATTTAAATGAATAGAAGTATAATCATATCTTCTGTTTTACATGCAGGGTTAATCTTTATAACAGCTTTGAGTTTACCATTTTTGGCAAAAAAACCTTTAAATATTCCGCCAATAGTTTCTGTTGAATTAATACAAATTGCTGAAAAAACTAATATACCCTTTGCACCTAAGGCAAAAAAGATAATTGAAAAAATCAAAGAAAAAGAAAAAAAACTGGTATCAGAACAAGCTCCTCCAAAAAAAGTAAAAAAAAATAAAACCAAAACAGTAGTTTCTCTTGATCAAAATAATGAAAAAATTAAAAATCAAACTCCAGAAGCTGTTCCGTTACCAGAAAAAACTATAAAAAAGATTAAAACTAAAGAGGAAAAAAAACAAAACCCCGATAAATTAGATGAAGAGGTAAAGCAAGTTTCAGAATTTGAAAAAAAAGATTTATTTGACCCAAGTAATATTGCAGCTTTGATTGATAAATCAAAAATTGATAGTGCTGATGTAGTCAAAAAAAATAACGATATTACACAGGATAAAGATAGAAATATTGATAATACTGGACTTACTTTAAGTGAAGAAGATGCATTAAAAGCTCAGATTTTTGGATGTTGGAGTATTCCATTAGGTTTACCTTTTAATGAAGATTTGTTAGTTAGAATTAAATTAAAGCTGGATCCAGATGGTTCAGTTACAAAAACAGAGGTCTTAGATCATGCTAGAATGAATAAACCTGGCCAGGGATTTTATAAAGTATTAGCCGAAAGTGCCATAAGAGCAGTGAAATTATGTCAACCATTAAGAGTTCCAACTACAGGATATGAAAGATGGAAAGAATTACAATTAAATTTTGATGCAAGAGAGATGCTAGAAGGTTAAGATAAGAAAATGAAAAAAAATTTTATAACTTTATTACTATTAATTTTGCCAATTAATGCTTTTGCTTTGATTGAAGTCGACATTACAAGAGGAAATTTAAGTCCACTTCCATTAGCAGTATCTCCTTTGTCAATTGACGACAAATCTATGAAAAGTTTTGAAAAAATTCTTAAAAAAGATAATATTGGCTCTGAAATTTCAATTATTGTTGAAAGTAATTTAAGAACATCAGGTCTTTTTAATCCGTTAAGTAAAGATGCTTTTTTGCAGGCTCCAGATATTGCAAATTTAAAACCAAGATTTGAAGATTGGAGTTTAATTAAAGCTCAAGCGCTTATTACTGGCAAAGTAACTTATATTGATGAAAAATTAAGAGTTGAATTTAGATTATGGGATGTGCTTGCAGCTAAAGAAATGATGGCATTAGCTTTTACTACAGTTCCAAATAACTGGAGGAGAGTAGGTCACATTATATCAGATAAGGTTTATGAAAGATTGACAGGTGAAAAAGGATATTTTGATACTAGAATAATTTATGTTGCTGAAGAAGGTCCAAAAACGCAAAGAATAAAGAAATTAGCAATTATGGATCAAGATGGAGCTAACAATAAATTTTTAACACTAGGAAATGAACTTGTATTAACTCCTAGATTTAATCCTACTAGTCAGATGGTTACATACTTGTCATATTTTAAAAATTTACCAAGAGTGTATCTTTTAGATATTGAAACAGGAACACAAGAAGTAGTAGGCGATTTTCCTGGAATGACATTTGCCCCAAGATTTTCTCCTGATGGTAAAAAAATAATAATGAGCTTTGCTAAAGATGGCAAGTCAGATATTTATACGATGGATTTAGAAAATAGAATAGTTGAAAAAATTACAAACCACCCTTCAATTGATACATCTCCATCTTATTCTCCAAATGGAAAATTTATAGCTTTTAATTCAGATAGAAGTGGGTATCAGCAAATTTATATTATGAAGAATGATGGAAGTAACGTTAAAAGAATTTCATTTGGAAATGGTATATATGGAACACCAGTTTGGTCACCTAGAGGAGATCTGATTGCATTTACAAAATTACATAAAGGAAAATTTTATATTGGAGTTATGAGAACAGATGGTAGTGGAGAAAGATTGTTAACTGAAAATTACTACCAAGAAGCACCATCATGGTCACCTAATGGTCGAGTGTTGATTTTTTATAGAGAAACAAAGACTAATGCAAAAGGTGAAGGTTTTTCAGCGAAGCTATGGTCGATAGACTTAACAGGCTATAATGAACGATTAGTCGAGACACCTACCGATGCTTCAGACCCATCATGGTCATCTTTATTGAGTAATTAAGTGAAATTACTTGATTTTTAGACTTGAAACCTCTATTTAGTTGTGAAAAAGTAAGAAATTGAAATTAGCAGCAAGGAGCAATTTAATGATATTAAGCAAAATTTTTAAAAACGCATTTTTAGTACTGGCAGCCTGCCTAGTGTTAACGGCCTGTGCAACAAAAAAAGAAGTAGTAACAGACGTTCAAGGTCAAATACAAGGTGATACTTATACAGGAACAGACACAGTCAAGTATTTAGCTGACGGTGTTCCAGATAGAGTTTTCTTTGCAACAAATGAGTCAATTTTAACCACAGCTTCTAGAGAAACTCTAAGGTCACAAGCTGCATGGTTAAGAAAAAATTCTAACATTAATGTAGTTCTTGAAGGACATGCGGATGAAAGGGGTACTAGAGAGTACAACTTAGCCCTTGGTGAAAGAAGAGCTAACTCTGCAAAAGATTATTTAATGACTTATGGAATTTCTTCTGACAGAATATCAGTACTAAGTTATGGTAAGGAAAGACCAGTTGATGCTGGATCTACCCCATTAGCCTGGTCAAAAAACAGAAGATCTGTAACTGTTAAAGCAAATTAGTAATTTAAATTTAAAGACCCTAAAGCGTAAAGTCTTAGGGTCTTTTTTTTGCCATTTTTATAATCATAAATAAATTTATTAATGAAATTTATATCTAAATTTATAATATTAAAATTACTAGTTTTATTTAATTTGAGCTTTTTTAATATTTCATATGCAGATAATCATAATATTTACGAAACTTTGGAAATTATAAAGAATGATCTCAAAACTTTAGAGAGAGCAGTTTATTCAGGTTCAATAGAAATTAAAACAACAGTTGAAGAAAATTCAAATATTGAACTAGACTTAAATTCTGAAGATGTGCTTACAAGACATTTGTTAAAATTATCTGAAATTGAAGATCAGTTTAGAGAATTGACTAATAAATTTGAGGAAATAAATTTTAAACTTGATAAATTATCCAGCAGATTGTCTAAAATTCAAGCTGATAATCAGATAAGATTTCAAGATATAGAAACAGGCATGAGCTCTAATGAAGGTGCGGCTCAGCTAACATCAAAACTAAAAACAGAATCTAATAAAGTTTTACCTGGAAGCTCACAGCCTCAAGATTTAGGTTCAATATCTTACAAAGATACAGAAACTTCTGCTACTTCTCAGCAAATTCAATCAGTAGATACTACTGCATCAATTGTTACTGAAACTTTTCAATCAGAGGAAAAAATACTTCCCCAGGACTTTACGCCTGAAAAACAATATAAATTTGCAATGAGCTTTTTAGAAGTGGGTGATTACATAATGGCTGAAAGAGCTTTTAGAGAATTTGTTTTGTCTGAACCAGACAATAATCTAGCTGGGAATGCCCAATATTGGTATGCAGAGACATTTAGAATTAGACAGCTTTATACCGATGCTGCCTCTGCATATTTAGAGGGCTATCAAAAGTATCCTAAAGGGAAGAAGGCTCCTATAAATTTATTAAAACTTGGTGTGTCAATGGTACAGATAGGAGAAAAAGATCAAGGATGTAACATGATTAAAGGTGTTGAATTACAATACCCTAATGCTAAGTCAGTAATTCAAAAAGCAAAATATGAGTCAAAAAAATTTGAATGTACCAAATAAGACTCATAAACGTTTATTAGATAAATTAAAAGATAAACGAACTTTTCAAATTTATCAACAATTTGAAGCTCAACTAGATATTAATACAAATTTTATTGTAGCTGTATCAGGAGGTCCAGATAGTCTTGCTTTATCTTTTTTAGCAAAAATATATTCGATTAAAAAATCTTTAAATGCAAAATATTTTATTGTGGATCACAAGCTAAGAAAAGATTCTACATCTGAGGCAAAATTTGTAAAAAAAAAACTAAAAGATTATTCAATAGATTTAAATATTTTAACTTGGTATGGAAAAAAACCTAACAAAAATATACAATCAGTTGCTAGAAATAAAAGATATAAATTACTTACTGAGAAGGCTAAAAAATTTAAGATAAAGAATATTCTATTAGGTCATCATTTAGACGATTTGTTTGAAAATTTTTTTATAAGAATCCTGAGAGGAAGTGGTCTCAATGGATTAGTTTCACTAGATAAAGAAACACAAAATAATCAGGTAAATCTGATCAGACCTTTGTTAAAATTTGAAAAAAAAGATTTAGTTTATATTAGTGATTATATTTTTGGTTCATATGTTAGTGATCCTTCAAATGAAAATGATAAGTTTAAAAGAGTTAAAATAAGAAATTTTTTAAAACAGTTAGAAGCTGAAGGATTGGATAAAAAAAAATTTTTTTTAACGATCAGAAATTTAAAATTTGCTAATGAAACTATAAAATTTTATACTAAAAATAATTTATATAATAATGTAACTTTTTTAGAAAAAAAAAATATTGTTATTTTAAAAATTTTTTTTTTTCAACATTCAAATGAAGTTGTATTTAGATCATTTAATGAAGTGATAAAACTTGTTGGAAAAAAATATTATCCCGTAAGAGGAAAAAAAATTGAAAAGATAATTCAATCAATAAATACTAACGTTACTTTAAAAGTTACTTTGGGAGGATGTTTAATAAGAAAAGTAAATCAGACAGTAATAATATCAAAAGAGTAATAAATTTCTCTTATTTATGGATATTTTGTCACTTGTTAAATTTGTAATAATTCTTATCTTATACTCATGAATCTAAAAAATATCGCAATGTGGGGAATTATAGTTTTCTTGACCATAGGTCTTTACAACATGTTTAAAAACCCCCAATCCAACATTAGGGGGAGTAATCAAATTATATTTTCAGAATTTTTAACCTCGGTGGATAATGGAGAAGTTTTAAAAGTTGAAATACAGGGAAATAATATCAAAGGTGTTTTTTCAAATGGTAACTCATTTTCAACCTACTCACCTAATGATCCAAATTTGATAGAAAAATTATCAGAAAATGGCGTAAGTATTTCAGCTGCCCCATTAGAAGAGAAGATGCCATCATTGTTTGGTGTTCTACTATCTTGGTTTCCAATGTTATTGTTAATCGCTGTTTGGATCTTCTTTATGAGACAAATGCAAGGAGGCAAAGGCGGTGCAATGGGATTTGGGAAATCTAAAGCTAAAATGATGAATGAACTTAAAGGTAAAGTGACCTTTAATGATGTTGCGGGAATAGAAGAAGCCAAAGAAGAAGTGGAAGAAATTGTAGAGTTTTTAAAAGATCCAAAAAAATTTAGTAGACTGGGTGGCAAAATTCCAAGGGGAGCTCTTTTAGTTGGTAGCCCTGGTACTGGTAAAACACTATTAGCAAGAGCAATTGCAGGAGAAGCTGGAGTTCCTTTCTTTACTATTTCAGGATCAGATTTTGTTGAAATGTTTGTTGGTGTAGGTGCATCAAGAGTTAGAGATATGTTTGAACAAGGTAAGAAAAACTCTCCATGTATAATTTTTATTGATGAAATAGATGCTGTTGGAAGAAGTAGAGGTGCAGGATTAGGTGGGGGAAACGATGAAAGAGAACAAACTCTAAACCAATTATTAGTAGAGATGGATGGTTTTGATACAAACGAGGGAGTTATTATAATTGCTGCAACAAACAGACCGGATGTACTTGATCCTGCTTTACTAAGACCAGGTAGATTTGATAGACAGGTTGTTGTCGGCTTGCCTGACATTATAGGTAGAGAAAAAATTTTAAAAGTACATGCTAAAAAAATTAAAATGGCTCCAGATGTAAACTTAAGAACTGTAGCAAGAGGTACTCCTGGTTTTTCTGGAGCAGATTTGGCAAATATAGTTAATGAAGCGGCATTACTTGCGGCTAGAAAATGTAAAAGAATAGTTA
>Ga0315322_10004269_pt1 | contig 11012 bp, 11 predicted proteins | sample M110021515metaG_FD_203461 | JGI IMG/M metagenome (GOLD analysis project Ga0315322, IMG submission 203461) | Ammonia-oxidizing marine archaeal communities from Monterey Bay, California, United States - M1 100m 21515 | ecosystem: Environmental > Aquatic > Marine > Intertidal zone | place: USA... | reverse complement strand
ACCCATGGGCGGCCCCGCAGCTGCCAGAATTTGCCAGATTCGAGCACGAAACACACGTCAAAAAGGCATCCGAGTAGCCACACGCCACCGGTCCGTCGTTGAGACAGGCGGCGCAATCCCCACCATGTTCGTAGCAGGCGCCCTGTGCCAGCGGAAGCCACAGCAACACCGCGGCGGCCACCGCGGGACCGCCGCCCCAGGGGACCATGGCTGCTCTTTTTGGTGGCTGGTGCTTATAGAGCCCTCCTCAAAGACTGGCGGCCGCCGCGGCGGTTGTGCGGTCCGCGGCGGCCCACCAACCAACCCTAATTTTAGCCCGATCGACGTCGACGGGACATTCCATCTATTTTTAGACCCGGCCAGCGGGCGCTTCCCCGCGCCGCTGGGCCGCCGCAGACCGCACAACCCGCCCGGCGGCCGCCATGGCCGACCTCCCCATTCTCCCCCCGGACGAGCCCGACGTGCCCGACGCCACGCTGTACGGGCCAATGGCCGAGTCGGCCCAGGCCGGCGTGTACCGCGGCAACGACACCGACCTCGTGCCTCGCACCGAGGACGAGACGGCCGAGATCCCGGCCGCTCCCCCGGCACCCGCGCCGGTCCCGCCGGCCGCTCCCCCGCGCAACGCCGAGGGCGGCACCGGCACCTTTCCGGTGGACGACCCGACCCGGCTGAACCGGTTCCTGATTCTCGGCGCCGAGGGCGGCTCGTTCTACACGGAGGAGCGCGAGCTCACGCTGGCCAACGCCGCGGCCGTGGCCCGGCTCATCGGCGGCGGCTACGGCCCCTGGATCGTGGCGCAGGTCGTTGCCGTCTCGACGGCGGGCCGCGCCGCCAAGCAGAACCCGGGGCTGTTTGTGCTCGCCATGACCGCCCGCCTCGGCGACCTCGAGACGCGCCGCGCGGCCTACGCGGCCGTGGCGCAGTGCTGCCGCATCCCCACCCACCTCTTCACGTTTATCGGCTACGTCGAGGCCATCGGCGCCACCTCGGGGTGGGGGCGCGGGCTCCGCCGGTGCGTGTCCGAGTGGTACAACCGGGGGGACGCCGCGCGGCTCGGGCACACTGTGACCAAGTACCGCGCCCGCGAGGGCTGGAGCCACCGGGACGCCCTCCGGCTCGCGCACGTCACCCCGGCATCCCCGGCCCACGGCCTGGTGCTCCGGTACTGCGCCAAGGGGTGGGACGCCGTGCAGGACCCCGAGCTCCGCTCGGACCCGGCCGCCGCCGACGCCTACGCCCTTCTCGCGGCCGTCGAGGAGGCGCGCGGCGCCGAGGTGCCGCGGCTGCTCGAGCTGATTGCCGCCCACCGCCTCGCGCGCGAGCACCTCCCGACCACGGCGCTCTCGAGCGTGCCCGTCTGGCGCGCGCTGCTCGAGGCGCCAATGCCGATGACGGCCATGCTCCGGAACCTTGCCAAGATGACGGCCATCGGGCTGCTCGTCCCGCTCGGCGACGCGACCAAGATGGTGTGCGCGCGGCTCCGCGACCGCGAGGCGCTGCGCAAGGCGCGCGTCCACCCGTTCTCGGTGCTCCTCGCCCTCTACACCTACAAGAGCGGCGCGGGCATCCTCGGCTCGCTCACGTGGACGCCCGTGCCCGAGATTGTGGCGGCGCTCGACAAGGCCTTTCACCTCTCGTTTGGGTCGGTCGTGCCGTCGGGCCGCCGGTTTGTCGTCGCAATCGACGTCTCTGGCAGCATGGGCTGGTCGGGCGTGCTCGGCTCGCCGTGCATCACGCCCCGGGTCGCGGCGGCGGCGCTCGCGCTCCAGCTGCTCCGCACCGAGCCGCAGGCGACGCCGGTCGCCTTTGCCCAGGGGATTGTGCCGCTCGGCATCCACGCGCGCATGTCGCTCGCCGAGGCCATTTCCGCCATGGAGGGGCTCCCGTTTGGCTGCACGTACTGCGACCGGCCAATCCAGTGGGCGCACGAGACCGGCGTCGAGGCCGACGTCTTTGTGGTCATCACGGACAACGAGACGCTCGGCAACCCCGCCAAGGCCCTCCGCGAGTACCGCAGCGCCACCGGCATCCCCGCGCGCCTCGCCGTCCTCGCCATGACCTCTGGGGGCTTTACCATCGCCGACCCCGACGACGCCGGCATGATGGACATGGCGGGCTTTGACGCCTCGGGGCCCGAGATCCTCCGCCAGTTTGCCGCCGGCCAGCTCTAGCGGCCGGACGACCCTTGGCTTTACATAAACGCACTAGAGAGCAGCCCCTCGGTCGACGCCGCCGCCGCCCCACCCCCCCCCCTCTTCGTCTTCTTCTTCTGTCCGCTCCCAGACCTTTATACCCTTCAAACAATGTGCTAAACGGCAGGCAGTCTTCGTCCGTGCCGTGGCGAACCGCGCGGAAGACGGTTGGCGATTCCGGAAGGAGGTAGTAAAAGCCAGACGGCAGCGGCGACAGGGTGAGGTGCGCCATGGTTGCCGAGGGACGGACGCTCGGCGGAAACACGATCCACGGCGCGAGAATGGCCGTGTCGCCCGCGTGGGCGGGCGGGCGGTACTCAAAGCCGATAAACTGGTTGTCGGGTCCGCGGATGTTCCACAGCATGCCCGCAAACGCCTCGTACGAGAACAGGTCTGCCCGAAAGTCAAACCACTTGCCGGTGCGCGCAACCCGCGCAAGGTTGCACTGTGGAATCGCGCGGTTGCCCAAGAGGGCCGCAAAATCGACCGTGCCCTCCATCCAGTCGTAGAGGAGAACCCGGAGCGGGACGCTCCGGGCCGAAAAGTGGGGGGCGTCACTGACGGTGCCAAACAGCTCGCTCGGATTCTTTTCTGGGTGGGCCTTTGCCAGCGCAACGACCAGCTGCATGTCGGCCCGGATCGTGGCCGGGTCAACAAACGTGGCTGGAAAAACGGGGTTGGTGTCTCCGCTGTCAAACTCGGCAAGAATGCGTTTAATCTCGGCGTCGGTCTGGGGGATCGCGGGTGGCTCCATCCCCGCGGCGCGGCGCTCGCTCGGGTTGTGCGCGCCGACGCCGGCCGCCGTCGCCGCACTGGCTCCCAGAGCCAGTGCCGGGTGGACTAAAAATAGACTGCTCCGGGCACGCCGGAGCGGGCTGCCAACTTTAACGCTGGGGGCGCCTCCTACAGCTCGGCCGACCCGGAAAGCGCGAGGAGCGCCGATGCCGCCGATGCCGCCGATGCCGACGCGCGCCGGGCCGGCCGCTTGGCATCGGGTGCGGACAGCGCGGCGCCGGCGCCGGCGCGGCGCTTTCGCTGCCCCCCAGCGGCCGCGAGCCGATTGATGCTGCAAAAGTCGGGCGCCGTCGGGGCCGCCGGTCCCGCCTCCTCTGGGGTGTCGTCGTCCGAAACGACGGCGGCCAGGGCGGGCGAGGTGCCCGACGCGCCGAGCGTGAGGATCGTGAGGGCGAGCTGGCTGTTGCGAACCGGCTCGCGCGTTGCCCCATTGGGGGCCACAATGGGGGCCCGGGGGGCCGGAAAAAAGCGGCCCAGTGCCTGCTTGGCGACATCGGACCACTCGATAAGGGGGCGGATCTGCCGCACAAACTCGGTGGCCCGGCGGACGACGCAGGCCTCGGCGTGGTCGACGTGCTCTGGGTATGCGCCAATCGCGACCGAGGTGCCGCGCGCAAGCAGAACCGAGGCGTCAAAGATGAAGCGAAAGTAGGCGGCGATGCACCCCTGGTCCTGCTCGCTAGTGCCGAGCCCCGCCTGCGGGAGGAGGGACTTGGCCCAGTCCCAGACGCACCCCATCGTCTCGACAAGGCCAGTGCCGCCGCGCGTTGCCCGGGCGGCGGCGTCGACCGCAATCTGGTCCCACTCGCGCATGTGCTGGGCAAAGAGGCCAGTGGCGACCGAGGCGCCCAGGTCCCGGCCGGTCGTGCCGAGGCGCGCCTGCGGCGAGGTGCGGGCGCAGAGCGCCGAAAACCCGGCAACGACGATGCTGCCGAGCGCGGTGAGCCAGTTCTTGGCGGTCCCGTCCGGCTTGCGCTGCAGCTTTGCAAAGGCGGGCAGCCGCCGCGTCCACTCGGCGGCCTTGGTCATGCGGGGCGACGGGTGCCCGTAGGGCGAGAAGAGGTTGATCCGGCACGCGCCCGTCCCGGGCGCAAAGGTGGCCCGGCGCGCCAGGGTCCACATGCCGTGCACGCGGCTGTAGGTGTAGCGCTTGATGCGGATGGCAAAGGCCACCTTGGTGTCGTCGGGGTGAAACACGCCGTGCTTGGTCACGGCACCGTAGACGTGCGGCTTGCCCTTGGCGACGACGCGCGGCTTCCGGGCGCCGTCCACGTGCGGCGCCCGGCCGGGGTTGTCGCCGAGCACCCCGATAAAGCCAACAATGTTGTAGACGGTGGCGTCGGGGGTGTTGTCGGGGTCGATGGCATAGCGCATGGCCTCGGTGCAGATGTTGGTGCCGTACACCCCAATGCCGCCGACGCCGCGCGGCCCGGGCTTGAGCCCCTCGGCGTAGATGCGGTTGGCAATGTCGTTGGTGGGGCAGCCGTGAAAGGCCAGCACGAGGTGCCGGTGCCGGTTTGCGCGGGCCCACTCGACAGTGCCCTCCTTGAGCTCGAGCGACAGCAGCTCCGCGTCCGGCTTTGACCCGCCCGTGGTCACTGTTCCGATGCACTGGCTCAAGAGGGCCCGGAGCACGCGGTTGTTGTGGTGGGCGCCGTGGACAACCGGCCGGGTGCCGGGGTTGTCGACCGTGTAGAGGTTGTCGGTTGCGGTCCACGGGAAGAACAGCGGGTCGAGCAGCGTCTTCCACCCGGCCGACGGCGACGACGGCGACGACGCCTCGGCAGCACCACCCAGGGAAAAAGCAGCCGCCATGGTCTCTGGGGTTGTGCCGTCTCTGGGGGGCGGCGGCTGCTGGTGTGCGCCAATTTCTGGGCCAAATATAGCCCAGCCAGCGTCGCCCGGGCGACGTCGATCGACCGGAGAATCTAAAAATGGCCCAGCCAGCGCTGCGCAAATAGTGTCGTATAAACGAGGTGGGTGTACGGAGATACGAGGGAAACCATGGGCAGTCGAAAAACGTGGCCTTCAAATGACAGGCTTAGGGAATTGTTTGTCTACTCAAATCGTGGAAGAAGCCGGGGTTCCGTTCCGGATGCAGACAAGTTGCCTCACAACCAGTATTTTGGCGGTGGGTATTCTGACAGCGGGTACTACGACCATACAGCCCCTTCAGGGATTGATCCAGGAACAGCAAGATTTGAAATACTCAAAGTGCTGTTCCCACTTAAACTTAACCCAGTTTTAACAGCAACCAGCGATGTAATTTTCGACTCCATGTGCGATACCATTGGAATATGGGTCGCACAGGTATTGAATCTCAGATTCGTCGGCGACGTGGAAGTCACCTGCACCCAAAAGACTGGTCGCACCCCGTTCGATGGCCCCGTGGGTTGTGATAGCGCAGTTGTACAGGAGCACCCAGTCCGTGGGTTTCGGTTCCCTTCTGGCGGCGGTAATTCAATGTCGTATTTTGATGTCGGGTTCATACTATGCGACAGCGGCACTCGGGATGCCCCTCGCCCCAAGATAGAGTGTGCCGACCACGGGTGTGCTGGCTTTTTTGAGGGCACAAAGGCAACCATATTTGACGGTGCATCGTGGTTGGAAAAGTCGGATGCAGTGAAAGAGGCGTTGGAAACCTACTTTGACGATGCAGGGTTCGAGCTGACAATCATCAATAAGCATTATCAACAAGTGTACGGCAATTGCGCCATGTTTGCAGCAGTGTGTGTGTTTCTCATGTTGATCTATGGCCAGGCTGCGCGGCCGCCCCGCCGCAGATGGGACGCTTTCTTTGACAAAATGGAACAGTTGACCACAACGGAAAAGAACAGGCTGATTGAAACCATTGCTGTTCGGATCCGACGGTTTGTCACACGCCCCGAGTCGTTTTTGGCCCAGCCAGCGCTGCGCAAATAGTGTCGCATATAAGTTTTTGAGTTGCCGGGTAAAAGAGGGACAATGCCGGGCAATCCAAAATCCACGATGAAGTGCGGCGAGGTCCGGAAATCAACGCGGGCCGGGAAAAAAATCATGAAGCTCTACTGTTTGCCGGGCGGCAAGAAGAAATTGGTGCACGCGGGCTCGACGGGCTACGGCAACAACTACAGCGCAGCGGCGCGGAAAAACTTTAAGGCGCGCCACAACTGCGCCACTGCCAAACCCGGCACAGCTCGGCATCTCGCGTGCACCCAGCTGTGGAAAAAGGGCGGCCGGACAACCACCACTCCGCGCGGCCGCAAAAAGGGCAAGTACTAGGCCTTGGCGGGCCGGGGCCCGAGCGTCTTTCTAAATTCGGCGTAGATCTTCTCAAACTCGGCCGCATAGGCGTCCGTCTCCTCTTTTGTCGCCGTGGCCAGCAGCGGCGTGATCCGGGCGTCAAAGTCGTTGATGCGCTTGGCAAAGGTCGCAAGGTCCCCCGGGGCCGGAACCGGCTGCGCTGCTGCGGCGCCGTCCATCATTGCGGGTGTGGGGACGGGGAGGGGCGGGACAACCTTCCACTCCGGCGCCCGCTTGTCGCCATCCGGCGCCCGCGCGGTTTGATTAAACAGCGCCGCCGCCGCGGTTTTGCTTGTCTAGCTCGACCGCGTAGGCGCGAACAAACGGGTTTTCGTGCAGCGCGGGGACCGGCGCGGCGACCGGCGCGGGGACCGGCGCGGCGACCATTGCCAGAGCAGGTGCGGGGACCGGCGCGGGCGCCGAGTCTGCAGCCACGAGGGGCCTCTCCTCGAGAACGGCAAGTGCATTCCCCACAAGCCGCCGCATGGTCTTAAACCGGTCGTCTGCTGAAATTTTCACGAGAATGTCTTTCAGCGCCGTGGCGCACCTTGAGGGGTTAAACCTGCTGTGGTCAAAATAGCGCGGCAAATCAAAAAAAACAGACGCTGCCGTGATCCCAAACGCGTACGCAGTTGCGAGGGCGGGGTCGGGGTCGGGCACCTCGCGCCCCTGCGTCAGGTACCCCCACGTCGCAATCCGCGTATTAAAGGAATCAATGTCGAGAAGACGAAACCTATGGTCGAGTTTGCAATACCCAATGTTCGCCAGCTTCATGTCAGTGTACGACACTCCGGGCGGCAGACATTGCAACAGCTTGTCCAGAAACTCAATCAGCTCCAGGGCAAGCAGTGTGTGCCGCGAGGTGGCCGCCAGCAGGCTTGGCTTGAATGTGGCGCTCGGCACGTATACCGTCTGCGGAAAAACGCTGGATGCGTCCTGCGTGAGGTTCTCCATCACAGTCACAAGTTTGGTGTTGGTGTCGTTCACAAACCCCAGTGAGCGCACAAGGTCGCACGTCCGGAGCGCATCGGCTATTCGGAGGCCGTTTAACGCGGCGTCAAACTTGGCCTCGGCCGCCGAATCGGCGTCGGCCTTTGAGTAGCCCATGCTCCACAGTTTCTGCGCAAGCCTGTCCTTGTCGATAATCTTGACAATCACGGAAACGCTGCTGCCGGCGTCAGTGTAGGACCACTCGGACACCTGGCCGTAGGACCCCTGCGAAATCGATTTCCCCCCTCTGGTCATTGGGCGTGTTTTGTAAAACGGGCCCATGGTGACAAACGAGTACGTGAGCTGTTCCATATCGAGCGTCCCGATGCAGCTGGTTGGGCCCCGCGTCCAATCGGTGACACTCATGGCGGACGAGTGGCTCTGGCCATGGCCTTTGGAAATCCAACCATTTATAGTACGGCAGGCATAGTCTTAAACCGGTCGCCTGCTGAAATTTTCACGAGAATTGTGTCCAATCAAACAAGCGATTCCCCGTCCGGGGAAGCTGTTCCAGAATCGCAAACCAAATTTCCGTGGGGACGCGAAAAATCCAATCGGCACGTGCCACCTCCTGGTTCTTTCTCATTACGGACAACGTTAGTATTTGCTTCACGGCCTCTCGGTACTCTGGGAAAAAAAGACTGTGCCGACCTGGTGCCCATGGTTGGCGCACATCCCTGAAAAATTTGGCTATTTCTGGCGTGGGAGCGCTGGCCGCAATCATTGCCCCCGACACATTTTGTGGAAACAGCTCAATCACCGGCTTTCCCGACCGCAACATTTTCCCAACCTCTTTGATCCGCCCAAGGGACGCCGCAATTTCCATTTGCGAGTATGATTTCACCATTTCGAGCCACGCGCGCGTCAGAGGAAAGTCTTGCAACTTCTCGGCAAGAGCGTCGGGGTCCGGCCGGGTAGCTCCGTACACCGAAAGTAGCTGAACCATTTTTAGCAGGTCTTCATCGGCAGAAGAGTCGAGATACCCCCACGACAAAAGTGTGGCGCTTTGCGAAATAAGAGAGTCAATTAGAGTGCCAAGCTCAGCGGGTATCTCGACACTGGCACCGTGCTCGAGCAGCAGCCGCACCACGTCGGCGTGCCCCTTCGAGCTCGCCGCGTAAAGCGGCGTGGCGCCACTGTTGGTCAGCGCCTTGTCGGCGTCGGCGCCGTGCTCCAGCAGCAGCCGTGCCACGTCGGTGTGCCCTTTCTCGCTCGCAATGAACAGCGGCGTGGCACCAGTGGTGGTCAGCGCCTTGTCGGCGTCGGCGCCGTGCTCCAGCAGCAGCTTCACCACGTCGGCGTGCCCCTTCTTGCTCGCCACAACCAGCGGCGTCTGACCATCCCAGGTCAGCGCCCTGTCGGCGTCGGCACCGTGCTCGAGCAGAAGCTTCACCACGTCGGCGTGCCCCTTATGGCTCGCCGCAAACAGCGGCGTGGAGCCATCGGATTTCGCCTTGTCGGCGTCGGCGCCGTGCTCGAGCAGCAGCCGCACCACGGCAACGCGGCCGTTCACGCTCGCCGCAAACAGCGGCGTGGCGCCATCAGTGCTCGCCTCGAGGTCGACGTCAACGCCGTGCTCGAGCAGCAGCCGCGCTATGTCGGTGTTCCCATATGCGCTCGCCATGGTCAGCGGCGGGGAGCTAAGAGGTCTCGTCCTGTTGGCGTCGGCGCCGTGTTCGAGCAGCAGCCGCACCATGTCGATCCTCGCCTCATCGGCGTCAAAGTCGCCGCCAATCGCCTCATTCAGCGGCGTGGAGCCAAAGGCCCCGTCCATGTTGGCGTCGGCGCCGTGCTCGAGCAGCAGCCGCACCATGTCGGCGTGCCCGTTTCTGATCGCACTGATCAGCGGCGTGATGCCATTGGTCGGTGCCCTGTTAACGTCGGCACCGTTGGCAATTAGCCGGTTAACTGCGTCAACATTTCCGATACCGCTGTTAATCAACAAATTGACTTCTAATTCCCCAATGTTCCTTTGCGCGGGATAGGTGTTGTAGGCCATGGCGGTTGTGCGGGTCCCAGGGCCAGCCGCCGCTCTGATTGGCGCGCTGGCGCTGCTAAATATAGACCAGTGTCTACCGCAAACGATTCCCAGTGTAGGCAATCTTTACCCCTTTCCGGCTCGGTTCTTTATATTCACTTCCCCCCACCCGGCTGTGGGCTGGGCGCGGATTGCCCTGGCTCGGCGGTAAACTCTCGAAACGCCGGCAGCGCCGTCCGCGTCTTCTGCACGACCGCCAGCACACACCGGCACCCCTGCGCCCGCGCGTACGCCGCCGCCTGCTGCAGGAACCGCCCCTCGACGCCGGTGCTCACCACCTTAAGCTCGACAAGCACGAGCACGGCGTCCCGCCCGTGCCACACGGCCAGATCCGCCCGCCGCGCGTGGAGCGCCACCGACGCGCCGCCCTCGGTCGTCCACGACGGCACCACCGGAAACTGCTCCTCGACCCGGAGGCCCATCTCCCGCAGCTGCGCCGACACGCACGCCGACACGTCCGCCTCGCTCATGTTCAGCCCCGGCACATCCGCAGCCACCCGCCCGACCGCGCTCTTGACAAGGCTCACCACAAACGCCTCGACGTGCTCCCCGCCGGGCGAGCTCGCCGCGTCCTCCATCAGCACCGGTGTGCCCGAGTAAGTATATGTGCGCGGTCGGGCGGGTGGTAGCCGGTCCCTGGCCGGGTGCCGGGTGCCATGCGGCCCGTCCTGCTTTTTCCAGACCGGGTTTTCGACAGCGACACGCCCGACCAGCCCATTCTCCTCGACGGCTTTTCCCTGCTCCACGTCTCGTACGGCGTGCTGGCAACCTCGGCGCTCAGCGACGGCTGGGTGGCGCGCCTGGCCTACTGGAAAGTTTTTTTAATCGTCTACTTTGTGGCAATCGCGTGGGAAATTGTCGAGTACGCCCTCCACGGGCGGATCGGGCTGCTGTTTGGGCTCCGCAACTACCAGGGCGACTCGGGGGAAAACATGGTCGCCGACGTGGCCGTTGCCGTGCTCGGCTGGACGTTTGCGTCTGCAGTGCCGCCGCCCGCCAACTGGATCACCGGCGTTGTTCTGCTTGCGCTCGGCATTGGATGGACCGCAGCCCGCGCGTACAGCAAAAGGGCGGCGCCGGCGCCGGCAGAGTGGATCCAGATGAAGACGCTGGGCATCTAGTCTCGACGCCAAAGCTCGACTCGACTCGACTCGACTAGACGCCAAAGCTCGGCGGGGTCCACAGGCGCGGGCGCACCGGCCGGCCCCGCCAAATGGCCGACGGCCGCCGCTTTGGCCGCGGCGGCGCCGCCGGAGGAAGCGGCAGGAAATCGTCGGGCGGCGGCGGCGGCGACGGCGCCTCGGGGCGCTCGGCAAGCGCAATGTCCGGCGCCGCCCGCACGGTCGCAAGCGCGAGCGCAAACCGCAGCAGCGGCTGGCGCGTTTTCACCGACTGCAGAAACGCGCCGCTGCCGCCGTCGGCCGTGTCCTCCAGCACGTGCGTGGCGACCCGGAGCGACAGCTCAGACACGCACTGCTGCACCGTGTGGTCGGCCAGATTGCGGTCGGGGGCCATCCGGGGAGGGCACAGCATCCCGGCGCGCGCCGGGGGGCGGGTGCCCAGGCCGCCCATCCCGCCGCCGGCCGCCGCCGGTTGTGCGCCGCCCGCACCGCGGCTGCTCCCCTGGCCCCCGGCGGCGCCCCGGTCCATCCGGGCTAAATCGGGACCGCCGGGACCGGCGGGACCGGCGGGACCACCGGGACCGGCGCACA
>Ga0315322_10004266_pt1 | contig 11019 bp, 6 predicted proteins | sample M110021515metaG_FD_203461 | JGI IMG/M metagenome (GOLD analysis project Ga0315322, IMG submission 203461) | Ammonia-oxidizing marine archaeal communities from Monterey Bay, California, United States - M1 100m 21515 | ecosystem: Environmental > Aquatic > Marine > Intertidal zone | place: USA... | reverse complement strand
ACCCCACAGGCCCCATCCGGTGGAAGCGCCGACGGCTTTTGTTTTGCCGCTCGCATTTTTTCTCAGAACCCCGTTACGGAATATTTTCATCTTACCCGTGGATCGGTTGTGAGTGAATACCCAATGAGCCCAAGTCCCCTCCAGTTCGGCCTCGGTGAAGGAAACGTTGGTCCGGTCATATGATCCGTCACCGAAATCCCAATAGACGTTGTTATTACTCCAAGGAAGGTGAATGTTCAGGATCCGACCGTTCAATCCGTTGGAACTCAAAAAGGTGGAGTTGTTTCCCCTTAGGTTGCTCGCCCCGTTAATCCAAAAGGAAAGGGACGTTTCCATGTCTTCCACCTTGGGGTGAGCCTCGATGGGAAAATAAGTCCGCTTGTTGTTGGAAGGAAAATTGAGCGCTCCGCCGAACTTGCCTGAAGAAGTACGCGAGGGGGTCCCGATTTTAGGTATGTCGTATCCATTCGGTCCGCGGTCAAAAATACGGCTTCCACTCTCCTCGTCGAAGGTCCAATGAGCAATCAGGTTGTCGTATTGCGTGACTTTTTCGACAATGAAATTAACGGTCATGGAACCGGGAGTCGTACCCAGGGAACTGGCATCGGTTGCGGCATCGGCGGCGAGGGAAACGGTCACAGCTCCGGGCCAAGGGTTGCTGCGTACCTTGAAGGTGTAATTTCCATCGCCAACTTTCGTAAAATTGAGAACCTGACCATTGGTCACGTTCAGGTCGGACTCGGTGAAGTTGGTAACCGCAACTGGGCTCAGGCCCGTGCCGAGACGGAATTGAAGGTTCACGCTCTCGGTGTATTTGCCCGATTGCGACTGGACGATGAAGTGAGGACTGACTCTTTCTCCACCCAATTCATAGAGTCCTTGAACCTCGGATGGATCGAGGTAGGAGTCATAAACGCGAAAATCATCCATCCAGCCCTTGAATTCACCCCAATTGTTGTCTCCTGGACGGGCAATACCCACGCTGAAGGGCGAAGCATCGGAACTGTCAAGCGGTCCGCTGAATTGCGTCCAGGTCGTCTTCTTGACTCCGTCGACGAACAAATCGAGGTTACCTAATCCACCGCTGTAGGTAAGAACCAAATGGTGCCACGTGTTGTTCTGGATGCCCGCCTCAACCTCAACCCGGGCGTCTTCGCTCCCACTACCGGCATCCAAATAAACCTCGACCTTGGACCCTTGGGTTCCGATTTCAAGGTTGTCGTTTGATCCGGAACTGCACTGGGAAAGGAGAACGTTGTCGATCCCATGATTGGTCGACTGACCGGTCACATCGGCTTCCCGCTTGAACCAAATCGAGATGGCGAATTCCCGGGGCGCATCCAGTTCGTCCAAATCGGCAAAGCTCAAGCCATCGTCATTGCCGTCAAAGTAAATTCCCTTACCAAATTTTGCATCCGCCCATGCCGCGTTCCCCACGAGGGTACCATCCGTAACCCGGTACTCGTGCCCGATGACCAAATCCTTTGCCAAGCCCCACTTGTGAGACAGGTATCCCTCAAGCTTACGACGATCGGCACCGTTGAGGATTTCGCTGAAAACAAGGATTTCCCCAATGGCAAGGTTTCCCTTGTTAAGGCCGTTTCCGCTCGCTCCAACCGAGAAAATCGGGGTTTCAGCATCGTAAAGGAGCTGATTGGTAGGCAGGTTGGAAGAGGTTTCACCGATTTCACCGTTCAAAACAAGTTGTGTCTCACCATAGGTTCCGCCCGCATCCAAGGCATGACTGAGTACGTATCCCTTGCCTGTTGTAAAGATGATATTCGACTCGGCATAACCGTCTCCGTGACGGCTCGTAAATTCGTTTTGACCACCCTTCATGGACATCGAGAACTGCTGACTACCGGCGGGGTTCCCAGATGAATAACCGTAGGCGTGAGACCCCGAGTTATAACTGTCAGGAACGATCACCGAGACCACTTGCATGGCCGGGGCACCGGTACCGAAGTCAAGTGAGTTCGTTTTAAGCCAATGGTTGGACGCGAAATCGATTACGTTCTTCCCGTTCAAACTGCGCGAACCACTCGTCGGGCGGTTACCCCCAGTGCCTTGGGTAAGACTGCCCCCCGCTCCGCTCTTGTCCGCCCAAGCGGAAACGGAAGTTCCCGTGATAGTACTGGCATCCGCTGCGTCCAGCCAAAGGGCTAGGCCGCTCAAACTCGTGGGTGACCACGCGGGGTCCGGAGCAAGACCGGAAGAAGTCGTGGTCCCGTTGCCTTCGTCCATTTTCCACCAAGCGACCAAATCACGGGTTTTGGGGCCGCTGGTGAAGTCGACTTGGAAATTGTTTGCGATGGTAGGCCGGCCGTTTGATATGTTTGCGGCACCCGTAGGCACACTGATGATGACCGTGGAGGGCACTGCCTGTGGCGTCACCGTAAAGGTGTACTGGCTTGCGGAAACCGCAGTGAAAGCGGATACCGATGCTCCGGGAACGGAAATGTCGGATGCGGAAAAACCGGTTACGTTTTCGGCAGAATTACCCAATTTGAAATCGATTTGGTAATTGCCGGAAGTGCCCGCCACACTGACCGGACCGGTAATGATGGGGCCTGCGTATCCGAAGTCACCCAGACCGTTCCCATAAACACTGAGGATTTCGGCAGCGGAAAGAGCGACCGAATAAAGACGGGCATCATCAATCAACCCCTTGAAATACCGGCTGGAGTGATCTGCTCCGAAACGCAAATCCTGATTTGTATTCGTATTGACGGTCTTGGTACCGCCTGACGTGTAGGAATTGCCCAAGGGCTGACCGTCCAAGTAAAAGGTCAGGGAATTAAGGTCGGTCCCGCTCAAGACACCCGCCACGTGATGCCAGGAATCGTCATCCGCACCCACGTCGCCAACCCGGGCTCCCCCGTTTATCTCAACCCGGATGGAACCGGGAAAACCATTGTCTGTTTGAGTACGGAAAGTCCATTTCCTCCTGCCGTTATTTGATCCCCAATTCATGATGGCGGCATCGGACTTGGAAGTCTTGATCCATGCGGTCATGGTACGGGCGGCGGAACCGGTGATGCCTTTGTAACCAGTCACGTTGACGTGTTCGTTCGTGCCGTCGAGATAAAGAGCGTTTCCAAACTTCCCCGTTGCCGTGAGGTTTTCGTAGTCCGTGGTATTGGCATGGGTACCGTTACGTGCATTTCCACTCAAGTCGTTGAGGTTACCGTCGAACTTCCACCAGCCCTCGAGATCGGCGTAGCGGGTGATGGGTTCGACGAAATCAACCGTGTGCTCGAGTTTGGCATTGCCACGGGCTTGAGCGTCATAGGCGGAACCGGTTGGCAAAGTCAGAACGGTCGCGCCACGAAGGCTGGAAGCGTTGAGGGTTAAAGTGTAACGACCCGTACTTCCGGCAGTGAGTCCGGTAACCGTGCCGTTGGTCACTTGAAAGTCACCGGCGGTCAAACCCGTAACCGCAACGTTCGAGCCGTCCCGTTTGAAATCAAGGGTGAGGCTCACGCTGTTGGCCGAGCTGATGACGGGTGCGGAGGCCAAGCTGGCTTCGGGTCCGATATCCCCGTTCCCATTGTTGTAGAGAATATCGACGTCGGCTTGCTCCATACCAATTGAATAAACGCGAAAGTCGTCGAGAAATTTCGAGAACCGCTGACCGCCTCCCTGATAGTTGCCGATCGCATAGATATTGTTTCCGGTATCACGATCGGCCGATCCCATGTAAACGGAATCATAATAAAACTTGGTTACTCCGCCCGTGCTGACATATACCAAGTGGTGCCAGGCTCCGGAAGTGGCGGCGGGGGTCAAATCAAAGGATGCAGTCTGACGATAACCGCCGTTTGAATTGTTGTACACTCCGACCCTGTCCGAATTATTTTTGATAATGACGTGGTGATCACGACTGGAACCACGAGACAAGGTACGCCAACTCCCGACCGGGTAAATTTCCTTGAACCAAGTGGAAACCGTGAAAGTCGCCGCATAGATGGTTCCGCCCAAGTCCAGGGGATTGGCAACCTGCATCCGGGATTTGTTGTCGGAGTCGCTCAAACGCAAGGAAGAAGCTCCAAATTTCTTGTCCGAGGTATTGAAAGTGGCCCCATTGTAAAGAGTACCAACTTTCAAGGGGCCGGCCGTACCGGAATTTTGAGCTTTGTTTCCGGATCCTTCGTCGAAATCCCAATACCCGATCAAGATATCGGGTCGGTAAAGGCCGCCCACCCCGAATCGAACCGTAAAGGAACCACCTAACAAATCCTTGTTTTCGGCATCCTTGACTCCGCTTGCCATGGATATGGTGACGTCGGTACCGGGAGTGGTGGGGGTAAGAGTGAAAGTGTAGTTGCCATCTGCAACCTTGGTGATTCCGGAAACCGATCCTCCCGAAACGCTGAAAGAGGAAGCACTGAGGGAAGCAACATCGATTAGGCTTCCTCCGTTGGTGAACTCGACACGCATGGGAGTCGAAGCGCTGGAGGTTCCAATGCGTCCAAAGAAAGTGGGTCTGCTGGTGGCAAGAGGAGCGCTTGATTTGTAAGGATGAGTACCCGGCAATTTGGCTGTCTGCCCCCATTTATGGGCCAAGTAACCGACCAAGCGGTCACGATCGGCTGTGGAAAGAGCACTGCTGCAAACAACGATTTCCGCAATGTCTCCATTGAGATGAGCATAACCGGGGTTGCCGTATCCGATTCCGTTTTCGGTAATCGTGGTGGACATGGGGCCAGTCCATCTCGTGCCCCCACCGTACAGGATGTAATAGTCCGAACCGACCGAACTGTCCGGTTTCGTTGATTCGAGGGCATACCCATCGGTCGAGTAGTTATTGTGGGTATTCCAAGTTGGATAACCCTCGCCGGCCAACCCGCGATTGCTTCCTTTTCCGAACTGAACGACAGGTTGGTTTTTGTTCGAACGCTTGAATACGACGACCGCATCGCCCGGAACAAAGCCACCCGGGTAGTAAAGTTTGTCGTTCGAACCGTCGAAGCGGAGGACTGCTTTGCTGTTTAAAACTCCAGCTTGTAGGGTGGGGCGATCTCCTCCCGTCGTCTGAGTGGCGTGCCTGTTGTTACCCGACTTGTCGTTCCACTGACTGACTGAGTTGGAGGAGTGCACCACCGTGGCCGAATCGGCCGCGTCGAACCAAAGTTCGGTCGTGAGTTCAGCCGGCGTCCAATTGTTCGCCGCTCGCAAGCTCGTGGCAAAACCAATGACGGTGGTTAGAAGGATTGAAAACAGCGTATGCTTCTTCATAGTATTCTTGCTTGATTGTCACTCCTCGATCGAGAAGTATTTGATTCGTAAAGGGAAGTTGTTTCGTGAACAGGCGCGTCTGAAAAGAGCCAAAGAAATCCCTGCCCGATAAACGGGCATAAAACATCGAAGTTATGAAGGGAATTAACTATTTGGCTGAAACAGGTTCAAAGGGTATTAGCATTTGAATTAAATTTGTTGCATAAAAACAACGATTTTTTTACACCCAAACACGCAAGATACTCATAATCTGCATTTTATGTAAATTATTTTCTTTATTTAATTATCAATAATACATGCAAATGCAAAAGGATGAAGAAAAGAACATCCCATTGGAATGCACAATGGGGTTGGGCAGCGGAAAAAAAAAGGAATTGCCTGAGGGCACAAACAAGCTCCGGATTCAGGGAATTTGCCGCAAGAGCTTGGTCAGGACGTTGCCGGGCCCACATTCCTGAAATTCCTGCGCTCCGGCCTCTCTCATCTTGACGATCGTTTCGGTCCAACGAACGGGACTGTGAATTTGACGGACAAGCAAGGAAGGAATGGTTTCGGCATCGGCATAGGGTTGGGCCTCAACGTTGGAATAAACGGGTATTTGGGGCTGCAAAAAGGAAAAGCTTCCCAGGAACTCCTTGAATTGGAGGGCGGGTTCCTCCATCATGCGGGAATGAAAGGCTCCGCTGACTTTGAGTGGAACCACGAGCTTGGCCCCAGCTTCCTTAAGGGGAGCGATGATTTCCTTGATTTGCTCGGCTGGGCCCGAAACCACGATTTGGCCAGGCGAATTGAAATTGGCCAAATCGATGTCCGGTGAAGAAAGAGTGGAAAGGGCCTCGCGAATGGCCTCGGCATCCAAGCCGATTACCGCTGCCATTCCACCGCCTTTGACCTTGGACATGATTTCTCCCCGTTTTGCCACCATTCTCAGACCATCCGAAAAATCGATCGATCCGGCGGAAGCGAGGGCCGCAAACTCACCGACGGAATGTCCGGCGGACAAGGTTGGCTGGGAACCATCCTCTATCAGAGAGAGCGCATGCAGATAGCTAACGACGTAAAGAGCTGGCTGGGTATGCTCGGTTCGACCAAGTTTGCCATCGGGATTATCCAGGCAAAGGGAACGGATGGAATACCCGAGCAACTCGTCGGCTTCACTCACGACTTTGGGAAAGCGTTCGAAAAGATCAGCTCCCATGCCAACTGACTGGGAACCCTGACCGGGAAATAAAAAAGCCAAGCTCATAATGGAAGAAAAATACTTAAAAATTTGCGGTTGAACGGGATTTGCGAACAATGGGCGATCTTTCCTTTATCGAATCAACGAAAAATGCAAGAACATCTGATGGTGGACGGGAACAATGCGATGCATGCGATTCCCTCTTTGGCCAAAGAACTGGCGACTGACCGCAACCAAGCCCGGGACAGTTTGTTGCGTTTGCTCGAACCTCTCGCCACAGGAGATCATTGTGTTCTTACCGTAGTCTTTGACGGAAGAGGAGGTCGATCAAGTCTTTCCAAGCATGCGAACATGAAAAACTACACCGTCATTCATTCCTCTTCGTCCCAAGGAGCCGACGGAGTGATCGAGAGGATGTTGATGGCATCCAAATCTCCGGAGCGGATCGTGGTTGCTACTAATGACGGATTGATCCGCAATTGCGCCTATGAATGCGGTGCCGCGGCCATGCGGGTCGAAGACTTGGTCAGTCAGTTGGACCAAACGATCGACCGAAACGCAAACAGGGTCAGGAACCGAGGTTCGGGGAATAAAAAACAATCACTCTCCTTCGAAAACAAAATCCCTTTCCCCAAAAACAAGCCGGGGAAATAATACCCGAAACCGTGGGCATCAATAGACCAATTTTCGTCATGGAAAACATTACCCTTGCCTTGAAATACAGTTCGATTAGGGCTTGAGAAAATCGCATTTCTCTTAGCATACGGGATTCCCTCATGATTTACTGCTTGAATACCAGCACCATCAAACCACAAGCCCTTTTGGACAAAATCCGTCTTGTGGGGGAAGCGGGCTATGACGGGATTGAACTCTGGCTTAACGACGTGTGGGAATATGTGGCGCGAGGGGGCGAGGTCTCGGACGTCGAAAAAGCAATCGCCGACCAAGGAATGATCGTTCCTTCGGTTATCGCCATGCGCCAGTGGGGTGACTTCGATGGATGGGAACACCAACTCGTCCTAGATGAAGCCCGCAGAAGGTTTGCCTTGGGGGCGCGTTTGGGAGCCCCGTTCATCGTAGCCACGCCTCCGCTTGAAATGGAAGAGACGGGCCATTTGCCCGAACGGTACTGCGAATTGCTCGAGATCGGGCGCGAGGAGGGGATACGACCGACCTTCGAGTACATCAGTTTCTTCAAATCCGTACACACCCTCAAACAAGCATGGGAAATCGTTCAAAGATCAGGTGAAGCCGATGCCACGCTCATTCTCGATGCTTTTCACAATTGGAACAGCGGGTCGACCTTGGAAGACTTGCGGGAAATCCCACTCGACAAGATCAGTCATTACCATATTGACGACGCGGCTCCGGGAAAAGCGGCGGGGTCCCAAACCGATCCCGACCGCGTGATGATTGGAGATGGACAGATCGATTTGGCTGCCGAGATCGAGGTTCTGCGGGAAGTCGGATATGATGGAACGGTAAGCTTGGAACTCTTCAATGCGGAGTGGTGGCAAAAGGACCCTGCGGAAACCCTCAAAATCGGGCTCGAGCGGATGAAGGAGCTATTCGAGAAATGAACCTTTCAAAATATTTCGAAATTTTTCCTAATTTTTTTCATGGTTTTGCGTCTTTACTGTGCAGATGCAAAACCCAAAAAACAATTTAGAATGCCCGAACAGCAGGATTCTCCCGATTTACCGGATCAAGCGATTGGCCATGAAAGCCAATTGGGCGAATGGTTTGAAAAACTTGAAAAGCCTCTCATGATCTACGCCTACCAAACCTTGAACGACCGGGAGGAAGCCATGGACATGGTTCAGGAAGCGTTCACCCGATACTTCAAGGAGGAAAAAACGGTTCGCAAACCAAAGGCTTGGCTTTATCGAACGACGAGAAACTTGTGCATCAGTCACTTGCGAAAGCATGGGCGGATGAAAACGATAGGAGAAGAAGAGCAAATGGATTTCCTGGATGATTCGAGCCGCAAGGAAGAAGACCCTGCGAAACAAATGGAGCGAAAAGAAGCCCGTGGACGCGTCCGGCATGCCCTGTCCATGCTGCCCGATGACTTGCGCGAGTTGATAAAGATGAAGTTCGACCAGAAAATGAGCTACAAGGAAATTTCGGAAAAAAGCGGACTTAGCATAAGCAACGTCGGCTACAAACTGCATACCGTGATCAAGGAGTTGGCAGTGGAAATGAAAGCGGAGGGGTTTGCGTCATGAACGAGAATAATTCAAAGAAGCCCGATGAAGGGCGGTTGATCGACTACTTGTTAAACGAGTCGAGCCCGGAAGAAAGAGTCGAAATCGAGGGGCTCTGCAGTCAAAACACCGACTGGAACAAGGCGAAGACGGAATTGGAGCACACCCTCGGGCTGATCGAGAATGCGTGTAAGAAACCCGTTCCGGAAATTGAGGGTGCAATGGAATTGGATCCCAAACGCCGCCAAGAACTCGAGTCGCTACGTTCGGGCAAAGATGCAGAACCGGTAGAGCAATCCGATCAAAATGCCGAAACTGGGGAAAGAGCACTTCTATTCAAACCCGTCGTTTGGGTTCCGTTGGCCGCTGCGGCTTGTGCCGCCTTGCTCGTTTGGGGCCCCGGGCGCATGGAAAGTGAAACACAGGAACAACAGCTTGCCTCCGCCGTCTCCGAGCCAGAAGAGTCCGGAAAAAAAGAGAAGTCTCCAGCAACGGCAACCGACAAGGCAACTTTCGCATCAGAACAACTAGGCTTGGCCAAAAGCGATGATGCGGATGCCGATCCAAGCACATCCCTCGCATTCCCAGCATCCCGCCTGAAGGAAAGTCAGGATGCACCTGCAGAGGATGAAGCGGTAGTCCAAAAAGAATTGATAGCGAATCTTGATCGTAGCGCATTGCAAGGAGCGGACGAAGTACTGGGCAGGCGCACCGCCAGAAACGTCGAGTCACTGAATAGTAGTATCGCAAATGACATTGAGGCGATCTCGCTGGCCGATGCCTTTGCCGGCCCCGTGCCTGAACCTGCATCCGCCAATTTTTCGATTGATTCGGACTCGGACGCTCTGCCTCCGCAACCCGGCGCTCTTGCTTTCCATTCATCAATTCCCGCCCCCGTTCCTCCGGCTCCAACAGCGCCATTAGCCAAAGCAGTTGCAGAAAATCCAGCTATCGACAAAATAAGCTCGGGAACCAGCGGTCGAGGACCAGAAGTGGGAGCAGCAGCGGGTTTTGTTGCGGAGAGCGCAACAGAACTTGAGAAATTGACGGAAGATGAAAATACTCTGGCGCTCAGACGAGCTGCCAGTGATGACCTCCTTGCTATAAACAAACTGCAGAACTCGGCTGCAGATTTCACGACCGACACCGTACGAGGGCGTGAGTTTTCAGATAATAAGGACTCTGCAAAAACAAGGAAGAACAACACACTCTATTCTGCAGTTGATCAAAAGAGATCCAAGCCGGTTTCCTGGACGGATTTGGTAAGAAAACCGTCTTCTTGCTTCCTGTTCAAAAAGGACGGACAAGCATTGGGAGAAGTCGTAGTCATGCAATCCGCAGGGAAAACCATTCGGATCCGCAGGATTGGCGAGATCAGGCAGGGAAAAAGATTCATTCTTACGCCCGGTCTATTCGAGCTTCGCTTTACCGATCAAAGCAAGTCCGTAGTCATCCTTTCCGGCGAGCTGAAGAGGAAAAAAATTCTTTCCGCCGACGCGGCCTCGGAAGAGAAGTCAAAAAGCTCCCGTGACGGAGATTACGAATTCGTGGCCAAAGAAGCTTGGTGGCTGGATCAAAGCGAGGTTCGCCAATCCTTGCCCGTCAACGAACTTGCCCGCTAGTAGGGCACATCCGTGATCTCACAGGCTGTGCAGGCCACGTCCATCGACGCTCAACGCAGCTTCCTTAAGGGATTCCGAGAGTGTCGGGTGGGCATGGATGGTCCGGGCCAAATCCTCGGCCGAACCACCGTATTCCATATGGGCAACGGCTGAGGCAATGAGCTCCGAAGCTCCCCGGGCAACGATTTGCACTCCGATCAAACGATCGGTTTCGGCATGAGCCACGACCTTCACTACTCCATCGGTTGCCCCGGTAGCCAAGGCTCGCCCATTCGCAGCCAAAGGGAAAGTGCCCGAGCGGGTAGGAATTTTCCTCTCCTTGGCCTGAGCTTCGCTCAATCCGACGTTGGCGATCTCCGGGTCTACGTAAACGACCCCCGGCACCATGTCATAATTGATGTGCCCTGCCTGCCCGGCGATAATTTCGGCGCATGCGACCCCGTCCTCCTCGGCCTTGTGGGCGAGCATGGGACCGGGAATCAAATCACCGATCGCCCGGACCCCCGGGATGTTCGTGGAAAAACTCGCGTCCACGTTGACTCGACCCTTTTCATCTTGTGCGACCCCGGTCTCGGATAACCCGAGACCATCCGAACAAGGGGCTCTTCCTACGGCAACCAATACGCGGTCGGCATCGATCTCAGCTGATCCTTTGTCGTTCTCAATCGTCAAAGTGGTTTTCGTCTTGGTCGAACGGGCGGAAGTAACCTTGGTTGAAAGCATGAATTCGAGCCCTTGCTTGGCAAGTATCCGGCGGGCGGCTTTGGCCACT
>Ga0315322_10004265_pt1 | contig 11021 bp, 9 predicted proteins | sample M110021515metaG_FD_203461 | JGI IMG/M metagenome (GOLD analysis project Ga0315322, IMG submission 203461) | Ammonia-oxidizing marine archaeal communities from Monterey Bay, California, United States - M1 100m 21515 | ecosystem: Environmental > Aquatic > Marine > Intertidal zone | place: USA... | reverse complement strand
CTGCCCCACCTGCCGACGCGCTCAAGCTGTGCGCCAGGCTGACCAACGCCAGCTTGGCGGGCGACTGTGGGACCGAGGCTGCCGTGCGGGCGGCCGACGCTGGCGACGAAGCCGTGGCCTTGGCGGCGTGCAAGGGGCTTCCAGCAGGCCAGTGGGCCGATGAGTGCCTGTTTCAGGTCGTCGATGCGCTGCTCATTCAAGGCCCCCGCGCTTGGTCTCTGTGCACCGATGCGGGCCGCTATCGCGACTTCTGTGTGGGCCATGCCATCAACCGCACACTCGAAGACCTTGGGCCCGCCGACGTCCCCCTCGAGGTGGGTCAAGAGAAGCAGCTCGTCCGCGCGCTTCGAGAGTACGTGAAGCAGCTTGATGTGCAGCTGCCTGCGGGCCACCAGCAGACCGTGGTCTTCACAGCCGCCGCTCGCCACATCGCGGCCCGCTGGACCGACGCCCCCTTCGATCCCGCCACCTGTGGCAACGCCTCCGACGAGCTCTGCCGCCGGGCCTACGCCGACTCAATGCCACAGGGCACCGTGGATCGCGGAACGGTCTGCTCCCAGCCACTGGCGTCCAACACGGTGGACGCTGCGGGAGGAACCCCATGGGTCGAGGGTGCCGACGAGGTGGTGAAGCCCGTATGGGAGGCTCTTTGTGTAGCAAGTGGGGAGCGCAAAGGCAGTGCCAATGACTTGACCGGTCCCCGCGCTCCTCAAGACCGGGGACCAAGGGGAAACGGCCCTCCACCGGATGGTCCTCAAGGAGAGGGCCCGCGTGGAAAGGGCCCCCGTGGAAAGGGCCCCCGTGGAAAGGGGCCCCGTGGAAAGGGACCTCGTGGAAAGGGACCTCATGGAGAGGGACCTCATGGAGAGGGACCTCATGGAGAGGGGCCCGCCGAACACGACGGACCCCACCATGGCGGCTCTTCGGAGGACACCCCTCCGCCTCAGTGAGCATCGCCAAGGTCGTAGTTGCCGTGGTCATGAGGCACGGACGCACCCGCCGCAGGCCCGCCGAGACCGTTCGGGCCCGCACATCGGCTGGGGTGCGCGGTGGGTCGGCCCACACCGCCGAGCTCCGCAGGTTCCGTGGTCAGGGGATAGGAGACTTGGTCTTCGACATCGCGCGCCGCGCGAGGGGCGACACAGGTGCGCTCACGGAGACTCCTTCGCCGAGCGGCGGGGCAGCTCGGTGCCACACAGTGCGTCGAGGGCGGCCCACGCGCGTGCATGAGCGACCCGCGCTCGATCGGCTTCAATTCGGAGCTGAAGAAGGTCTCTTTCGGCGAGCAGTACCTGGGCAACAGAGGCGTCGCCGACCGCCCAGCTGCCGAGAAGGGAGGTGTAGGTGGCTTCGGCCTGGGGCAGCAAGGTGCCCTCCGTGACGTGGGCTCGACGCGCCTTGTCTCGGAGTGCGGCGACGACCGCATCGAGCGTGGCAACCGCTTCATCGGCTTCCCGACGGGCATCTGAACGGGCCGCGCGCGACGTCGACTCCGAAGCGGCGATGACGTCGCCATAGCGCCGCTGCCAGATGGGAACCTGCACTCCGAGAGCCACTGCCAAGGCGTCCTTGCCGCTGTCTTCGACGTCGGACAGCTCGGCGGGACCGGTGAGAATCCAGTCGGCCCCCACCGCGAGCGAAGGCAGGCGCTGGGCTTTGCTGCCGCGCACCCGCGCATCGGCACCATCCACCCGAGCCTGGGTCTCCAGCAAAGCGGGATGAGCCAACACTCTCGCCACCAGCAGCGGGCGTTCTTCCGTGGGTACGGTGGGCTCGGGCGGCGGCAGAGGCGTGGGCAGCAGTCCGGCCGTTCGCAGACCCAGAGTGGCTCTCAGATCGGCCACTGCAGCGTACTCTTCGGCCTCCATCGAAGCGATGTCTTCGGCCAGTCGCGCGCGGGTGAGGTCGACCTGCTGAAGGTCGGACAGGGACGCCTTTCCCACCTCCACTCGGGCCCGTACCGTGGTGGACAGGTCGTCGAGAACATCGAGATGGGACACATGCACATCGCGATTGGCTCGCAGTTCCCACAGCACCCAGTAGCGGTCAAGCACCTGCTGTCGAACGCGGAGCACCGCCCCCTCAAGCGCAAGCTGAGCGGACCGAGCCTCCGCCGATGCCATGTCGTTCGCTGCGGACAGCCGCCCAGGCCACGGCACCGTCTGTTGAACCGACACCTTTCCAAGCTGCGGACCCACTCGGGTCTCCACCGCGGCCACATACGCCCCGAAGGACACCGTGGGCTCGGGCAGTCCCCCCGCCGCCGCACTGCGCCGCTCGGCGGCCTGCCAGCGCTCCCAGGCGGCATGCACCCTTGCGCTGTTGTCCAGGGCCACCGCCAGGTAGGACGCAGGACCGCTCAGCTTCGCATCGGGCGACAACGCGCGCGGCACTTGGGGCGGCGCATCACCGGGGGGGGACGGGGAAGCAAGACACAAAGCGATGGCGAGGAAAGCAAGCAATAGAGCGTCCGAGCGGCCAATGACGCGCGCCAAAGCCATAAGTCGAGGCGCCGCACACCGACTGCCCTTGCACAAAAAACCGCAGACTTCCGGCCAGTCGACAGACCCAGGAACATCCACAGGCTACTCTCCCGGTCCTCTCTCCGCTGCCGGTCCACCGTCCACTGGAAATGCCCGTGTCACCCCTTCTACGAGCATTCCTCTCCTCCTCTCTGGGCACCGGCCTGTCCCGTGTGTTGGGCCTCCTGCGCGACATCGCACTCGCTTCCGCACTGGGCGCCGGCCTCCACTCCGATGCCTTCCTCACCGCCTTTCGCATCCCCGGTGTGTTTCGAAGATTTGTTGCCGACGAAGGGCTCACCGGCGCGCTGGTACCGGGGGTCGCAAGAGCAGAGCAGGAGGTAGATGCCGACGAGGCCCGCCGCCTGGCAGGCCGGGTGCTGGCCGCGCTGCTGGTCGTCGGCACCCTCCTCAGCGTCGCGGGCATTCTGGGCGCGCCCTGGCTGGTCGACCTGTTCGCCGCAGGATTTCGCACCGACCCCGCCAAGTTCGCACTCACCGTCGAGCTCACACGCATCCTGGTGCCCTTCGTGGTCACCGTCAGCCTGGTGAGCTGGGCGGAGGGGCTGCTCAACCACCGCGACCACTTCTTCGTACCCAAGCTGGCCCCGGGAGTCGTGAGTGCGGCCATCGTGCTGGCTGCGGTGTGGCCCGGCAGCTCCGACCCACAGGACGTGGTCCATGCTGTCGCCTGGGCCGTCCTCGCTGGGGGCGTGGCCCATGTCGCCATCTGCCTGCCGCCGCTCATCAAACACTGGGGCTGGCTGCGGCCGCGCTTCGATGGTGCGCGCGACCCCCGCTTCGTCGCAATGGCGCGCGAGCTCGGCAAGGTCACCATCATCGGCATCATGGCGCAGATCAACATCATCGTCATCGGCCGAGTCGCCAGCTTCCTCCAAGAGGGCTCGCTCACCTGGTACTGGTACGGCGTGCGCATCGTCGACGTGGCGCAGGGCATCATCGCAGTGGGAGTGGGCTCGGCCATGCTGCCCGCACTGTCCAAGGCGGTGGCGGGGACCGACTGGGTCGGCTTTGAGCGGGCGTTTGTGGATTCGGTGCGCTTGGCTGCGGCCGTCTTGCTGCCCGCAGCAGCCTTCTTGCTGGTCTTGGCGACGCCGACCGTCGCGGTGTTGTTCCAGCGTGGGGAGTTCGGCGCCGCGGATGCCGCCCAGACGGCCAGCGCACTGCAGATGTTGGTGCCCTACATGCTCGGCCTGGCTGCCATCCAGATTCTCAAGAAGCCGTTCTTCGCACTTGAACGCCGCAACGAGCTGATGGCAGTGGGTGGCGCCGGAGTGCTGCTCACCGGGGGGCTCGGCATGTGGTGGGGCCAGGAGTACGGCGTGGTGGGGCTGTGTGGTGCGCTGTCGGTGTCCACAGTCGCGCAGGCGCTCGCCTATGTGGCGCTGCTGCGGCAGAGGGTCGGCGCCCATCTTGGACTGGGCCAGCTCAGCGGCGGCCTCGCGAAGATGGGACTGGCATGTGTGCCGGCGGCGGCAGCTGGCGTGGGACTGGCGCTGCTGGGCGACTGGGAAGAGGGCTCCACACCGTGGAACACCGCGCTGCTGTCTGGGGCGGGAGCGGCCGGCGGTGCGCTGTATGTGGGCGCGGCACTGGCCCTGGGAGTCGAGGAGGTGCGCATGGTTGCCAAGCGAGTGAAGGTTCGCATCGGACGCTAGCTGCTGAGATCCGGAGCGGCCGCGCGCGTCACACTTCCGTCATTGCACCACTTCGAGGACCTGGGAGGGTCGACACGCCACCCACCGACCGGTGAAAGAGCCCAGGCCAGTCCGCGAGGTCCCATGCCCGCTGTCATCCACCGTCCCCTCCCGCCCGACGCCCGCTTGGCAGGTGATGTGCGGGCGCTTCTGTGGTCCCTTGATCCCGCCCGTCACGACGGTCGCCCGCTGTCCAACACCCGCGCCCAGGTGCTTGCCGAGGCAGACGATGCCGCTGAAGCCGGTGTGGCCGGTGCAGCCAAGCTCCGCGACGCCCTCGCCATCGAGCCCGACACCCTTGGCGGCTGGGACAAGTGGCGCCGTCACGCTCTGCCCGCCTACGAGGCCTTTGCTGTGCTCGTGCGCGAGAGTGGCCACGCGGCCCCGAGCCTGCGGCCCTCCAACGCCGTCCGCGCGGTGTTTCACGTGATGGGGGGCACCACCGCCGCCCTGCTGGTGGAGCATGTGCTGCCGCCCAGCTGGCTGCTGCCCATCGCGGTCGCCATGGCCACCTGGGCGTGGTCGATGGAGATCGCCCGACGCCGCAGCTCTCGCATCAACAGCCTGCTGATGTGGGCCTTCGGACCCGTCGCCCACGCCCACGAAGCCTGGCGCATCAACTCCGCCACCTGGTTCTCCACCGCACTCGTGGCCGTGGCCCTGATGGGCTCTCCCGTGGCCGCTGTGGTGGCCTTTTTGGTGCTCGGCTGGGCCGACCCGGCTGCGGGAATCATCGGTCGACGATGGGGCCGCACCCGTCTGGTCCACGGCCGCAGCCTCGAAGGTACGCTGACCTTCGCAGTCGTGGGCGCAGTCGTGTCGCTCGCGGCGCTCTGGCTGTGGCACCCCGAGCTCTCCACCAGTCAAGCGGTGCTGGTCGCGCTGGCTGGGGCCGTCCCCGCCGCAATCGCCGAGCTCTACGCGCGCCGCATCGACGACAACCTCGCCATCCCCGTCACCGCCGCGCTTGGCGTGGTGGCCTGCACCGCCCTGTTGTGAGCCAGACTCAGTAGGCAGGAGGAGCTCGGATGGGTTCCTTTCGCTCCTGCGGTCGCCCGCTCAGAAGCTCCAGCCGGCATTGATGGTGCCGTAGGTCGCGACCGGCGGCATATCCGCGAACAGGTCTTCCGAACCCGACACGGGACCCGCGGTCACTGTGACGTCGCCGAATTTGTGGTAGCCGATGCCCCCCAACATGCTGACCGTGATGCCCGGCTTCACAATCAGCTTGTAGCCAAGATGGGTTCCATACAGCGCAGACCCCACCTCCAGCGTGACATCCGGGAGCTCTCCGCCGTCGGCGGAGGTGGACAGACGCCCCCAGCGCCCGGTGAGGCCGAGGATCAGGCCGTGCTTGAAGCCGCCAATCGCGAACAGGTTGGCGCGCAGACCGAAGGCTCTCATGTTGAGACCCGAGGTGGGGCCGGCGCTGTCCCCCATGGCCAACTTGATGATGAAGGGATCGTACTGACCTGCGCTCGCGAAAGCCCCCACACTGACCTTGCGAAGGAGCTTTCGCTCATACTCGGCATGGAGGGCCGGCCAAACTATCTGCGGCACGCCCACCGTGACCGAATTGGACTTGCCCGCCTCAGCAGTGGCGGGGAGAGCGGCAAGTGCAAAAGCAGCGATAGCGGCAAGGGGCAAGGACTTCATCTTCGAGACTCCAGACAGCGATGCAGAGCCATCGTGACTCGAACTGGCTTAGCGCGCACTACATTTTCAACACATCATTGCGATTGTGCGGCGTAAACGGCGAGGTCCACGGCAGACGACACGTCGGTCCCTTCCACGAGGCCTGTCACCAACAGCTCGTAGAGCCCTGCGGGAAGATCGTTAACGGTGATGGGATTGCCAGTGGCGGTCCAGTCCACCTCCGAAGCGGTCCACACCACCTCCGATAGCTCTGCCAGCGCACCGGAACCCGCGCGCCCCTCCGCTTCGAAGACAACCTCGACGCCTTCATCGATGAACTCTCCAGGCGTGGGCGAGAGGATGTTCATGTAGGGCGCCGAAAGTACGCTCGTGTCATCGTCTTTGCTTCCGCCGCAGCCGACTCCGACCGCCAAGGCCATCCACGCAGTCCATCGTCGCATCCTTGCCTCCAGTCAAATCGCATCGAATGCCCACCACCTATCCTCACGCGGTCTGCACTATCGACTCCCTACAACGGGCACGCGCGGTACCCCTACTCGACCTCGATGCCCGCGTTGAGCTCAAAGCCAGTCACAGTGGACAGGGCGCCCGAGTCGGGGTCGAAGAAGCTGATGCGGCCCAGATCGTGGGTCTGACTCACGTAGACCATCCGAGTGCTGGGCATCACACCCATGTGCTCGGCTTCGCTGCGGAGGTCGACATCGTCGTGGAGCAGTGAGCGGAAGTCCAGCTGAACCAGGTCCGGTCGTCCTTCCATAATGAGAAAGCCCAGCCCTCCGTCCTCGGTGACTGCGGTCTCAAAGGGCGCTTCGGGCAAGCGGATGGGATTGGCGAAGAAGTCGCGCATGTCGACCATCGTGATGGCGTGCTCGTTGTAGAACACCGAGTCGGCGTCTACATCACCGTTCTCGCGATCATGAGTGAGGATAGCGACCCCACCATCGGGACTGAGACGCACCGCGGAGATCGGCTTCACGCTGCCGTGGACCTCAAACGGACTGAGGGGACGGTCCCGGTGCCAGCTCGCGTAGCGGCTGACGCCGGAGGCGGTGCTGTAGAGCAAGGCCTGGGCGTTGTCGGGACTCATGACCAGGCTGCCCAGCACCTCTCCCACCGGCAGCTCAAGCACCTGCGGCTCGGCCTCAAGGTCGGCGAGGTCGTAGATCCACAGCTCGCCGGCGCCCCGAGCGACCGCCACCGCCTTCAGACCATCGGGGGTGACATCCAGATCGGTGGGGGTGTCGCCGACCGGCAGCTCGGAGATGGAGAAGCCAACGAGATCCGCCAACACCAGGTGGGTGCCGCCGGCCTGTCGCACGAGGGCGCTCTCGCCGTTGGGGGTGATGAGCACCTCTTCGGCAAGGGGCGGCTCCAAGGGATCCGAGGCGATGGGAACACGCACCGGGGCAGGCTCCTCCGCGCCGAGCTCGACCACCGCCAGGTAGGCGTCGCTCACGACGACCATGCGCTCCGAGTCGTCGGAGAATTGGATGTCGCGCGGATTGAAGCCCACCACGAGCGGCCAGTGCTCTCCCGAGGCGACCTCGACCAGCGAAACCTCATTGAACGACCACGCGCCATCCGAGAGGTCATCGGCTTCGCGGACCTGCAGATCGTGGAAGCAGGCCACGAACGCGCCATCGGGCGACATCACCATCGCGTTGAAGTCGGGGCGCACCGGCACCGTGCGCACCGCCATGGTCTCGCTGTCGACGATGCTGAGATCGTCGGTGCCCCGGTTGAAGACCACTGCGGTGCTGTGGTCGGGCGAGGCGCGCACCACTCTTGGGTCGACGCCCACCTCGGCCGTCACCACCGACATATCGGCGACTGTGACCCGCGACACCGTGTTGCGATTGGGGTTGGCCACGAAGATGTACCGCTCGGTGGCCGTGGGAAGCAGCCCCACCTCATCGGCTTCGACCTCGGAGTCGTAGCCATCGTCGAGATCACCACCGCTGCCTCCAGCGCTCTCGCTTGCATCGGCCGATGAACCCCACCAGCCGCCCGAGTCTCCAGAGTCCGAGTAGCTGCCGCAGCCGGTTGCCAGCAGAGCGAGTGCGCTCAGTGCATTTGTTCCGCGTGTCATATTCATCGCCTCCAGCGGTGGTCTTGGCAGAGTGCAATGCAAGCGTCGTACCGCGCCGAGAACACCCTTGGGCACCGCATCAATCGAAATTCACCGCCAGTCTCATCCACACACCACGGCATCGATGTCTCACTGTGTCCTTGGGCGGTGTCCTCAAGCGCCGTCGTTCTCTGCCGCGCGGGCCAGCGCGTCGGCATGCTTCGAGAAGCCATCCTGCACCTGCTTGAAGGGCAGCAGCCGCCAGAGCCAGCCCCCAAAGCCCTCGTAGGTCACGTAGCGGCAGCGCCCTCGCCCCAGGGGCTGCACCCCCTGCCAGCGAATGGCGCGCACCATGCCGAACATGCTCATGGTGTCGATGTACTCGTAGGCCAGCTCGCCCCAGGTGGTGTCGGAGGGGGCTTGCACCCGGGTGATGCGCTCGCGCGAGGTGATGGTCCGATGCCCTGCGCCCATGCGCACATGGAGGGTGAGCTCGTCGCCTAGGTTCATCCCGTCTGCGACGTCGATGCCCACCACAAAGGGGTTCCAGTCGCCATAGCCAGCGGCGTCCACCATCAGCTCCCACACCCGCTGAGCCGGCGCATCGATATCGCGATGGGCGCGCACCACAGTCTTCGCCCACGGAACCAGCTCTTCTTCGGCGATGGGCGGCGGCAGGTCCTTCAGCTCGCAAGGAGAAGGACGCGGTCCGGCACTGGCATCACTCGACATCGCGACTCCTTCGACACCCGCAGGCCGATCGGCCGCGTCCGGCGCATGATGCCAGATGACCGGTCGGAGGAGCGGCGTCCGGTTTTCCAGAGGGGGCCGCAGTGGATATGAAGACCTCCACGCCGAGGTCCGCCATGTCCCGCCTGCTTGCGATTGTTCTTCTTGCCGCCTGCAGCGCCGAACCGGGCGATGACAAGCCGGGGAACGACGACAGCGATACCGCGTCCACCGACGACACCCAAGATACCGACGACACCGACGACACCGACGACACCGACGACACCGACGACTCGGGAGACACCGGGCCCACCGAGCCGCAGTCCTACTGCGAGGCCAACTCACTCACGGTCCGGGCGTGGGATGCCAGCGCCACCGACCCCATCTACGACGGGCTCACCCCCGATGCGACCTATGTGCTGGTCAATGGCACCGAGTGGGTGTTGTCGGAGCATTGGACCGGCTGTGACAGTGTCCTGCTGCTCAACATCGGCTCTCTCGGCTCGCGTGGCGACTACCCGACCTACAAGGATGGCGCGGAGGTCCATGACTGGCTGGCGGCGACCCCACTCAACGTGCAGATGGTGTTCTTCAGCGACGCATCGTCAGAGGACGACCGCCTTGCGGAGCTTGAAGAGGTGCGAGGCCAAGTCGATTCCGCCCTGGTCGCCATTGGGGGAGAGACCGCGACCGAGCTGAGTGAGCGCATCTTCTACGCGACCGAACCTCACACCGAGGCTCCCGTGCTCAGCGGCTTCGCGCAAGACGCACAGACCGCCGGGGCCCCCTTTGGCGGCATGATCATCGACCGGATGCAACACATCCACGAGCTCGGCTACCTGTGCGACCCCCTCACCGGCTGGGAGACCTGTCCGCCGCGCTTTCTCGCCTATGAGCCCGAGTACGCCAACTTCACCAGCGACCGCGAGGACACCCTGGCTGCGGCCGGTCCGGTCACCGAGATCACGGTCTACGACGACTTCTTCCTTGATGGCGGCACCTGGAGCTCGGGCGACGCCCGGGTGGAGGTCGAGCTGCCCGATGCCGCGACCATGGCCACCTTCGACACCATGGAGTTCGACCTCACGCAGCGCTGCACCGGCCACCCCGAGCTCGTGAGCTGCCCCGCTTGGGACTACCTCGTGTACCTGTACCTGTGTGACGAAGACGACCCAGCCACCGCGGATGTCGACGAGTCCACCACCTGCAACACCGAGGTCGGCCGCTGGATCACGACCTACTGGCGTCCAGGTCGGTGGGTCCACGACGTCACCCCCTACCTCGCATTGCTGCAAGACGGCGGCACCCGCAAGTTTGCGTTTTACACCTCGCAGCCCTACCAGACCGACCTCACGATCCGGCTCTCCAACCAGGGCAAGGGCATGCGTCCCACCGCGCTGGAGCCGCTGTTCCCCGGTGGCTACCTGGACGACACCTACAACAGCCGGGCGGTCCACGTCTACGACGCAACGGGAGTGTGGGGAGTGCGGGTGTTCGAGGGCGACGCCGACTACGAGACCGAGGTGTCTCACGTTGATGTCGACGAGTCCGGTGGATTCCTGGTGGGTGCCAATCCGCGCCGTCACCCCTATGGGCGCAGCGCGTTCACCCGCATGGATGTGGAGTGGGGCGACGACCGGCTGTACTGGTGTGCGGCCACCTACTCGGCCTCAAGCGAAGCCATCGCCACCGCCTGTGACGGCACCGAGTGCACCCCGCCCGACCACGACGACCTTGAGACCGGCTGCAACGGCGGCGCTTGGCGAGCCCTCACCCCCGAAGACGGCTCCGGCACCACCATCGGCACCCTCGAAGGCCGCTGGGTCGACATCTACAACGACGCCCGCCTGCCGATGACGGTCGAGGTGCCCGACGACCTCGCCGCAGTGTCCATCATGGCCATCATCACCGGCCACGGGGGCGCTTCGGGCGACAACTGTGCGGAGTTCTGCGACCACCAGCACACCTTCGCAGTGGACGGCGGATCATCGTGGACCAAGGACCACCCGATGGTGGGCGACCTGTATGGGTGCGCCGACCAGGTGAGCGATGGGACCATTCCCAACCAAGCCGGCACCTGGGTGTACGGACGTGGTGGATGGTGTCCGGGAATGGAAGTGGACCCCTGGGAGGTGGACGTCTCCACCGAACTGCTCGACGGAAACGCCCATGAGCTCAGCTACCTGGGGCTGGTAAACGGCCAGGTGCGGCGCCGTGGCGGACACGGCGGCGCCAACATTCGCATGCTGTCTTACCTCGTGCACTACCGGTAGTCCCTGGCCACGGTGGGAAGTCGCTGCTCGCCACGCATCCGCCCATGTGGGGTGT
>Ga0315322_10004263_pt1 | contig 11022 bp, 6 predicted proteins | sample M110021515metaG_FD_203461 | JGI IMG/M metagenome (GOLD analysis project Ga0315322, IMG submission 203461) | Ammonia-oxidizing marine archaeal communities from Monterey Bay, California, United States - M1 100m 21515 | ecosystem: Environmental > Aquatic > Marine > Intertidal zone | place: USA... | reverse complement strand
ATTTTTATTCCAAGGTCTGCAAAATCCTTTTTGGGGAACAGCTCGGGCATTCCCACATGAGGAATAAGCATAACCCCTTTGGTTCCGATAATAACGGAGCCTTGTCCGGGCAGTTTTTTACCCTCAAGTAAAGAAGTGACACTTTCTGGGGGTCTTTGGCCTCCGTCATACCAAGTGACGGGAAGGTTTTTACCTTGGGAGTATTTGGTTTTGGGGAATAAATAGTGAATCTTGGCATCAAACCCCCAATTGTCTTTGTTGGGGGGCTTGCCCTCAGAGCGTAGAGATATTGGGTAGGTGAGACCCAAAGCTTTGAAGGTAGGATCATAAATATGACAACCCATGTCTCCAAAGGTACCGGTACCATAATCGAGGCGCTTGCGCCATTGCCCTGGATGGTAATAGCCCTTGATGAAGTCAGTGTAGGGCGCTGGTCCAATCCATGCGTCCCAATCAAGTCCTTCGGGAATCGGATCCTTGCTTTCCGGTTTTGGGTTGGCATCCCCCCATCGCTTATTACTGAAAGAATGAGCTTCCGTTACCTTGCCAATTACGCCGTCATGAACGACTTGCACAGCAGTCCGGTACTGAGTCGATGAGTGGATTTGAATACCCATTTGGGTAATTAGCTTATTTTCCTTTGCGTATTGGGTGAGGGTTCGGGATTCAGCAACATCATGAGTGAGGGGTTTTTGTCCATAAACATGCAAGCCCATTTGCATCGCGGATAGTCCCATGCAGGCATGCATATGGTCAGGAGTCGATACATTTACGGAATCCAGGTTATTTCCCTCTTTTTCGAGCATTTCACGCCAGTCCCCATATACTTTTGCTGTTTTAAAGCGTTGCTTAGCTTGGTTGCGTCGATTTGGGTCAATCTCTGCTACCGCGGCAATCATTACATTTTTGTGGGAGCTAATGTTTCCAAGGTCGGAACCAGCCATTCCACCTCCACCGAAACTGGCATGCCTCACTACTTCGTTGGGAGATGCCTTGGCCCATGAAGAACGTGCGACGAAAGGGAATGCAAGCCCACCTCCAAGTTGCTTTACAAAATATCTTCTAGAATAAAGTTCTCTCATCTAATTAACTTCTGACTGATGAGTCACTGAAAAGCAAGGGTAGATCGATATTGAGACGCAACATTTTTAATTCTTGAAGAAACGCCTTAATCCTTATCATTGACGATTATCTTAATACGTAATAATAAATGTGTCTTATTGCGCCAGGGTAGCTCAGCTGGTTAGAGCGCCGCACTCATAACGCGGAGGTCGGCGGTTCAAGTCCGCCCCTTGGTACCATTCCTTGCCTTAAGGAATGCGTTTAGGTGGAGTAATGTAAGGTTTTGCTTCTTACTCAACCAATCTATTTCTTTTTAAAAAGTCGGTTGAATAGACTGTTTTTCTGAGACCCGTTTTGATCTGCTTGAGTTTGGGGTAAAATCGGCTCAGGAAGTGGATTTTCTTTAAACTCCTTAGCATCTTGCTTAATAGGTGTTAAGTTTTCTCGGGTTAATTCGGGGCTGATGGCAGAAGGCACTTGATTGGTTTCCTTAGTAGGAGAGGGTGTGAGTGGTATGGATTCTGTATCTAGAGGTCTTTCCTCGAATATTTCAGGTTGGGTGGGGATAGGTTTTTCTTCGGGGGTGAGTGGTTGAACAGGAACCGGAATGGGGAGGGGAGCAGAATTTGCTTGGAGACTTGGTTGACTCCGGTTGGGTTGATATTGGGTCTGCTTAAGGTTTGAATGTAATTGGCCCACGTATGTGCGGAATACAAGATCGTGATCAGGGTTAAACCAAATTCTTCCGTGCGGGTAAGGGTTTCCCTCTCCGAATGCAAAGTCACCAAACCATGATTTTTCTAGAATTTTATCACACACCAAAAAATATGTCTTTCCTACTTCCTGTGGAATCTCACCTCGCATGTTGATCGTAATCCAGCCACTATCATCTTCGGTTAGGCTTTGAGCTGCCAACTGATTTAGTATGTCGTCCCTACTTAGTTCCCAGGCTCCGTATTTCGGTCCTGTGCTCGGATTGCCTTCCCTAATGAATCCACTCATGGAGTTGCCATAATAAGCAGTAATACGAACGGTTGGTTTTCCATAGAGAAGGATTTTGGTGAGTATTCCATCTTTGCCTGCTCTAAAACTGAACCAGTTTTTGTTATGGGCGTGACTTAGACTCGTTGTATGCTGTTCCTTATAAAACTCTTGGTATTGATCCAATTCCTCTATGAGCACGATTGGTATGGTCAATTCTGACTCTTTGGGGGCTGGGGTGGTCTCTTCCTTTCGATTTGGCTCTTCCGAGGAGTTAGTTTGCTCGATGGGTTGCGGGTCCGAGCAAGCAACCATCCCGCAAAGTGCGATAGTAATCAGAGTTTGTTCGAAAGGGTTTTTCAAGGTCGGTAAGGGCAATCAATCTTTTCAGAGTGACTTATTTAACCTAATTAGCAGAGTAACGATAACAAATACAATGTTTTTCGCTTTAATTCATTTGAGCTTGAGCACAGAACATTACTCTCGTCATTCGTAATTTGTTGGACAATATGAATGATGACTATGGATACTTTGGCCTTTTGGTTACCCCTGGCACTACTTTTTTTTTCCGCTCTCGCGGGCACGGCACTCAAAAGAAGGGCCCGCGATCATTGTCTAAAGAAATTCCAAGAGTCCAAGGTTGTTTTGCCAAATGGTTTGGACCAGTGGGAAAGAGGTGTGCTGAGGGTGTTTGCGCAAGGTATCGAGCTTACCTACGAAAAGGGACGTAAGGAGGATTTAGGAATGATTGAATCTTTGGTTCTTCATCCCTCCGAAGTTGATTCTATTTCCTATCTGCTTCGCCCAGCACCAGCTCCCGATACGCGTGCAGGCGTCAAATGGGCTAAAGAGTTAAAACGGATTCGGGTTCCTTCCTTTTGGGATAAAGTAATTCGTGCAGGACTGAACTTTTACAACATGCTTCGGGATGCATTTGGGCAAGCATCTCAGGCAATTCTTGGAGCAATGAGTAAGGATTCATCGATGAGTAAAGTCAAAAATGCGAACAAACATGTAAATGAACTCGGATCGGGTTTGACTGACCTTGTGCCTAATGCTTGGGAGCCGATTTTGGAAAAGTATAGAGGTCATCAAGTTGTCGTTGAGAGAAAAACAAAAAGTGGTTTAATTAAGGAGTCAGGGGTGTTGGAGGATTATTCGTCCAAGTACATTCTTATTCGCGAAGTGGTTATCAGGGACCCAAAACTCTTGAGCTATCTTGAAGAAAAAGGAGCGAAAAGAGATGCCAAAAATGATGTTCTATACTCAAGATCAAATGCGATTGTCCGTCACACCGTTTGCAATTCCTAAGAACCCATTTTCATGTAAAGTCCAACTTGACCGTAGGAGCTTAACGGAATATACAGTTTATTGACTTCTGCATCGTTCGAGAAGTTGCTTTGGTTCTTTTCCTTACTCCAATTATTACGGGAATCCATCGACAGGCGTCTGCAGTCAAGCCGTAAATCGGAAGACTAAGGGCGTCGCGAGGGTACCCACCTGGACCTTTAAAGGTCATAGAACCGGAGAGTCCGATGCACGGCGAAGGCAGAAGTCTCCCTTTTTTTTAAACAACCTAGATGATCATTGAATCGATCGAGCCCCGTTTGCTTTCTTGCCCTATTCTTCAACCCATATGCTATCACTTTTACGGAGGTAGGCGCACTGTATTTAAGCGGGATGCGATGGTCGTTTGCGTACGAGGAGAAAAAGGACAGGCAGGTTTTGGACCAGCAGCAGCTTCTGAGGAAACTGCAAAACTTATTGCTGAAGAAATTGCTCCGTTACTTGTAGGTAATGAATTTTTCGAGCCTTCTGGTTTCGTTTCCCTTGTTGTCGCGAAGCTTGGCTCTAGAGCTTTGGCTGCCGCCGGTGCCGTCGAGGTCGCACTTTATGATCTTTGGGGTAAACTCGAAGACTGTTCGGTCACTGAGTTTTTCGGCGGACGCAAACAGAAAACTATTTGCTGTTACGGGAGTGCGGGAATGTACCAGTCAGCGGAGTCTTATGCGGAGGAAGCAGCTGCTGTTTGTGAACTTGGTTTCTCAGCCTACAAATACCGTCCGGCTCTTGGCCCCGCGGAAGACCTCCGTACCGTTGAACTTATGCGCCATGCGGTTGGTCCTGATGTTGGCCTCAGTTTGGATGCTCATGGTTGGTGGAGAATGGGAGATAAGTCTTATGATGCTCTCACCATTGAGGCTCTGGCCCGGGAGATTGCTCCATTTGGTATAACTTGGCTAGAAGAGCCTCTTCCTTTAAATGCCCGGTCATTGTACACGGAGCTTCGCTCAAAGGAGATCGTTCCAATTGCAGCAGGGGAGCATGAGCATGATCTCGATGGCTTTGAGCAGTTGGTACAAAGTGGATCCGTAGACATTGCTCAAGCAGATGTTTCTCATCATGGTGGGTTCAGTGGCGTCAACGAGATCATTCGTCTGTGCGAAAGGAACGAGCTGACTTTTGCTTTTCACAATTGGGGTACGGCTTTGGAAACGGTCGTAGATGCGTTAATCGGGTCTTGTTTCCCTCGTGAAACGGCCAGGTGGCTTGAATATCCCCAGTATGCTCACCGAGATTCGCGTGTCATGTATCCTTTTCCCCTTTCGGACGAACTGGTTCCGGATGCCCCTGTTCCTGAAAAGGGCGAACTATCTTTGCCTGAGGGTCCCGGTCTGGGTGTCTCTGTGGACGAGTCAGTCTTTGATAAATATCCTTACATTCCGGGACCATGGAGTATCTTCGAGCTTGAATCCCCACCGACCAAGTTGGCTCTTAGCGGCGACCATGCACTTGCATGGGCTGAAGATTCCACCTAGAAACCTCTGATACCGGTCCTGTGTTTCTTTGCTTCGGTCAAAATATTCGGTTTGTCGAGCAGTAGGACCGAACCACTTTTCAAGGCGGCACTACCAATTCCCGCCTTCACCATTGCCTGTAAAGTATGCAAGCCAAATACCGGGACATCGAAACGGGTATCCTGATCAGGTTTTCCCAGCTTTACGAACAAGCAATCTTTGGCACCGAATGAGCCTGCCCGCTGGATCATTGCATTGGTTCCCTCGAAAGCTTCTATTGCGAGTGCCGTCCCCCGACTTACAACGACGCCTTGCCCAATATCCATCCGGGCGTTTTCGCGGGCGACCTCGATTCCGTGTTCGAGGTGTCGGGGGTCAATCTTGTCCCTTCCTTTCACCATGATCCCTTCGTCGGCTAGATCCTCGTCCATGAAGACACGGGCGTCGAGCAGGTGAACTCCTGCCTTCTCAATCTCATCTCCGATAGCGCCAAAAATAGTCTCTGCATTCTTGCGGTCTAAACCAGCTAACATGCGGATGGCTTTAAGGTCGGGATGCAACCCCCGGAAGAGTTTTCCAGGAGTAACTTGACCGGCCATGACGGCATAGCTTGCTTTAAACTTTTTTAATTCTTTGAGAAGTTTTCCCACCTGTCCTACTTTTACTGTTGCCCGTTGATCTTCGCTGAAGTCATTTACAAGCTCAGTGGATGTTTCTCCCGTGAGTTCGATCAAACGCATCGGGATTCCAGCTACTCGTGCTCTCTGAGCAAGAAGCAGGGGGTATTGTCCTTGTCCAGCAATCAAAGCGAGCGGTTTATCCGCTTCAAAGTTTTTCGGTAAGAATCGGGACATTAAAAGAATTTTTCAGCCCTTGACAGCAAGGTTGACGAGTTTGCCCGGGATATAAATTTCTTTGACGATTTGCTTCCCTTCTAAAAATGATTTCACCTTTTCGTCCGATCTTGCCGTGGCGATTACGGTTTCCTTTTCGACATCTTTTGGGAACTGAGCTTGTCCTCGAAGCTTGCCGTTTACCTGAAATACGATGGTTATCTCATCGGCGACGAGAAGTTCCTTTCTAGCTGTGGGCCAAGGCTGATGAACGATCGATGGTTGTCCACTCAGTTCAGTCCAAAGCTCTTCTGCTAAATGAGGTGCAAACGGGGCGAGTAACTTCAGAAGAGATCTAGCTGTATCAATCGAGTAATTTTTCGCTTTCTGCAAATGATTAGCGAGTATCATCATCTGAGAGATCGCGACATTGAAGCGCAGATCCTCGATTGCTTCCGTTACCTTGAGAATGGTTTCATGAAGAAGACGGAGGGTTTCCTTGTCGGTTTCTTCCCCAGATAGGTGCTTCTCTTTATGCAGGCATTCCCGGTTAACTTTACGAAGGAATCTATGGACTCCCTCGATGCCTTTTTCACTCCAAGGTTTAACTGCTTCGAGTGGTCCAAGGAACATTTCGAATAGTCGGAGTGAATCAGCCCCATAAGCTTCGATGACTACATCCGGGCTGACAACATTACCTACGCTTTTGGACATCTTGTTCCCGTCTTCACCAAGTATTAAACCTTGGTGAAAAAGCTTACCATACGGTTCAGGATGAACAAGTACGCCTTCGTCGTGGAGGAAGCGATGCCAGAAGCGGGCATAAAGCAAGTGCAAGACGGCGTGTTCAGCACCACCAATGTAAAAGTCTGGTCCACCCCAATAGGCTTCCTTTTCTGGCGAGACCAAATGGTCGGGGTTCGAAGGATCGAGATAGCGGAGATGGTACCAGCAAGAGCCTGCCCATTGAGGCATGGTGTTTGTTTCTCGGGTCGCGGATACCCAATTGTCTCCATTGGGTTTTTTCTCGCTGCGTGAAAGCGTTTTGCCGGTAGACAGATCAAACCAAACTTCGAGCCATTCAGGTATGGTGGCAAGAGGGCTTTCTCCAGTCCCTGAGGGTTGATAGTTTTCGACCTCAGGTAGTTTGAGAGGAAGCTCTGAAGCCGGGAGGGGCAGTGCATAGAGGGTATCAGCATCCTTTATTGTCGTGACTGGATCTTCGGGGACAAGATCTTTGATGATTCCATCTATATGTTTAACTTTTTCAAAGTCTTCTAAGCTGACCCAAACCAAGGGAATAGGTTCTCCCCAATAGCGCTGTCGGGAGAAAATCCAGTCACGCAGCTTGTAGTTGACCGCTCTTTTACCTGCCTTTTTTTCTTCCAGGTCAGTAATGATTTTTGCTTTGCAGGCTTCTGCATCCATACCGTTGTATTCACCTGAGTTGACCATGACTCCAGCACCAGAGTAAGGAAGTTTGGATTTTTCTTCGTCACCATCTTCCCTCGCGATTACTCGGTTGATCGGGATACCAAACTTCTCCGCGAATTCAAAATCTCTGTCGTCATGAGCGGGTACAGCCATGATTGCCCCCGTTCCATAACTAATGAGCACATAGTCGGCTACCCAGATAGGTGTTTTCTCCCCACTTACAGGGTTGATGCAATAACTACCGGTAAAAACACCCGACTTGTGCTTGGCTAAGTCGGTGCGGTCCAAATCGCTCTTCTTGGCGGCGGCTTCGACATATGCTTTCACTTCTTCCGTCTTCTCCTCTATCACGAGCTGGTCGAGCAAGGGGTGTTCTGGGGCTACCACCATATAGGTGGCACCAAACAAAGTATCGGGTCGGGTAGTGTAGACCAAGAGTGCTTCATCCAAACCTACGACGGCGAATTGAACTTCAGCTCCTTCAGATCGCCCGATCCAAGCCTTTTGCTGTCGTTTGGTCGAATCAGGCCATTCCAAACTGTCTAAGCCTTCGAGTAGTTTTTCTGCATAGGCTGTAATGCGGAGGACAACCTGCCTGAGATTTCTTCTCTCCACCGGGTGACTGCCGACTTCCGATTTTCCATCAACGACTTCCTCATTTGCTAAAACCGCTTTCAACTCCGGGCACCACCAAACTGGCTTTTCGTCGACATAGGCCAGTCCGCGCTGGAACAGTTTGAGGAAAATCCATTGGGTCCACTTGTAATAACCTGGGTCTGTCGTGTTGATTTCGCGATCCCAATCAATCGCAAAGCCTATGCTTTTTATCTGTCGCCGGAAATTAGCGATATTTGCCTGAGTCGTCTCCGATGGGTGCGTCCCTGTCTTGATTGCATACTGTTCAGCGGGAAGGCCGAATGCATCCCACCCCATTGGGTGTAGCACATTGAACCCGCAGGCTTTGCGGTAACGGGCCAATATGTCCGATGCGACGTATCCTTCGGGATGCCCAATGTGCAACCCCGCACCAGAGGGGTAGGGGAACATGTCCAAAGCATAGTACTTGGGTTTGTCCGATCCATCTTCCGCCCGGAAGGTCTTTTTGCGTTCCCAGTACTCTTGCCATCTTCGTTCGATGGAAGAAAAATCATATTCTTGTTCGTCTTCAGCCATTTTAAAAAGATGGGCAGTATGGACTCTTCTCACTTATTTGGCAAAAGGAAATAAGGCCAAGAATATCTTGTCTGTGTTGGCGTCAGAATTGTTTTTCTAGGCTTTTGAGCTGAATCTGCAATGAATTCATTTCAAAGTCATCCATTTGACCACTGCCAAAAGGGTCGGAGTTGTTCTGCATTTGGGGGCGTCCTTTGCCTTTGAAAAAGCTACTCTTTGTATATTCTGTCGGATACTGCACGATGTATTCGACGGCAAGCGTTCTTTTTTCCTTTGGCGCCAATTCCAAATCCCAACTGAAGAGGCCTTTTTCATCGGGAGTGATCTTTGGTGAAATCTTGACCGAGCGTACTTTGACATCGTCGGTTTGGGATACGGGGATGCGGTCGGCTAAACGAACTTTCTTCACGACATCGGCGAGGTTCTCCACTTCGATGATCCAAGCCGCCTGTAGCTCGGTTTTGGACGAAAAACTTGTTTTTCTTTTTTCGCTCTTGGAGCGATCAAGAACTCTGGATACCTTGACTTGATCTTCCACTCCAGCGTACAGGGAAAAGCCCTCTCCGGGACCGACAAAGTCGATGGCGGTGGAACCGAGAAAGTCCGTGCCTAGGTAGAGCGTAACCTTTCCCGGTAGCAGAGCTTGTCCGTTTTGGTTGTTCAACTCGAATACACGGGCGGCGTTGAGGGACGCCTCGGGAGCGGCCACGATGCGTTCGGTTCGAGAAAGGCTAAGCTCGCCGATTGGTAGGCTTACAGGCTGACCATCGGTCGGCACGGCCTTTTCAGCCAATGCGGGGAAGTGGGCGGTGGTGGCACGCTCGCTGAGCTTGGCAAAGGCGCGTACGGCCTTTTGTTGGATTTCGTCATTGAAGTCGAGATTGCGAATGGCGATTTGCTTGTTGGCAATGTTGTTGTTGTCAAACCACAGGCGGTTCTGCGATCTGTAGTTTCCAAGGGCGTCTTGGTAGGTGTCTTCCTGCTGTTGCAGAATTTGGACCGGTGCTTTGCTTCCTTGACCCACGAGTAAAGTGTCCAATTCCGGAATGCGTGCGGTGCGGCTCAAATTCTGGGTGGAAAAAGACAACTTGGCCGACCCCCAGTCCTCGCCTGTGCTCTGGCGGACGATGGCGTAGGACAAGATACTGACCTTGCCACCTTCCTTTTCGGTTCTCAATTCGTGGGCCGGTTCCCAGGATGCTCCTGCCAGTAGATAAGTGAGTACGATAAAAGATTGACCTTTTCCGCGCAGGGTCACTTCCACGGAGCGTTCTTCCAACTGAGCCCGGGAGTTCAATTCGCTCAGCTTTTTTTGCCGGACGAGATGTTCGGGTTGGATTTCTCGACGTTGCTTTTCCAAGAGTCTTCGGTCCTCGTTCAGTTTGTCGAGCGATCCCTCGAGGAAGTTGAGGAAGGAAGCGTATTCCTCGACTTTGACTTCACGGGTAGCGGCATCCTTGGGGAGCTTGTCGAGGGAGAATACGCGAATGCTCTCGAGGTGCTTGCGGCGTTGGTCGAGAACCTTTTGCTTGTCGGAGAGTTCGGTCATCTTGTCTGAAATTTCCTGAACCGCATCCTGTGCTTTTCGAACTTCTTCGTCCGAGGCTGCGGTGAGGTAGGTCCTGCGGACTTGAACGTCGAGAACATTTCCCTTTGCACCAGTCTTTGGCTTGAGGCTGACCCGGACCGAGCCTTCGTCTATCCAGCTGGGTAGTTTGGTAAAGGAAAAGCGGGTCGATTCAGCCGATAGGGCGATCGTAGCCTCGCGAGTGACGCGGGCTCGGTCGGCATAGACGGTGACGGCGGAGATTTCCGATTCAATGTTTTGGATCTTGTTCTTCTCATCTGCCTGTTGCGGGTAGGCTTGTTGGAGAAGCAAAGTGGTGAAAGTGAATGGAATGAAGGTTTTGCCTAGGTTCATGTGATGGGGGAATAGGGTTTGACTGTAAGCCCTGGTTAGAGAGCTTTTTCAGTCGTGGTTGTTCATTGAAGGTCAGGTGTTTGTCAAAAAACATCATCACATGGACGGAAAATCAAAATCAATCTCCGTTTTTAACGCAATGCTCTATGCAGTTCCAAATGTTTTACCTAGGTGTTTTTCAGGCTTTCGTCTTCTTTTCCTCAAGCATCTTCTTGATGACATGCATCTCCCCTGATATCTCTTCGAGCCGCTTGTGCAAATCGTCAATCCCGTCCCTAATTGGCTCAGGGTTTTCTTCCCGTCGGATCATTTCACTTTGTAAGGACATTTCGGCATTCGATTCATCCATGCTGTTCATTATAACTCCAATCACGAGATTGAGAACAATCATGGTTCCTATCAGGACGAAACTCACGAAAAAGAAAGCCCCTCCTACCGGTGAATCGGAAGAATCAGGGTTCCACTTGATTAGATCTCTTTCCGAATATCCGTAATTTTCAGACCCATACATGTTTATGTACATTATGTCTGTCCAGTCCTCCAGGGTGACGATCCGAAACAGTGACAGAACGGAGGTTTGGAGATTCCTGAAATGTATGGGATCGTTTTCGCCGTAAAGAAATACGCCCATCGTACCATAGACATAGAAGAGCAGAGCCAACAATATGCTCACATAAAACATGGAAGGCAGACTTTTAATCAGGCAACTTACGAGGATTTGGAGTTTCGGTATGGCGGTGACCAAGCGAAGGACGCGAAGAATCCGAATGAGACGAAGAACAGGCAAGAAGGAACTGTCGATGGGGAGAATCGGTCCGAG
>Ga0315322_10004254_pt1 | contig 11028 bp, 9 predicted proteins | sample M110021515metaG_FD_203461 | JGI IMG/M metagenome (GOLD analysis project Ga0315322, IMG submission 203461) | Ammonia-oxidizing marine archaeal communities from Monterey Bay, California, United States - M1 100m 21515 | ecosystem: Environmental > Aquatic > Marine > Intertidal zone | place: USA... | reverse complement strand
TACGGAACGCTCTCCTACCATTTACACAAGGCTGACCTTGTGTAAATCCCTAGCTTCGGTGTACAGTTTGAGCCCCGTTACATTTTCCGCGCAGGACGACTCGATCAGTGAGCTATTACGCTTTCTTTAAAAGGTGGCTGCTTCTAAGCCAACTTCCTGACTGTTTTCGCCTTCCCACTTCGTTTACCACTTAACTGTACTTTGGGACCTTAGCTGAGGGTCTGGGTTGTTTCCCTTTTGACACCGGACGTTAGCACCCGATGTCTGTCTCCCACGCTTGCACTCTTCGGTATTCGGAGTTTGCCATGGGTTGGTAAGCCTAAACGGCCCCCTAGCCATAACAGTGCTCTACCCCCGAAGGTGATACGTGAGGCACTACCTAAATAGTTTTCGGAGAGAACCAGCTATTTCCAGATTTGATTAGCCTTTCACCCCTACCCACAGCTCATCCCCTAATTTTTCAACATTAGTGGGTTCGGACCTCCACGAAGTGTTACCCCCGCTTCATCCTGGCCATGAGTAGATCATCTGGTTTCGGGTCTACACCCAGCAACTAAACGCCCTATTAAGACTCGCTTTCGCTACGCTTCCCCTATTTGGTTAAGCTTGCTACTGAATGTAAGTCGCTGACCCATTATACAAAAGGTACGCAGTCACCCCGAAGGGCTCCTACTGTTTGTATGCACGCGGTTTCAGGATCTATTTCACTCCCCTCCCGGGGTTCTTTTCGCCTTTCCCTCACGGTACTGGTTCACTATCGGTCGATTACGAGTATTTAGCCTTGGAGGATGGTCCCCCCATATTCAAACAGGATTTCTCGTGTCCCGCCCTACTTGTTCCAACCCTAGTTCCACACTCAAACTTTCATCTACGGGGCTATCACCCACTATGGCCCGACTTTCCAGACGGTTTGATTAGTTCAAGTGCTAAAAATTGGAGGCTGATCCCATTTCGCTCGCCGCTACTCTGGGAATCTCGGTTGATTTCTGTTCCTCTGGTTACTTAGATGTTTCAGTTCACCAGGTTCGCTACGCTTGACCTATGTATTCAGTCAAGGTTGACCCTTGCGGGCCGGGTTTCCCCATTCGGACATCTCCGGATCAAAGCTTGTTTGCCAGCTCCCCGGAGCTTTTCGCAGGCTTCCACGCCCTTCATCGCCTGTAATCGCCAAGGCATCCACCACATGCACTTATTCGCTTGATCCTATAACCTTAAGGGCTTTTAGATTATGGGTATAAAGTTTATTAAATTAACTTTAAAATTAATCCCGTCCTCCAAAACCAATTAGTTACAGGCTGTTTCTGCATTCTATCCGACTAAAAATACAATGCATTGATACAATCTAACCCAATATCATTATATTCCAAGATATTAACCATAATCATAAAGACTTAAGGTTCCTTAGAACACAAAATATTTACTTCTTCCAAATTTTTAAAGAACACCAAGAAATAGATTTTATAAATAATAGCTAGAAACGACTATTAAATTTTAATTACCTCTATTTCTATATAATACAGCCGCTGGTTAAAAACCAGAAGTAAGCGCTTTCGCTTACTTCTACTCTTTAAATTTCATAACTTTTTTAATAATTGGTGGAGGTGATCGGAATCGAACCGACGACCCCCTGCTTGCAAAGCAGGTGCTCTACCAATTGAGCTACACCCCCGCTATGTTGGTAGGTCTGGGTGGATTTGAACCACCGACCCCACGCTTATCAAGCGTGTGCTCTAACCAACTGAGCTACAGACCCTAATTTAAGGGTCCATGACAATTGCTGAATATTTAATATTAAGTATTCAGCAATTGTCACCTAGCCCCTGCTTCTTATACAACCGATAGGTTGTGGACACTTTAACTGGGTTTTTCTCTTGAAAGGAGGTGATCCAGCCGCAGGTTCCCCTACGGCTACCTTGTTACGACTTCACCCCAGTCATGAATCTCACCGTGGCAAGCGCCCTCCTTGCGGTTAGACTACCTGCTTCTGGTGGAACCCACTCCCATGGTGTGACGGGCGGTGTGTACAAGACCCGGGAACGTATTCACCGCGACATTCTGATCCGCGATTACTAGCGATTCCGACTTCACGGAGTCGAGTTGCAGACTCCGATCCGGACTACGACGCGCTTTCTGAGATTAGCTCCCCCTCGCGGGTTGGCAACCCTCTGTACGCGCCATTGTATTACGTGTGAAGCCCTACCCATAAGGGCCATGAGGACTTGACGTCATCCCCACCTTCCTCCGGTTTGTCACCGGCAGTCTCATTAAAGTGCCCAACTAAATGATGGCAATTAATGACAAGGGTTGCGCTCGTTGCGGGACTTAACCCAACATCTCACGACACGAGCTGACGACAGCCATGCAGCACCTGTGTTATCGTTCCCTTTCGGGCACCCCCGCTTTTCTGCGGGCTTCGATACATGTCAAGGGTAGGTAAGGTTTTTCGCGTTGCATCGAATTAATCCACATAATCCACCGCTTGTGCGGGTCCCCGTCAATTCATTTGAGTTTTAATCTTGCGATCGTACTCCCCAGGCGGTCAACTTCACGCGTTAGCTACGTTACCAAGCCCGTAAAGGCCCGACAACTAGTTGACATCGTTTAGGGCATGGACTACCAGGGTATCTAATCCTGTTTGCTCCCCATGCTTTCGTCCCTCAGCGTCAGTATTGACCCAGGGGGCTGCCTTCGCCATCGGTGTTCCTCCACATATCTACGCATTTCACTGCTACACGCGGAATTCCACCCCCCTCTGCCATACTCTAGCCTTGTAGTTTCAGACGCAGTTCCCAGGTTAAGCCCGGGGCTTTCACATCTGACTTACAAAACAACCTGCGGACCCTTTACGCCCAGTAATTCCGATTAACGCTCGCACCCTACGTATTACCGCGGCTGCTGGCACGTAGTTAGCCGGTGCTTCTTCTGCCGGTACCGTCATTAATTACGAGTATTAATCGTAACCGTTTCGTTCCGGCTGAAAGAGCTTTACAACCCGAAGGCCTTCTTCACTCACGCGGCATGGCTGGATCAGGGTTTCCCCCATTGTCCAAAATTCCCCACTGCTGCCTCCCGTAGGAGTCTGGGCCGTGTCTCAGTCCCAGTGTGGCTGGTCGTCCTCTCAGACCAGCTACTGATCGAAGCCTTGGTAAGCTTTTACCTTACCAACAAGCTAATCAGGCATCGGCCGCTCCTAAAGCGCAAGGTCTTGCGATCCCCTGCTTTTCTCCTGAGAGATTATGCGGTATTAGCACATCTTTCGATGCGTTATCCCCCACTTATAGACACGTTCCGATGTATTCCTCACCCGTTCGCCACTCGCCACCAGGGTAAACCCCGTGCTGCCGTTCGACTTGCATGTGTAAAGCATGCCGCCAGCGTTCAATCTGAGCCATGATCAAACTCTTCAGTTTAATAATGTTAAAACTCTCGCTTGACTTGTTACCTTGTTACATCGTGCGAGCACTTCTTTTTTTCAGTTGTCTAGAACCTACCTCGAAAGATAGATTTTTTGACGCCCTAGCAAAGTGCCCACACCTATCGGCTGTAAATTTTTAAAGAACTAGTCTAACCAATAAACCTTATTGGCAGAGAAGCCGTGAATTATATAGACACCGAAACCGTATATCAAGATATTTCTTCTAATGCTACATATATATATTGGATGTTAATGGATTATTACTTTAAACCAGAACGTTAAAGGATTGTTACTTTAGCAAATCTTCTTTTTCCTACCTGGATTACCAAGGTTGTTCCTAGCTTCAATTTTAGACTTTTGTCACTTATTTTTTCACCATTTAATTTCACCCCTTTCTGCTCGATCATGCGAAGAGCCTCTGAGGTGCTTGCTGTGAGGCCAGATTGCTTAAGAATTTTTGTTATGCCTAACCCACCATCCTCACTATGTAATTTTATTTCTGGAATGTTTTCTGGTATTGCACCATGCTTGAAGCGTGCCTCGAAATTAATTATTGATTTTTCTGCGTCTTGCTTGTTATGAAAACGCGCCACTATTTCCTTAGCAAATATTACTTTTATATCCCGCGGATTACGACCTTGTTCTATTTCCTGTTTCCACTTTCGGATAGTAACTAATGATTCAAAAGATAATAATTCTAAATATTGCCACATCAATTCATCAGAAATTGACATTATCTTACCAAAGATTTCTTCAGCAGCCTCATCTATACCAATATAATTATTTAAAGACTTGGACATTTTATTTACACCATCAAGCCCCACTAGTAGCGGCATAGTAAGAATACATTGGGGGGGCTGATTAAAATGTTTCTGTAATTCACGTCCCACTAACAAATTAAACTTCTGATCAGTTCCCCCTAACTCTATATCTGCCTTAAGCATGACCGAATCGTAAGCTTGGATCAGTGGATACAATAACTCATGAATAGAAATAGGCTGGTTATTTTGGTACCTTTTACCAAAATCATCTCGTTCCAACATGCGAGCTACAGTATGAGTTGAAGCTATTTTAAGTAAATCAGCCGCATTTAATTGGCTCATCCATTTTGAATTAAATGCTACTTCTGTTTGATCAGATTTTAGTACTTTAAATACTTGGTCTGTATAAGTTTTTGCATTCTCTGCTACTTGTTCACGTGTTAAAGGAGGACGAGTAGCATTCTTCCCGCTAGGGTCACCTATCATGCCGGTGAAGTCACCAATTAAAAATTGAATATGGTGACCCATATCCTGCAACTGGCGCATCTTATTAAGAAGAACTGTATGGCCCAAGTGCAAATCTGGAGCAGTTGGGTCAAAACCAGCTTTAATTCTTAATGGAATACCTGTTGAAAGCTTTTTCTTGAGTTCTTTTTCAACCAGGAGTTCGTCACAGCCTCGCCTGATAATCTCTAGCTGCTCTTCTATATCTTTGGGCACAGTTGTATTATCCTAGATTATCTTCAGCAAAACCCCAGTTGATTAGTTTCTCAATTACCGCATTAACATATTCAATTCTGCGATTTTCATAATCAAGATAGTAAGCATGCTCCCATACGTCAATAACAAGAAGTGGTTTTACTCCCGTAGATAAGGGTGATTCTGCATTAGCAGTTTTAGTTACCTCAAGCTTGTCGCCGTTCATTACAAGCCATGCCCAACCACTCCCAAACTGAGTCATTGCTGCAGCAGCTAATTCTTTTTTACATGAGTCCAAATTACCAAAAGAACTCTCAATCTTTTGTTTTAGAATTAAAGGAGGCTCACCACCACCCTTCTGAGAGAGGCTATTCCAGTAAAAAGTATGATTCCAAATTTGGGCGGAATTGTTAAAAATTCCCGCCTTATTAGCTTGGCCATTCGTCTTAGATATAATCTCTTCTAATGACAAGCTCGCTAGTTCTGTATCAGCTATCATTTTATTCAGGTTATCAACATAAGTTTTATGATGTTTGCCATAGTGGATGCCTACCGTGCGCGCTGAAATTACTGGATCTAGAGCATTCTCTACGTAAGGAAGGGGTGGCAATGTATGTGGCGTGTTACTCATTATTCTGACTCCTATATTTTGACAAATCTACTTATATTCTTCTCAAACTGAATATTACAATTAAATCTCTTAAGCAGGATACTACTAAATGAATAAAGAGCCGAGAAAGTTATGGGGCCTTCAGCTCTAACAAAGGCTTATTAGGGTAATGTTGCATCTGATATGCTGCCCATAACCTACTTGCAATACGATAAGCAAGTAGATTTATATGCAGCTGAAACGATTCATCATCAAGCTCTTCTGTGGTTTGTTTAAAAAGTCTCAACCATTGCTCAAACAGCTCAGGACGAAGGTTTGGTATGGCTAAATGTTTGGGCATTGGCGCCCCATTAAAACGGTTGGTGCCTAGCAAGTTGCCTGACCAGAAATCAGTCATTTGTGCAAAATGTTCTTCCCAATTAGTAACGTGGGCCTCAAAGATCGGGCCTAATGACGGATCCTTTCTGGCCTTTTCATAAAAAGAACGGACCAACTGATCGATCTCTTTCTCAGTATATGCAGGGGAATTGGGTATAGAAGACATTGGTTGCGAAATTAGCTAGTTAATTAAGGTGCCGTTTCTGACGATATTCTCGGCAAATATTTGATTGGGTTTACTGGTTTTCCATTCTTTCTAATCTCAAAATGTAACCTTACTAGCTTACTGTCAGTTTTTCCCATCTCTGCAATTACCTGCCCTCTAGAAACTGCTTGCCCCTCTTTTACTAGGAGCTTATTGTTATGTGCGTACGCACTAAGATATGCATTATTATGCTTTATAATAATAAGCTTGCCGTAGCCCCGCAATCCAGTTCCACTGTAAACTACTTTGCCTGCACCTGAAGCCAGAACAGGTTGCCCTGTCTTACCTGAGATATCCATACCTTTGGTACTTTTTGTGAAATGACTTGATACCCTCCCTTTCGTGGGCCAAATCCATTTAATCCCGCCCCTATCGTGAGCAGCGGTATTTAATTCAGTAGACTTCTCATTTTTTGAGTTCTTAACGGACTCAGGAAGCCCTTCTTCGGGTGCCTTTAATTTTGCTACGGCTTGTTTCGAATATGGAAGCTTCAATGCCTTAGGCTCTGTTTTCAATAGAGTAGCAGCAGAAGTAGATTCCGAAATGGGTTGCTGTGCTGTTGGCGATGACTCCGGATCAGGAAGTGCAAAAATAGCTGGTTTAACCATTGCATTAGGCGAGGACAGCCTAAGTTGTTGGCCAATATTTATAGCGCCAGGGTTTTCTAGATTATTCCATTTTGCCAAATCCTGATAATCTATATCATAGATTTGCGCAATGCTGTATAGGGTATCACCCTTCCGCACAGTATGACTTTTACTACTTTCTTTAGAATGACCAGCTTTCTGCGGCGTATTTTTGCCAGATGAAGAATGTCGAGTTGATACGCACCCCACTAGCAAAAGACAGATAAGAGATGGAAGCAATATAAGATTGAATACAAATTTCCTATCACAAAGGACTTGCTTGTAACACCTAACAACCTTTGTAGAAAATAATGCTTGATTAACCGGCCTCATCTCACCTTTCTTCATTCATACCTTCTCTTGAAGACATAGTTTAATTTTTTACGATACCAGGAAGTATTGGTACAAACCTTACTTCGTCCAAAATAGTTTCTATATAGCCCTGCAAGTTACGTTCGATTACACATAAGTGCTGTTTTTGACTGCCTTTTGGATAAACCATTCTACCACCGATTGCTAATTGCGCCAGCAATGCAGAAGGAACATGCGTAGTTGCAGCTGTCATAATAATACCATCGAATGGCCCAACCTCAGGCAAACCCTGGAGTCCATCTGCATGCTTCAATCGTACATTATTCAAACGGAACTCTCTTAAACGAGAACGAGTTCGACTTAATAAAGGACCAATACGTTCGATTGAGTAAACCTCACGTGCAAGTTGGGCCAAGATAGTTGTCTGGTAACCACAACCTGTACCGACCTCAAGAATTTTGCCGAGATTTGGACCTGCATGTAGTAGCTCGCTCATTCGCGCTACAATAAATGGGCTTGAAATGGTTTGTCCAAAATTAATGGGGAGCGCGACATCATCGTAAGCGCGGCTTGCAAGAGCTTCCTCGACAAATAAATGACGGGGAACAGAGTTCATTGCTGCCAGAACCACCTCATCCTCTATATTTTGAACTCGTAAACGGTCAATCATTCGCGCGCGTGTACGCTGAGAAGTCATGCCAATGCCAGAATGATATAAACTCAAACTCAGTATCTCTTTAGATGTTGAACTTCAAAGTACTAAATATTTCCCATCTGCGCATATTATTTTAACCACTGCTTAACCGTTTCTAGCTGCGTATATTGAGTCAGGTCAATTTGTAATGGTGTCAGTGACACCATATCTTTTTGAATTGCATGAAAATCTGTATTTTCACTTGCATCCTGAACGGCACCTGCAGCACCTACCCAGTATACTGCCTCACCACGCGGGTTCTTTGACTTGACTACTGGCTCGGCTTTATGTCTTCGCCCAAGACGTGTGACTTCAATTCCTTTCAGATCATTATATGAAATATCTGGTACATTTATATTAAGAAGTATTGGCTCATGAAAATTATTTTTTCTAAATCGCTGCACAATATCTACTGTAACAAGCGCCGCAGTAGAGAAATTTTTATCAGAAACATTTGCAAGAGATACAGCAAGAGAAGGTATTCCTAATAGAAAGCCTTCTGTAGCAGCGGCTACCGTTCCCGAATAAATAGTATCGTCACCCATATTTGCGCTATCGTTTATACCTGATATCACCATATCAGGTAACGTATCTAGCATTCCAGTAACTGCTAGGTGCACACAATCTGTTGGCGTGCCGTTTACATAATAAAAACCATTGTGAGATTTATGCAAACTAAGGGGACGATCTAGCGTAAGGGAATTACTCGCACCGCTACGGTCACGTTCTGGCGCAACTACCACTATATCTGCAATAGAAGATAGTTCCTCAGCAAGCTGTGCCAAACCTGGCGCTAAATACCCGTCATCGTTACTGAGCAATATGCGCATTTGCAAAAGGCCAATTTATTTTTAAATTATTTAGAAAACGAAGTAAGCAGTTCAACTAATTCCAAGCTTAATTTATATATAACAATTGATTAATAAACCACTTAAATGGTCGGGGCGAGAGGATTCGAACCTCCGACCACTTGCACCCCATGCAAGTACGCTACCAGACTGCGCTACGCCCCGAAGTTGCGGATTATAGCAACAAGCCTAGATGTTTAAAAATCGATTTTAGCGTCTCCTCATACAGAAACAGGAAACACTATTCATGACCTAAGAAAAGACACAACACTTTCAATCTCGCCCTGTAAAATTGTTAATTTGACTTGAGTAAGATCCTCGGAGACAGAAGAATGATTCCCCGAGTTTGATGTTGGCTCAAAGAGATCTTTCTGCCCCAGTCGTCCACGCGCACCACTAATGGTAAAGCCTTGTTCGTAGAGTAATTCTCGAATATGACGGATTAATAATACTTCATGGTGCTGATAATATCGACGGTTACCTCGCCGTTTAATGGAACTTAATTGTGAGAATTCTTGTTCCCAATAACGCAGTACATGCGGCTTGACACTACATAACTCACCAACTTCGCCTATGTTGAAATAACGTTTTTCCGGAATAGGCGGCAAAGCACTACTAGGTAATATGTTTCCCATTCTGAGTTTTTTCCACGATTGCCTTCAGTTTTTGACTGGCGTGAAAAGTTACCACGCGTCGTGCGGTTATTTGAACCTCTTCTCCAGTTTTTGGATTACGACCAGGGCGTTGGGGCTTCTCACGTAATTGAAAATTTCCAAATCCCGATAATTTTACTCCATCACCGCTTTGTAATGCGGCACGAACCTCTTCATAAAATGAGTCGACCATATTTTTGGCTTCGCGCTTGTTTAAACCAACTTTCTCAAATAATAAATCTGCTAATTCAGCCTTTGTTAAGGTCATACCTTCTCCCCCTTACGCATTAATTCTTGAACTAAACTTTAGTGCTTATATTTAATTACGGAGCTTTGCCTCAAATTTATTTTCTAGAATCTTAATTAATTTCTTCGTAACTGAATCTGCTTCCTCATCAGTTAATGTTTTTTTAGTATCTTGTAATAACACGCGGAATGCAAGACTTTTTTTACCATTATCAACTCCATTCCCGCGATAAATATCAAACAGGGCAATTTCTAGGATTATAGGAGAATTAAGGCCATTCATACTCTGGAGTAGAGAGCTAACACTAATATTATCTGCTACTATTACAGCAATATCACGTCGTACGGATGGGTATTTTGGAATTTTTCCCGCTTTTGACACAGTCCGCTTAGTTAAAACATCCAAATCAAGCTCAAATAAAATAACAGGCTTTGGTAGAGCTGATTCTTGTTGTAATTTAGGATGAAGTTCTCCTATCCACCCCGCTATTTTTCCCCCCATAAGGATTTGTGATGATTTTCCAGGATGTAGCGCAGGATGAACTGTTATTTCAAAATTTATGATCTCCGGCCAAAACAATGCCTCAATATCAGACTTTACATCATAAAAATCTGTATTACGATCAGAAGAGCCCCACTGCTCTGCTACAATACCCCCGTAGCATAATCCGCCTAATTTTTTAGATTGCGCATAACATCCTGCTTCCTTTAAGAAACAAGAACCAACTTCAAATATTCGTACTCTAGTTTGTTTGCGGTTAAGGTTAAATTTCAAGTTCGAAACGAGGCCCCCAACTAAATTGCTACGCATTGCATTTAATTGGCTAGAAATAGGATTCTTTAGCATTACTGGAGAAGAATTATTTGAATAATTCCTCTCCCATTCTACATCTACAAATGCATAATTAGTTACTTCCTGGTAATCGCGTGTAACACAAATTTTTCGTAACTCCATCGGGGTTCTTACTGCTTCAGCATAAGGTAGTATATTTATATTTACATTTGGCAAGCTAGCAGGAATATTATGGTAACCATAAATACGCGCGATTTCTTCAATCAAGTCTTCCTCAATAGCCAAATCAAAACGATATGTTGGAGGCGTTACATCAAATGTTGTATTTTTAACTGAAAAATCAAATTGTAATCGTTGCAATATCTCGGTTATCTTGGATAGCTCAAACTTGATACCCAATATGCGCTGTACTCTTTCTTCACGCAAGGTAATAGATTTACGTTTCGGCAACTCCCCTTTTATTTCAGTAATTGGACCGGAATAGCCGCCACAGATATCAATTATTAATCCTGTAGCCCTTTCTATGGCTATGCGCGTAGCTCCAAAATCTACTCCACGTTCGAAGCGGTGAGCAGAGTCAGAACTAATTCCAAGCTGAGTATGCTTTCCTGCTATTACTTTAGGTAGAAAAAATGCACTTTCAAGAAACAGGTCAGTAGCCCCAAACTCGACCTTACTTTCGTTTCCCCCCATAATTCCAGCTAATGCTAGGGGTTTGGCTTCATCAGAAATAAGCAACATATCAGGCTGCAGTAATATTTCCTCACCATTTAATAATTGCAGTTTTT
>Ga0315322_10004252_pt1 | contig 11030 bp, 4 predicted proteins | sample M110021515metaG_FD_203461 | JGI IMG/M metagenome (GOLD analysis project Ga0315322, IMG submission 203461) | Ammonia-oxidizing marine archaeal communities from Monterey Bay, California, United States - M1 100m 21515 | ecosystem: Environmental > Aquatic > Marine > Intertidal zone | place: USA... | reverse complement strand
TGCTTGTCCCTTTGCAGCAGCCCAAATAACGCCATCGCGGTTGGCTGTCATCACATCAAGCATTACTAATTCGTTCCGCAAGACATCAGCATTGCTTTGCCCATCAACGAATGTAAGCGTCGAACGAGATCCCCAAACGTCATTGCCGTCGGTCGCGTGATAACGGTTGTGCCATGTCCAGTTTTTTTTGGTTACAGCGTCGTAAGTAGTTTCTAAATTCGATTGAGGCAGTGTCGGATTGTTCAGGAGTGATGTACTTATGATGTCAGCAAGTTCCCGGTAGCCAGCATCATTCAAATGAATGCCATTGTGAGTCAGTTGCTTTTTGCCTTCTGCAAATCGCTGAGAAGTTGGGCCATAGAGATCAACAAAAGTAGCTTTCGCTTCCGTAGCAGCCTGCCGAGTGGCTTCGGTATAGATGGCTAGGTTTGTGTTGAGTTGGGTGCCATCGGGAAGATTTGGGCTATCCGTTTGTTCGTAGGCAATAGGACTGAAGAGGACAAACCGAACGTCACAGCCTTTTTGTTTGCGTAGTTGCCGATATTTTTCAACAAGTTCAACAAGCTGCTGCGTGTATTGAGATTTTCCCTGCTCTCCCTCAAATGATTCGTTATACCCGTACATAATAAAGATGACTGATGGGCCAACGTGCTGAAGATACGCTTCGTCATCAGTGAAACCTTTGCTTCGTGGTTTTCTGTCAACCGTATCGCCTGAAAAACTCATGTTGCGGAAGCGAACATCCATACCTTGCAGGTGATTTTGTAGAAGTGTCTCTACCCACGGAGCGTGTTGCATTCGGTCAGCAAGTCCATTCCCGTAAATGGCAACGATGTCACCTTTCTGGAAATGAAATGCTTCTGTAGTAGCGGCTTTGGTTACATGAAGCGTCGCCGTTGCAAAAAGAAAGAATCCAATGGTCCAAATGATGAACTTTGAAAACAAGTGAGCGGGAAATCGTCTGTTTGTTGCAAGCATGTTGAATAATTCGAAGGGGTTATGAAATGATGTGCATGGTTCTAAAGGTACTATCTATCCATGTTGACGGGATACTTAATATTACACAGCCTTCCCTGCCGGACATCATGTAAATACCTGAAACCACAACCATTCGTACGGAAACCGCAGACTTTAGCTGCCGCGAAATGCTGATTTCACTCAATCGAGAGATTTCTCTAAAAATTGGATAACTCGGCAGAAATATCGATTCAGGCTTTTACTAATAAAATTTGGTGTGATGATGAAGATGGCCTGGCCCTCGAAGCCAATTCAAATGTTTCTTTTCCAGAAGCGGGTGTATGTATGAGCAAGCAATGCCGTGTTCTTGGTATGTCGAGTCGCCTCTTAGCATGCGAGGTACCTGCGGAAAGCATGAGTGCTATAGCAGCGACGGTCCTTTCTTTGAACTGCAAGATGCTTCGACAGATCACTGTTTTTTTCGTGGTGTTCTCTTTTGTCGGAGTGGTGGGTGCTGCGCATGCTGCAGATCAGCCCAAGAAGGATATTCCTTCAGTTGAAGAACTGGTTGCGACTGTTCGTCCGTCTGTTGTTACCATTCGCCACGTCGGTAGGGGAGGAAACGATGCCGGCCTGGGGACAGGTTTTGTGATTTCCTCTGATGGTCTTATTGCGACCAATTTGCATGTGATTGGAGAAGCCAGACCGATTTCAGTTGAGCTTACGGATGGCCGCATCTTTGATGTGACTGAAATACATGCGACTGACAGAAACGCAGACGTAGCGGTCATACGAATAGACGCAGAAGGCTTGCAGCCGTTGGGTCTAGCTGCTTCCAGTTCGCTTCGCGACGGACAAGAGGTTGTTGCGATCGGAAATCCTCATGGGCTCGAGCGTAGTGTTGTGGTTGGTCGTGTGTCGGGGAGACGTACTATTGATGGCATAGAGATGATCCAATTAGCGATTCCGATTGAGTCAGGGAACAGTGGAGGACCATTGCTTGATCGAAATGGAGACGTCCACGGTATTCTGACATTAAAGTCACAGGTAACTCGCAATCTAGGGTTTGCTGTTGTGGCTGACCGTGTCAATGGATTGCTGGAAACCCCAAACCCGGTATTGCTCGATCGCTGGCTCACTATTGGTCAACTCGACTTGACTGAATGGTTGACTGTTGGTGGTGGGCTTTGGCGTCAACGAGCTGGTCGAATAACCGTAACAGGAAAAGGAAAAGGTTTTGGTGGCCGAAGCCTCTGTTTAGCAAAAGGCTCATTGCCGAGCGTGCCGTATGAGGTTGGTGTACAAGTCAAATTAGACAATGAGTCGGGCGCCGCCGGCCTTGTATTTGAAGCAGATGGAGAAGACAAGCATTATGGCTTCTACCCCAGCAATGGTCAGTTACGATTCACTCGATTTGATGGGCCGACAGTATTCACTTGGAATGTGATTGAAGATATTGATGTACCCGAATACCGTAAGGGTGATTGGAATCATCTCCGTGTCCGTGTTGAAAAAGACGGTATTCGCTGCTATGTCAATGATCATGAAGTTGTTGTGTCATCCGATCAGAACTTGCGCGGTGGCAGACCGGGGTTTGTTTCATTTCGTGGCACCGAAGCGGCATTCCGTAGGTTTTCTTTTGGCGATCAGGTGCCACTCTTTCAGCCAGCGGACGCAGTGTGGACACAGATTGAGGAAGCAACGGCAGGATTCCAGGAGATCGATCCAAGTGACGCAACACTCGTTGAGTTGTTAGCAGGGGTCGGATCGACTGCAGTAGCCGCTCTTGAATTAAAGTCTGATTCATTGTTGCGGCAGTCTGATCAGTTGCGGGTGTTGGCCGCTGAGGTTCATCATCATCAAACGATAGAGAGGCTTTCTGACGAAGTAGCCGTTGATGATGAAAAGATTGACATGTTCCGAGCAGCATTACAGATTGCCAGCCTCGATAATCAAGAACTTGATTGTGAATCCTCTCTTGCAGACCTTCGAAGGTTGTCAGCTTCAATCAAAACAAGGTTGCCAGTTGATGCAAGTGATGCCGATTGTCTTGGAATGTTAGATCAGGTTCTCTTTGCAGAACTGGGTTTTCATGGAAGCCACGGAGACTACTACAATCGGTCGAATAGCTATGTAAATGAGGTGCTTGATGATAGAGAAGGAATCCCTATTACCTTAGCAGTCGTTTATATGGAGCTTGCCAGACGTCTCGGTGTCGAAATACACGGCGTCGGTTTTCCGGGTCACTTCTTGGTTCGCTTCGATGCAACTCATGATGACTCAGAGTGGATTGATGTTTTCGATCGAGGGAAGAGACTGACTCGTGAGAATCTTGCTCAGCGACATCTTGAACAAACAGGTGAACCACTCAACGACAGTAGCCTTGAGACCTCTACGTCACGCGAGATATTGTCACGGATGCTCAACAACCTGTTGTCAATTGCGATACAGGAAAAAGATGCACAATCAATGCTTCGATACCTCGATGCCATGCTGGCTATTCGTCCAGAGTCAGCTCGAAGTCATTTTTTGCGAATGCTTACGGCTCGCCAACTGAATGAGAGTGAAATTGCGAAACGAGATGCTCGGTGGCTCTTGATCCAACAACCATCTGGTATTGATTTGGCAATGGTCAAGCGGCTGCTGCAAGCACTCGAAGCAGATTCAGAATAGTTATCTTGTGACGAACTCGACGTCCGCTGGGATTAATCTGGGATCGGGTCTGTTCGCTTGATCGTGGTGTCTTCCCAGACAGCGGTATCTGTTTTCTTATCGTATGTAAGGATTCGTGCGGCACTGTCGGGAACGAGCTCTCGGTCAATGGTTGGCAGCCATCGGCGATGCTGTTCAATGACCGATGCATGTTTTGGGAGATGGGCAAGATTTGTCCATTCATTTGGATCGGCATGCATGTCATAGAGTTCTTCACTGCCATCGGCATAGTGGATGTATCTCCAGCGTTCACTCCGAATGCCATGGTTGCCCTGATTATGGCTGGTGATTGCAGGACGAGTGCGCGTGGTTGCGGCATCCTTTAATTGGGGCACAAGGCTAATTCCTTCTAGATCAGAACGGGTTGGAGCGCCTGTCAAATCAATCAGGGTTGGGTAAATGTCCAACAATTCGACTGGCTGGCCACATGTTTGCTGTGGTGTGATGCCCGGCCCAGCAAAAATCAAAGGCACTTTTGTGCCACGATCCCACAGGGTGTTTTTGCCGGTTATATCTTTTTCACCAAGATGCCATCCGTGATCTCCCCAGACAACGATGATGGTGTTGGCCGCGTAGTCGCTCTGTTCCACCGCAGACACAATACGACCAATTTGTGCATCAACAAAGCTGGTGCACGCAAGATATGACCGTACAAGATTCCGCCACTCATTGTTTTCACGGACCCACTTTAAACGAGGCTCTGGTAGAGACCAGTGGATGTACCATGAAAATCGTGGAGTGTCGGCACGATCATCTTTAAGAATTGGTGGCAAGACTGAATCATCGTTTGGGTAGAGATCAAACCATTTCTGGGTGGCATAACACGGTACGTGCGGGAGGAAAAATCCTGCGGCTAAAAAGAATGGTCGGTCTTTGGGTGCATTCTGAATTTGTTCCACGGTCCAAGAAGCGACTTGATAATCACCTTTCTGCGTGTCGTCATTATCCAGCGGCCATACACCCCAGTCCATCAGTGGGTGATTTCCCATTGGTGTCTTGGGAATCAGTTTTTTTGGTGGTTTGGTTCCGACACCACCAAATGGCCCAGTCACTTCGAACTCGACAGGATCGGGCTTGCTGGTTCCTTGATTTTTCTTTTTTGGATTCTTTCGAAAGCCATGATAGATTTTTCCAGTCGCCGCGGTGTAATAACCATCGTTCGCAAAGTGTTGTGGAAGCGTGACACGGTCGGACCATTCGGGGACTGTTCGAAACCATGGTTTCAGTCCGTATATTCCTGTTGTTGTTGGTCGCAAGCCAAGCAAAAGACTCGTTCGGGAAGGATTGCACAGCGGTGCCTGACAGTGTGCATTTGTGAACGTTGTCCCCCGTGTGGCAAGAGCATCGAGATGTGGTGTTTTTGCCAGTGGATGGCCACCGAGATGTCCAATCCAATCATTTTGATCATCAATGGCTATGAATAGAATGTTTGGCTTATCAGCTGCATACACAGATGAAGTAGCTACCGCCAGGACACACCAAGTAAAAACATTTTTCATCATTTTATGGCTTTCTTTTTTGATTTTTCCAACCAGGAGATTTTTCTTGTAGAGGGCCTGCCATAGGAGGTGTCTCATAGAACTCACCGTCATTCTTGAGCCTCGGATCTTTTGTCTTGTATAATTTTTTCAGAAGCCTACTCATAAGATTTTTAACAAGTTCAGCATGTGCTCGCTCACCAGCAAGGTTATGCATTTCATGTGGATCCTGCGTCAGGTCGAAGAGCTCGATCGGCATTCGCTTTCCGTATACTTTGTTAAATAGTTGTTTCCACGAGTCTTCCTTACGAGATTGAATAAGCCATGCTTTAGTTGGGCCAGCGTCTTCATCAGGCAGTGTCAATCGTGTATTGGTCTCAAGTTCCTGTTGTGTGGGCTCTGGTCCCTCATCAAGGTGATACGGGTCTCCAAGTGGCCACCGATCTGGACGAAAGTTCATAATTAAAACATGATCGTGAGTACGGATTGCTCGCTGAGGATATGGTGAAAAGTCAGATCGTGCACTTTCGACGTGTCGTTCACGGCCTGTAAATACGCAGTCTCGTGTCGGGTCAATAAAACCTGATTTTTTCGAGTGAAGAAGTGGCCATAGTGACCTGCCATTCATTGATTCTGGTGGCTTGATACGTGCCGCCTCAAGAAATGTGGGGGCAAGATCAATCAGGCTCACCATGTCATCAACAACACGCCCACCGACAACACCCGGCCCGGTTACTGAAAGACATACGCCGGTACCAAAACTATACAGGTTGCATTTTCCATGCGGAAAACCAGGTGCTCCATGATCTCCACTAATAACCACAAGTGTGTTGTCAGTGAGTTTGGCTTTCTCGAGTTCATTTAGCAAAACACCAACAGCCGCATCCCAGGCAGCTATTTCACCGAAATAATCTGCAAGATCTTGTCGTACTTCCGGAACATCAGGCAAAAAAGCAGGCATCTTCCCTTGAAGAGAATCGGGATCGATTCCCCAAAGATCTTTGCCACTTCCCTTAATCCATTTTCGATGAACATTCGTGGGCCCGAACCAGTAGCAAAAAGGAGCGTTGTCCTTACAGCTATTGAGCATGTCACGGAAGTTGCCTCTGACTTCATCGAGAATTGTGCGCTTCGCCGTCTCGCGAGGTGTTCCCTTACTGATGAGCTTTGTTACGGTTTGAGAGAATTGATTGATCCGACCGCCGTTTTTGCCAAAGCTTTCATCTTTTGTGAATGGTGAATTTGCCGGAGTACCGGGACTCCAGACCTTATGGGAGTAGCCGACGCAGTAGCCTTGCTCTCGAAGGAGCGGCGGAAAACTCGGGATCGAACTGTCATAAACAGCACCTCGTAATATTGAACCAGTTCCCGTTTGCCAAAAATGTCTACCTGTAAGTAACGCGCTACGACAAGGTGTGCACGATGGTGCACTCACGTGTGCATTGCGAAAAATCACACCGCGACTAGCAACCTTGTCGAAATTTGGTGTTTGGACGACGTCGTTGATACCACCGGCTCCATCAATTTTTGAAAGAATCGAGGCATGTCGTCCCCAGTCATCAGCGAACAAAAATAAAATGTTTGGTCGTTCTTCAGTGTTCTTCTCAACAGCCCACCCAGCATTCTCATGGCAGACATTTGTCAGAATAAAAAGTATGAGAATACTTTGAAGTGATTTGAGAGCATCAAGGGAGGTTCTTTTGGGAGAGGCCATGCCATGCGTTCCGGAGAAAAAATAAAACGTGCGTGCCCACCAGCGATTTATCTTAACGCACAACTGTACGATTTCTTATACAAAGAAGTATGATTGCAAATGTACAAAAAGGCTCTCTTTTTATACTAATCGAGGTGGCTTGCGTTGATGAGGGGTGTGGAACGCGTAACAATCAAAGATATGGCAACGTTGACAGGTATTGTTTTAGGGCGAACAGGCAGTAATTGCCATCGTTTCAAGCCGATCTAGTAGGGAAAATCAATTAGAGTCAATCAATCGTAAGTGGAAGCATGCATAAAGCCACTCAATTGTCTATTCCGTTCTTGTTTGCATTTTCAGTTTCCCAGGGGGCTGAGCATGTTGACTTTACAAAGGATATTTTACCAATCCTTCAACGACATTGTTTTGAATGCCATGGTCCTGGCGTACAAGAGGGTGGTCTGCGTTTTGATGATCGAGATGAATTCCTGTCTGGTGGTTATTCAGGACCAGCAATAATCTCTAATAAGCCCCGTGAGAGTGAGCTGCTTCGCAGAGTGTCACTCGATCGTTTGCATGACGATGCAATGCCCCCCGTGGGGCCGGGGCTTTCAGACCGCGAAGAAATCATACTTCGTCAATGGATACAACAGGGTGGTGAACTGCCAGATACGATTCCACGGCAAAAGCACTGGGCATATGTTCCTCCAGTTCGGCATTCTTCTCCAAGTGCTGGCTCACAAGACTTATCGATTATTGATCCGACTATCGATGGTTGGATCGTTGCGGCGCATAAAGATGAAGGTCTCCAGTTTGCTCCTGTAGCGAAAAAAAGTCAGTTGATCCGACGTCTTGCATTTGACGTGACTGGCTTGCCACCAAGCCCAGAGGTAGTTGCGGCATTTGAGGCAGACGACCGTGATGACGCATATAAAGATCTTGTTGATGAGCTCCTCCAAAGTGAAGAATTTGGCGTTCGATGGGCACGGATGTGGCTCGATCTGGCACGGTATGCGGATTCCCATGGATTCCAGCGAGATGACCTGCGGAATATGTGGGCGTATCGGGATTGGGTGGTGGATGCGTTGAACGACGACATGCCTTTCGATCAGTTCACAATCACACAAATTGCTGGTGATCTCCTGCCTGACGCAAATGAAGCAACACGAATTGCTACGGGCTTTCATCGCTGCGCACCAACCAACGTAGAAGCAGGAACGGATCCAGAAGAGAGTCGCATTAATCAAGTTTTTGACCGAGTGAACACAACGGCTGCTATCTGGTTGGGAGTCACACTTGAATGTGCGCAATGTCACGACCACAAGTATGACCCGTTTTCGCAAGAAGAGTACTATCGCTTCGCAGCGTATTTTAATTCAACAGAAGCAGAAGCAGAACGAGCCAATCCAAAGGTGCCATCTTCAATCAAGTTCATTGGCCCATCAATGAACTTAAGCCATGATCCATGGGAAACAGAACGAAAACGCGTCGACCAAAGTCTCAGTGATGCTCGGAAAGATGTGAAAAAATTTAAGGGGGGCAAAACAGAGAAGGATGTCATTCAAGATGAAAGCAAACAGCCTACTACCTGTGGTGGAGAGACGTTCGTCGATCAACAGGATCAGCAGGACGATGCCGATGTGCGTTTGAAGACAATGGAAAAGAAAGTCAGACAATTACAAAATAAGCTGGCTTCGATTCCAGAGGCGAAGACACTCGTGATGCAAGAAAGGGCGAAGCCACGTGAAACATTTGTCTTTAACCGTGGTGACTTTACTGACCCCTTACGGCAGGTTGATGCGGGTACACCGGGTGTGCTCGGTGGAACGACCGAAGGTCTCGCGAACCGACTCATGCTTGCCAAGTGGCTTGTATCACAAGACAATTCATTAACCGCCAGAGTGTTTGTCAATCGAGTCTGGTTTGAGATTTTTGGCCAAGGGATTGTCACCACACTCGAGGATTTCGGCGTTAAAGGTGAACGACCAACACATCCAGAATTGCTCGACAGTCTTGCAGTCGAATTCATGGAAGATGGATGGAGCCTCAAAAAACTGGTTCGTCGCATCGTAACCAGCAGAACGTATCGGCAGTCCTCAACCGTGACTTCAAAAAAACGGTTGCAAGACATTCAAAATAAATGGCTTGCAAGAGGCCCGCGATTTCGTCTGGATGCAGAAGGCATTCGGGATAACGCACTCACTATCGCAGGGTTGCTTAGTACTGAAAAAGGTGGGCCATCGATTCGTCCACCACAGCCAAATGGTTTGTGGACGAAGCTTGGTGGTCAGAAATATATATATGAAGTGAGTCCGGGTGAGCAACAATACCGTCGCGGCATTTATGTTGTTCTCAAGCGAGGTAGCCCATATCCAAGTTTTATGACCTTTGACGCAACTGAACGTATGACGTGTGTAACAAGGCGTTCTCGGTCTAATACACCACTGCAGTCGCTGGTTCTATTGAACGACCCAGTGTACACCGAGGCTGCCTTTGCTTTTGGGAAACGGATGCTCTCTGAGTCACCGGAGGATACTGATACATCACGTATTGATTATGGATTCTGTATTGCAGTCAGCCGGCAGCCAACAGCACGTGAAGTGAATCTGTTGCAAAAATTATTGAATTCAGAACGACAAGCATTGGTAGCGAATCCAAAAAAAGTTGAAGTGATAATGAAAGATCATTCTGGAATCGATATACCGGAAAGCATGGATTCGAATGAGCTTGCAGCATGGTATGTGATAGCCGCAACGATTTTAAATCTTGACGAAACAATCACCAAAAACTGAGAGCACGGTAGGTCGTATGAGACAGCCAAAGCCTGAGCAAAAAATGAATTTTCTCGATGTTTCTCGGCGTCATTTTTTTCGGCAGGGTTTAGGGCTCTCAGCAGTTGGGCTATCGACATTGTTGGCAAGCGATTCTCCGGTGGCTCAAGAACCCGGTGTAAGAAATCGGTCTCTTGGGCATGCTTCTCACTTCAGCCCTCGCGCGAAGTCGGTGATCCATCTCCATATGGTGGGGGCACCATCCCAGATTGATATGCTTGATCCAAAGCCCGTCCTTTCAAAGCGACATGGTGAAAACTGTCCGGAAGCATTTCTTGATGGTTTAAAGTTGGCATTTATCGGTGATAAAAAAGTTCTTGCAGGTTCACCATTTCAATTCTCCAGGCAAGGTAATGTTGGGCTTGATGTCGTTGAACACCTTCCCTGCCTCGGGGGTGTGGCAGATGAATTGTGTGTCGTACGCAGTCTGCACACCGATGAAATCAACCATGCTCCGGCCCAGATGTTCATGCATAGTGGCTTCGGGCGCGGTGGACGGCCTTCCCTTGGTGCTTGGACAACGTATGGTTTAGGAAGTGAAAACGAGAATCTTCCAGCATATGTTGTATTGCTCTCTGGTCCTGCCGGTGGTGCTGGTTCACAGCTGTGGTCAAACGGTTTTTTGCCAAGCATTCATCAGGGTGTTCGTTTTCGTTCCAGTGGTGACCCGGTGCTTTACCTCAGCAATCCAGCCGGTCGATCTCGCGAAGATGGGCGGCGATTGCTTGATACCGTCAACGGTCTCAATTCTCTACGTCTTGCCGAAACTGAAGACCCAGAAATTGCGACACGAATCAGCCAGTATGAAATGGCGTTTCGAATGCAGGCAAGCGTTCCAGATCTTACTGATTTATCGACTGAGACTGTTGAGACGTTGGAACTTTATGGAGTGGAACCAGGGAAGCCGTCATTTGCAGCCAACTGTCTCCTTGCCCGCCGGCTCATCGAACGTGGAGTTCGCTTTGTGCAGCTTTTTGATTCCGACTGGGATCATCATGGGAATCTCAAAATTAGATTGCCTACTAAATGCCGTGATGTTGATCAGGGTATGGCTGCGCTTGTAGCTGATTTGAGAAGACGAGGTTTACTTGATGAAACCCTTGTGGTCTGGGGAGGCGAGTTTGGCCGAACGCCGTTAGCCCAAGGAAACGCAGATACACCCACTACAAAAAAACGGGAACCGGGTCGTGATCATCATAAGAATGCTTTCACGATGTGGCTTGCTGGCGGTGGCACGAAGCCCGGAACGATCTATGGTGCAACAGATGAATTAGGGTTTTCGATTACGAATAATCCTGTTCACGTGCATGACCTCAATGCCACAATACTTCAACTTCTTGGATTCGACCACACAAAACT
>Ga0315322_10004248_pt1 | contig 11042 bp, 8 predicted proteins | sample M110021515metaG_FD_203461 | JGI IMG/M metagenome (GOLD analysis project Ga0315322, IMG submission 203461) | Ammonia-oxidizing marine archaeal communities from Monterey Bay, California, United States - M1 100m 21515 | ecosystem: Environmental > Aquatic > Marine > Intertidal zone | place: USA... | reverse complement strand
CTGCCGGGACAATAGGCTTCCATTCCGGGTCGGCGCCCGACCATAGGATGCACAGTGCTGCTGCTAACCGAGGCATACCAACCGGCGGACAGGCACGACAAGTGTGTTTAAGGGATTTTGAAACCTTCGACCGGATTCTAGCAATGGACCGCGACAACCTGCGAGACTTGCTTGCCCTGGCTCAAACAGATGCACACCGGGAATGCATCCGGCCATTTTGTGACTACTGTAGGGAGCATGAAAACCGGGATGTCCCTGACCCCTATTACGGTGGAGCACGAGGCTTTGAGGTGGTCCTTGACCTGCTGGAGGATGGCTGTCGACAGCTTCTGGATGAGGCAAAGACCGAACTTGGCATCGTGTAGCAAGCCCCATGAATGCCATCTGTCAGGCGATTGCTGAAGCCACAGGAAAAAGTACAGAGTTTATCTCGGCCTCCGCTCTTGGAGGAGGCTGTATTAATGACGCGAAACGACTGGTTAGCAGCTCCGGTCCATTTTTTATAAAACTTAACCAGCCATCATTCCTTGATGCCTTTCAAGTCGAAAGTCTCGCCCTGAAGGAGATGGGTGACACCCGAACCATCTGCGTACCACAACCAGTCTGCAACGGTATTGCTGATGGCCGTGCCTTCCTGGTGCTGGAGTTTATTGAAATGGGGTCCCCACAAACCGGAAGTCAAACCAAGGCGGGACAGCAACTCGCAGCAATGCATCGAAACACTGGCAAGGCCTTCGGGTGGCACTGCAACAATACAATCGGTGCCACGCCCCAGCATAATCCTTTCACCGAAAACTGGGCTGAATTTTATCGCAGGCATCGACTGGGGTTCCAGTTCGACCTCGCCGCTCGGGGCGGTCAATCCTTCCATGGCGCAGATAAACTGCTGAAGCGGATGGAGGATTACTTTGAAGGCTATAATCCCGAACCTTCATTACTTCACGGGGACCTTTGGAGCGGCAACATCGGTTACGGAAGGCAGGGCCAACCCGTCATCTTTGATCCTGCGACCTACTACGGTGATCGAGAGACTGACTTGGCCTTTACAGAAATGTTTGGGGGATTTGGCCCTGAATTCTACCGTGTCTACGATGAAACATGGCCGAGGAATTCAGGCTTCAAGATGCGAAAAAAGTTGTACAACCTTTACCACTACCTGAATCACCACAACCTCTTCGGTGGGGGATATTCCGGCACCGCTCAGGCCATCATTAACGATCTGCTAAGACATTGAAAGGCATGACCATAACCCATGGATAACAATACTGCGGAAGAACCAAACCTCATCCAAAGCCGGCAGAACCCAAAGGTCAAATTTCTTGCTGGCCTGCGCAAGAAACGCAATCGGGACCTGCACGGTTGCTTTCTTATTGAAGGCCTCAAGGAATTGGAGAGTTTCCTCGCCACCCAATGGCAGCTTGACGAACTTTTCTACTGCCCGGAGTTCATTAAGGCTGAAGATGAAACCTTACTAACAAAAGCAATAGAAAAAGGAGTCAAAATATTTGAATTATCGGCTCACGCCTTTGAAAAATGTTCCATACGGGAAAATTCGGATGGTTGGCTTGGCCTCGCGAAAAACTGGCAGACCTCACTTTTAGAGATAAGACTATCAGAAATCCCTCTACTCCTAATCCTCGAGGGCACGGAAAAACCGGGGAATCTCGGAGCAATTCTTCGAACTGCCAACGCTTGCGGAGTTGATGCTGTGATCTGTAACGACCCGCTTGTTGATCTGTTCAACCCGAATGTAATCCGAGCATCACGGGGGATGGTTTTTCACATGCAGGTGGTGATCGCGGAGTCCAAGAAAACATCAGAATTCCTGAAACAGCACAATATTCAAGCCGCTGCCACTGTTTGCGAGGATGGCAAGCCCATCTGGTCACAGAACCTTTCCAACCCTCTCGCCTTGGTGATGGGCAATGAAGCCATCGGATTGAGTGAATTCTGGCAGGAGAAGGCCGCCTTGAATATCGTTATTCCCACCCCGGGGCTAGCAGATTCTCTAAATCTTTCAACCGCCACTGCAATCTGCCTTTACGAGGTTCTGCGACAGAGAAGGGTTCCTTAACGCAACAAAACACATATTAGGAAAAAACTTCTTTTCTGTATATTTATTTGACAATAAATATATGGTTTTATGGAATTTTAATTCCAAGTAAAACCAACCAATAGAAAGTGCATAGAAAACAATGGAAGAGCCAAATTACGATGCGATAGGCGGAGCAGCAGCCGGTGGTGCAATGGTGGGCATGATAATACTATATCTTGCCGTCGTCCTGATAATGGTAATAAGTAGCTGGAAAGTATTTAGCAAAGCGGGAAAGCCCGGGATAGCCTCACTCATTCCCATTTGGAACATAGTTGTCATGGTAGAAATGGCAGGTAAGCCGGCTTCGTGGGTTCTTTTGATTTTGTTGGTACCCTGCGCAAATATCTATTTCGCGATCATGTTGGTAATTGAACTGGCAAAAAGATTTGGCAAAAGTCCCGGATTTGGTGTTGGATTGATACTGCTACCATTTATCTTTTGGCCCATGTTGGCCTTTGGAAGTGCTCAATATCAGCCTCCAGCGCCAAATGAGCCAAGCGGAAACGAACCAAGCGAATAAAACCCAAAGGCTTAATCGCGTCAGGGCTCCTATCATACCGGGAACCTAGTCCCGGAAAGAAAATGGTCGGGCCGGTGAGATTTGAACTCACGACCCCCAGTCCCCCAGACTGGTGCGCTGCCAGACTGCGCCACGGCCCGACTCTTTGAAGGGTAAGGGATCGGTATGGTGGTTTATCCCATGGAAAAATCAAGGCCTGAATTCGTGTTTTTCGGGGAGGTGTAATTCAGCTTTTCCCGCCTGAGGTATGCAAACGTCATGGCCCTGTACGACGGTTCGCGCGCTCAAGACGCCTGACATAGTTCAAGGGGGCGTGATCCATGAGGAATGTAGGTGGATTAAAAAGGTTTTCTGATTGAAGGAAGGTTTCCATGGCGAACTTGCGGCGATTCCAAAGCATGCGAAACCTTGCAAAAAGACGTAGCAGGTTCCATCGCGCAAGGGTACCCAGACGTCTTGCCTTGCCTACATGGGTATAATCCAAAGGCCCGCCAGGGAGCGGGAGGGTTGAAACGACATCCCGTCGGTTGACCACTCGGTGGACCGCAACATGCTCCAGGGATTCGGCAAAGGTACGGTTTCCCACCCTCGGCGATCCAAACACGTAAAGTGCCTGTGGCGCACGCAAGGAGGCAGTCAGTGTAGCCAGCGCACCACCAAGACTGTGCCCTGTGTAAAATATAGGACCCTCGATCTCCTGAAGGACCGGGGCCAGTTGTTCCCATATCTTGACAAACGCCTCCATGAATCCCTTGTGTACAGTCCCCTTCCCCCACCAGCGGACCGTCGGTGCGTTCAGGTTGGACAGCCAGTCCTGTAACTTGCTCGTTCCACGAAAAACCACGATATGGAAGCTTCCATTCTTCGCCCGAACGAGGCTTGCCTGAGCCTGTTCCAGCATGAAATGCCGTTCTTCAAGTAAGCCAACTTTTTCAAGGTGGGTATTTGGACATGGTTCTGCGGATACCTGTGATCGGACCACTTCGTTATCCGTATTATAAACCCATCGGCAAAGCTCGGCAAGCAGCAGCGCATTGGGTGGGTGGTATTTAGATTTCTGCGGGCAAAACGCGGGTGGTTCACCGAACAAGAAAAAGTCGTCTGCAAGGCCGGGAAGAAACAAGGCCTTCCAGAGTTGATCCCGTTCCATGATGTCGACAGGAGCGCCTCTCTAGGGTGTCTGTGACCCTTTGTCAGCCTCAGCTTCAGTAGCTGCATGAAGGCGGTGTCGACGTTGACCAGAACCTTTATGAAACCAGCGGAGTGCCTCTGTCACATGTTCCTGAGTAGCAAGATCAGGACGACGGAGGTCTGATGGGGCCCTGGAAGCGGGCAAAGTAGAAGAACGATTCTCCTTAGAAAAATCTGCACCACGTAGTAACCAGGAAAACGCAGCAGAATACTTTACCGAATCCTGCACTCCATTTAGTCGGCCATGAGTCACCACCTGCCCTGCCCCCTCGATCCCGGGATGCTGAAGCCACTGATGAAGTTTCCCCCTTGGCGGAACAGGCCGATTCGTTGGAGGAAAGTGGTTATTTTCAGATAATGACGGGAAGGGAAATGTACCATCAGCTACAATATTCTTTCTAACGATTTCCGTTGCAATCGAACTTCCAGGCACAGGTCGGAAGGGAAATTGTAAGTCACGCCGCCGCATCACGGAAGAATCAGGCGAGACCACGGTCTCGCGACCCTGGGCCAGCCATTTAATCATGGCATTGGAACCGGCACCAAGGGAGCCCCTCCGGCCTCCCGTCCCATTATCCTGCCCACTAGCTTGTCCAAGCCAGTGTGCGAGTTGCCGCGTGGCTCCAGTTAAGTCAGCTTGATTTGGGGGCTTATTGTCTGCACCCGCACCTCCACTGCGAAACCAATCAAGAACACCTGCCAGGTCGCGGTCAGCTTCTGTCGCATAAGGGCTCGTCGAGGTGTTTTGTCGTAATATAGAAAGCCAGTCCAGTATGGCTGCCTGCTTCCGCGCATCAGAGAGGTTGCCAGAGACACCGCCAGGTGCAGCACGGCCAAGAAGCCAAGCAAGTGCCTCTCCGGGATTCGAAAAATCATCAAGATCGTCGGGCTTGGCAAGGTTGTGTCCATTAACCCAAGCCAATATGTCTTCGAAGGATTTGGAGTCTGTAGCAACTTCGATTGATTTTTGAAAATTTTCGGGATTCCTCCATGGCCATTCGGCCCGGAGCTCCTTCTGCGTATTCTCTTCCTCAGCACCTGAAGCTTTAGATATTCCAGGAAAAGACGGTCGATTGCGCGGTGGTGGCGGAAGCGTTCCATGGCGTTGATCGTTGGCCCTAAAGGAAGAAAATGGCTTTCCGTGTGGAAATTCAACCTCGGCTGGATTCTCTGGTTGGATCTCGGGTATAGACGGGGCGGCTAATGGATTAAGAGATTCGCCAGCTTCCCCTGCAAGCCCGGGATATTCTGCCTCGGCCAAGTTTTCGGGAGGTAAAGCTAGTCGTTCAAGGGAGACGACAGGGGACTCACCGACCAGACCGGGCGGTGAATCAGGGCCAAGAGTGTTTTCCGGGAAACCTGGAATTTGCATGGACTTTTCTGTGCCAGCAGGAAAAAAGGGCAGGCTCGACTGGGCTGCCGACTCTTTGGTCGCTCCCGGTTGACCGGCAACACCTGCTGGACCCGTGACTTTAAAAGCCTCTCCGCTGGAGACAGGGTTCGTTTTGGCGTCCTTTGCGACTGCCGCGGCATGGAGTTCGACAGCAAGTAGGTCCGACTGCCCTTCGGTTGAACTTGGCATAAGAATCGAAGTCGGCGGATGGTCAACGGTCTGGGTCTTTTGTGAGGCGCAACCTGCCCAGAACAAGGTAATTGCAAGAAGCAGGAAACACAGTTGATTGTTGGGAGCCATGATTCAGTTGGAGCCCTGCGAATCGACGCTGGAGACTTCCGTGTTAATGGATTTTTTAATGAGTTCTGAGATCGCAGACAAGCTGCTTCGATTCTTTTCCTTCAACTCCATTGTCAGGGAGAAACGACCTTCCGTGGGAGTCTCAACATTACGGGAGAAAACAATGCCGTCCATCGCATCCTTTGCACCCAAGAGTTTAACAAACTTGTTTTGCTCGGGCTCTGGTTTTTCCAGAATCTGGCAGAAGCTGGTGTAATCGAGCTTTTCCACACAAAGTAGCATAAGCTGATCCTGTGCGGTGCTTGCATCACCGGGCCGGATATCCTGCAGGGCAGAGCGAAGGGAAAGGATGCCGGAATCAGAAAGACGGTTTTCCCGATAAAAATATTTGCCATCAAACATGGCCACTCCCTTGTCAAAAGTGATTTGATAGGTGCTCTGGAAATCAAGGAACTTGCGCAGTCGCCCATAGAGTGGAGAGCCTGCGGCATCCCGGTTCATCTCTCGGAAAAAAGCCGTGCCATCAAACCAAAGACCCAGATGGTAGCGATCCTGTACATGTTGAACAAAGGTCTTGCTGGTGGCCATGGAAGGCGACTTGCCTGTAAAAAGGTTTTTAATTTCGTCGCGAAGACCGGCGTCGCCGAGTTGCCCTAGAGGGTCCTCGAAGATAGCAAGCGCAGATTCATCGAAGGCAACGGCCATGCGCCGGTCCCGATGATAAAAGGCCTTGAAGCCGCTCTCGATTTCAACGCGCCAGCGACCACCGATTGTACCCAGAAGGGTATCCGCCAATTGAACTTCCAGAGCGCCGGGACGCTCGATGCTAAACAGTATGCCAGAAGACGGATAGGTCGCCAAGGCACCGGGGCCCTTGGGCGCATCTCCGGGAGGAAACTTTGAAAAAAAGTAGGCTGGTTGTTCTCGGGCCACACCATAACCGGCTGGATCGGCACAAATCTTTTTTAATTCGCGGGAAAGATTCGGTGCAATGGAGCTGGATAGACCATGCGAAAGAAGGTCCACAAACTCCACGCTATCAAGCACCTTATCAAAGCTTCGAAAAGTCATGACAAAGACTGAGTCACCGGGTATCCGCCGGTGCAAAGGCGCTGTAACCAATGTGTTAGATGAAGGCCGGGGTGACTTTTTTTGCGCAGGGAAAAGTGCCTGCCGAAACTTGTCGAGCGTCGTCGCAGAAGTACCTGCCTCGGGTATTTCAACTGCTGCCATATTTCCTTCTTCTGAAGAGCCGACAGCAGGAAAGCCGCCATTTCGGACGTATACAAACCCGAACAGGATCAATCCTATCGCCAAAATGGCCATTACTGGCCGAATGATAAACTTCCAGAACTCCTTTTTTTCAACCCGATCCTTTAGAAGAGCTATATTGAAGGCGACAACAAGAGTTACCGCCAGCGGATCGAAAACAAGGACAATAACAAGGATAAACCATTTGACCACGCTATCCATGGCCTTTTTCTCTGCCACCCAGAGCGCTGTGTTACCGCCAGAGGCACGGGCCGCCTCAATAGAGTCTTCAAAAAAAGCACGGGCAATGAACTTGAAGGCACCGATCTCAGTTTGGTCGATCTCGCTGAAAATTACTTGAATGTCTCCCTTGGGCTTCCGCTTGCCGGTCTCCGTTTTCAGGATGCCTGTGGTAGCATCCTGCATCGCGTATTCGGCCTTAAGAATCAAATCCTCTTCCTTGCGAATCTCGGCGTATTGGGTCTGGACCTCTCCTTTCAATCCACGGATTTCGTTTTCAACCCCTGTGATCTCAGCTAAGACAACATCTATCTTGGCCTTGTGCTGACCTTGCGCCTCAGTGTCGAGGGTCTTGGCCTTGTTGGCAAGTTCTCCAATAGCGGCATTATGTTGAACGATCTCATTTTCCAGATCGTTGATACGGCTATCAACTCGCGTAAGATTTTGCTGAAGACGATCGCGTGAAATCTTTATATTGTCATTAATTTTGGCAATGTGACCCCGCATGGCATCGCGTTCGGGTTTCTGCTGAAGACGCAATTCTTCTCCTTTCTTTACGTAGTCGTTTTTGAGAATGCCCCCAGGGCCTTTGTCGGTCAGGATTTGGACGGCCTTATCCAGCGCAACAAGGCGATCGTTGGCAAAAAGTGTCTGCTTCTGGTAGTTTGAAATTTCCTCATTGGACGCTTGGATGTGTTGGAGCTTGGAATTCTCACGATCGTCTATCTGGGATCGAATCTGGGAGATAAGACCCAGTAAACGGGTACGCTCATCTGCAATCTGCTTCTCGTTCGCAGGAACCGCGGATGGGGTCTGCTTGCGCAATACCTCAACCTGTTCCTCCAGAATCTGAATCCTTTGCTCTTTCTCTGCGACTTTCGACCCAAGCGTAGCGATATTCACTTGGTGGACCGTGATTTTTCCCTCATGCCCCGTAACCTTCTGCTCCTGTCCGGCGATACCGTTCCTGAAAATAGTGGCCTGCTGCTCAAGGAGGGCAATCTCCCCCTCCGGCACCGCAAGGGCATTGCGCAATGTATCAACCTTGAGGTCATTATCCCGGAATGCCTTTGAAAGAAAACCGTAGATGCCGAATGATGTAATCCCCATCAAAACGAGCACTGCGGCAAACAAGTATGCCCGCAACCCCACACTGCTTTTTTTCCAGTAGCGGTATAGGAATGAAGCCGCCACCAACTTCCCTACCTCAAGACTTGCAGCCATCACAATGACTGCGCTCTTAATCCAAGGCGCGTTGCCTTCAAAAAGATCACCGATGCCGATTACGCTGAAAAAACCCGCGCAACCCGCAATCATCAAGGCTGTGAATCCGATTAAAACCGTATATGCTGACAAGCTATCCGTCCTTTCCTCACTATGTGTTCCTCAGTTGTCTGTCTCTATTTGCCCTAGGGACGATAAAATCCCTTTTGTTAGCTAATGTGAATAACTATCCGCGTTGCAAGCTCTTTTTATTAACCCAGCACATTGACTCCGAGGATTCAGACAGAAGTGACGCTAAATTGTTCAATGCTCGAGGGTTGCATCACAACCAGCCCTTTCATTGACAAAATTTAGGGGCTGTCTGTAATGAAGAGATAGACTCTTAATGTCATACATTAATTATACATAGCAACAAACAGCCATGGCACGATCTGAAGGCATGAACTACGCCCCGAAAGGGAAATCTGAACCAGTGGTCCAGCCCGGTGAATTCAAGTTCGCGGCGGCACATCTCGACCATGGCCACATTTATGGACAATGTAACGGCTTATTGGACGCTGGTGCGGAGATGAAATACGTCTATGATCCGGACCCGGAGAAAGTTAAGGCGTTCCGGGAAATGTACCCACAGGCAGTTGCTGTTGATAGCCTGGAGCGAATTCTGGAGGATGCAGAGATTAATCTGGTCTCGGCAGCGGCGGTTCCATGTTTCCGTGGGCCGATTGGTCTTAAGGTGCTGGATGCGGGTAAAGATTATTTCACGGATAAATCACCATTCACCACGCTTGATCAATTGGAAGAAGCGAGGAGGAAGGTTACAGAAACTGGCCAAAAGTTCATGGTTTATTATGCGGAACGACTGCATCAGGAAGCAGGATTCCACGCAGGGGAACTAATCAAGGAAGGGATCATCGGCGAGGTGATACAGGTCCTTATAATGGCCCCGCATCGACTCTCCAAAGACAAGCGCCCTGACTGGTTTTTCGAGAAAGAAAAGTACGGAGGCATCCTAACGGATATTGGCTCCCACCAATTTGAACAGTTCCTCACCTATGCAGGCGCTTCCGATGCCAAGGTAAACTCTGCACGGGTGGAGAATTTCGCATCGCCGGATAAGCCCGGACTGGAGGATTTCGGGGAAGCTTCCCTGACGGCAGATACCGGAGCCTCCTGTTATTGCCGGGTGGACTGGTTTACCCCGGACGGACTTGGCTTCTGGGGAGATGGCCGGGTATTCGTTATTGGCAAGAAAGGCACGATGGAGGTTCGCAAATACTGCGATGTCACGCGTGAGGGATCGGACAAAATCTTCCTCGTGGATGGCGAAGAGGAAAAACTCATTGAATGCAAAGGCAGGGTTGCGTTCCCATTTTTTGGACAGATTATTCTAGACAGCCTGAATAGAACAGAGAACGCCATGACTCAAGAACACGCCTTCAAGTCAGCGGAAATATCTATGATCGCCCAAAAGATGGCGGATGAAGCCCGAAAAGGGTGAAACCGGACTCATGGACGCCCATTTAAAGCGAAAGCTTTTTTTCCCTGTTGGGGTGGAACTGGAAAGCTTTTTAAAAAAAAATGGGCGGTGCATGAAACTGCCCGTCACGTATGAGGCATTGAGGAACTTTGAAAGCTCCTACCCTCTATTGGATACTCGGCAAAAAGACTCCCTGTGGGAAAGCCCTATATACGAACCGCAAATCTGGGAGCGGTTAAACGAGGCTCTTGCTGAGACTTATGTGCGACTAAAGACAGGTGGTGACCTTTCTGCGGTTGAACACCTGATGGTTGACCGCATCGACTTCTGCGCCTTTGGGAACTCCTGTCCATTTCGTATTCGCATCATCAACCAGTTCAATGACAACTACGACTACTATTACATTAAACAGGCTGATGCCTCCCGTATCTACGGGCTAGCGCTGGAGCATATACTGTCGCCAAACTCAATGAACTACCTTGTGGACGCTGGCACACTCATTGAGGAGCATATCGCTGGTATTCCGGGTGACGAATATATTAAGCGGTATACGAACCACCCCGGTCTCAACAAAATTCGTATTGCCAAGGAGTTTGTTAAATTCAACGAGCGTTGCTTTATCCGCCTGCTCGGAGACATGCGATCGTATAATTATATCGTGGATATGACGCCCGACTTTGAGGAAACTCAGTACCGCGTTCGAGCTATAGATTTTGATCAACAGTCATACGAAGGAAATCGATCTTTCTACCTTCCCCAATTCTTTAAGGACAATAACGCCATTGTTGATTTGTGCACAGAATCCCTGAATCAGGATACAATCCAGCAGTATCAGGTGGAGGAACGTACCCTCATTAACCGACGCTGTAATTCTGCCCGTCAGCAAATGTATGATCTAATGGTCTGTATGTGTGGGGATACCTTATCAACGCCAGAGAAAATAAAACAACTGCGAGAAGAGCTGACCAGATATCATAACAACAAAATATTTAGGGAATGCCGGACAATGGGAGAGCTGGTCCTTTATAATATCGGGACCATTCTCGATGAGCCTGATATTCTTACGATCTCTCCAATGCACTAACTCGCCAAACCTTTCAAGTTTGGGGTGAGGCCCAACTTATCTCTCTTCTGGCAGAGTAAAAACGGGTTCTTGGATTAGGGAACTTCATCCAGGTCATTAACACCGACAATAGAAACTCTTTTCACCTTGATTTCGCGAAATAAATAAAGTGGTTTCACGTGGTTGTGCGAAATTCTGGGGTAGGTTTCGCACATTTCTTCATGATCAAAGTGGCGCGCAACCTTGGGGTAGGTTGCGCGCCTTATTTTTTAAAGAAATCTGCGAGGT
>Ga0315322_10004245_pt1 | contig 11044 bp, 5 predicted proteins | sample M110021515metaG_FD_203461 | JGI IMG/M metagenome (GOLD analysis project Ga0315322, IMG submission 203461) | Ammonia-oxidizing marine archaeal communities from Monterey Bay, California, United States - M1 100m 21515 | ecosystem: Environmental > Aquatic > Marine > Intertidal zone | place: USA... | reverse complement strand
AAGCTCTATGATTGAAATTCAAAAACTTTATTTATTGGTTCCATTGGCCCCTCTGGTTGGGTCGCTTATCGCTGGGTTATTAGGGCGTGTGATAGGTACGACTTGGAGCCATCGTATTACTATTGGAATGATGTTTGTGTGTTTGGCAGCGTCTATCATCATTTTTATGGATGTTTCAAAGGGGAATATCTATAACGGTAGTGTTTATACTTGGATGACTAGCGGCACAGCTCAGTTTGAGATTGGATTTTTGATCGATAAGCTTTCCGCCACAATGATGGTCGTTGTAAGCTTTGTATCTCTTATGGTCCATATCTATACCATAGGTTATATGAAGGGAGATCCTGGTTATCAGAGATTCTTTAGTTATATATCCCTTTTTACTTTTTCAATGCTAGTGCTGGTGATGTCCAATAACTTTCTTCAGCTTTTCTTTGGCTGGGAGGCTGTTGGGTTAGTTTCCTATCTGTTGATTGGATTCTGGTATACGAGGCCAACAGCTATCTATGCAAATTTGAAAGCTTTTCTAGTGAATCGTGTGGGTGATTTTGGATTCCTTCTCGGCATAGGTATGGTTTTAATGCACGCTGGTTCACTGGATTATGCAACGGTGTTTGCTCAAGCGCCACAGATTGCATCTCAGACAGTTGAAATTATTCCTGGGTTGCCGTGGATGCTTATGTCAGTAATATGTATTCTTTTATTTATTGGTGCAATGGGAAAATCTGCACAGTTTCCACTACATGTCTGGCTACCCGACTCCATGGAAGGGCCCACACCAATATCAGCATTAATCCATGCGGCAACAATGGTAACTGCAGGCATCTTCATGGTGGCACGCATGTCTCCGTTATTTGAACTATCTGATACAGCTTTAACAGTGATGTTGGTAATTGGCAGCATCACTACCTTATCAATGGCATTGGTGGCGATTGTACAGAATGATATAAAACGTGTGGTTGCTTATTCAACCTTATCTCAGCTTGGGTACATGACAGTAGCACTGGGTGTATCAGCTTATTCAGTGGGAATATTCCATCTCATGACACATGCCTTTTTCAAGGCAGTACTGTTTCTCGGAGCAGGATCTGTAATTATTGCAATGCATCATGAGCAAGATATGACGAAAATGGGTGGCCTAAAAAAATATATGCCTGTTACGTACGTCACGATGTTTATTGCTGGGTTAGCGAATGTAGGCTTTCCGGGACTTTCTGGTTTTTTCTCAAAAGATTCTATTATCGAAGCAGTACATTTCTCAGATATTGCTGGTGCAAATTTTGCATATTTTTGTGTATTAGTAACGGTCTTTGTTACAGCTTTTTATACATTCCGTATGTTGTTCATGACTTTTCATGGTAGTCCGCGTATGGACCAGCATACTAAAGAACACTTACATGAATCACCGTGGGTAGTTACATTGCCTCTTATTATTTTGGTAATACCAGCAATTGGTGCAGGTTGGTTAATTGAATCAATGCTCTTTGGTAATTATTTTGGGGAATCGATACAAATCGGATCGCAGCATGAGGCAGTTGCTAAAATGCAGGCACAATTTCATGGTATCTGGGGAATGATGTCTCATGCACTTACAACATTACCATTCTGGTTTTTATTGGGTGGAATTTTTACTGCTTGGTATCTTTATATGGTAAAGACTGACATGCCCGGGAAAATCAAGCAGAAATTTGGACCAATCTATACTTTGCTAGATCGAAAATACTATATTGATGAGTTTTATTCTTGGTTTTTTGCTGGGGGCGCACGTACTTTAGGGCGTGGTTTTTGGAAATTTGGTGATGTAAAAATTATCGATGGTTTTTTTGTTAATGGTTCTGCACGGGTAGTTGTTTGGGCCGCTACGTTGATACGTCAATTTCAATCAGGATATATCTATCATTACGCCTTTACCATGATTGTGGGTGTGTTCGTTCTTCTAAGTTTTTGGTTATATTAGGATATAAGATTTCAGCATGGCGGAATTTCATGCTTTTACAAATTATGGGCAACTAAAAGCCGATAAATAAAACGGAATAAATATGCTGTTTGGTTTCCCTTTGATAAGTTTAGTTATTTGGCTACCAATTTTGATTGGTATCTTGGTGTTTGCTACTGGCGGCGATAACAACGCACGCTTGGCCAAATGGGTAGCACTTATAGGCTCAATAATGGGCCTGTTAGTGGCGATTCCGCTATATATGCAGTTTGATCCAACTATGGTTGGGATGCAGTTTGTTGAATATCACACCTGGATTGAACGTTTTAATATTCACTATCATCTAGGTATAGATGGCATATCTATGCCATTAATTTTACTAAATTGCTTTATTACGCCATTAGTAGTGATTGCTGGATGGCAGGTAATAAGTAACAGAGTGTCCCAGTATATGGGGGCATTCCTTGTTATGTCTGGGATTGTTAATGGTGTTTTTTCATCGCTTGATGCCATTCTATTCTACGTGTTTTGGGAGGCCTCGTTAATTCCAATGTTTCTTATAATTGGTGTCTGGGGTGGTCCTAACCGTGTTTATGCTGCGATTAAATTCTTTCTTTATACCCTCATGGGTTCCTTATTGATGCTGGTTGCATTTATATATCTTTATAATGTTTCAGGTGGTAGCTTTTCGATACTTGACTATCACAAACTATCGCTACCACTAACCCCGCAAATTCTTATATTCATTGCTTTCTTGATCGCATTTGCTGTCAAGGTGCCAATGTGGCCGGTGCATACCTGGTTACCTGATGCGCACGTTGAGGCGCCTACAGGTGGTTCGGTTGTATTGGCAGCAATACTATTAAAATTAGGTGGCTACGGGTTTTTGCGGTATTCCTTACCAATTGTCCCAGATGCCAGCGAGTATCTTTCTGGCATGATGATAGGACTTTCATTAATTGCAGTTGTATACATTGGGTTGATTGCTTTAGTACAGGCAGACATGAAGAAACTTATAGCCTATTCTTCAGTTTCGCATATGGGATTTGTTACTTTGGGATTCTTTTTGTTTAGCTCCTATGGTATTGAAGGCGCAATGGTGCAAATGATTTCACATGGATTCATTTCTGGGGCAATGTTTCTTTGTGTGGGGGTGATGTACGATCGATTGCACTCACGTCAGATTTCTGATTATGGTGGTGTAGCGAATAAAATGCCCGTATTTGCTGCATTCTTTATGTTATTTGCGATGGCAAATGCTGGGCTGCCTGGTACCAGTGGTTTCGTTGGAGAATTCATGGTAATCATGGCGGCAATAGAAACAAATTTCTGGTATGCATTTTGTGCTGCTACAACCTTAATTTTTGGGGCGGCTTACACTCTGTGGATGTATAAAAGAGTAATCTTTGGGGCGGTAGCTAATGCTAAAGTTGAGACATTGAATGATGTTTCTTATCGAGAGATATTTATATTAACGATTCTGGCAGTAGCTGTTCTATGGATTGGTCTTTATCCATTACCGCTGACGGAAGTAATGCACGCTACTGTAGATGATTTGCTAGCACATTTATCGCGCAGTAAATTATAAATAAGTAAAGTATGAATTTATATTTAAGGAAGATGGATGAATTTTCTGTTACCTAACCTAGTTCCAGCTTATCCGGAGATATTTCTCCTGATTATGGTATGCGTGGCGTTACTGGCTGAACTTCTGGTAGGAGATAAGCTACCTTATATTTCATATTTATTGTCTCAGGTTTCGCTATTTGGTTGTGCTTTTATTACCTTCTTTACTTTTTCTCCTGAAGTTGTTTATACCTTCTCCGGTATGTTTGTGGATGATACTTTAGCCGATATATTAAAGATGATTGTTTATATAACGGTATCTGTATTTCTTGTGTATTCTCATAAATATGTTGCTATGCGTGATATGTTTAGTGGTGAATTCTTTAGCCTAGTTTTATTCGCTACACTTGGAATGATGGTTATGATATCAGCCAATCACTTCCTTACGCTTTACCTGGGACTGGAGCTTTTGTCATTGTCACTCTATGCAATGGTTGCTTTACGACGTGATTCAGTTGTGGCAACTGAGGCTGCCATGAAATTCTTCATTCTGGGGGCACTCGCTTCTGGTTTCTTATTGTATGGGATGTCGCTAGTTTATGGTGCGACTGGCGGTGCTTTGGACATTACTCGTGTTGCAGAAGTGATTCAAGGTGGGGTCGATAATCCAAAGGTACTTGTGGTAGGACTAGTTTTTATTATTGCTGGAATTAGTTTCAAACTGAGTGTAGCGCCTTTTCATATGTGGGTCCCAGACGTTTACCATGGCGCCCCTACAGCGGTAGCATTATTTATTGGTTCAGCACCTAAGATCGCAGCCTTTGGTTTTATTATGCGTCTGTTGGTTGAAGGAATGGGCGGGATGGCCGCTGACTGGCAAGAGATGCTCATTATTATTGCGGTGCTGTCAATGTTAGTTGGTAATTTTGCTGCAATTGCACAAACAAATATTAAACGTATGCTCGCTTATTCCACTATCTCGCATATGGGCTTTATGCTCTTGGGCATTATCAGTGCTGATAATAATGGTTATAGCTCTGCTATGTTTTATATGATTGTATACGTGGTAATTACACTGGGTACATTTGGCATGATCATGCTGCTTTCACGTAAAGAATACGAGGTAGAAAAAATTGACGATTTCAAGGGACTTAACAAACGAAGTCCTTGGTACGCTTTTATTACTTTATTGTTTATGCTTTCACTGGCAGGAATACCACCCACAGTTGGATTTTATGCCAAGTTATCAGTGTTGCAGGCAGTTATGGGCGTGGGCTATATTTGGTTGGCCGTAATGGCAGTATTATTTTCCCTAGTCGGCGCATTCTATTATTTGCGTATTATTAAGCTAATGTATTTTGACGAACCCGAATCTAATGCCGCCATTGCACCAGCTGGCGATGTTGGGTTACTTATAAGTACAAACGGAATGGCTGTTCTCATTCTCGGCATTTTTCCTCAGACACTTATGACGCTTTGTTTTTATGCGCTTCATTAGTAAATTAAATACTAAAGATAGTCTTTTAGATAAAAATAAAAATTACCTGAGTACTCTTGGCCTTTAGAAAAATCTATAAATTTATTCAGTACCTTTGCTATTAAAATTTATTCAATGAATAGTAAGTTTTATAGCCTCAGGCTCAGAAGCATCCTAATTTGACCCCATAACGTTACTGCGTTATTTCAAGGAGAATTATTTATGAAAGCTGCAGCTACCAAAGAACAATTTAGTTTTCAAACAGAAGTCAAACAGCTACTAAAGCTTATGATTCATTCCTTGTATAGTAACAAGGAGATATTCCTGCGAGAATTAATTTCTAATTCATCCGACGCTGCTGATAAGCTCCGTTTTGAAGGGCTGACAAAGGCTAAATTATTCGAATCGGATTCAGATTTAAAAATTCGTGTTAGCTATGATGCCAGTGCACGCACCATAACCATTTCTGACAATGGTATTGGCATGTCCAGGCAAGAGGTAATTGATCACATTGGAACTATAGCTAAGTCTGGTACGAAAGAATTCTTTAGTACCCTTACAGGCGATCAAACTAAAGATACTCATCTGATCGGCCAATTTGGGGTTGGCTTTTATTCGTCTTTTATTGTCGCAGACAAAGTGACTCTTATAACTCGTCGGGCTGGATTGGCAGCAAAGCATGGCGTCCGTTGGGAGTCTGCTGGCGAGGGTGACTATTCGTTGGAAGTAGTCAAGAAAGTTGAGCGTGGCACAGATATTATTCTGCATCTGCGAGAGGGTGAGGATGACTTGTTAAATGGTTGGCAGCTGCGGTCCATTATACGTAAATATTCTGACCATATCCCCTTACCTATAGTTTTAAAGAAAGAGGAATGGTCTGAAGAAAAAAAGACAAATATCATTACTGATGAAGATGAAATTATTAATCAGGCAAGCGCGTTGTGGGCGCGTCCAAAAAATGAAGTTACACCAGAGCAATATGAAGAATTTTATAAACATGTGGCACATGACTCTGAGGTGCCATTAGCCTATGTACATACTAAAGTTGAGGGAAGACAGGAGTATACCCAATTGCTTTATATACCATCACATGCGCCACTTGATTTATTTGACAAGGAGCATCGTCATGGAATAAAACTTTACGTGCAGCGGGTATTTATTATGGATGACGCTGAGCAATTAATGCCAAATTACCTGCGATTTGTACGTGGTGTAATTGATTCAAATAATCTTCCTTTGAATGTCTCACGTGAGATCCTGCAGGAGTCTAAAGATATTGATTCAATACGATCAGGTTCAGTCAAAAAAGTATTGAACCTACTTGCTGGATTAGCAAAAAGTAAGAAAGGTGCTGATAAAAAGAAATACCAAACTTTCTGGAAAGAATTTGGGCAAGTCCTTAAGGAGGGGGTAGGGGAAGACTATGCAAATCGAGAGCAGATTGCCAAGCTGCTTCGCTTCGTATCTACTCATACTGATAGCGATGAACAGATGGTGTCATTAAGCGATTATGTTGGTCGCATGAAGGATGGGCAGGAAAAAATTTACTTTATTACTGCTGATAGCTTAAAAGCTGCCAGGAATAGTCCGCATTTGGAAGTTTTCCAGAAGAAAGGCATTGAAGTTATATTGTTATTTGATCGTGTGGACGAATGGCTTGCATCCAATCTGTCAGAGTTTGAAGGAAAATCACTTCAATCAATTGCAAAAGGTAATCTTGATTTAGGTAACCTTGAGGGTGAGGAAGAGAAAAAGGAACAGGAAAAAGAAGCAAATGATTATAAAGATCTTACCGATAAAATAAAAAATGTTCTTAGTGAGCAAGTAAAGGATGTACGTATTACTTTGCGTCTTACTGAGTCTCCTGCATGCCTGGTGGCTGATAGTAATGATATGAGTGGAAATTTAGAGCGCTTGTTAAAGTCAGCAGGACAGAAAGTTAATCACTCTAAGCCAATACTAGAAATTAACCCCCACCATCCAATGGTGCAAAAATTAAAATATGAAGAGTCACGTTTTAATGATTGGAGCCATGTTTTGTTTGATCAGGCGATGCTTGCTGAGGGAGGGCACTTAGAAGACCCAGCTTCATTTGTTAAAAGGATCAATGAGTTGTTATTGCAATCAGTTTAGGGCATGTAGCATATCGCTTATTGGAGGTGTGCTAATATCTATCTTCTTGTTTGGAGGCCTGCCCTAGTTAGAATTTTAATTTAAAAATGTGTCTCCACTAGGGCTATATTCTCTGTATTATAGAAATATTGGCATTAACTTAAGAAGTCTATTTCTTGTTTATGTTACTTATGAATAACCATAGATAAAAATGCCAATTATTAATACTTCTAAAACATGAAAAATAGGCACGTTAGAATTCATCTTTTTTATCGCGTCTTGCTATTGGCTATAGTGTCACTAACATCGTCTCATGCCGAAGAACTTATATCTGAGCCGAGTAACAATTCTCCCACATCTATTTCTATTGCCAGCCTTCAAAGGCTAGGGTTAGAAGCGAACGGATTAATTCGTGCTGCAGAATCTAGGGTGGATGTGGCTAAAGCAGGGGTGGTTAGTGCTGGTGCGTACCCAAACCCTGAATTAGAATTTGTTGGAGGGCATAATCGCGCAAGGGCTCCTGGGCCGATATCTGGTAACACTTATGGGGCATATGTTAGTCAACGAATTGAAAATCCATTTTTACGTATTGCTCGTATTGGTTCAGCTGAAGCTAGTGTTCAAGCTAGCAAGGCAGGTTTGGATCGGACGCGGGCAGACTTGGCTTCTGCGTTACGTGTACGAGCATATGAACTTTTGTTACGGCAAGAAATAGCAAGTGTCGAAGCTGGAGTCCTTGATTTAATTGAAGAAATACGCCACCGCGTTAAAGTAAGTGTAGATACTGGAGAAACAGCACGCTTTGAATTAATTAAAGCGGACGCTGAGGTTCTGACCGCACAAAGCCGTAGAGAAACCACTAAATTAGATGCACGGCGTGCAAGGGTAAATCTAATGAAGCTTACTGCTGGAGCATTGAATGCTAATTTTAAAATCAATGCTTCTTTACTCGATAAAGATAATTTGCCACCGTTAGAAACCCTTCGCCATGAAGTGCAGTTACTTAATCCCGATATCTCGAGGCTATCTGCTGAATTAAATAGTGCGCTCCTTACAACTGACAAGGAACGTGCTGCAGTACTTCCATCGCTACAACTAAAATTTGGGCAGCAACGAGACCCTGAGTTTGCTTATAATATAGCCAGCTTAAATGTTCAAATACCATTATTTGATCGTCGTCGTGGTCCAATTGCAGAAGCTGTATCAGAGTCGGCACGGTTGAAGGAAACCCTGGACTATCGTAGGTTTGAGATTATCCAACTTCTTGAATCATCTTGGCAGCGGAGGCAGATTGCTAAACGTAAAGTAGAAATGTTTGAGACAGGAATAATTAGTCAGGCTGAATCAGCACTTCGTGTAGCTCAGGCAGCATATCGCTTTGGTGAGCGTGGATTACTAGATGTGCTTGATGCGCAACGTGTACTACGTAGCGTACGAGCAGATTTATTGCAAGCTAGATTTGAGTATCAGGTGGCCGTTTCTGAGATTCTCCGGCTTCGTGGTCAATATCCAAAGGAACAAAGTATAAAATGAAGTCAATAGTTTTAAATACTGGTGCTATCGTTTTCATTGCACTATTTATAGTCGGATGTGGTGATGGTGAAATAATAACCCTTCCTGAAGAACAGAATGAGAGGGCGGTTGTATCTAAAAAAGATATTTTTAGTATTAAACTTAAGCCTGCAATGACTAAGCACCTAAAAATTGGATTGCCTGTATCGCTGGAACTTGCTGATAGATTACGGGTACCTGGCCGGATAGAGCCAGATGAAGAAGCGCTTGTTCGTATAGGTGCTAATGTAACCGGACGTATTGTCGAAGTAAATTCAAGGCTAGGTGACGAGATAATCTCTGGGGGTGTTCTGGCAAAGATATCTAGTCCAGAATTTACCGAAGCTCAACTTGCATTTTTACGTGCAAATTCTGAGACAACATTAGCTGAGCGCGCATCTGAGCGTGCAACTCAGTTATTATTAGCTGATGTAATTGGGAGTGCAGAATTACAACGTCGCGAGTCTGAATTACAAGTTCTTAGAGCTGAGCAAAGTGCAGCTAAGGATCAATTACGTTTATTAGGAATAGGTAGCGAGTCTCTTAATACTCTTAAAAAAATTGGACGTATTCTTCCTTCGGTTGAGATTAGATCTCCGATAGAGGGTACAGTTATTGAACGTAAGGTTTCAGTTGGTCAAGTAGTAGAGCCTTCTGATCAACTATATACGGTTGCAGATTTATCTTCGGTTTGGGTAGTAGGAGATGTACCTGAACAAAGTGCAAGAGGAGTAAAAATTGACCAGCATGTAGAGGTATATATTCCGGCACTAGGTGATGTGCGTTTAATAGGGCGAATTGTATTTGTTGCAGAGACCGTTGATCCTGAGACCCGAACAATTACGGTGCGTACACTAGTAGATAATGAGTTTCGTGCTTTGAAGCCAGCTATGCTTGCACGAATGTATATTACGGGCGTACAAAATAAGAAATTGGTAATTCCAGAGGGGGCAGTAGTGCGTGAGGATAATCGTGATCATGTTTTTATTGCGCAGGGAAATGATCGCTTTCTCCTTGTGCCCGTAGAGTTAGGTGAGGCGGTTGGTCAAGTGAGACCGGTACTTGAAGGACTCGATAAGGATCGGGAAATTGTTCTTGATGGGGCTTTTCATTTAAATAATGAGCGCAAGCGCGCTGATCTGGAATAGAAGATGCTCGCCCTGATTGTACGCGAATCAATTAAGCATCGACTTATAGTGATCGTGATTGCTTTCATTTTATTGGGTTTGGGCATACGCGCAGCACAAAAATTATCAGTTGATGCTTTTCCAGATGTTACTAACGTACAGGTGCAAGTTGCTACTGAGGCATTAGGTAGAAGCCCGGAAGAAATTGAGCGACTGGTAACCATACCGATAGAAATTGAAATGACAGGTTTGCCGGGTCTGGTAGACATGCGTTCATTAAATAAAAGTGGGTTATCTGTTATTACCTTGGTATTTAATGATGATACGGATGTCTTTTTTGCACGCCAGCTCGTATTGGAGCGATTACTTAAGGTAACAAGTTCTATGCCTGATGGCATAAGACCTATTCTTGGGCCGATTTCTACTGGTCTAGGTGAAGTATACCAATACACAATTGATCATCCCGATGACGGAGAGCGCGCGCTTTCTATACAGGAATTGACAGACCGGCGTGTAGTCCAAGACTGGGTGGTCCGACCTATGTTACGGTCAATTCAAGGTGTCGCAGAAATCAATTCACAAGGTGGATATGTTAAGCAATACCAAGTATTAGTCGATCCGATTAGATTGCGCCATTACAATTTGACAATTGAGCAGGTTGATGAAGCAATAAGTAATAATAATGCTAATGCTAGTGGAGGAATACTGCCATTAGGAGCAGAACAATATTTAATACGTAGTGTTGGGCTACTCCGCACAGTGGAAGACATTGAAAATATAGTTCTTAAAGAAGATGATGGTGTGCCAATCTTTATCCGGAACATAGCAGAGGTAGGAATTGGTACAGAAGTTCGTCAGGGAGCCGTTCTAAAAGGTGGCTACAGCGAATCAGCATCAGGCATTGTAATGATGATGCGGGGAGGGAATGCTAAGGAGATTGTGGGACGGGTTAAAGAAAAAATAGCAAAGATCAATAGCCTTAAACTACTACCCGATGGATTGCAGATCACGCCCTATTATGACCGGACTAATCTGGTGGATTCTGCTTTGTGGACGGTAACTAAAGTTCTGATAGAAGGAGTCTTGCTCGTAATTTTTATTCTTTTTATATTTTTGGGAGATGCTCGTTCTAGTTTAGTCGTCGTAGCTACACTAATTATTACGCCGTTACTTACCTTTATAGTAATGAATCAGCAGGGACTCTCTGCTAACCTTATGTCTCTAGGTGGATTGGCAATCGCTATAGGATTGATGGTTGATTCTACCGTTGTAGTT